>Ga0207667_10006979_pt1 | contig 13646 bp, 6 predicted proteins | sample KBSCornC52_FD_184301 | JGI IMG/M metagenome (GOLD analysis project Ga0207667, IMG submission 184301) | Corn rhizosphere microbial communities from Kellogg Biological Station, Michigan, USA - KBS Corn C5-2 (SPAdes) (version 2) | ecosystem: Host-associated > Plants > Roots > Rhizosphere > Soil ...
CGGCGTTCGCTTGGCGCGGCGTAATGCTGGATTCCGCGCGCCACTTTGACCCGGTCTCATATGTCGAGCAGCTGATCGATCGAATGGCCATGCTGAAGCTCAACACGCTTCACTGGCATCTGACCGACGATCAGGGATGGCGGATCGAGATTGATCGCTATCCGCGCCTCACGTCAGTGGGAGCGTGGCGGCAGGAGGCGGGGGCCGCGGGCTTCGATCCGGCGACCGGAAAGTCAATTCTGTACGGCGGTTATTACAGCAAGGCCGATATCCGGACCGTCGTCGCCTACGCGCGCGCGCATCACATCACGATCGTCCCGGAAATCGAGATGCCGGGCCACGCCACGGCTATGATCGCGGCCTATCCTGAATTGGCATCGGTCCTCAATCCGCCGTCCTCGCCGAGCCACGATTGGGGAATTCTGCCCAACCTTCTCAACACGAAGGATTCCACCTTCACCTTTATCGACAATGTGCTCGATGAGGTGATGGAGCTCTTCCCCGGCCGGTTCATTCATCTCGGTGGAGACGAGGCGGTCAAGGACCAGTGGAAGGCTAATCCGGCGATTCAGGCCAAGATTCGCCAGCTCGGCCTCAAGGACGAAGATGCGCTGCAGGGCTGGTTTACCGCCCGTGTCGGCAAGTACCTTGCGAAGCACGGCCGGCGCCTGATCGGCTGGGACGAGATCCTGCACGGTCAGGTTCCCGCCGATGCCGCCATCATGTCGTGGCATGGTTTGGATGGTGCCGTTGCCGCCGCGAAAGGTGGCCACGATACGGTGCTCGCGCCCGCGCCGACGCTTTATCTCGATTATCGGCAGAGCGATTCCGGCCACGAGCCGCCGGGGCGCGGCGAGATGGTGGACTGGCACACGCTCTACAATTTTGATCCATCGCCCGCGTCTCTGACACCCGTACAGCGCCGTCACATCCTGGGAATGCAGGTGAACCTGTGGACTGAGCACGTGCGCACACCCGACTATGCCGACCGCATGATCTGGCCGCGCGCCGGGATCCTCGCTGAGATCGCTTGGTCCAACCCTAAGAAGGACTGGCCCGAATTCTCGACGCGGCTGGTCGAAGCGATGGCGCGCTGGACGAAGCTGGGTCTCCGCTATGATTTGACCCCGTTGGAGCCGGAGGCGACATTCGTTGCCAAAGGGGATGGCCTTGAGGTCACGCTTCGCCAGCCTGCGGGCATCGGCACTCTCCACTACGCGCTTGATCGTGCGCCGTCTGCCGCCTCACCTGAATATACGAGCGCCTTCACTGCACCGGCGGGTGGTACGCTCTCCGTGCAGTCGTTTCTCCGCGACGAGCCGCTAGGGACACTGAAACACTGGGCCATATCGCCGGCGCTTCTGCACACCCGAACGGCGAGCGAAATGGAGCTTTGCAGCAACGCTATTCCGCTTAGGCTGGAAGCTGATGCGCCGACTGCAGGCACCCGCATCGTCCATTGGGTCGACATCATGCACCCGTGCTGGATCTGGCGCGGAGCATCGATGGACGGCATGCATCGTTTCGTTGCTGAAGTTGGGCGGCACCCGTTCAATTTCGCCGGTGTCGACGTGAACGCCATCAACTTCGATGCACCGGAGACCGCTGCGGGCGAACTCGAAATTCATACTGACAGCTGCGATGGTCCGCTGATCGCGAGGATCCCATTGGAAGCGGCCGCCAAGCGCGCGGGCGACACCGAAGTCTCAGGCCCCATCGAGTCGACCGCGGGCACGCATGATCTCTGCATGACCTTTGCCCAGAAAGGGGTGGACCCGTTCTGGGTTCTCGACCGGCTGACATTGCAATGATCGAGGTCGGCAGCCCGCTGGCCGGCTGGGCGACGTCGCTGGATTCAGTTCCGGACCCGGTATTTGCTGAGCGCATGCTCGGCGACGGGATGGCTGTCGATCCGACGGAGGGGCGATTGGTCGCGCCGGCGGCGGGCACAGTGATTTCGGTTCATTCCGCGGGCCACGCGGTTAACATAGAGCTCGATTCCGGCCCCGTGCTGCTTATCCATATTGGTCTCGACACGGTTCAATTGGCCGGCGCGGGATTCAGGCCGCTCGTCCGGGAAGGTCAACGGGTCGGGGGCGGCGACGCGCTGATCGAGTTTGATCTCGACCTGATTGCTCGCCGCGCGCCCAGCCTGATCTCTCCTGTGATCGTCACCAACGGCGACGCTTTCCGGGTCGTGTCGCCTCGAGCTGCTGGGCCAGTCGAGGCTGGCGCGCCCCTGTTCAATGTCGAGCCAGTCGCAGCTGAGACCAGTGTGGTGCTGCAGAACGGGACGACGGTTTCGCGCCAGCTTCGCTTGTTGCTCGCGCACGGAATCCACGCTCGTCCGGCGGGACGGCTCTCGAAGCTTGCTTCCGAATTTTCTGCTGAAGTTGAAATCGCGGCTCCCGATGGTCGGACAGCACCAGTGCGTTCGCCGGTGATGATGCTCGGGCTTGGGCTCGGTCACGGCGCATCTGTCACCCTGACGGGCAGGGGACCAGATGCCGAGCGCGCCGTTGCCGCGCTTGCGGAGCTGCTCGACAGCGGCATGGGCGAGTTGCTGCCGATTTCCGAAGCCGAGCCGAGACCGACGAGGATTCAGGCGCTCACTCCAGGCTCCGAGCTTCACGGGACTGTCGCAGCACCCGGCATGGCAATTGGGCCGGCGTGGCAGCTCAGACAGTCAGCTGCGGACGTTCCCGAAACCGCATCGGATGCGGCGGAGGAGCGGCGGAAGCTCTCCGAAGCGCGCAAACGAGTTGAAGCTGCGCTGCAGCAGGAGATGGAGGCACAGGGTGCTGCCGGCGGCATCGCGGCTGCGCAACTGGCGATGCTCTCCGATCCGTTCGTTGGGAATGCAGCCGAGGAGCTGATCGGGCGCGGCAAAAGCGCCGGCTTCGCCTGGCGTGAGGCGCTCGACAGTTTCGCTGCGCCGCTGCGCACGTCCCGCGACCCACGGTTCGCCGAGCGGCTGGATGACCTGCTGGATCTCGAGCGCCGCGTGCTGGTGGAGCTGCTTGGGCCCGCCGCCGGAGCTTCGAAGCCGCCGAGTGGAGCGATCGTGCTCGCCGACACAGTTTATCCGTCGCAACTCACCGAATTCGCCGAAGCAGGCATTGCGGGGATCGCCACCGCGACCGGTGGTGCGACTTCGCACGCTGCGATCATCGCTGCGGGTCTCGGGCTGCCGATGCTGGTCGGCCTCGGACCAGCAGTAACGAGCATCGACAATGGCACTTCGCTCGTCCTGCGCGGCGACAGCCTGGTTGTCGCCCCGGACTCCGGTACTCTCGACCATGCCCGGCACGAAGCCGCCGTTCGCGAAGAGCGCCTGCAGGCCAGCCGAGGACGCGCACATGAGCTTGCCGTGACCGCGGACGGCGCTCGGATCGAAGTGTTCTCCAACCTCGGCTCCGTAGCCGAAGCGAACACTGCCGTTGCTGAAGGAGCCGAGGGGTGCGGGCTACTCCGCACAGAATTCCTGTTCCTGGACCGGAACTCGCCGCCCGGGGAGGATGAGCAGCGCGCGGTTTACCAGGCGATTGCCGACGCACTTGGCGACCGCCCACTTATCGTTCGGACGCTCGACATCGGCGCCGACAAACCTGCACCTTGGCTCCCCTTCGCGCCTGAAGAAAATCCGGCGCTCGGCCTACGCGGGATTCGTCTTCAGCTAGTGCGCCGCGATCTCCTCGAAACGCAGCTTCGCGCGCTCCTCGCGGTCCGCTCGCCCAGTCCGTTGCGGATCATGCTTCCGATGGTCGCTTCGCGAGGCGAGCTACGGGAGGTCAAGGCGCAGATGGAGCAGCTCGCTGCCGAGATGCGCCTCAACCCGCCCGAACTCGGGATCATGGTCGAAACCCCCGCAGCAGCACTGACCGCGAAGACGCTGGCGGCCGACGCGGCCTTCTTCTCAATCGGCACCAACGACCTCAGCCAATATGCGCTCGCCCGGGATCGGACGAACCCGGCGGTGGCGAACGGCCTTGATGGGCTCGATCCTGCCGTTCTGCGCTTGATCGGCGAGACGGTCACGGGCGGCACCGCGCACGGGCGGCCGACGGGCGTCTGCGGTGGCCTTGCAGCGATCCCGGATGCGATCCCGATTCTGCTCGGGCTTGGAGTGACGGAACTCTCCGTGCCGCCTGCCGCCATTGCTGAAACAAAGGCGATCGTCCGCAGCCTCAGTCTTGCACATTGCCGGGATCTCGCAACGCAAGCCTTGGCCGCGCCAGATGCCGACTCGGTTCGGGCGCTCGTGCGGCCGGTGCTGGAGAATGCCGCATGAGACTCTCATTGCAATCGCTTCAGCCGCTCGGCCGCGCGCTGATGCTCCCAATCGCGGTGCTGCCGATCGCCGGCCTTTTGCTTCGCCTCGGCCAGCCCGACCTTCTCGACATTCCGTTCGTCGCCGCCGCGGGAAGCGCCATCTTCGACAATCTCGGTCTACTGTTCGCGCTCGGTATCGGCTTCGGATTGGCGCGCGATAACAACGGGGCCGCCGGGCTCGCGGGCGCGGTCTGTTTCCTGGTTGCCACGCGCGGGGCCGAGACTCTGCTCAAGGTTCCGCCTGACGCAGTGGCGGGGATGACCAAGGACTTGGCCGCCCTTGCCGACGACGCATGGAGAGCCAAGGCGATTGCCAAATTGTCGGTGCCGATCGGCATCATTTCGGGCCTTGCGGCAGGTGGGCTCTACAACCGGTACGCGACGATCAAGCTTCCCGACTACCTCGCCTTCTTCGGCGGCCGCCGTTTCGTTCCTATCCTCTGCGGTGCTGCCGGGCTCGTTCTGGCCGGCGTGATAGGCAGCGCATACGCTTCGATCAACGCAGGAGTCGACACGCTGTCACGGGTGGTTATCGGCTCAGGAGCTATCGGCCTGTTCGTCTACGGCGTGCTGAACCGCCTTCTGATTGTCACCGGGCTTCACCACATCCTCAACAATGTCGCCTGGTTCATCGTCGGCGATTACCACGGCACCACAGGCGACCTGAACCGCTTCTTCGCCGGCGACCCAACCGCCGGCGCATTCATGACCGGCTTCTTCCCGGTGATGATGTTCGGGCTACCTGCAGCCTGCTTCGCCATGTATCGCTCGGCGCGGCCGGAGCGCCGCAAAGCTGTCGGCGGAATGCTCCTATCGATGGCGCTCACCGCGATTCTCACCGGTGTGACGGAGCCAATCGAGTTCAGCTTCATGTTCCTGGCGCCGCTCCTTTATGCGATCCACGCCGTCCTCACCGGTGTCGCGATGGCGCTGATGAACGCGCTCGGGATCAAGCTCGGCTTCGGTTTTTCCGCCGGCGCCTTCGATTACGTGCTCAACTTTTCAAAGGCGACGCGGCCGCTTCTGCTGTTCCCGATCGGTGCCGTTTACGCGCTGCTTTATTACGGCGTCTTCCGCTTCGCGATCGTCCGCTTCAACCTCAAGACCCCCGGGCGTGAGGACGATCCGGTGGGCGAAGAGATTGCCGAGGTCGCACCGGCCGAGCGCGGCAAGGCCTTCGTGGCCGCGGCGGGGGGCGCCGCGAACCTTGCTTCGATCGATGCCTGCACCACGCGCTTACGGTTGGTTGTGAACGATCAGTCGAAAGTGGACGAGGCGCGGCTTCGGGCGCTCGGCGCGCACGGAATCCTCCGCCCTTCCGAACAGGGCCTGCAGGTGGTGGTCGGCCCAACCGCCGATGCGATCGCGATGGAGATGCGCGCGGCCGCGGGAGCGTCTGCTTCGGTCGCACTCGAACGTGCGGCGACTACAACCGCAAAACCCGTAGCCGACGTCGAGCCATGGCTAAACGCGATCGGTGGCAGATCGAACCTACGGGACTCCGGCGCGGCCTCGAGCCGGGTCTGGCTGGAGCTGGGCGACGTCAGCCTCGTTGACCAAGAGGCCCTGAAAAAGCTCGGCGTGCGAATGATCGCCCGCCCGCAGGCCGATACGGTCCACCTGCTCGTCGACAATGCGGACTCGATCGCAGGAGCGCTTCAGGCGGCGTAACCGCCCCGCTCGATGGCTTTCGCGACGATCGGCCTGACGATCTCCAGCTGCTCGGCATAATTGCGCCACCGCCCGATCGAGCGGTCGTTGAGCGGTTGGCGCACCTGCGCGTAGCTGGGAGTTGGTGATACGGTTTCCCGCTCGAAGAAGCGAAGCTGCAACGGCTCCATCTCAAGGCCAATGCTCGTCATCAGGCGCCTCGTTTCGTCGACCTGGTCCGCAACCAGGCGTTCGTATTGGAGCTCATGCGTCGGCCCAATTCCTGAGGCGGCGTAGTCTCCGACGATCTCGCCGATCAGCGCCAGGTGCGTGGCCGCATCCTCCAGCCGGTAAGCACAATCGAACCCATGAGTCATGTCGTGTGCCATCACCGAGGCCAGCACGTCGAGCGGATGCCGCCGAACCAGGACCACCGGCGATTCGGGAAAGGCGAGGCGAAGGAGCGGTAGCCACATGTCATTGAGCGGCATCTTGTCGGTGAACCAGCCGCCGCCTTCCGTCAGGCCATAGTCTTTCGCGCGATCGAGATAGTGGTCGCGCAGAAGCTCCGGCCAGTTCGCATGGCGCTCGAGCGCCTCGGGGAAGTTCGCATCGCCACCAACGAGCTTCGCCGCGAGATCGCGAAGCTCGCGTCCGAATGGCAGCTCGCCTCCGGCCTCGATCGCGCCATGACTGGCGAGGATCTGCTCGATGAGTGTGGTGCCCGAACGAGGAAACCCGACGATGAAAATGGGTTGGGCGCAATGCTCGCGGCGCTGTGCTCGCGGAAGTCGCGCAAAGCGATCAGCCGAGACGAATGCCGCCAACTCGTCAGCCTGCCGTCTTACGTCCGCTGCGGGGTAACTGCGCCCACCGGCCTCCGCCAGCGCTCTCTTGCCATTGGTCCAGTCGCTCCACGCGTCCGCGTGGCGGCCCAACCCGTCGCGCAGCCGCCCCCGCTGCAGAAGCGCCGCGCCGGACAAGTTGCCTCTCGCCTCCAAAAGCGAGAGCGCCTGTTGGACTCGGCCCATCCGGGCGAGCAGAGCCGAGCGCTGGAGGTCGACGTCCCGGCCGCTTGCCTGCGCAATTTTCTGAGCGCGATCGAGCAGCCGTTCCGCCTCTGCGAACCGCCCGACCCGCTCTTCCAGCTCGGCGAGATAAGCGACAGGTTCAACCGCCTTGGAATCGGCCGGCATGGCTCGTTCAAGCACTGGGCGCGCCTCATCCAATCGCCCCTGCCGCAGCAGCGAGAGCCCAAGGCTGGTGAGCAGCTGCGGGTGCGGGCCCGCAAGTTGGAGCGCCGTCCGTAGATGAACCACCGCTTCGAACGGGGCGCCTCGCTCCACGAGCAGCGAGCCGAGAATAGCGTGCGCATCAGCATTGCCCGAATCCGCCGCTAGCGCTGCGTGCGCGACAGTCTCCGCTTCCTTCGTTCGGCCAACGCGGAGCAGTAACCTCGCAAGGTCGCTGTACGGCCAGCGGCGGGAGGGGGCCACGGCAATAGCCCGTCGCAGACTTGTCTCGGCAGCGCCGTCGTCACCACGGGCGATTTCCGCGAGCGCCTTGATCTCGATCGCGTCGAGACAATCGGGCGATGCTTCGAGAATTGTTCCAGCAATTCCGGCGGCAATCTCCGCGTGGCCGTCGGCCATGGCCTGCCTGGCCGTCGCAATCTTCGCCTGCTCGTCAGTCACTCCGCTTCTGCCATCGTCCTCGGCTGTCACTCCACGCATAGTTGATCTACACCGCTCTGCGAGCTTTTGTTGTGAGCGAGACCGACACACTTCACCGGCCAATGATCGACGGCTTCGGCCGCTGCATCACCTATGTGCGCATGTCGGTCACCGACCGATGCGATCTGCGCTGCCGTTACTGCATGGCCGAAAAGATGACATTTGTTCCGCGCAGCGAGGTGCTCAGCCTCGAAGAGATCGTGCGGCTCGCCGACATTCTAATCGCACACGGCGTGTCGCGGATCCGGCTGACGGGCGGCGAGCCGCTGGTCCGCAAGGGCATCGACTGGCTGGTGCCTGAACTCGGGAGGCGCGTCGGCCACGGCCTCAATGAGCTGACGATGACGACCAACGGCACACAACTGCACCATCATTCGAAGATGCTGTTCGATGCAGGCATTCGCCGCATCAACCTCAGCCTCGACAGCCGCGACCCGGAGCGCTTCCGCTACATCACCCGGCGCGGCGATTTGGCTGCTGTTCTTGAAGGGATCGCATCAGCGAGCGCGGCGGGCCTCAAAATCAAGATTAACATGGTGGCGCTTCGCGGAGTCAATGAAGACGAAATCGCGCCGATGCTTCGCTGGTGCGCGAGCGAGGGCCACGACCTCACCCTTATCGAGACGATGCCGCTTGGCGATGTCGAAGAGGACCGCACACAATATTACTTGCCGCTGACGCACGTTGGTGAGCGGCTTGGGCGTGAGTTCACGCTGATCCCGTCACTCGAACGAACGGGCGGTCCGGCGCGTTACTTCGATGTGGACGGGACGGGTGTCCGCTTGGGCCTGATCACACCGCTGACCCACAATTTCTGCGAGGGATGCAATCGAATCCGGATCGCCGCGACCGGCACCGCCTACGGATGCCTCGGTCATGATCAGAAGGTGGAACTGCGAGAGCTATTGCGAAGCGGTCACGAGCAACCTGTTCTCGAGGCAATTGACCGGCTTCTGGCGGGAAAGCCGATCGGACACGCGTTTCGCATCACATCGCCCACTCCAGCTGTGCAGCGCCACATGAGCGTCACCGGCGGCTAACTCGCCGCCATGACATCTGCATGAACGCGCGGGCTCGCAGATGCGCGAAATGCCTTCCCGACGCCTGGGCGAAAGCGGTCCGGCGGCACTTCCCGTTGCTCAACCTCAATCCGGCATTTTCAGTCCGGCCCCGATCCGGCTAAGAAAGCGCGATGCCGGAAGCCAGCCGCGGCCAGTTGCGATCGATCGCGGTGGTCGGCGTAGGGGCGATCGGCGGCTGGTTGGCCGGCAGGCTTGTGCAGGCCGGCAACGAGGTTTCGGTTGTGGCACGCGGGCCCACTCTCGAAGCGCTCAGCCGAGACGGACTTCGGCTTTCGGAAGCCGGCGAGACGATCGCGGTACCTGTCCAGGCGGTCGCCAATCCCGCCTCAATCTGGCGGCAGGACCTGGTGGTGATTGCGGTGAAGGCTCCTGCATTCGCCGAGGCAGCGGAATCGGCGAGGCCGCTAATAGGCCCGGACACGCTGATCCTCCCGATGCTGAACGGAGTTCCTTGGTGGTTCATGAAGAACCCGCTACGCTCAGTCGACCCTGACGGCCGTATCGCAGCGGCGCTGCCACTCGACCAAATTGTCGGCTGCGTCGTCCATGCCAGCGCCTTTCGCACCGCGCCCAACGCCGTAAGTGTGATACATGCAGACAGGCTGATCTTGGGCGAGCGATCCGGTGGAACGAGCAATCGCGTGGCGTCGCTTTGCGCGCTTTTCGGGGGCGGCATACGTGTCGAGCAGAGCGACAACATCCGCCGCGCCATCTGGTACAAGCTTTGGGGCAATGCGACGGTGAATCCCTTGTCGGCGCTCACCCGTGCGACCGCCGACAAGCTGCTCGCCGACGGCACCATCCGCTCGCTCATGGCCGACGCGATGGACGAACTGGCGGCAATCGGTGAAGCGATTGGCTGTCCCATATCCGAAACAGCCGAAGACAGGATGGCTGTCACCGCCCGCCTCGGCGCGTTCAAATCCTCGATGCTTCAGGATGTTGAGGCGGGCCGCCCGATCGAGCTCGAAGCATTGCTCGGCGCTCCGCTCGAAATCGCCGCGCGCGCGGGCATTTCAACTCCGCAGCTCCAAAAGATCTACGCGATGACGAGGCTCCTGTCCGATAGCCTCGATCTTGGCCGGTAGCCCTTGAACTAACGGAAGTTAGCGGCTTTGATCAAAGCGCCGATCACATTGAGTCGTGGGGGATTTCCGAATGAAGTATCGCGTTGCCGCAGCCTTGTTGCTGGCTTGTACCGCTATTCCGTCGCTTGCTCAGACGGAGCCCGCCCCGCTCGAGCAACCGGGCAAGTGGGCGCAGGATTATACCGGCCGCAAGGCCGACCCAGCGGTGCGCTTCGGTACGCTCCCCAACGGCCTGCGCTACGCGATCATGCACAACGAGACGCCGAGCGATGGCGTTGCGATGCGTATGCGCATCGGTTCCGGTTCGCTTGAGGAGCGGGAGGACGAGCAGGGCCTGGCCCACTTCCTCGAGCACATGGCTTTCCGTGGAAGCACCAACGTGCCCGACGGCGAGGTGGTGCACATGCTTCAGCGGCAGGGGCTGCAGTTCGGGCCGGACACGAACGCCTTCACCGCTCAAACCGAGACGGTCTACATGTTCAACTTTCCCAAAGCCGATGCCACCGCGCTGGACACCGGACTCACCTTGTTCCGCGAGATCGGGGGCCGCCTGAATCTGGCGCCGGCGGCGATCGACGCGGAACGCGGCGTGATCCTCTCGGAAGAGCGGCTCCGTGACACGCCGGCCTACCGGATGACCAAGGCCGATCTGGCGACGATTCTCGACGGCACGCGCGCCATTCAGCGCTGGCCGATCGGCAAGGTTGATATCATCAAAAGCGCCGGCCACGACCAGCTCGAGCGCTATTATCGCTCCAATTACCGCCCGGACAACGCCACCATCGTCGTCGTCGGGAACATCGACCCGGGGGCTGTTGAACAGCAGATCAAGGCGCGCTTTTCAGATTGGCAGGCGGCGGGCACCCCGGATTCGATTGATCTCGGTGCTCCGACTGGCGCCAAGAAGGTCGGCGAGTTCGTTTCGCCCGGCGTACCCGACCAAGTGACAGTCACCTGGGCCGGTCCGGCGGACCGTCGCGCCTGGACTGTGGCTGTCGACCGTGAAGCATTCATGGAACGCGTGGCGCTGACAGTCCTTGATCAACGGCTTTCGGATCTTGCGCTCAAGCCAGGCAGCCCGTTCGTCAACGCGCAGGCGCTACACGCCCGCTCGGTAGTGGATTCCGGAGCAGTTACGCAGATTGGAGTCACCACATCGCCCGACAAGTGGCAGGCTTCCCTCGACCTCATTACCGCCACGCAGCGCGAGCTTCTTCGCGACGGAGTCCAACCTGGCGAATTGAAACGCGCCGTTCGCACCTTGCAAACCGAGTTTCAGAACCGCGCCGCAACTGCATCGACCCGCAAGTCTGCTGATATTGCTGACGGGATCGTGTCGACCGCAAACGAAAATGAGCTTGTCACGAGCCCGGCGCAGGACCTTGCATTCGCCACACCAATTCTCGCCAACATCACGCCGGCTGAAGTGAACGCCGCGATGAAACGCGCTTTCGACGAGCATGGCCCGATCCTGTTCCGCTCCGCACAGCAGGCTCCGGCCGGCGAAGCCGCGCTCGCCAGCGCTCTCGCCACCGCATACTCGCGCCCGCTCGGCGCGGAAGTGAAGGAAGCGGCGATCCGCTGGCCGTACACCAGCTTTGGAAAGCCGGGCGTAGTCGTCTCCCGAACCACCGATCCCAAGCTCGGCACTACCCTCGTCCGCTTCGCCAACGGCACTCGCCTGCTGGTCAAGCCGACGAAATATGAGAAGGACAAGATCGCCGTCGCAGTGCTGTTCGGGAACGGCCGTGCGGGCGTTGCCCCAACCAGCGCTCATGCGATCTGGGAGAGTCAATTCTATCCCTTCGCTGGAACGGCCAAGCTTCCATTGTCGAAGATTACCCAATGGACAGAGGAGACCGGCAAAGTCGTGTCGATTGCGTTGCAGCCGGGCAATCGCGCCTTCGTTCTGACCGGCAACACGCGTCCCGGCGATCTGCTCAGCCAGATGCAGTTGCTGGACGCGTACGCCCGCGATCCGGGCTTCCGGCCGGAGGCGCACGAAAAAGTGAAATCGGTCGCTCCGATGCTGGCAGGCCAAATCGCCGGCCAACCCGGCGCCGTCTTTTCTCGGCAATCGCAGGATCTCACAGTTGGCAACGATCCGCGTTTCGAGAGCATCCCGAGCGACTCCGATCTAGCCAGTGTGGGACCCAAGGACATTGCGACACTCCTCGGCAAACCGCTTGCCGGCCAGGCGGACGTGGTGATGGTCGGTGACGTCACGGTCGACCGTGCCGTGAAGGTTGTGCAAGGGACGTTCGGCTCCGGCCCTGCTCGGGCGCGAGCGGCCTCCGTCGATCCGCATGTGACAATGCCGGCAGGCCGTGCAGAGCCCTTCGTGGCTGAACACACTGGTCGGCCGGATCAGGCATTCTATGGCGAATATTACCGCCTCCCGGACTATTTCGCCGATCCGAAGATCGATGCTGTGGAAGATGTCGCTTCTGCGATTATCTCGACGCGCCTGATAGACACCGTCCGCGAAAAGCTTGGCATTACCTATTCCGCCCAGGTGACGGGGGTAAGCTCGGACGAGATTTCCGGCGTCGGCTATCTGGGAGTCGTGCTTGAGACTCCCCCCGCCAACTTCGACAAGTTTCATGCGCTTCTCGCCGACCAGCTTCGCGATCTCGCGTCGAAGCCGGTGAACGCGGATGAGCTGGAGAGGGCCAAGCAGCCGCTCATCGAGACCGAGCGCAAGAGCCGCGAGACGAACGCCTTCTGGATGTGGAGGCTGGCGCAGGTGGTCCGTGACCCCAGGATCGAGGACAAGACGCTGACGAGGGTCGATCGCCTCTCAGCCGTTACTCCTGCGGACGTTCAGGCGTTCATCGCCACCTATGCGGCCGGGAAGCAGCCGGTGGTGGTAATCGCCCGGGCGAAACCTTCGGCATCACCGGCGGCAGCTGCGCACTAGATCTCTATCTGGGTGCCCAGCTCCACGACCCTGTTGGTCGGGAGCTTGAAATATTCCATTGCGCTCTCGGAGCTTTGCATGAGCTTCGAGAACAGTTTCTCGCGCCAGAGCGCCATTTCCGGCCGCTTGGACGGGATCAGCTTCTGCCGGCCAAGGAAGAAGCTGGTGCTCATCGGGTGGAAGGCGATGCCGCCGCCCTTAAAGTCCGCCAGATCGCGCGGGATGTCGACTTCGTCCATGAAGCCGTAGTGCAGCACCACCCGGAAGAATCCCTGCCCCGCATCGTGCACCTCGAGCCGCTTGGGCGCCGACACATAGGGCACCTCCTCGATCTTCACCGTCAGGATCACTACACGCTCATGAAGCACCTGGTTGTGCTTCAGATTGTGCAGAAGCGCTGACGGGATCGAATTGGGAGAGGCGGAAAGGAATACCGACGTGCCTCGCACCCGGTGCGCGGATTTTGCCGCCGACTTGATGAAGACGGTCAACGGCAGGCTGGTCTCGGAAAGCTTCTGGCGGAGTATGTCCCGCCCGCGCGCCCACGTGCTGAGCAGCGTGAAGATAATGATCCCCACAAAGATCGGGAACCATGCACCTTCAAACAGCTTCATCAGCCCCGACGTCAGGAACAGCACGTCGATGCTAACGAACGCCGCAAACCCGACCGCGCCCTGCCACACCGGCACCTTCCAGATCCGGAACACCACGACAGATTGCATCAGTGTCGTGATCAGCATCGTCCCGACGACCGCCAGCCCATAAGCAGGCAGCATCGCCGCCGAGCTTCGGAACGAGAACACGAGCAGACCCACCATGAGCGCGAGGAACCAGTTCACCG
>Ga0207667_10006990_pt1 | contig 13634 bp, 11 predicted proteins | sample KBSCornC52_FD_184301 | JGI IMG/M metagenome (GOLD analysis project Ga0207667, IMG submission 184301) | Corn rhizosphere microbial communities from Kellogg Biological Station, Michigan, USA - KBS Corn C5-2 (SPAdes) (version 2) | ecosystem: Host-associated > Plants > Roots > Rhizosphere > Soil ...
CGGGCGCAGGGGGAAGCGGTCGCGGCGTTGGACGATGTACTGACCGGGGCCGTGATCGTCGCTGACGAGCCCGATCCGTCGCGGCCGGACGAGTGGCTGATCCACGCTTATTTCGAGCATCCGCCGAGCGCGGACGAACTGGCGGCATTGCGTTCGCTGGGCTCGGGCGAGCCGCGGGTCGAGGAACTCGCGGAGAGCGACTGGGTGACGATGAGCCAGTCGGGGCTGCAGCCGATCCGGGCCGGCCGTTTCACCGTCCACACGCCGATGTTCCCGCCGGAAGACGAACGAATCAATTTCGAGATCGACGCCAGCCTCGCCTTCGGCACCGGCCAACACGCGACCACCAGCGGCTGCCTCGAAGCGCTCGATCGGCTCGAGCGCCAGGGCAAATGCTTCGCGAATATCGCTGACATCGGCACCGGTACCGGACTCCTTGCCTTCGCGGCGCTTGCGCTGTGGCCTGAGGCGAAATGCATCGCGACGGACATCGACCCGGTCGCCGTCGAGGTCGCGCGCGATAATGCGGCGATCAATCGCGTGAAGCTCGGCCACGGCGTGGGCCAGCTGTTGCTGGCGCAAGCCGACGGCATGGATTCGCCGCTGCTGGCGGCGCGCGCGCCGTTCGACCTGATCGTCGCCAACATCCTCGCAGGCCCGCTGGTCGAGCTTGCGCCAGCGTTCGCGAAAGCGCTGGCTGCTGGCGGGAGCATCGTGCTCGCCGGATTACTCGACACGCAGGCCGCCGCGGTTGCCCATGCATACGAAGCCGAGGGCCTGGTCCTGCGTGACGCCGGGTTCGGCGAGTGGCCCGTCCTGGTCTGCAAACGCGCCTAGCCCTCTTGTCTCGCAGACTGGCCGCTGCAACACCGGCGCAATGAGATACCCAATCCTTCTTGCCGCGGCTGCGGCGCTGGTCTCCTCGTCCGCGCTCGCCGCACCCGTGTCGCACCACGCGAAATCGCACGCGGCCAAGCCGCCGAAGGCCGAAGGCGCTGCGGACAAGAAGGCGGCGACGGCCCAACCCGTGAAAGAGTTCTTCAAGCCGTCCGAAGTGCGCTCGACCGGCACGGTGATCGTCGGCGGGCAGCCGATCGCTTACGACGCGGTCGCCGGAACGCTCGTCGTCCACTCGAAGGACTGGTCGGACACCGACGCGGTCGAAGCGGACGCGTCGACGGACAAGAGCAAGAACGAGCCCAAGCCCGAAGCCTCGATGTACTATGTGGCTTACTTCCAGCAGGGCGCGCCGTCGGCCGCGCGGCCGATCACCTTCCTGTTCAACGGCGGGCCCGGCTCGTCGAGCATCTGGCTGCACATGGGCGCGTTCGGGCCGGTGCGAGTCACGACCGCGGACGCCCCGAACCACACGCATCCGGCGCCTTATTCGACCGTCAACAATGACGAGACCCTGCTCGACGCCAGCGACCTCGTGTTCATCGACGCGCCGGGCACGGGCTTTTCGCGCATCGCCGGCAAGGACAAGGAGAAGTTCTTTTACGGGGTCGACCAGGACATCGACGCCTTCACCAAATTCATCACCCAGTTCCTGACCAAGTACGACCGCTGGAACTCGCCCAAATATCTGTTCGGCGAGAGCTATGGGACGATGCGCGCGGCGGGGCTGAGCCTGGCGCTCCAGAACGCCGACGTGGACCTCAATGGCGTGATGCTTCTGTCGGACATTTTGAACTGGGACTTCATGCCCGACGACCCGCAGCTCAACCCCGGCATCGACATGCCCTATATCGTCGCGCTTCCGACCTATGCGGCGACGGCTTGGTATTTCCACAAGGTGCCGAGCGCGCCGGCGGACCTCCAGGCGTGGCTCGCGCAGGTCCAGGATTTCGCGACCGGCGATTATGCGCGCGCGCTGATGGCCGGCAATTTGCTCGCGCCGGCGGAGAAGCAGCGCGTGGCCGAGCAGCTGGCCGCCTATACCGGCCTGTCGGTGCCCTATCTCCTCAAGTCCAACCTCAGGATCGAATATGGCGCGTTCCAGAAGGAGCTGTTCGGGACCGAGGAGCTGACGACGGGCACGCTCGACACGCGGTTCGTCGGCGCCACTCTCGATCCTTTAAGCAAGGTCTCGAGCTACGACCCGCAGAGCGCGGCGATCGGCGCGGCCTATGTCGCCGCCTATCAGAGCTACGTGCGGGATCGGCTCAACTGGAAACCCGACATCCAGTTCAAATCGGGCATCCCGGTCTATTCCAAGTGGGACTACAAGCATCAACCGCCCGGCGCCGACAAGCCTCTGATCATGCTGCCGAACGTGCTGCCCGATTTAGCGACGGCGATGAAGCAGAACCCGACGATGAAGGTGATGGTGAACGGCGGCTATTTCGACGTCTCGACGCCCTATTTCGAAGGCTGGCAGGAGATGCACCATCTCCCCATCCCGCCGGCGCTGCAGTCGAACATCGAATATCATTACTACCAGTCCGGCCACATGGTGTACGTCCATTTGCCGACGCTGGTGCAGCTGCACGACAATGTGGCGGACTTCTTCCGGCGGACGAGTGGGGGGCAGTAGTTCCGGTCGGTAATTGGTAGCGTCCGTTTCCGACCGATTGCGGCCGCAACCGACCCATTCCTGCCATCAGCGAATTAGGATTCGCGGAGAGCGCGCCGCACGATTGTTTGTATCTCGTCGGTGGTGATCTGGCGCATGTCATGCCGAAGGCTTCGGCGATCACCCTCACCGCCGAGTTCGCCGCAGAGAAACAGCTCAAGGCGCTCATTCACGAGCGACATTTCGCGACCCCCGAGCCGGAACGAAATGATGAAGTTGCCCATAATCTGCGGGTAATATCCGCTTCGGACGACGTCGGCTCCCATTCGACGAAGCTCCTCAAGGACCGCTTCGTAAATGTCATGCTGCAATACCATTTAGGACCTCTGTGCGCCATCAAAGAGCTTCTGTCAGCTTCCACCCAAGACAGACATTGGCCGCTAAGCCCCCGCGACGATTTTCGCCCATTCGTCTTCGCCAATCACGCGGATGCCGAGCTCTTCGGCTTTCTTGAGCTTCGACCCGGCGCCGGGGCCGGCGACGACGAGGTCGGTCTTGGCGCTGACGGAGCCGGCGGCGCGGGCGCCGAGGCGTTCGGCCTGGGCTTTGGCTTCGTCGCGGCTCATGGTTTCGAGGCTGCCGGTGAAGACGATCGTCTTGCCGCTCCACTCGGTCTGCTTGGCATCGCTGACGAACGGTTGCGGTGCGACTTCGGACAAGAGGTCGTCGAGCACCTCGCGGTTGTGCGGCTCGTGGAAGAAATCATGCACTGCCTCGGCGACGACGGGGCCGACGCCCTGGACCGACGACAGCTCTTCCTCGCCGCCTTCGGACAGCGCCGCGCGGCGCAGCTCCTCGATCGTGCCGAAGCATTTCAGCAGGTCCTTCGCGGTGACGATCCCGACATGGCGGATGCCCAGCCCGAACAGGAAGCGCGGTCCGTCGGGCCGGCGCTTGGCCTCGATGGCGGCCAGCAGGTTGTCGACCGATTTCTCCTTCCAGCCCTCCCGGCCGAGCAGTTCATCGCGGTGCGTGTGGAGGCGGAAAATGTCGGCGGGCGAGTTGAGCCAGCCGAGCTCGATGAACTCGGCGATGCTCTTCTCGCCCAGCCCCTCGATGTCGAGCGCGCCGCGGCTGACGAAATGCCGCAGCCGCTCGAATCTTTGCGCGGGGCAGATCAGGCCGCCGGTGCAGCGGACGTCGACCTCGCCTTCCTCGCTCACCGCCTCGCTTCCGCACTCGGGGCAATGGTCGGGGAAGACGTATGGCGGGCGCGGCTCGTCGCGCGTCAAATTCTCGACGACCTGCGGGATGACGTCGCCGGCGCGCTGGATGCGCACGCGGTCGCCGATGCGAAGGCCTAAGCGCTCGATCTCGTCGCGGTTGTGGAGCGTGACGTTGGCAACCATCACGCCGCCGACGCCGACCGGCTTGAGACGGCCGACCGGAGTCAGCTTGCCGGTGCGGCCGACCTGAATGTCGATCGCCTCCAGCGTCGTCTGGGCCTTCTCCGCCGGGAACTTGTGCGCGAGGCCCCAGCGCGGCGCGCGCGCGACCTGGCCGAGCCGCTCCTGCCAGTCGATCCGGCCAACCTTGTAGACGACGCCGTCGATGTCGAACGGGAGGTCGGCGCGGACGCGCTCGATCTCGTGATAATGGGCGAGCATTTCCTCGACGCTCATGCAGCGCTTGAGGAGCTCGCTGACGGGAAAGCCGAGGCTTTCGATCTTCTTCATCGCGAGCAGCTGCATCGAGGCTAGAGGCTCGCTCACCTCGCCCCAGCCGTGGGCCATGAACCGCAGCGGCCGGGCGGCGGTGATGCTCGGGTCCTTCTGCCGCAGCGAGCCGGCGGCGGCGTTGCGTGGGTTGGCGAAAATCTTGCCGCCCGCCGCCTCCTGCCGCTCGTTGAGCGCTTCGAAGTCGGCTTTGGACATGTAAACTTCGCCGCGGACCTCGAGGACGTCGGGAGCACCTTTGATCGCCTGTGGAATGTCGCGGATGGTGCGCGCATTCGCGGTCACATCCTCGCCGACGGTCCCGTCGCCGCGGGTGGCGGCGAGCACCAGCTCTCCACGCTCATAGCGGAGCGAGCAGCTGAGGCCGTCGATCTTGGGCTCGGCGGTGATGGCCAACGGCTCATCCGGCGGCAGCGCAAGAAAGCGGCGGACTCGCGCGACAAATTCCTCGACCTCCTCCGCGGAAAAAGCATTGTCGAGGCTGAGCATCGGCCGCGCATGCGCGACCTTCGCGAGCCCGCTGGTCGGCGCTGCGCCGAGCCGCTTCGACGGCGAGTCCGCGCGCACCAGCTGGGGGAAACGCGCCTCCAGCTCGCGATTTTCGCGAACCAGCGCGTCATATTCGGCGTCGGAAATCTCCGGCGCGTCCCGGTCGTGGTACAGCTTGTCGTGCCGCGCGATCTCCTTCGCCAGCCGCATCAGGCGGTTGGCGGCTTCGGCTTCGCTGAGGTCAGCCAAACAGTTCCTCGAGCAGGTTGATGAAGCTGGTCCAGCTCCGTTCGGCGGCGAGCGCGTTGTAGGCGACGCCGTCGATCTGGAGCTTGCTCGCCTTCGGATTGGTGAAGCCGTGGCCGACATGGCCGTAGGCGTGGATTTGCCAGTCGCTGCCGGCTTCGGTCAGTTCCTGCCCAAGCGCGACCACCGCGTCGGGCGGGACCATCGGGTCGTCCCAGCCGTGGAAGCAGACGACCTTGGCCGTGATCTTCTCCTTGGGCAGGCCGGGCGGGTCGAACAGGCCGTGGAAGCTGACCGCTGCGGCGATGTCGGCGCCGCTGCGCGCCAGATCGAGCGCGCATTGCCCGCCGAAGCAATAGCCGGCGACGACGATCTGGTCGGGCTTCACGCCGTCGATTCCGCGCGCGAACTGAAGCACGTGCTGGAGCCGCCGGCGGAGCGCGGCGCGGTCGCTCCTCAGCCGGGTCATCTCGCCGAAGCAGGTGTCGCGCGGCGCGCCGTGGAACTCCTTGCCGAACAGGTCGGCGACGAGGGCATTGTAGCCGAGCTCGACCAGCTGGCGGCCGAAGCGGATCTCGAGGTCCGAGACGCCCATGACGGTGGGGATCAGGATCACTGTCGGCCGCGCTTCGCCATCGCGCCTTCCGACGAACACGCTCTCCAGATTCTCGCCCTCGAATTCATGGGGCACACGGCGTTCGCTACTCATGACATCTCCCTTGCAAGCTCGGCCAACCTGGCGACCGTGTTCATGTTGCGCGCGGTCCCGGATTCGGCGGCGGGGATCCTGAGGCGCGATTTGCCGATACCCCTTATCCCGTACGCGACAAAGACCTCGCGCGGGCCGGCCGCGATGCGCTCGTCGTCGGCCTGGTTGCGGACCGTCGCCAGCAGGTCCGCTGGCGGCGTCTGGTTCATGAAGAAGGCCTGGACGCTATTGGCGGGCTGGTCGGTGAACGGGTTGGCGGCGACGACGTCTTCCATCTCGTCTGCCGTCCGGAGCATCACGCGCACCTGCTTGCTCATATGCGACTGGAGTTCCTTCTCCAGCATGAGGCGAAGCTGTTCCTCGCGCTCGTCGCTGGTGAAGAGGAGGTTGCCGCTGGCGATATAGGTCCGCGCGTTGCCGAGCTTCAGATCATCCGCGATGGCCTTGAGGTCCGTCATCCTCAGAGTCGACCTGCCGACCAGGTTCACGCCGCGAAGCAGCGCGACATAGGCGATCATGCGGCGTCGAGCAGGCGGGAGGCCTGGGCGCGGGCTTCTTCGGTGATGGAAGCGCCGGACAGCATGCGGGCGATTTCCTCGCGGCGTTCCTCGGGGGAGAGCTTGCGGACCGTGGTGCGCGTGCCGCCGTCGCCGTGGCTTTTCTCGATCCTATAATGGTGCGAGGCGCGCGCGGCGACCTGGGGCGAATGGGTGACGACCAGGACCTGGCTGCGTTCGGCAAGCCGCGCCAGCCGCTCGCCGATGGCGCTCGCGACCGCGCCGCCGACTCCGCGGTCGACCTCGTCGAAGATCATCGTCGCGGCGGTCCCCGCCTCGGCGAGCGCGACCTTGAGCGCAAGGATGAAGCGCGACAGCTCGCCGCCCGACGCGATCCGGGTCAGCGGGCCGAACGGCGCGCCGGGATTGGTCGAGACTTCGAATTCGATGCGGTCGGTTCCCGACGGGCCCGGCTCGGGGGCGGCGGCGATCGCGGTACGGAAGCGCGCGGCATCGAGCTTCAGCGGCGCGAGCTCGGCCGCGACGGCGGCGTCGAGCTTCGCCGCGGCGTCATGGCGCCCCGCGCTGAGCCGGGCGGCCGCGCCGGCATAATCTTCGCGGGCGGCGAGGAGCTGGCGGTCGAGCTCGTCGATACGCTCGCTGCCGGCCTCGATCGCGGCAAGCTGCGTGCGCATCTGTTCGCCGAGCGCGGCGAGCGCATCGGGCTCAACCCGGTGCTTTCGGGCGAGCCCGCGGATGTCGAACAGCCGCGCCTCCACCTGCTCCAGCCGCGCCGGATCGAAGGCCAGCGCGTCGGCGGCGCGCGCGATCCGGTCCTCGGCCTCGCTGGCCTCGATCAGCGCCCGGTCGAGCGCCGCCAGCGCATCGCCGAGAAGCGGGTGGTCGGCGGCCTCGCGCTCGATCCGCCGCGACGCCTGCCGAAGCAGCGGCAGCGCGCCCTCGGGCCCGCCGAGCAATTCGTCGAGGCCGGCCAGCGACTCCCCGGCCTTGAGCCCGGCCTGCATCGCGCTCCGCTCTTCGGCGAGGCGGGTTTCCTCGCCCGCCTCCGGCGAAAGCGCTTCGATCTCTCCTGAGGCGTGGGCGAGCCATTCCCGGTCCCGCTCCGCCGACGCGAGCGCCGTCCGCGCCTCGAGCAGTTCGCCTTCGATCCGCATGACCTCGTTCCACGCGGCTTCGACCTCGATCGAATCGAGGCGGCCGAAGGCGTCGAGCAGCGCTCGGTGGCCCCTGGGGTTGAGCAGCCCGCGGTCGTCGTGCTGGCCGTGGATTTCGACGGCGAGGGCGCCGAGCTCGCGCAGCAGGCCGGCGGGGACGCCCGTCGCGCCGAGGAAGGCCCGGCTTCCGCCGTCGCTCTTCAGCGTCCGGCGGACGATCAGCGGCTCGCGAGGCTCATGCTCGATCGCTTGCTCCTCGAGCAGCGCATGGACCGCGTGGCCGGCCGCAAGCTCGATCTCCGCCGTGACGGAAGCGGACTCCTCGCCCGCGCGCACCAGACCCGTGTCGCCGCGCGCGCCAAGGGCCAGTCCCAGCGCATCGAGAAGGATCGACTTGCCCGCCCCGGTCTCGCCCGTGAGCACGCCGAGGCCGGACTCGAACTCGAGCTCGACCCGCTCGACCAGCACCACATTGTGGATCGAAAGCTGCCTCAGCATGCGCCGGCTTTCGGCGAAACAGGCCCGGTCAAGCCGCTTCGCCGGCGCATTCGGCGCTTAGTGCTTTCCCCGCGGGCGTGCGGGCGCGGGCGCCGCGGCGCTCGTCTCGAAAGCGCGGCCGCCCGTGTGACTCTGCTCGGCGCGGAGAAGGCGGAGCGACTGGCGGTACCAGTAGGTGCCAGGATAATTCTTGCCGAGTACGGCCGCGGCCTTCCACGCTTCGTCCGGAATGCCCAGCGCGAGATAGCATTCGACCAGCCGTTCGAGCGCTTCGGGCGCGTGGCTGGTCGTCTGATAATTATCGACGACGGTCCGGAAATGGTAGGTCGCGGCAAGCCACTGGCCGGCGCGCTCGTAATAGCGGCCGATATCCATCTCCTTGCCGCCGAGATGGTCGTTCAACAGGTCCAGCTTGAGCCGCGCGTCGGCGGCGTAGCGGCTGTCGGGATATCTGCGGATCAGCTCGTTGAACGCGTCCGATGCATTCTGGGTGACGCTCTGGTCGAGGAACACCTCGGGCACCTGCTGATAATAGCTCATCGCCACCAGATACTGGGCGTAAGGCGCTTCGTCGCTGCCGGGGTGGATGGTGAGATAGCCCTGCGCCGAGCTGATCGCGTCGGGATATTTTTTCGCCAGATAATAATTGAAGGCGCTCATGATCTGGGCGTGGCGCGCCCACACCGAATAGGGATGCTGGCGGACGACCTCGTCGAACAGCTTCGCCGCATCCTCATAATCCTGCTGGTTCATCAGCCGCTGGGCGGCCTGGTAGAGCGAGCTCACGTCCCTCGCGACATAGGCCGTGTCGGGCTTCGACCGGCTGCCATGGGCACAGCCCGCCAGCGGAAGGATGCCGGCGCAGGCGAGGAGCAAAGCGGCGGAACGTGAGACTTTCAGCATGGACACCTCATTAGCGTCGGCTCCGGGGGAGGCCAAGCGGCGGGATGGAAGGCGATTGATGAACGGCAAATGAGCCCCCGGAGAGGAGGGCAATCAGGCGGTCTCCGGCTGGGCCGAGTCCTTTTCGTCGGTCTTGAGGAAGCTGTCGGGCTTCACTCCGAGCCACACCAGCACGGGCGCCGAGATGTAGATCGATGAGTAGGTCCCGATGAGCACGCCGAGGAAAATCGCGATGGCGAGACCGCGGATCACTTCGGGCCCGATCAGCAACAGGATGCCGAGCGCGATCAGCACGGTGATCGACGTCACCACCGTCCGCGCCAGGGTCTCGTTCAGCGACACGTTGATGAGCGGCAGGATGGCCATTCGTCGGTATTTGCGCAGGTCCTCGCGGATCCGGTCGTAGATCACCACCGTGTCGTTGAGCGAATAACCGAGGATGGTGAGGAAGGCCGCGACGACGTTGAGGTCGACCGGCAGCCTGGTGAACGCGAAGAAGCCGAGAGTCATCGAAATGTCGTGCGCGAGGGTCAGCAGCGCGCCGACTCCGAACTGCCATTCGAAACGGAACCAGATGTAGACCGCGATCCCGAGCATCGCGAGCGCGATCGCAAGCGCGCTACTGTCCGCCAGCTCCTCGCTGACCTTGCCGGACACGGCTTCGCCCGAATCGACGCGCGCGCCCGCATGTTCCTGCGGGATCACAATGCGCAGCTTGCTGACCATCGCATCGGACGCGGACTGCGGACCCGAAGGCTTGGGAAGGCGGATCTGGTACGTGCGGTCGCTGCCGAGAGTGGTGATTCCCGCTTCGCAACCGCACAGCGCGTTGACCTGCCCGCGGAGCTGGTCGGTCGAGACCGGCTGCGCGAACTCGACCCGCACCACCTCGCCGCCCACGAAGTCGATCCCGAGGTTGAGCCCCCTGTAGACCGTGTAGGAGATGGAGGCGATCGTCAGCAGCGTCGAGATCACCAGCGCGACGGTGCGCCATCGCATGAAGTCGATGTTGGTGCCCTCGGGGACGAGCTTGAGCAGCTTCATTCGCTTGATGCCTCAGATATGGAGTTCGCGCGGCCGGGTCCGGCGGATCCACAGCGCGACCAGCATGCGGGTGAAATAGACCGCGGTGAACACCGAAGTGACGACGCCGATCAGCAGAACCACGGCGAAGCCGCGCACCGGGCCCGTGCCGAAATAGGCCATGATCGAGGCCGAGATGACGTGCGTGACGTTGGCGTCGAAAATCGCCCTGAACGCCTCGTGATAGCCGGTCTCGACAGCGTCGATCAGGCGCCGCCCCCGCCTGATCTCCTCGCGTATTCGCTCGTTGATGAGGACGTTGGCGTCGACCGCGGCACCGATCGTGAGGATGAAGCCCGCGATTCCGGGCAGGGTCAGGGTCGCGTTGAACATCGCCATGACGCCGAGGATCAGGAACGCGTTCACGATCAGCGCAATCGTCGCATACACGCCGAAGCGGCCGTAGGTGACGAGCATGAAGATGATCACCGCAATGACCGAGACGATCGAGGCGATGATGCCCTTGTGAATCGAATCCTGGCCGAGCTCGGCGCTGATCGTGCGCTCCTCGATGAAGTTCAACGTCACCGGAAGTGCGCCCGACTTGAGGCTGACCGCGAGGTCGTGCGCGCTCTGGACCGTGAAGTTGCCGGTGATCTGCGCGTTTCCGCCGAGGATCGGGCTTTCGATGGTCGGATAGGAGAGCACCCGGCCATCGAGGATGATCGCGAACGGCTTTCCGACATTCTCCTGGGTCGTCCGGCCGAAGCGGCGGGCGCCGGCCGAATCGAACGTTATGTTGATGTCGGGCCGGCCGTTCTCGTCGAAGCTCTGCACCGCGTTCGAGATCTGCTCGCCGCCGACCATCACCCGGCGCTTGACCGCGATCGCGCCCGTTCCGTCGGCCATCGGCACGACCTCGCTTCCGGGCGGCGCATGACCGGCCTTCACGTCGGCGGGATTGGCGGAAAGATCGACCAGCTTGAATTCGAGCCGCGCGGTCTGGCCGATCAGCTTTTTCAGCGCCTCGGGATTCTCGACTCCGGGAACCTCGACCAGCACTCGATTGCCGCCCTCGGTGACGACCGTGATCTCCTTGGTGCCGGTTGGGTCGATCCGTTTGCGAACGACGTCGCGAGCGGTCGACATCGCGTCTTTCAACGCCTGGGCGGTGCCGGCCGGAGTCGGCGTCAGGACGATTCGCGTAGAATCGACCACCTGCACGTCCCAATCGCGGTTCCCGGTGAGCGCGAGTGGCTTTGTCAGGTTGCGCATCCGCTCGACCGCGGCGTCTACCTGGAGCGGGTCGCGCACGAGGAACGACAAACGGCCACCGGCGGTGGACATGTCGCCCACCTGGATCGCCGGGTCGTGGCGAAGCTCGGTCTCGACCGAGTCTTGCATCTGCTGAAGCCGGTGCCTCTGCATGTCCGAGGCGTCCGCCTCCATCAGCAGATGGCTGCCTCCCGCAAGGTCGAGCCCGAGGCTGATCTTGTAGTTCGGGAGCCAGCTCGGCCAGTGATTCTCGAGCGGGCTCTTGGCGATGAGGCTGGGGATCGACAGGAATACGCCGATCGCAATGACGATCCCGATCAGCCAGACTTTCCAGCGGGGGAATTCGAGCATCAGTCGTTCGCCGGCCTGGACGTCGGACTGAGCACCTGGGTGATCGTCGATTTGATGACGCGGATCTTGACGCCCTGGGCGATCTCGACCTCCGCCTCGTCGTCGCCGACCTTGGTGACGCGCCCGCGGATCCCGCCGCCGGTGACCACCTCGTCGCCCTTCTTGACCGCCGCGATCTCGGCCTGGTGCTGCTTCACCCTTTGCTGCTGCGGCCGGATCATCAGCATGTAGAAAATCGCGAAAATGGCAACCCAGGGCAGGATTCCGATCAGGATTCCCGAAGCGCCGCCCGCGCCGGAGGGCGCCGCCTGGATCATGCTCATTAGAAGGGGTGGGCTGGACATGAAGGCGAACTGACTTTCCTTTGTGACTTGAGCCTTGCCCTAACGACCGTCCCCCGGATGGTCCATGGCAAGGCTGGTCGGGGCGACTGGATTCGAACCAGCGACCTCCACACCCCCAGTGTGATGCGCTACCAGGCTGCGCTACGCCCCGACGGCTGGCGCATCTAGGCAGCCCATCTGGACTAGGCAAGGTGCGGCGGGAGGCTGGATGGCTCGGCAGCGGCGAAAAGGCGGATTGGGCAAGTGGGTCGGGCGACTGCTGACGCTACTTCTTGCACTGCCCGCGCTCTACCTTGGCGGAGCGCTCGGGGGCTCTCTGGTCGCTGTCAACCGCGGCTGGACCGAGCCGGCTGAGGGCACGACCGTCTATCTCGCCGACAACGGCATCCACACCGACATCATCATGCCGGTCGACGCGCAGGGGCTCGACTGGGCGCCGCTGCTGCCGAAGAGCGAGTTCGCGGCAGCCGATCCAGGTGCCCGATGGATCGCGTTCGGCGCCGGCGAGCAGCACGTCTATCTGAACACGCCGACCTGGTGGGACCTGACACCGCGCACGATCTGGTCGGCGCTGGCCGGCGGTCCGCAAGTGATGCACGTCGAATATGTGACGAGCCCCGCCTATGCCGAGCGCGAGCTCCGCCTTCGCCCCGAGGAATATCGCCGATTGTGGGCGGCCGTCCGCGCCGGCTTCGCCCTCAATGGGCGCGGACGGCCTCGGCGCATCGACCGTCCGGGCTACGGCCCCGCCGACGCCTTCTACCGCGCGAGCGGGACAGCGAGCATGGTCGAGACCTGCAACAACTGGGTCGCCGCGCGCCTCCGCCTCGCCGGCGTGAAGGTCAGCGCCTGGCCGCCATTCGCCAACGGCCTGTTGTGGCGCTACCGGCGCCTGCCGCGAGCTGGCTGACCCAGCCGACGGTTGCATTCGAACGCATTTGCGTGCCTCTTTCCGGGAGGGGAGGGCCCGGATGACCGCTGGACTGCGTCACGAGGCGTCGGCCGGTGAGTTTCTCGGCCATCCGCGCGGCCTGTGGGTGCTCGCCGGCACCGAGCTGTGGGACCGGATCAGCTTCCATGGCATGCAGGCGATCCTCACGCTCTACCTTGCCAAGGACCTGCTTCTCCCCGGCCGTATCGACCATGTCGTCGCCTTCGGTCCCTTCCGCCACGCGATCGAGGCGCTCACCGGACCGCTGACGGTCGAGGCGCTCGCCACGCAGACGTTCGGCATCTACATCGCGATGGTCTATGCGACGCCGCTCGTCGGCGGGTGGATCGGCGACCGCTTCCTCAGCCGGCGGCTGACGGTCACGCTCGGCGCACTGCTGATGACACTCGGCCATTTCAGCCTCGCCTTTGACCAATCCTTCCTGTTCGGAATGCTGTTCCTGGCGATCGGCGCCGGGTTGCTGCGGGGCAATCTGTCACCGCAGGTCAAGGCGCTTTACCCGGCCGGCGACCGGCGCCAGGGCGACGCGTTCCAGCTTTACTCCTTGTCGGTCAGTTTCGGCGCGTTCGTCGCGCCGCTGGTGACCGGCACGCTCGCCGCATTCTACGGTTGGCACGTCGGATTTGCCTTCGCCGGCTTCGGCATGCTGATCGGCCTCGTCATCTATCTCGTCGGCCAGCGCTATCTTTCGGACGAGCCGCGAATCGCGCGGTCCGATCGCAAGCGCCTTAGTCCAGCCGAGCGCGTCCGTGTCGGCTGGCTGCTGTCGCTGTGGCCTCTGTTCGTCTGCTTCTGGGTGGCCCAGTCGCAGGTCTGGAACACGTATAATCTCTGGGTGTCGGACCACATCGACCTGAATGTCGGCGGCTTCCGCGTGCCGGTGCCCTGGCTCCAGTCGCTCGACGGGCTGATGCCTGCCGC
>Ga0207667_10006992_pt1 | contig 13631 bp, 9 predicted proteins | sample KBSCornC52_FD_184301 | JGI IMG/M metagenome (GOLD analysis project Ga0207667, IMG submission 184301) | Corn rhizosphere microbial communities from Kellogg Biological Station, Michigan, USA - KBS Corn C5-2 (SPAdes) (version 2) | ecosystem: Host-associated > Plants > Roots > Rhizosphere > Soil ...
GCCATGTCGGCCGGATTGTTCCGGGTCAGCCCATAATGGGCGAGGCTTGAGTCATCTAGGGTATTCGCGGCGTATGTGTCCATGACCGGGGCAGACCACCAGACTCCCCGGTTGCCGACATAGCTTACTTCTACCACCAGATCCTTGGTGACTTCACGCTGGATCCCTATGCTCCATTGCAGGGTGCGGGGCGGCCGGGCAGACGGATTCCAGAAAAACGGCGCGTTCCCCGGCGGCAGGTAACCGCCGGAAGGAGTTGGGTATTGGCCCGGCGTAAAATTCGGCCATACGACATTGGGATTCGGATTGTTAGTCGGGAAACCGCCGGGGTAGGGGCTGAGTCCGTAGCCGGGGGAGTTGTATTGTTGGAAGTCGGCAATCTGGTAGGAGGCGCCCGCCGGGGTCTGCACCAGCCCGTAGGTCACGCCGGCGCCGCCGCGCAGCACGGTCTTCGAGTTGATCTGGAAGGCCATTCCCACGCGCGGCCCGATTGCGAACGGATAGTTGTGCGAAAAGGAGCAATTGCAGGTAGCTTCGTAGATGCCATTGCCCAGAAGACCGCCCACAGTGGGATTCGGCGTGCTAAACGAGTTGTTCTGCTGTCGGCCGTACTGCTCTTTCAGGTAGGTCTGATAATCCCAGCGCAGGCCGTAGTCCAGCGTGAGCCGGCGAGTGACCTTCCAGGTATCCTGCGCATACAGCCCCAGCTGGTGGCTGCCGAGCCTGGTTTGCGTATAGGGACTGCTCTGCAGCGAATCCACCAAGCCTAACATGAAGCTCGCATAAGTGAAGCCAGTGGGATTGGCCGTGTTGAGCGGCAGGAAATTCTGCCAGGGATCGGCGGTCTGGGCCTGCGAGAAATTGAACTGCCCATTGGAGCGCCACTTGCTGTACTCCGGATAACCCTCAAGCGTCAACTCGCCGCCAAACTTGTAGGTGTGATTCCCTTTGACCCAAGTCAAGTTGATATTCCCGGTCGGCTTCTCTTCGTAGATGGTCGCAATGAAGGGGGGGCCGACTCCCGGGCCATACCCACCGGTGAGGAGCTCGTTTATGTTTGGAGAGAATGCATTGCGTACGGTCATGGACGGGAAGCGGTCGCTGACGGGGTAGCCCGTAAGACCGAGGGCACTCTGATCGAAGGCCGGGGTATCGGTCGGCTGGCGCTGCCAGATGTAACCGATGCCCACGTGCAGCAGCATGGTGGGCCGCAGGGTTTGATCGTAATTCAAACGGGCGGTAACATTCCGGTTGGAAGTGGGCGCGGGCGCAGAAGCAATGTAGTTAAACCCGTTGGCATTGGGGGAATTCTGCATGAGGCGCGAGAGGTACCCGGAGATTTTGATGGTCGGGCTGATGGAGTGATCGATCTTGGCCGACCACGTGGTGTCATGCGAAAAGTTGGAATAAGTGGGAATCGCGTAATTGTTGGTGAGGTTGCCGTTGGTCGCGTGGGGGAAAGAGTTCTGAATGGCAGTAAACACGGGGCTCACGTACGCAGCAGTTTGCGGAATCTGCTGGTTCGGGAAGGGGTCGCGTACCAGGGATCCATTGACGGTCCGGGTTGTCCGGGGATCGAAGACCTCGCCATTCATGAGCGTATGGCCCGCCGGGTCTACCGCTGGCTGGCCAGCGAGTGCACCAGTGGTGTACGCAATGGCGGGGCGGAACGCGCAGAAGTTAGGCCCTGCGACCCAGGCATAGCAACCCGAGGAGGTGAAGTCGCCAGTCCGATAGGCATCGGTGGGCACCGTCTGAATCCCGTTGGAAATCGTCTGGCTTTCGCGGAACTGCTCAAAGCTGAAAAAGAAAAAGCTCTTGTCCTTGCCGTCGTACACCTTAGGAATCTGGATCGGACCGCCGATGGTTGCTCCGTAATCGGTGCGGCGCACCGCGTTGCGGATGTGCTGGCCTTTCTTCAGCGGCGTCAGCGTGCCCGCATCCGTGTACGGCAATCCCGCATTCAGCGCCTCGTTCACGAAGTAGTCGTAGCCGCTTCCATGGAATTGGTTGGTGCCCGACTTCATGGTGAAGTTGAAGTAGCCGCCGCCGACCTGGCCGTACTCCGCGGCAAAATTGCTGGTCTGAACCGATACTTCCTGGATGGCGTCGACGCTGCCTGCCTGGCTGTTTTGCTGGATGACCTTCCAGATGGTTCCGGTGGCGTCCTGGCCGTCGATGCGGATGGATTCGCTGTTGCTTGGCATGCCGTTCACCACCATCGCCCGGTCATTGCCGAAGGATACGCCGGGAAGCAGGGTTGAGACCGCCAGCGGGTTGCGGAGGTTGCCCATGGAGGTAGCGCCGAACCAGGACCCGCCCGCAATCGTCAGCACGGGAAGCTGGTTCGCGTCGTCCGTCGTGACCCGATGGCTTACTTCCCCGCTCTCCGTCTTGAGTAAGGGTGCGGAATCCTGAACGGTAATCACGTCCGCGGCGGAGCCGACCTCCAGCTTCACGTCGCGGCGCGTACTCGTGGCGACGACTACCTGCACGTTCTGCTGCACGAACTTCTTGAACCCCGTCACCGTCACCGTCAACTCGTAAGTTCCTGCCGGAACGGAAATTACATAGTTCCCCGTTTCCGACGCGCCGCCGCGAGAGACTACGCCCGTCTCCATGTTCCGCACCTCGACCGGAGCGCCTGGAACCACCGCACCGGCGGGATCGGAGATGGTTCCGGTAATCGTACCGTTATTGGCTTGGCCTAACGCCGCTAGGGCGATGAGAAAGAAAGCAAAACCTGTCAACAAACACCGCATGATACCTCCTCGTTACGACAAATTCCGTAAACCCACGGAAACTAAATTGGATGGAGTATATCACCGGAGAGCCTGGCTTCCTATACTAGAAATCTGATATCACCTATCGGAGAAATTGATAGGTAGCGATGGGTTCCCGGTCAAACGTTTCCCTACTATTCTTCCAAACGCATGCTCGTTACGGTCCAGCAGCACATTTGCAACAGCAAGAAGATCAGTTTCCAGCGGCCCGAGGCAACTTTTCGTCGCTACTCTCCGGCATGACGCTGGCAACCAAGATGGTCCAGGCCAAGATCCGCCGGATGTGTACGCTAACCAAGCCGTTCTCCATTGCCTGGGTGCGCGCGAAAGTGTGGCCTTTCTGGTGTCCGAAGAGGACGAACAAACTACCACGATCGACCGTTCGGAAGGTGGCAAGTATATTGTCGTCTTCGATCCGCTCGACGGCTCGTCCAATATAGATGTCAATGTTAGCGTCGGCACCATCTTCTCTATCTTGCGTCGTCCTGACCGGAGCACACGGCGAGGCCGCTGTTCTTCAGTCGGGCTGGAAACAGGTAGCTGCCGGCGTGGTCTACGGTTCCTCAACTATTTTTGTATACACCGCGGGACAAGGCGTGTACGGTTTTACGCTAGAACCAGAAATCGGCGCCTTCGTGCTCAGCTTCGCCAATATGAAAATGCCGCTACGGGGGAATACGTATTCCGTCAACGAAGCCAACGCCGATAGCTTTCCGGGATCCTACCGAACCTACCTGGACATTTACGTGCGCAAGGGTACGGTCGCGACAGGAAATCGCCCTGATATGACGTATTCACGTATTTTATTTACGCCGAGTACCGCTCCAGGCCCTAGATAACAGTTACGCAGTACTGGTGGGAAAAAGTGCCACAATCCCAAGCCTGGAAATAGTGTCTCACGACAAAACACACTGAACTATCAATGTTTTGGTCACTTGGCTGACTTGGCATGAGGCGTGCTTTTTCTCCGCAGCATTACCGCGCCACTTGTGCGTCCGGGAAGAGGAGATTGCCTAACAGATGCTCCAATCCAGCGCAATTGTTGTGTGCATAGCTGTTTCCAGCCTTATGGGACAAGAATCGGGAGAATCCGGGCCCTTCACGTTTGAGGGTCGAGTCCAGGGCAGCATCAATCAGTTAGGGAGCATCACACGGCTGGATAGCTCCGCCGGCTACCTACTTACGAAGCGGTGGTCTCTCAGCTTCGGCGTACCGTACTATTTCGTCAGACCTTCCAGTTCCTCCCAGATATCGAGCGGAACTGGCTCTTTCAACGGTGTGGGGAATGTGTTTAGCGAACTACGATTCATGCTCCTTAAACCGGCGATGAACTATGCTTCAACTGTCACGGGCACCGCACCGACTGGCGACCGGAATCAAGGTCTTTCGACTGGTCACGCCACCGTCGATTGGAGCAATTACGTCGAACGAAGCTTCGGCCATCTGACTCCGTTTGGCGAGGTGGGGATCGCAAATGCCGTATCGGATACACAGTTTTTCGTGCGGCCCTATACCAGTTATGGTTTTGTGACCCACGCCCAAGCCGGCGCGCGCTACAGGTTGGCACGCTGGGTGAACGCGGGAGGCTCCGTTTACGTGATCGGGCCGGATGGGCAGCAGACCGTCGTGAGCCGCGTGGTGACTATCCACGGGCCAGCCAAAGCGGCTGTCGCCGATGTCGCACCGGGTTTGCTGAAGCAGGGTTTTGAGACGGAGAACGTCACGACTGGCTCCGCCTACATCGCGCGCGATAACGGGTTCTCGACATTCGGGACGGTCGGCGTCGGGCCGTCGTTCAATATTTACGCGGGTTATACGCGGAGCACTCAATACAGTTTGAACACCGTATTTTTTGGCGTTGGATTCCGGATCCGGCGCAGCTTGGGCGTAGGGGGCCTCTAGAGGTCCAAGAATAAGACATAAGGGAGAAGTTACCAATGAGGCAAACATTCGTTCGAGTAGCAATGATCGGCACCGCACTCACGTTTATTATTCCGACGTGGGCCCAGCGAGGAGCTGGGGCAGGAGTAGGAGCAGCAGTGGGGCACGCGACCGGTTCCGGTAGTGGCACTGCAACGGCAGCAGCAAACAGCGCGTCCAATGTGAATCCGGGCGCTGGAAATCACGGCAATGCCAGTCACGAGGCGAATGCGGGAGGGATCTCCGGATCTTCTGGCGATGTTTCGCTGCGTGTCTCCCGGAACCAGGGATTATCGAGGCAGCTTCAGCCTCTGCTTCCCGTGGGAACAACTCTTGCGGGCGCCGCGGCAGGCTTCCGTAACCAGGGCCAGTTCGTGAGCGCACTGCACGTCGCCCACAACTTGAATATTCCCTTCGACCAGCTCAAGGCGAAAGTGACCGGAACGAATCCGGTTTCCTTGGGAACTGCAATCGAAGACCTACGTCCGAATCTGGACCATAAATCCGTCAAAGACAATGTCAAGCTCGCCAACGGTCAGGCTGAACGGGACTTGCATCAGTCCGAGTTTGCTGGTAAGACCGCCCCGTTCGTCTCGCGAATCGCTTCGAACACGGCTCTAGCGTCCCGCTTGCAGGCGCTGCTCCCGCCGGGCAACACCTTGCAAAGCGCGGCTGCCGGTTTCAAGAATGAGGGCCAGTTCATCGCCGCTCTGGAAGCTGCGAAAACTCTCAATCTCTCCTTCGCTGACCTCAAGGACCGGGTGACGGCGGGACAATCGCTCGGTCAAGCGATCCACGCGCTAAGGCCGACCTTAACGGAACAGGCTTCAGACAATGCGGTGACCCAAGCCGAGGAGCAAAGCAAGGATCTGCGAACGGGGGCGTCTGAATCTGCCGCGGCGTCCTCCAGGCGCTGAACTTACGGACCTGTTCGGCGTGACCACGCCATTCGACTCTGTCACTCGCAAGAGTCTACGTCGATGTTCCTGGGCTCAAAGTATTGGCGATACAATTACGGAACACAGCCCTCACCGGCTTAGGCTTTCAGGAACGCGGCCTGATGTCACGTATTATCGGGGTCTACTTCCCACAACGCCGAATCCTGGGAGTTTCTGGGATACGCAATCGAGCCGCCATGGCCTGCTTTGCGAACACGTTTCGAGCATCATGCTCTTTCTTGACGCTGCTATCCTAAAAACTGACGACGTTCCGGTTCGCCGCAGGAAGAACCGAACACAATTGATAAAGCATTTTTCTGAACTCAATCTTTGCTCCGCGTTGCGGAACAACCTCGATAAGAACGAATTTGTTACCCCAACGCCAGTCCAGGCGCAGACCATTCCACCACTCATGGAAGGCCGCGATGTCGTGGCGACCGCGCAGACTGGCACAGGCAAGACTCTGGCGTTCTCGATTCCGCTGATTGAAGCTCTCGCCGCCGTTCCCCGCACCAAAACGATAAAAGTCCTTATCCTTAGCCCCACACGCGAACTTGCCATTCAGATCGACGCGGCATTCCGGCAACTTGCCCACGGCATGCGCATCCGCACCGCTGTAGTTGTGGGCGGCATGAGCGAGGCCAATCAGTTGCGCGATATCCAAGCCGGGGCCGAAGTGGTGATCGCGACGCCGGGCCGTCTCTGCGACTATCTGGAGCGGAGGCTAATCGATCTTTCCGGTACCGCCACGGTGGTTCTTGACGAGGCCGATCGGATGCTCGATATGGGCTTTCTGCCTTCTCTGCGCATCATCTTCGATCATCTTCCGGTGAAACGCCACACAATGCTTTTCTCAGCGACCATGGAGCAATCCGTGGCGGGTCTGGTCGCAAGCTACGTGCACAATCCGGTGCGAATCGCGGTGGAGGCGTGCCCAGAAACCGCCGGCCGGATCGATCTCTTCTGTTACGAAGTCGCTCAGGGCTCCAAGTTTGATCTGCTCGAGCATCTGCTGAAGAACGAGACGGGTTCTTTCCTGGTCTTCGTGGCCACCAAAGAGGGCGCCGACAGGCTCACGAAATTTCTGGAGCGCGGGGAACACAAGGTGGCCTCGATCCACGGCGATCGCTCGCAAAGCCAGCGGAACAAAGCGCTGCAGGGCTTCAAAGATGGTGCTTACCGTGTACTGGTCGCCACCGACGTGGCGGCGCGCGGGATTCATGTGGATGACATCGCGCATGTCGTGAACTACGATTTGCCGCAGGAGGCGGGAAACTTCATTCATCGCGTCGGACGCACGGGCCGCGCTGGCGCACGTGGCGCCTCCTGGACCTTTGTGACTCCGCTCGAACGCTCCGATGTGCGCAACTATGAGCGCGCACTAGGGATTCAAGTACAATTTCGCGAACTGCCGTCGCTGCCGCGGCCCATCGGGCTCGTGACGGATGTGCAGGCGTTTCTGGCTTCGATGAGTACCAGCCAACCGTCGGGCAACCGGCCGAAGCCGACAACGACGAGAAGCTTCTCGGGCAGCCGCCGTCGTCGCTGAATTTGTTATCCAGAAGTCGGGTTATGGGAACTTGCCCGCGACCAACACAGAGAACTTCTTGTGAGCGTCGCATCCGATAAACTGTTCCATACTGCAGCACCTCCTCGTCGGGAGTCTACTTCAACCCCCGCTGCAGCGCTTTCATAGCATCATTATCGGTAGCTAATTCCCACAAGCGCGTTCTATCGGATTCCAGCTGCGGCTACTCCTGCCGGAGCGCGGTCACTGGGCTCGTCCTGCTGGCTCTCCGCGCTGGAGCGATGCTTGCGGCGAGCGCTGCTCCAATAAGGATGGCGACCATGGATACAAATGGAACCGGATCGCCCAACTGAACACCCGATACCCAGCGTTCCAGTTGTCGTTCGGTAGCGTAAGCAAGGAGCGAGCCGATCGTGACCCCAGCCGCGATCATTCCAACGCTCTGCCGTAGTACCAGCCCCAGGATGTCTCTGGCATCCGCTCCCAGCGCCATGCGCACGCCAAATTCGGGCACACGCTGGCGGGATAGAAACGCAAGGACGCCGTAGATCCCTATGCACGCCAGCAGCAAAGCAGTTCCTGCGAAGGCCCCAATGAGGGCCAGAAGAAACCGGTGGCGCGCGAGCGTTGCTGCCGCCAACTGGTCCATGGTGCGGATCTCGGTTAACACCTGGTCACGCGCCGTGGTCCGGATTTCGCGGCGCAGCGGCTCCACGATTCCCAGCGGCGCGTTCTCGGTGCGCACGGCGACGGACATCAGTTCGGACCATCGGCGAAGCAAGGGGTTGGGTACTTGAGCAAATGGATAGTAGAACTGAGCCCGCACTTGCGCTTGGTCGTCGTCGGCGAATCCCCAGTGGCGAACGTGCGCGACCACTCCGATTACTTGCTGTGGCGCCGGACCCATGTCGGGAATCCACAACTGCTTTCCCACCGCCGGCGAATCGCCAAACGCGCGACGCGCTAAAACTTCATCAATGACAATTACCGGCTGGCTATCCATTCGGTCATTCCCATCGAAGAACCTGCCTGCGCGCAGCTTAATCCCCATGACTTCGAGATAGTCGGGCGTGACGCTGGAGGCAAGCGATAGCGGCAGCTCCGTTCGCGGCGGCAATGCCGAACTTGTCCAGTAGCCAAGCTGATTGTTGCCGTCGCGCATCGGCACGGTATCGATCATCGCCACTGACCGGACTCCCGGCAGCGCGCGAGCCCGGTCGAGGATGTCTTGCCAATCCGCACGGATGTGCGCCGGATCCGTGACAATGCTCGGCGACAACGCGAGACGAGTTACCAAGACGTTGTGGGTATTGAGGCCAGGGTCGAGAGCGGACAATCGCAGAAATGTACTGCCCAGTATCCCCGCCGACACCAACAGCACCACCGCCAGTGCCAGTTCGCTCGCAACCAGGATGCTCTGAAGCCGCCGTGACCCGCCTACCAACGCACGCGATCCCGCCCGCAGTGATCGTTCGAGCTCCCGGGCCGGTGCGCGCAACGCCGGAACGGCTCCGAACAGTAGGCCACTCATCAGCGACACGGTAGCCGCGAACGCGAACACGCGCCAGTCTACTTGCACTTCTTGTGCTCTGGGCAAACTGCCGGGCCACAGCGCGATGAACGGCCGGAGAGTAAAGAACATCAGTAGTGTTCCGAGGACTCCTCCAATCAGGCCCAACACGACGCTCTCCGTCAGGCACTGTCGGACCAATCGCCCTCGACCGGCGCCCAGTGCGACGCGCACGGCCATTTCGCGACCACGCGAAGACGCCCTTGCTACCAGGAGGCTGGCAACGTTGACGCAACCAATCACCAGAACCAGGATCACGGCGCCGAACAAGAGCCACATTGTCGAACCGGCATTCCCCGTGCTCGGACGTAACGGATCGACGATAAACGTGCGGCCTTCGTTGGAGCGAGGGTATTCGGCGGCCAAACGGCTTGCAACAACGGAGAGTTCGGATCGCGCTCTATCTACTGTCGCGCCGTCTCGAAGGCGGGCCCAGACGCCGATGCGCGGGTGGGCTTCCCTCGCTTTCATCACAGGCTCCGTATCCTGCCCGATCAAAGTCATCAGATCCACGGGGTCATCGGCAAGTCGAAAGCTGGCGGGAAGAACACCCACTACCGCATATGGCTGACCACTGAACGTGAGGGTTGCCCCAAGGGCGTCCTCCCGGCCACCGAATTTCCGTTTCCAGAGCGAGTCGCTGATGAGCGCCACGGGAGCCGCTCCAGCCTGGTCCTCCTGCGACGTAAAGTCTCGGCCGATAGCGGGTGAGATTCCAAGGATCGAAAGAAATTCCGCCGAGACCTCACACGAGAGGATATACTCGGCGTCTCCTGGCTGGCTCAAGGTGCCGCCGGTATGGCGCCACGCCGCGGAATCTATCGATCGAACAGCGCTGCGGACATCCTGGAAATTCGGGTAGGCAAACGCCCACAGGTCGCCAAACTGCGTCGCTTTGGCGGTTTTCTCCTGAAGTGAAAAGAGCCGTTCGGGATTGCGGTAGGGGAACGGCTTGAAGAGCACGCCGTTCAGCACAGTGAACATCAGCGTCGTGGACCCGATACCCACGGCCAGAGTCAATACGACTACCGCGGTAAACCCGGGCCGCTGCCGTATGGTCCGCAGCGCGTAGCGGAGATCCTGCCACAAATCTTCCAGCCATCGCGTGCCCCTCGCATCCCGGCAGGATTCTTTGACTTGTTCCAGGCCTCCCACGGCGATACGGGCCAGCCGGCGCGCTTCGCTGGGCTCTAGACCGTCAGCCACGAGACGCGCCGTGTGCTCTTCGATATGAAAGCTGAGTTCCTTATCTAGCTGCTCATCCAACTTCTGTCTCTGCAAGAGGCGCCGCCACCAAGTCATTTCGCGCCTCCCTCGGAGAGGTTCAGAATCAGGCTCACTGCCTCCGTCAGGCGCTGCCAACTGGCGGTTTCTGCTTCCAACTGTGTACGGCCTTTCTTGGTTAGCCGATAGAACTTGGCTTCCCGACCCGATTCCGTCTCCTTCCAAACCGCATCCAGAAGTCCCCGGTTCTCCAGACGGTGAAGGGCGGGATAGAGCGATCCTTGTGGAGCCTGGACCACGTCCCGTGAAACCTGCTGGAGCCGCTGCGCGATCGCGTACCCATGCACGGGTCCCATCGCCACAATCTTCATAATCAGGAGATCGAGAGTTCCTTGCGGAAGATCTGACTTCGCCGTCATCGCCTATACCTCTGGCTTCTACCTATATCACGTGTAGAAGCCGGAGGCAATCCAGATGGAGAAGTAACGACAAGCCGGTCGGAAATCTCGGATCGGTTATTGTGGCATCTCGGTCGCGTCGCCCTAATCCGGCGGCTGACGCCGGCTCTCCAAAGAATGGCGTTAACCCACATTAACGGAAGTGTCTAATTGCCCACAGCGTTGTTTACGGCGAACCAAGTGGGAGATTTGCGGCTAGGGGAATCGAACGGGTTTCGTGCCTTTTCACTTCAGTTCAGTAGTTAGACCTTGCCGTTGCAGGATCTAATGAAGATACAGCAGCGAACCGGCCCAAGTGTGTGCCTGAGCGCGGTTCGTCGGGAGCTTCCGTGCCTGGAGAGTGATCTTACGGCACGAGAATAGGATCGCGGTTCACAATCTGCGGCTCGTACGAGAACACTTCGCGGCTGGAGGGATCCACGTTGACCTTAAGCCAGTTCACATCGCCGAGGAAGGGTTGGTGGTCGCCGAAGGTCTCGACGCGCGTGAAATTTGTCACGCGCTTCCCCGTGCTGTCCAACAGCGGCTTGTCCACGCGCAGGTAGTGCGAGTCGCCATGGACGTAGGCAACGGGCTTGCCGAACGCGATCACCTGGGCACGAAGCGCGACCAGAAAGTCGTGGAAACCGTCCGTCAGCTTCTGTGCATCGTCTTCCACCAGGGTATTCGCGTTGCGCGTCGGTGCACGAGTACCGTCCGTATCGTCCCAGCCCGGATCGGCCTGCGAGATGAACATCACGGCCACGCAATTTTGCGCGACAGCGGTCGCGAAGGTGTCCTTCATCCATTGGATGCCCGCCGCGTTGCGGGCCGCGTATTCCACGGGATCCGGGTAATCGTCGCAGAGGTTGTTGCAGGAGCCCTGAATGTTGATCTGCGCGTACATAACTGTGCCGACAATCCAGCGGCGGTTCTCCACGCACGGAACGTTGGTGTACGTGGCAGTCTGGGGCTTGGTGACATCGCTATTAGGGCCCGAATTACCATTGGCACTGCCGAAGCCCTTACACAGCGGTGTCGCCTGAACTTCCTGAAGGAATTGGGTCTGGCCTAGCGTGTGAGGCGTGCTAAAGAAGAGTGCGCGCTCGTAATCGAGCATCTGGAGAGAGTTTCTCCCGTCCGCACCAAGACTCTTGCGATCGCAGTCGGTCCAGTCGTTGTCCCCGGTCGTGAAGCTAGCGGGAGCACGGAGACTGCTGAAGTAGGTGACCGCCCTTGTATAAATGCTGCCATCCGCGCAGTTCGGCGATCCACTGCCTTGCCGCAAATCGCCGTCATGGACCGTAAAGACGAGATCCTGCGAGTTCATATCGGCGATCAGGTTCGGGATAACGGCGGCCTGCTCGGCGGAATACGGCAGGTCCCCCCACAGGCCGATGGAGTAGGCGCGGCTGCTCTGCTGGTTGACGCCAAAAGGATAGTCTTTGTTCTTGCCGTAGGCGTTGCCATTCCCGTTGTCCCCGTGAAGGGGGCCTGGCACGGTGAAGGCCAGAGCGGTCAGCGTGAGTACGGCCGCCGACGCCATGACAGACTTGCGCGATCGTTGGAACGCGCTCGAAAATTGATTCATTTGTTGGTTCCTCTCTGAGTAAAACTCTTCACACATCCCAGGGATTCTAACGCGCACCCATTTCTATAATGTGAACGGACGGTTACAACACAAGCCTCCTGCCCAAGTGGCGGTACTGGCAGTTCCGCAGTAACAACGGGGAAGTCCGGAAGTCATTCGGGCTCTAAGAAACATTCCGAAAAGCCCGTTAAGTACTATTATCGGAAGCCTTCACATGACTCCCTTCTGCAAATTACGGGAAGTTTCTGCATCTCATTGGCGTCAAAGCGGAGGATTTAGAATGTGAGGTGACACCCATGCGACAGAAAGCGCTACTGTTCGCCGCTATTCTCGGCTCAGGCCTCTTTGTTCTCGCGGGCCAACAACCCGTTCAAACCGGCGTCTTCACTTCAGCACAAGCTGAAGCGGGCCGCATATCCTACGAAAACACTTGTGGGAGATGCCACACTTATTCGTTGCATGGACGCAAGGGGGAAGCGGGCGAACTCCCGCCCGTAAGCTCCTTATCCGAAGCCGATCAGAAATTCATCGGAAATCCGAACTATGTTCCTCCGCTGGCTGGCGAAGCCTTTCTCAACCGTTGGGGTGAGAAAACCGTAGCCCAACTCATAGATCGGTTTCAGATAACCGTCAGCGACCCGAGCTTCAAGTTCAAGGACATAGATGATGACACGACAGTGAACATCACTGCATACGTCCTCCAGATGAACGGCGCAAAGGCGGGAGCCCAGCCATTGACGAGAACGACCCGTGTCGTCGTCAACTCCATAATCAAGTGACAGTTCGTGTGCTGCCCTGCCGCAGGATAGATTGTCGTCCGTTATCTACTATTATCGGTAGCCAATTGGTGCGCGCGGTGCTGGCATTTCAATCCTGATGTTAGTCGGGGTCCTTGCACCATCGGAGTCCACTTGGACGATTTCCCATGTCTTAGGATCGTCCCGAGGCAGTAAGTGTTCTTCGAGACGTTTGAGCCGCCGGGCGAGATTTCTAGCGATCATTGGGTCAGCTCTTTTGCCAGTTGACGTTTCATGCTCGCCTGGCGGGCGCGTAAAATGTGGTCTGCGATCGTGCGACAACCGGTGTAGTCTATTGGCGGTGAAGATTCAACAGTCTGGCCGCTTGCCTCCAGGCGTCGCCGTCTCCGCTCCAGGATGACCTCCGCGATGCTGGGGCCCTTAGCGACAATCGCAGCTACGCTCACCCGGCGCAACATTTGATACCTTAAAGAAGAAAAGAATGCGACGTGGCATTCACATCACGATTAGCCTGATGGCAGTGATCCTGCTTATCAGGCCTTTTGATTGCTTCGCTGCCGGCACTCCAAGTCGCCAAGCTGCGGATTGCTGCCTTAAGGGCAGGTGCGTTCCGATGGCCAACTCAGACGAGTGCTGCAAAAACACGGTTCCGGACAATAATCAGCTTGCGCCGTCGAAAGCAGCTGAACACTCGTCTCCGCTGATCGCATTAACAGTTGTGCACATCCCCGTCCTGGTCTCCCCAACATTTCTGGCTGTTGCCAGCGACCTGGTGAGGCATCCGCCGCCTAGCATTCCCTTAACGTCCCCAAGTCTGCCGCTTCTCATCTAGAACCCCTCCTGTGGTGTGCCTCCGCACACCCCTTTGTCTCCTTTTCAAAG
>Ga0207667_10006995_pt1 | contig 13627 bp, 6 predicted proteins | sample KBSCornC52_FD_184301 | JGI IMG/M metagenome (GOLD analysis project Ga0207667, IMG submission 184301) | Corn rhizosphere microbial communities from Kellogg Biological Station, Michigan, USA - KBS Corn C5-2 (SPAdes) (version 2) | ecosystem: Host-associated > Plants > Roots > Rhizosphere > Soil ...
TACTTCGTCCAGTTCGCGGCCACGCGCTGCACGTCGACCGTGCCGATCGGGCTGTTGTTGCCGCACGCCGCGAGGACCGCGGCGGCGAGGGCGAGGGTCGTGAGATTGCGTATTTTCACTCGTGTAAACTTTCGACGTCTTTGCTGACTTCGTCCGTCAAGTCGTAACCGCCGACGGCGGCTTCGACGTTGTCGAACGCGACTTTCAAGCCTCGATCCTTGGCGATGCGCGAGGTCTCGCTCTGGATCTGCGCAACGATTTTGTCGTAGAGGTCGCTGCGTTTCTTCTGGAGGTCTGCCAACTGCTTGCCCACCGCACCGGTCGCGCCGACGTCGGCGCCGTGAAGTGCGGCGAACTGCCGATCCAGATCGGCCTTGGTCTGGTTGTATTCATCAACGGTCGCTTGCGCGTCGGCTTGGAACTGCGTTTGGAACTGCTGATGGATCTGTTGGATCTTCGCCTGCAATGCCGGCGAAAGGTTGTTCGGCAACGCGGCCGGCGCCAGGCTGCGCAGCTGCGAGGTGACCTCGTTGCGGCGCGACTCCAGCTTGGCGCGGGTCTGGCCCTGGATCTTCGCCGCCTGGGTCCGCACGCCCGCCGCGGTCTCGGCCTGCAGCGTCTTGCGGTAGGCGTCGAGATCGGCCTGGTCCTTAGCGCGCAGGCTCGCGACCGCGTCGCCCTCTTTCTTGTCGAGGGCCGCCAGCTGGGCGCGCAGCGCCTTGCGGGTGGCGTCGTCCATCGCGAGGTTCGAGAGCCGCGTCTTGGCCGCCAGCCGCGCCGAGGCATCGGCCTGCGAGAGCTGGAGCGAGAGCTGCGACTCGCGCTGCTGCGCGGCTTCGCTGCGGGCGGCGAACTTGGCGGCGGCCTGGGCCTGCAGCTCGCGCTCGACCGAGGCCAGCGCGGCGTTGTCCTGGGCGATGACGCTCTGCTGATACGCCATGAAATCTTGGTTGGCGACGGCGGCCGCGGCCTGCGCCTGCTGGGCCGAGGTCCGGCTCATCTGGCCGGCGACCGACGCGCCCGCGCCGCTCTGACCGGCGGCCGAGAGCGCGGCCGCGACGGCGGCCTGTTCCTTGCGCGCGAAATCGCCCTGCTTCTGCGCGATGATCTGGTTGGCGCGGTCCTGGGCGGCCTTGAGCTGGGCGTTGAGCGCCTTGGTCTGGCTCGCGATCTGCGCGGCCGAGCGCGGCACCTGCGGCCCGAGCGCGGACAGGTTGAGGGCCGCGATCGCGTCGTCGATCCCGGCGAGCTGGCCGTAGAGCGGGTGGCGCTTCACGACCTCGTCCAGACGCACGTATCCCACGCCGCGGATCTGGGGCGAGTTCACGTCGACGCGCGCGCACGCGGCGAGCGCCCCCGCGGTCGACAACGTCAGGAGAAGCGCGAGCGCCTTACTTGCTGAGGGCATCCTGGACATCTTTGGTGATGTCCGTGCCGCCGAAGATCACGTCCGCGCGATCGATGACGAGCAGAAGGTTCTTCTTCTTGGCTACGTCGGCGGTGACGGACTTGGTCTGGTCGACGAGCGGCTTGAGCAGCTGGTCCTGTTTGTCGGACAGCGTCTTGTTGTAGTCCTTGCCGACCTGGGCCTTATCCGCGTCGGTCCGGGCCGAGGCGAACTTCGCCGAGAACGCGGTGCGCTGATCCGTGGCGAACTTCGCGAACTCGTCGTTGGCGGCTTTGACCTTGGGCAGCGCGTCGAGCGCGGTCTGGTCGACGAAGCCGATCTCCGAGGCGGGCGGCGTCGCCGACGGCGGCGCGAGGGCTTGCGAGGACTGCAGCAGGTCGACGACCTCTTTGGTCGCGTCGCGACCGCCGAAGATCACGATGCGCTTGTCGACGATGATCGTGAGGTTGTCGTTGGCCGCGACCTTGGCGATCGCGATCTGCGCGCGCGTGTAGAGCGGGCCGACGACCTCGCGCTGCTTGTCCGAGAACTTCTGCTGGAACTGCATCGTGATGCGCTGGCGATCCGCGTCCGAACGCGCCGCCTTGATGGCCGCGTTGTACTGGCCGTCGAGCTGCGACTTGTACGCGTTGAGCTGGCCGTTGGCCGCCCGGAACGCCGGCAGCGTCGCGATCGCGGCCTGGTCCACGAAACCGACGTCGCCGAGGTCCGCGGCGATGGCGGCCGGCGCGACGGCGCCGCCGAGCAGAAGCACGACGGCGATGATCGAGATGAAACGGATCTTCATAGTGTCCTTAGTTATGTCGGTTAGAATGACTGGCCGATGCCGAAGCTCGTGTGGGTGCTGCCCTTGCCCTTCGCGATGTCGATCCGGACGGTGTGCAGGCCGAGCTGCGGCACGTCGAAGCGGATGCCGAACCCGTAGTCGCCGCGATACGCCCAGTTGCCCGGGTAGCCGATGATGCGGTTGGTGTACGGGTCGGTCAGCGGGACGGCGCCGCGGATGCGGTACGCAAGCTGGTCCACGAAGATCGCCGCGACGAGCTTGCGGTCGGCCGTGACCGGCTGACGGAACTCGAGCTGGCCGAGCAGGGCGTCGGTGCCGTAGAAGACGGTGTCGAAGCCGCGCAGCTGCTGGTCCGAGAACGTGTAGAGCGAGTTCGGCGGGATCGCGCCGGTCGTGCCTTCGGCCACCAGGTGGGCGCCGAACGTGCCGCCGGTCTTCTTCACCGCGAAGAACTTGGCGGCGTCCAGGATCGACTGGGTGTAGCGGAACGACGAGCCGAGCGCGGGGACCGAGAGGATCTCGTTGAGCGAGACCTTGACGCCGCGGCTCGGATTGTAATAGTCGTCGAGCGTGTTGACGGACGCGCCGCCCGTCAGGTAGACGAGCTTGTACGGCAGGCCGGTGTTGACGTTGGCGATCGACGACGCGCTGATGCCGAACGATCCGTTGCTGACGGTGCTGCTGCTGCCGCCGCCGATCGGGCTCGGGGTCGGGCCGACGATCACGTTCGGCTGGCCGCCCTGGAAGTAGTAGGGTGCCGCGACGACCGTGTCGTTGGTGATGCGCTGTCCGGAGGCGCCCGCGTAGAGCGTCGTGTAGTCGTTGAGACGGCGGCCGATGTTGACCGTCAGACCGGCCGACTTCGCGGTGCTGGTCGAGGTGATGCCGAGCGGCGTCTGCGCGGCGCTGGTCTGGTAGAGCGTCACCGGGATCGGCACCGGCGTCCCGCCGACCACGGGCGAGGTCGGGATGGTGCCGGTCGAGCTGACCAGATAGACCGGATAATAGTAGGTCGTGCCGGTCGCGAAGAGCGTGCCGCTGAAGCTGTATTTCTGCGAGGCGGGGGTCTTGCCGACGTACGGGATGGTGACCTGGGCCTGCGTCTGGTACTGGTTCGAGCCCTTTTGGAACTGCAGCGAGACGGCGTTGCCGGTGCCGTGCAGGTTGTTGTCCTGATAGCCGAGCGTGCCGTAGAGGCCTTGGCCGTTGATGCCGCCCGAGTAGCCGAAGCCGATCTGCGCGGAGGCGGTCTTCTGTTCCGTCACCACCCAGTCGAGGGTGACCAGTTCGGGATGCTTGGGATCCGGACCGGCCTTCGGATTGAGGTCGACTTTGGAGAAGAACTGCGTGTTGTTGAGGCGGTCGTAGTCGCGATGCAGGGCGGCCTGGGTGACGACCATGCCCGGACGCAGGCGAAGCTCGCGGCGGATCACCTCGTCCTTGGTCTTGGTGTTGCCGGTGATCTGGACGACCGCGACCTTCATCACGTAGATGTCGTATTTGACGTCGGCGGTGCCGGTCTTGTTGTCGATGGTGGTCGGATCGATGCCGCCTTCGAAGTTGCCGATCTGGATGTCGTACTTGTCGTAGAGCTTCTTGAGCGCGTCGAAGTCGCGCTGCTGGTCTTCCGACGAGTAGACGTCGCCGGGCTTGATCGTCAGCGCCGCGATGATGGCGGGCGGCGGCAGCAGCGGATCGCCGCCGATGATGATCTTGCCGATCGTGTAGCCTTCTTGGATCTGCAGCGTCAGCGCGCCGGTGGCCGGATCGAGGTTGAGATCCTTGACGTGCGACGGCAGACCTTCGTAGCCGATCTTCTCGTAATAGGCGTTGATCTTGAGCACGTCTTGTTTGAACGTGTTCGTGTTGAAGACCTGACCGACCGAGGTGTCCATCAGCGCGAGCAGCGTGTCGGCCGGGACGTTCTTATCGCCGTTGAACAGGATCTTGGTGATGACCGGGTTCTCGACCACGCGATAGGTGACCGCGATGCCGTTGGGACGCTGGCGGACCAGCGGCGTGGCGACGTCCGCGAAGTAGCCCAGGGCGTTGAGACGCGCGAGGTCGTCGGAGACGAGCTTCGGGTTGTACGGGACGCCGGGCTTGGCTTCGAGGATCGAGAGGATCTTGTCCGTCGGCACGTGGACGTTCCCGGTCACATCGACGGAAACGATCGTGGGCGAGGCGGCCGAGAGCGCTGCCGTCGGCGCCAGAAGCGCCATCAGCGAGATCAAGGCCAGCGCGACGCGCGCATGCCGGAGGCTAAAGGTCATCAGAAAACGTCTTCCCCTGCTGTTGCTGTACTGAGTCCCCATGCTGGGGCATCAGCCTTAGCGGTTGCTGACAAGTCAGCGGTGTAACGCACGGCGAACGCGCGCTGTAACCCGGCTCGCCCTGTTCGCGCCCTCGGCCCTCGGGCCTTTCTTTCGGCTCGCTCGCCGCCCTCCGCTCGGTCGCTACCAGAACAGGCGCTGGAGGGTGAAGGTGAACCCGCTGCTACCTTGCAAGGCCTGTCCTGCAGTCAGCCGGCTGCTCGACGATCCGAACGCGCCCGGGGTCTGGATCAGCCGGGTCGCGCCGGATTCGAAGAACGCGCTCAGCTGGGCGCTGGTCGAGTCGTTGGGCGCGTACTCCAGGCCGACCGAGGTCCGGGTCGGGATCCCGAACGTGGTCGCGTAGACCGCGTTGAGGTATTTGCCCAGTTTCCGGCGGACGTCCACCCCGACGTTTCCATAGTAATCCACCGTCAGCGAGAGGCTGTCGAGGCCGAGCCCCTGCGAGAGGGCGTTCTCGATCGGCGCGATCAGCCCCGAGGTGAACTGGGCGTTGAGGATATTGAAGGCCTCTTGGCCGATGGTGATCGTCCCGTTGGCCTGCGGGACCAGCACGCCCGGCAGGGCCTGACCGGTATTGGCCAGCGGCGCGCCGGGGAGATTCCCCGGGGCCGGCGGCCCGGTCGGCTGGCCGGTGATCGGGTCGAACGCGATCCCGCTGCCGATGAAGCCGCCGAAGGGCGCGATCAGCGCCAGTATCTGATCGCGTGAATAGCCCGGCGGGTTCGACTCGAAGGCGATGGTCGGTCCGGAGACCGGGCCGTCGACCTTGATGGTGATGTCGGCCGAGCCGTACGGATTGCGGCTGCGGTTGGGGTCGGGGTTGACGATGTGGGTGACGCCGACCGCGTGGAGCACCGGCGAGACGCCGTCGGCCGGATCGAACGAGACCGTCCCCGACTGCAGGCGGAAGGCCCGGTCGAAGTACGTCAGCGTGCCGTTGGTCGAGGTGAACGATCCATCGAGGGTGGGTTGGCCCAGGGTGCCGGCCAGCAGGGCCGAGCCGGTCGCGCCGATATCGATGCTCGAACCGACCCCGCCGCCCCGGACCCGGACGTTCTGGGTGGCGGTCACCTTCAAGTTCAGGCCCAGGTCGATCGGCAGACCCGCGATCTGGGCGCCGCCCGTGCCGGCCGAGCCGCTGCCGCCGAAGAACGCCGAGAACGGGATGACCGCATCCGATGCGCTGACCGCACCCGAAAGGGTCGCGAGTCCGGGCGGGGTCCGCGCCAGGGCCAGTTTGCCGTCGACCGTGCCGCGCCCGTAGGCCGGCAGGTCGAGCTGCGCGCCCGAAGCCAGCGCGTCGATCCGGTAGTTCACGTCGCCGAGCGCGCCGAAGCCCTTGTTGAAGGCGATCTTTCCATTGGCTTGCACGCGGCCCGTCCCGAACTGCGCGCTGAATCCGTCCAGACTCGCGCTGGTCCGGTCGAAGGTGAGGGTGCCGACGGTTCCGGTCACCCCGACCCGCTCGAGCGAACTGACGTAGGTACCCTTGGCGATCGAGATGCGGCCGTAGATGCGCGGCTGCTGGAGCGTGCCGACCAGGTTGACGTGACCGTCGAGCGAGCCGCCCAGCTTGGTGCCGTTGCCGAGCACCTCGTCGAGCGCGCCCGGATCGACGCCGGAGAGCGCCAGGTCGAAGTTGACCGGCTGATCGTTGACGACTTCGAACGGCGAGAGCCGCAACGGCAGCGTCCCGGCCAGGGTCGCCTCGCCGTGCGCGAAGGTCGCGCCGGCGTTGCGCAGCTCGAGGTTGCGGCCGACGAGCCGGACCGAGCCGAAGATCGACGACGCGACCAGTCCGTACGCGTCGACCCCGCTCGCGTCGAAGGCGGCTTGGAAGGTCGGCGCGCCGAGCGTGCCGCCGATCTGCGCGGTCGTCTCGAAGCTGCCCTTGACGGTGACGTTCTTGCGCGTCAGCTGCGCGATCAGCAGCGGTAGATCGTCGGTGACGGCGTGCACCGAAAGCGCGAGCGGCATGGTCTTGGTCAGTCCGAGCGTCCCGCTGGCGGTCGCGGCGAACGCGGGCGCCGTCACTTCGGCGTTCTGCAACACGATCGAGTCGCCGTTCGATCCGACCGACGCGGTCATCGCGTCGATCGGCAACCGTCCGAACGAGCCGTTCGTCAGGTTCGCCTCGCCGACGACGTGCAGGTGGGGATACGCGCCGCGGACGTGCGCGGACGCATCGACCCGGCCGAGCAGCGGCAGTTCCGGATAGCCCACCGCCGGCAGCCAGGTCGAGAGGTCCATGTCGTCGACCGTCGCGGTCGCGTCGTAGCGCGAATCGGCGATCAGCCGATCCATCCGCGTCGTCGGCGCGAGGACCACGTCGCCCGCGACGTGGAGCGAGCCGTGCGCGCCCGAGACCGCCAGCCGTCCGTTCACGACGTTGCGCACGCTCGACCAGCTCGCGATCGTATCGCCGATCGGGAGCGCGCGATAGCGGAACCCTTTCACGTTCACGTCGCCGTCGGTCGAGACGTGCCCGCCGCCGGCCAGCACCGAGAACGCGATCGCGCCGACGCCGTCGAGCGTGTCCCCGGTGTCGAAGAAGTTATTGAAGTCCGACAGCCTCGCGTGCGGGGCGCGTACCGAGATCGCGTTCTCGTCCTTACGCGCGATCGCGGAGAAGCGCACGCCGGTGGTGCCGACCAGCGCGCCGCCGTAACGAGCGGAGAGCCCGGCGCGATCCGCATCCAGGCGCGCCGACGCGTCGACGAACGGCAATCCGTTGACGGTGCCGCCGGGAACGGCGACCGGTCCCGCCACCACCGGCCAGGCGCCGCTGCCGCCGATCGCGAGGTCGGCGTTGAAGACGCCGGTGGTCTGATAGCCGGGCAGGTGAAGCGTCTGCAGCGTGCTCGCGACGTCGGCGGCCGGCACGTCGGCGTGGACCGCGTAGCGCGGGACGCGCGCGGCCAGCCCGTCGATGGTTCCGCCGACCAGTCCGGCCGCCGTCCCGAGCGTGCCGACGCCGTTGGCGATGTGCAGCGTTCCGTGGTGCAGCGCGAGCGACGCGCTTCCGCTGACCGGATAGCCTTGCGCGCGGCCGTTCTTCACGCTGACGCCGCCGTCGAACGACGGCGTCGACCCGCCGTTGCCGAGCCGGCCGGCCACCGCGACGTCGCCGCTCTGGAGCGGAAGGCCTAGCCCGTGCAGGCCGGCACCGTGCAGGCCGACGCCGACCAGTGCGATCGTCCCGCCGCCGAGGGCAGCCGACGCGTAGTCGCCGGCCGCGACCAGGTGGCCGTCGGCGACCGTCGCATCGGCCGAGTAGACGTGGAGCGCGCCTTTTTGGTATGCGAGCGTTCCGCTGGCGCGCTGGATCGCTACGCCGTCGAGCTGCGCGTCGGCGAAGGCGACGTCCTGGGCCTGCACGACGATGCGATCCGGTTCGATCGAGAGCGCGATCGGGCCGCTGACCGCGCCGCTTCCCGAGATGCCGCCTAAGAAGGGACGCAGGCCTTGCAGCGTGCCGGCGTACGAGCCGCGGGCCGCGATGCCGCGCGGCGAGAACGCGCCGGTGCCGTCGAAGGTCCCCCACGGTCCGTCGGCGTGCGCGCGCGAGATCGCCGCGTTCGACAGGTCGCCGCCGAAGGTCGCCGCGATCGAATCGAAACGCACGTCCGCGACGGTCGTCTGCGCCGCCGAAAGCCGGCCGGCCAGCACCACGTTCGCGCCGCTCCCGCCGCCGACCACGGCGGCGTAGCCGAGCGTGCCCGAGATCGGCGGGAGTTGCGGCAGCCGCGCTCCCGGGAAGATCGTGCGCCCGGGCGCGTGCAGGCTGACGTTCTGCGCGACCGCCCAGAAGGCGCTGGTGCCGGTCGGGCGGTCGAGGCGGTAGCGGCCGGTCACGCTGCCGGCGCCGGAGGCGATGTGGAACGGCGCGACCTCGGCGACGCCGTCGGGCGCGAAGCTGAACAGCGCCGAGGCGCGCGCGACGTCGCGGGTCGAGGCGAGCGATCCGTGCGCGCCCAGCGCGATGTCGTTCCCGCGCAGGACGGCGTCGGCGGCCATCGGTTCGTGCGGCAGCAGTTCGGCGATGTACGGCAGGTCGTCCGACGACGCGTCCGCGTGGATCGCGAGCAGCGACGCGACCGGCTTGCCGAGCGTCAGGCTTCCGCGCGCGATCGTTCGCACGCCGGCGTAGTCGGCCAGCATCGGCGCGACGTAGACGACGCCGTGCGCGAGCGCGACGTCGGCGTGGACGGCGTCCAGCGGCAGGTCGCGATAATATGCCCGCGGCGCGTCGGCGTGCGCGACCACGATCGGATCCGCGGTCGCGCCTTCGATCAAGACGCCGACGCGCGCGTCGCCCCGGACCGGCTGCGCGCGCGCGAAGCCGAGCACGCCGCGCAGCTTGGCCAGATCGCCGCGTCCGGTCAGACCGAAACGCAGCTGCGGGGAGGCGAAGTCGAACAGGCCGCCGGCCACCAGTACCGGCACGCCGGCCAGCGTGGCGTCGAGACGCCGCGAGAAGAACTGATCGTCCACGATCTGCAATCGGCCGGTGATGCGGTCGAGCGGCTGGGCGAGCGACGCCACGAACAACTGGCCGTCCGCGACGTCCAGGCTCGCGCCGACGTGGTACGCGATCGGCGCGTTGGGCGCGACGTCGAGCGAGTAGACGCGCGCGTCGACGTCGTGGGCGGTCCCGGCCAGGATCTTGAGGGCGGGCGAGTTCATGATGAAGTTGCCGATGGTGCGGATCGGGATCGCCTTGGCCTGCAGATGGTGGATCGCGTAACCTCGCAGCAGATCGACGGTGCCGACCGCGCGGAACGGCTGCGGTTTGACGTCTTCGAGATCGCCGCTGGCGACGTAGTGCGTGCGCGCCGACGAGTCGACGGTCGCGTCGGCGGCGATGTGGAGGACGCGCTGACGCGTGTGGTCGCGCGCATACTCGGCTTGATCGACCAGGACCGCGCTGCCGTCGCGCACCCGCACGGTGAAGCGGAAGGGCACGCCGTTGGGCCGCCCCGGCGGACCGGAACTCGCGGCGCTGCCGGCCGGCAGGATGATGTTGTAGGTGCCGTCGGGATGGCGCAGGGCGGTGAAGACGGGCGACGCGATCGCGATGCCGGTCAGGCCGAAGCGGTGGGTGCTGCCGGGCAGCAGATCGCGCAGTGAATAGTAGAGGTCGATGCGGGTCGCGTCGAGGACCGGCTCGCCGTTGCGCGAGACGTGGACGTCGAGGAACGCGCCGTGGTCGCGCCCGAGGCGCTGGTCGCCGATCCGGACGGTGTAGCCGGTCGCGATGCCGATGGCCTGATCGAGGCCGAAGCGGATGAGGGCATGGCGGCACGCGACCGCGACCCCGACAACCACCACTGCGGCCGCCAGGCCGGACCACCATCGCTTCTGCACGCTACGCTCGCTTATACCCCGGGCGGCGAATCACGCCTGCGCAAGGGGTCGCTAGGCGCTCGGTCGCTAACGGAGGATCGCACTACCAGACGAACGTGAGGACCAGGATGAAACGTCGCGGATTTCTTCTCGAGTCGGTCTCGGCGGTCGCGGCCGCGCAACTGCTCGGGCTGACCGGCTGCAGCGATGGCGGGACGATTCCGGCCAGGGGCGTCGCGCCGAGCAAGATCGGTCCGCTCTTCCTCGCGCAACTCAATGCGGTCGGCTCGGCCTATCCCGATGCCGCGACGATGGCGCTCCTGCGATCCGTCGCGAGCGCGAACCCGACGCCGCGGCAGGTCGAGATCGGCTGGAACGTCCTGGGCGCGTATTGCGGGACCGGACTGACGGTGCCGACGCAGATACCGCCCGCACCCGCGCTCGCCTTCCCGGCGGATCACGGCGAGCACTTCGATACTGAGATCGAGTGGCGCTACATCACCTTGAGCCTGCCGCTCTCGAACGGCGGCCTCGTCTCGGTGATCGCCAACTTCTTCCGCAAGGCGGTCGTGCCGGCGGCCAACGCGCCGGGCGTCGCCCCGTTGAACCGTCAGATCTACAGCACGAGCATCGCCGTCACGATCGAGATGCCGGGCGTCCCGGGCGTGCACTACGCGTTTCCCAATCAGACGTTCGCGCCCGTGGACGGCACCGTGACGGTGACCAATAACCCGTTCTCGATGACGGTCGGCCTCAACGGGCTCTTCGGAACGAGCGCGGTCTTCCCGCTGCACGCGCACATCGAGGATCCCGGCGATCCGTCGGTCGGGCGTCCGCCGATCGTGGTCGACGTCGACTGCGCCGCCAGCAACCCGCTCTTCTTGCAGGGCCTGAGCGGCTACGTCGGTCCGTCGACCAAACCCGGCGAGGTGCCGTCGGTCGGCTACTATTACTATTCGTGGCCGCAGCAGGCCACCACCGGAACCGTCACCATCGCCGGCACGAGCTACGCCGTCACGAACGGGTTGGCGTGGCTCGACCACCAATGGGGCGGCGCACCTGCGCCGGCCGCGGGATCGCCCGCATTCAGCTGGAGCGGCTGGTGCTGGTTCGAGTTCCAACTCGACGGCAACCGTTCGCTCACGCTCTCGGCACCGCACGGGCCGATCGTCGGCGGCGTCTTGCCCGCGAGCAATCCCGGCTTCGGGACGTACGTCGCCGCGGACGGCTCCTCGCGACTGTTCGGCGTGAGCCTCTCGGTCGGCGCGTACGTGACCAGTCCGGCGACCGGCGCGCGCTACCCGTCCGACTGGACGATCCTGATCGCCGGGACGGGCATCGACCTGCTGGTCAAGCCGGTGGTCACGGTGCAGCCGCAGATCATGATGATGGGATCGTCGGCCGAGTACTCCGAGGCCAACGGCACCGTCACCGCGATCGGCATCATCGACGGCGCCGGCGTCGCGATGAGCGGCGTCGGCTACTGCGAAGGCGTCGGCTTCGAAGACCCGGCCGCACGCCAAGCCCGCGACATCGGCGAACTCAAGAGCGGCGCCGGCTGATCGCAAGCGGAGCGCGGTAGCCACTTTGTCATCCCGAGCGTAGTGAGCGAAGCGAACGAAGTCGAGGGACCGGCGGGAGCACATGCTCCGCGGCGGTCCCTCGACTTCGCTTCGCTACGCTCGGGATGACAGAGAGAGAGGCGAGCTACAGGTCGAGGTTCTTGACGCTCTTGGCGTATTCGAAGATGTACTGCTTGCGGGGTTCGACCTTGTCGCCCATCAGATCGGTGAAGATCTGCTCGGCTTCGACCGCGTCCTCGATGGTGATCCGCTTGAGGCGGCGGTTGCCGACCTCCATGGTGGTGACCGCGAGCTGCTCGGCGTCCATCTCGCCCAAGCCCTTGTACTGCTGGATCTGGAAGTCTTTGATGTCGCCGTCTCCGATGATCGACTTGAGGTCGGCCTCGGAGAACGCGTACCACTGCTTCTTGCCCTTCTTGATGCCGTAGACGGGCGGCTGGGCGATGTAGACGTAGCCGTCCTCGACCAGCGCCTTCATCTGACGATAGAAGAACGTCAGCAACAGCGTGCGGATGTGCGATCCGTCCACGTCGGCATCGGTCATGATGATGATCTTGTGATAGCGCAGCTTCTTGGCGTCGAACTCGTCGCCGAAGCCGGTGCCGAGCGCGGTGATCATGGTGCGGATCTCTTCGTTCGAGAGCACCTTGTCCAGACGCGCCTTCTCGACGTTGAGGATCTTGCCGCGCAGCGGGAGGATGGCCTGCGAGTTGGGGTCGCGGCCGCCCTTGGCCGTGCCGCCGGCCGAATCGCCTTCGACCAGGAACACTTCGCTCTCGGCCGGGTTGGTGTTCTTGCAGTCGACCAGCTTGCCGGGCAGTCCCGAGCCTTCGAGCGCGTTCTTGCGGCGCGAGAGATCGCGGGCTTTCTTGGCGGCTTCGCGGGCGCGCTGCGCCTGCATGGTCTTCTCGATGATGGTGCGCGCGTGCTTCGGGTTCTCCTCGAAGAAGAACTCCAGGCGCTCGTTGACCAGGCCGTAGACGATGCTGCGGACCGGCGCGTTGCCGAGCTTGGTCTTGGTCTGGCCTTCGAACTGCGGGTTCTCGAGCTTGACCGAGACGACCGCCGTCAGGCCTTCCATCACGTCGTCGGTCGAGAGGTTCGGCTCGCTCTCTTTGAGGATGCCGCGCTTCTTGGCGTACGAGTTGACCGCGTTGCTGACGGCGGTGCGGAAGCCGGTCAGATGCATGCCGCCTTCGGTCGTGTTGATGTTGTTGGCGTACGCGTAGATCAGCTCGGTGTAGGTGTCGGTCCACTGCATCGCGACCTCGACGTCGACGCCGTCGCGCTCGTTGTGGGTCGAGATGATCTCGTGGAGCGGGTCCTTCTTCTCGTTGAGCCACTCGACGAACGAGACGATGCCGCCCTCGAACTTGAAGTTGCGTTCGCGCGGCTCGTCGCCGCGCTCGTCGCGCAGCGTGATCGATAGGCCGCGGTTGAGGAACGCCAGTTCGCGCAGGCGCTTGGCGAGCACGTCCCAATGGTATTCGGTCGTGTCGAAGATGCTCTTGTCGGCCATCCAGGTCTGGATCGTGCCGCTGCCGTCGGCCTTGCCGAGCTTCTTGAGCTTCTGCGCGGTGATGCCTTTCTCGAAACGCATCTCGTAGAGCTGCCCGTCGCGCTTGACGCGGGTGGTCATCCACTCGGAGAGCGCGTTGACGACCGAGATGCCGACGCCGTGCAGGCCACCCGAGACCTTGTAGCCGCCCTTGCCGAACTTGCCGCCGGCGTGCAGGATGGTCATCACGACCTCGACCGCGGGGAGCTTCTCGTCCTTGTGCATGTCTACCGGGATGCCGCGGCCGTCGTCTTCGACCGACGCGCTGCCGTCCTTGTAGAGCGTGACCCACACGTTCTTGGCGTGGCCGGCCATCGCTTCGTCGACGGCGTTATCGACCGCTTCGTAGACGAGCTGGTGCAGGCCGCGCTCGGATGTGCTGCCGATGTACATGCCCGGGCGCTTGCGCACCGCTTCGAGCCCCTTGAGGACTTCGATCTGTTCGCCGGTGTAGTTGCTCGACATTTACTTCTTTTCGTTCCGTTCCGTTTTCGTTTCGTAGATCAACGCGTAGAGATCGTCGCCGAGCTCGTTGCGCACCGTCGCCGGCGCGAGCCGGTCGGCGGTCATCCCGGACTTGAGCATCACGTACGACTGCGCGATCGCCCG
>Ga0207667_10006997_pt1 | contig 13626 bp, 11 predicted proteins | sample KBSCornC52_FD_184301 | JGI IMG/M metagenome (GOLD analysis project Ga0207667, IMG submission 184301) | Corn rhizosphere microbial communities from Kellogg Biological Station, Michigan, USA - KBS Corn C5-2 (SPAdes) (version 2) | ecosystem: Host-associated > Plants > Roots > Rhizosphere > Soil ...
CAAGCATTCCAAGTCGGAGATCCTCGAACTCTACCTTAACCGCGTCTATTTCGGCTCCGGCGCCTATGGCGTCGAGGCCGCAGCACAACGCTACTTCGGCAAGCCCGCCAGGAACGTCACCATCGCGGAAGCCGCGATGCTGGCCGGCCTCGTCAAGTCGCCGTCGCGGCTGGCGCCGAACCGCAATCCCGAGGGCGCCGAACAGCGCGCCAGGACCGTGCTTGCGGCCATGGCGGACGCCAAATTCATCACCGATGCGCAGGCGCAGGCCTCGATCGGCCATCCCTCCTACAACGTGAAGCCGGTCGGCGCCGGCACCGTCAATTACGTCGCCGACTGGATCGGCGAAGTGCTCGACGACCTCGTCGGCCAGATCGACCAGAGCATCGTGGTCGAAACCACCATCGATCCGAAGCTGCAGAGCGTGGCGGAAGCCGCCATCATCGACGAACTGGCGGCAAAGAGCGTGAAGTTCAATGTCAGCCAGGGCGCGCTGGTGGCAATGACACCCGACGGCGCGGTGCGCGCCATGGTCGGCGGCCGGAACTATGCCGAAAGCCAGTACAATCGCGCCGTCACCGCCAAGCGCCAACCCGGCTCGGCGTTCAAGCCGTTCGTCTATCTCACCGCGATCGAGGCTGGGCTAACGCCGGAAACGATCCGGCAGGACGCACCGATCGACGTCAAGGGCTGGAAGCCGGAGAACTACACCCACGAATATTTCGGCTCGGTGACGCTGACGCAGGCGCTGGCGATGTCGCTCAACACGGTGGCGATCCGTCTCGGCCTCGAAGTCGGGCCCAGGAACGTGGTGCGGACCGCGCACCGGCTCGGCATTTCATCCAAGCTCGACGCCAACGCCTCGATCGCGCTCGGCACCTCGGAGGTCTCGGTCATCGAACTGGTCGGCGCCTATGCGCCATTTGCCAATGGCGGGCTCGGCGTCTCCCCGCATGTCGTGACCAGGATCCGCACCAATGAAGGCAAGGTGCTGTACACGCGCCCCACCGATGCGCCGGGCCAGGTGATCGAACCGCGCAACGTCGCCATGATGAACACGATGATGCAGGAGACACTGATCTCCGGCACCGCGCGCAAGGCCGAAATTCCGGGCTGGACCGCCGCCGGCAAGACCGGCACCAGCCAGGATTACCGCGACGCGTGGTTCATCGGCTACACGGCGAACCTCGTCACCGGCGTCTGGCTCGGCAATGACGACAACTCGCCGACCAGGAAGGCGACCGGCGGCGGCCTGCCGGTGGAAGTCTGGAGCCGCTTCATGCGCGCCGCCCATCAGGGCGTACCTGTGGCGAGCCTGCCAAAAGCGCAACCGGGCAATCCGTTCTCGAACCTGATGCAGGCGGCGTCGCAGGTGAGCCCGCCCTCGCCGACCTACCCGCCTCCGACTTCGCCCTATCCACAATCGGCGCAGTCGCAAGCACCGGTGCCGTTGCCATCAGGCGGCGGCTATCGTCCAGCGCAGCCGGTGCGCGCCTCGGCGCCGCCAAATCCCTCCGCACGCCCGGAAGCGGCGGCGGGACTCGATGGTTGGCTGACGGAGCGGCTGTTCGGCGGGAGCCGCTAGCTAAAGCGTGACGGGCCGGAGCGCCGACACAGCAGATACAAAGGCTCTGGCGGGTCCGGACACAAAATCGCGAAAACAACCCCATGCAAAGTAGAATGGAACCAGGCTCACGGCCAGCGGGACTGCTTGCGTCCGGGGCACGCGAAGAAAAACGGTCCCTCGTCGCGCCCGAACCTTATCTCATCCCGCTCTAGTCCTGGATGCCGTAGCGGTGCAGGTCGTTGCCGTGGGTGTCGAGCCAGCTCTTGGCGCGCTCGACATGATGGCAAACTCTGGCAACGACCTTCCAGAACCGCGCCGAGTGGTTCATCTCGACGAGATGCGCGACTTCGTGGGCCGCCAGATAGTCCAGCACGTAGGGCGGTGCGAGGATCAGCCGCCAGGAAAACGACAGCGAGCCTGCCGAAGTGCACGAACCCCAGCGGCTCGATTGATCGCGCAACGACACCCGCTTGACCCTGACGCCGAGCTGTTCGGCATAGGCCTGCGCTGCCTTGTGCAGGTCCTTGCGCGCTTCGCGCTTGAGAAAGTCGTGGACCCGCCGGTCCATGTGCTCGGCGCCACCGGCCACGCACAGGATCCTCTCGCCGGAGTCGCGGGTTTCCGTCCACACCGTGCCGCGCTCGCCGGCGCGATGCACCAGCCGGTGCGGCACACCGCGCAACGGCACCACCGTGCCGGCCTGAAATGGCGCTGCTTTCGGCAAGCGGCCGAGACGGGCGGCGATCCAGCCGCCATGCAGCTGCGCAAACTCTCTCGCTTCGGGGAGATTGCCGCGCGGCGGCATGGTCAGGATGGCTTCGCGGTCGGTCGGATGAATTCGCAACGTGTAGCGCCGCGCGCGGCGGTGCCGGCGCAGCCGGATCGCAAAGAATTGCGAGCCGTGCTTGACCAAAAGAGTCGCGGGTTCGGCGGGCCGCCGATAGAGGAGGGCGCGAGTAGCCATGTCTGACAGTCCGGGGGGCAAGAGATCGCCCGGATTCTGCCATATCCGCCGCCAGTGAAATCGCTCGGCGCAAAAACAAATCATTTGCCCAATATACAGGGGCTGAACGGCAAACCGCCTCTACCGGCAGGGGTCGGAACCAAAAATTTTGCAGGGAACCGGCATCACCGGATACCCTCAAAGAATGAATTAAAACTCATCCTTTAAGAGGTCTGCGAATCCGGATTCTTTTAATCAATTCAGGTGGTTACCCGCTCCCCCGAATCGGGGTGCAAACTGCCGCTATTCGGCGGCAGCGACCAGTTTCAGCTTGGTATTGGCAGCCGACAGCATGAAATCGGAAATGCGCGGCACGATTTCCGAACGGAACCGCGAACCGTTGAACACGCCGTAATGCCCGACGCCTTTTTGCACGTAATGCACGCGGCGATGATCGGGAATAGCGGGACACAGCGCGTGGGTGGCTTCGGTCTGGCCGATACCCGAGATGTCGTCGTTCTCACCTTCGACCGTCATCAGCGCCACGCGGCGGATTTTTGACGGATCGACCGGCTTGCCACGATGCATCATCTCGCCTTTCGGCAACGCATGCTTGACGAACACGACATCGACGGTCTGCAGGTAATATTCGGCGGTCAGATCCATCACGGCGAGATATTCGTCGTAGAATTCGCGGTGCTTGTCGACCAGGTCGCCGTCGCCCTTTACCAGGTTGCTGAACAACGCCTTGTGCGCGTCGGTGTGGCGATCGAGGTTCATGGTGATGAAGCCCGAGAGTTGCAGGAAGCCCGGATAGACGTCGCGCATCACGCCGGGATGCGGGAACGGTACCTTGGTGATGACATGGTTGCGGAACCAGTCGATGCCGCGCTCGGCCGCCAGATTGTTGACCGCGGTCGGATTGCGGCGGGTGTCGATCGGGCCGCCCATCAGCGTCATCGACAGCGGCACGAAGGGATCGTTCGCGGCTTCCATGATCGAGACCGCCGCCACCACAGGCACCGACGGCTGGCACACCGCGACGACATGCATGTTGCCGCCGAGCGCGTGCAGCATCTCGATGACGTAATCGACGTAATCGTCGAGGTCGAAACGGCCTTCCGCCAGCGGCACCATCCGCGCGTCGGACCAGTCGGTGATGTAGACTTCGTGCGTCGGCAGGAAGGCTTCGACCGTGCCGCGCAGCAGCGTCGCGTAATGGCCCGACATCGGCGCCACGATCAGCACCCGCGGCTGCGGCGCGCGCAGCGGCCGGGTCAGCTTGCGATCGAAGTACAGCAAACGGCAGAACGGCTTTTCCCAGATCGAGCGGACTTCGACCGGCGTACGCACGCCGTTCACTTCGGTGGTGTCGAGACCCCATTCGGGCTTGCCGTAGCGGCGCGTGGCCCGTTCGAACAATTCGCAACCCGCGGCGATAGATTTGCCGAACTCGGTGTGCGACCATGGATTGAGCGGGTTCTGAAACAGGATCTTGGTGGCGTCGGTCACGGCGCGTGCCGGATTGAGCGACGCGTGGCCCATTTCGTACATCCAGTACATCGGCGTCGTAAGCGCCGGACTGCCTTCGGCCACCAGTGGCGGTGCTCCGCCAAACTCACCAATCGGCATTGATTTCAGACCCCTGTTTTGCGCCGCAGCATACTGCCGAATGCGTAATTAAGCGTCAATGTGCAGATAGGTATGTCTACGCGGCCAAACCAGCGAAAACCCCGGGAATCCACGGGGAATGTGTGGCTTATTCGCCACCCCCGAGCAAAGATCCGTGGCGCTTGGCGCTGCGCAAAAGGGCAAGGAAGATCGCAAATGAGGCAGCGAACAGGACGGCGTTGAGAGCCAGCGAGGTGAGCATCAGGTCGGCCCGAAACACGTGATCGATCAGCAACGCCCGCATACCCTCGAACACGTAGGTCGGCGGCAGCGCCCAGGCGACATGTTGCAGCCAGGCCGGCAACACCGCGACCGGATAATAGATGCAGGCCAGCGGCATCATCCCGAACATCAGCGTCCAGACGATACTTTCGGCGCCGAGCCCGTTGCGCAGCACGAGGCCGGACACAAAAATCCCGACCGACCAACTGGTAAAGATCAGATTGCAGAAGAAGACGATCAACGGCAGTCCGATCGCGAAGAAGTTGAACTTGAAGAAAAACAGCGCCAGCAGCGTCATCGGGATCACGCCGATCGCGAGCCGGATCAGGCTCATGATCATCAGCGAGATCAGAAACTCGATCGGCTTCAGCGGGCTCATCATCAGGTTGCCGAGGTTGCGCGCCCACATTTCCTCGAGAAACGAGATCGAAAAACCGAGCTGGCCACGGAACAGGATGTCCCACAGGATCACCGCGCCGATCAGCGAGCCGCCGGCGCGCGCGAAAAAGCCCGAGGTCTGCGAGATATAACTCTGCAGAAAGCCCCAGGTGATGATCTGCAGCGCCGGCCAGTAGATCAATTCCAGCAGCCGCGGCCAGGACGACATCAAGAGATACCAATAGCGCAACACCATCGCGTGGATACGGTGCGGCGAAATCCCGCGATGCGTGGCAATCTCGCTCATGGTGCGCCCTCCGCCACCCGCCCGCGCGCGACGTCGAGAAACACTTCCTCCAGCGTGGATCGGTTGTAGCGCGCCATGATCTGATCCGGGCTGTCGTCATCCTCGATCCGGCCGCGCTTCATGATGATGACGCGGTCGCACAGCCGCTCCACCTCCAGCATGTTGTGCGAGGCCAGCAGAATGGTGGCGTCATGGGTCTTGCGGTAATCGGCGAGGTGCTGCCGCACCCAGTCGGCCGTATCGGGATCGAGCGAAGCGGTCGGCTCGTCGAGCAGCAGCAGCTCCGGCTGGTTGATCAGCGCTTTGGCCAAGGCTACGCGGGTCTTCTGCCCGGCCGAGAGCTTGCCATTGGCGCGGTCGAGGAAATCATTGAGGTCGAGGTCGGCGGCGAGCTGTTCGATTCGCTCGCGCAGGTTTTCGACCGCATAGAGCCGGCCGAAGATGGTGAGGTTCTGCCGCACCGTCAGCCGCATCGGCATGTCGACATAAGGGCTTTCGAAATTCATCCGGCCGAGCACTTCGGCGCTCTCATCCGGCATCGGACGACCGAGTACCTGGATGCGGCCCGAGGTCGGCAGCACCAGCCCCATGATCATCGCGATGGTCGTGGTCTTGCCGGCGCCGTTGCCGCCGAGCAGACCGGTAATGCTGCCGCGGCCGATCCGGAACGTGACATCGTCCACCGCTTTGGTGGTCTTGTAGAGCTTGACCAGATGCGCGACGTCGATCGCGGCCGTCTCGGGCGGAGCGGCTGTGGGCGATGAGGCTGCTATCGCGTCGCTATTGGCCATTTCGGCTCGTTCATTGCGGCATCACGGCGGCCAGCGCAAGACGTGGACAACAGCCCGGCGTGACACACTGCCCTATCCCGCGAATTTGTGATCGCGGTCCCGCGCAGCTAAACTCCCGACATGACCGACGTTGCCGCCTCCGACTTCCGAAATCCGCACCGCTATGTCCGTCTGGATACGATATTGCGGCTGCGCTGGCTGGCGGCACTCGGCCAGCTCGCCGCCATTTTCATCGTCGCCCAGGGACTGGAATTCGACGTCCCCGTCATCCCCTGTGTCAGCATCATTGGCCTGTCGGCGCTGCTCAATCTGGCGCTGCAGATCGCGTTCAACCCGATGCAGCGGCTGGAACCGGTCTACGCGGCAGGGCTGCTCGCGCTCAACATCGTCGAACTCGCCGGACTGCTGTTCTTCACCGGCGGGCTGCAGAACCCGTTTTCATTCCTGTTCCTGGCGCCGGTTCTGATTTCGGCGACGGCGTTGCCGATCCGGCTGACCATTGCCATTGGAGTCCTCGCGGTCGCCTGCGCCTCGGCGCTGGTGTTCGTCCATCTGCCCTTGCCATGGGATGGCGACGACCCGCTGGTGCTGCCGCCGATCTATCTGCTTGGGGTCTGGCTCTCGATCCTGCTCGCCATCGGCGTCACCAGTCTCTACGCGTTCCAGGTCACCGAGGAGGCGCGCAAACTTTCCAACGCGCTGGCGGCGACCGAATTGGTCCTCACACGAGAACAGCATCTGACCCAGATCGACGGCCTCGCCGCCGCGGCCGCGCATGAACTCGGCACGCCGCTATCGACGATCTTCCTGATTTCGCGCGAACTGGAAAAGACCGTTCATGACAACGACCATCTTGCCGCCGATCTGAAAACCCTGCGCGAGCAGGCGCAGCGCTGCCGCGACATTCTGGCCAAGATCACCCAGCTTTCCTCCTCCGGCGCACCGTTCGACCAGATGCCGCTGTCGACGCTGATTGAGGAGACGGTGGCGCCGCATCGCGATTTCGGCGTCGCGATCAAGGTGCGGCTTGCTGTCGCAGCTACCCGCGAACCGGTCGGCGCACGAAACCCGGCGATCCTCTACGGCGTCGGCAACATCCTGGAAAACGCCGTCGATTTTGCCCGCACCACGGTGGAGGTAAACGCGTGGTGGAACGCCGAAAGCATCGAGATCGTGATCTCCGACGACGGGCCGGGCATCGCGCCCGACATGCTGAAACGGATCGGCGAGCCCTATTTATCGCGTCGTCCGAGTGCAGATGAGGCCCAAAACGAGCATTCCGGGCTCGGCCTTGGCGTGTTCATCGCCCGCACGCTGCTGGAGCGCACCGGCGCCAAGGTGTCCTTTACCAACCGGATCTTTCCCGATCACGGCGCCGTGGTGCAGATCGCCTGGCCACGCGACCGCTTCGAGGCGGCTGAAATTTCCAGCGGAACCGACAGCTAGAACCGTTCTTGGTATTAAGGATGGCAAGCCCGTCCGACTATAGGCGGCCTTGGCAGCGCCACGTTGCCACGCCATATCTTGGGTGTCCGCAACACAGGGATACCTTGACCTTGAACGCCATCGCCGAACTGAACGATCACACCGACCGCTCGCTGTTGATCGTCGAGGATGACAAGCCGTTTCTGGAGCGCCTGTCGCGCGCGATGGAGACGCGTGGCTTTGCGGTGAAATCCTGCGACACCGTATCCGACGGTCTTGCCGAAATTGGCCGCTCCGCGCCGGCATTCGCCGTGGTGGATCTGCGGCTCGGCGACGGCAACGGCCTCGACGTGGTGTCGGCGCTGAAGCGCAAGCGCCCCGAGGCGCGCGCGATCGTCCTGACCGGTTACGGCAACATCGCAACCGCCGTCACCGCCGTGAAGATGGGCGCGGTGGACTATCTCTCGAAGCCCGCCGATGCCGACGACGTCGTCGCGGCGTTGCTGGCCAGCGGCACCGAAAAATCCGAACTGCCGGCGAATCCGATGTCGGCGGACCGCGTCCGCTGGGAACACATCCAGCGCATCTACGAGATGTGCAACCGCAACGTCTCCGAAACCGCACGACGGCTCAACATGCACCGCCGCACCCTGCAGCGCATCCTGGCCAAGCGCGCGCCGCGCTGAGTTGGTGTCATTCCGGGATGGTCCGAAGGACCAGACCCGGAATCTCGAACTTCCGGGTTCGATGCTTCGCATCGCCCCGGAATGACATTTCCTAAAACTCCCCGTGCCCCTGCGGATCGACCAGCCGGTTGATCCGTAACGCCGCGGCCATCGCGAAGCGCACCGTCATCAGCTTGCGGGTCGGCGCCGGCAACTTGTGCTCGGGCGCTTCGCAGTGCATGTGCGCGCCATAGGCATCGGCGATGATCAGGCCGGTGTCTTGCGGAAAAATCTCGCACGGCAGATCCTGCGTGAAGGCAAAGAACAGCCGGTCGCAATGCATCCGGTAGTCCTGCCACTTCTGATCGGCGCGCAGATCTTCCACCGACGACTTGATCTCGACGATCCAGATCTCGCCGCGCTCGTTCAGCGCCACCAGATCGGCCCGCCGGCCGGACGGCAGCGGCAATTCGCTGACGCAGGAAAAGCCCAGCGATCGCAACAGCCGCGCGGTGCCGCGCGCAACCGCCAGCGCGGTTTCCGACTGACGTCCGTCAGGCGCGGGCACAAGATTGATCTGGCGGGCGGGCGATTCCATGCCTCGAACCTAAACCGATTCCGGGCCGTCCAACAGCCGTCCGCCCGCTCTGCCTGAGCGAAAACCGGCTCGCACTTTTCCAGAACACGTTCGAGCCAGCCATAAATCCGGCCCCGGCCCGCCTTGTTTTGGACCTCACGCCACCGTGAATCCGGGGGAACTTCGGTTCCAGGGGACGAAACACCGGAGGAGAACCACGATGTCATCCACCACGCTTCGCTCGCTCGCATTCGCCCTCGCAGCCCTTCCTTTGTCCGCCGGCCTGTCACAGGCTCTCGCAAAACCCACGGTCGAAGTCGCGTTCGTGCTCGACACCACGGGCTCGATGGGCGGGCTGATCGACGGCGCCAAGCGCAAGATCTGGTCGATCGCGACCGCGATCGTCGACAGTAATCCCGATGCCGATATTCGCATGGGCCTCGTCGCCTATCGCGACATCGGCGACGACTACGTCACCAGGAAGGTCGAACTCACCACTGATATCCAGGATCTGTACGCCAGTCTGCTCGAGCTGAAGGCGCGCGGCGGCGGCGACTGGCCGGAAAGCGTCAACGAGGCGCTCGACGTCGCCGTCAACAAACTGCAATGGACCCAGGGCGGCGATACCAGGCGGATCGTGTTCCTGGTCGGCGACGCGCCACCGCACATGGACTACGCCCAGGACACCAAATATCCGCTGACGCTGTCGGTGGCGAAGCAGAAGGACATCATTGTCAACGCGGTGCTCGCCGGCACCGCCGCCGATACCGAGCGGGTGTGGCGCGATATCGCCCAGAACGGCAACGGCCGCTTCATTCCGATCCCGCAGGACGGCGGACAGATCGTGGTGATCGAAACCCCCTACGACCAGGACATCATTATCCTGCAGCGGGAGATCAACGGCACCGTGATCCCCTATGGCCCGCGCGCGATGCAGAAGCGCACCGAAGACCAGACGCAGCAATTGTCGAAGGTGGCGGCCGCAGCCCCGTCGCAGGCCTCCGAGATGGCGAGCTACATCAACAAGCGCGCGCGATCGACCTCGGAAGCGGTCACCGGCGGCGGCGACCTCGTTGCCGACATCGGCGCCGGCCGCAACAGCTTTTCCGCGATCAAGGACGAAGACCTGCCCGACAATCTGCGGGCGATGAAGCCGGAGCAGCGCCTCGACGAAGTCAACAGGCAGATGAACCAGCGCAAGGCGCTCAACGAGAAGCTCGGCGCATTGGTGGCCCAGCGCGACAAATACGTCGCCGAACAGCGCGCCAAGGCATCGCCCAAGGCGTCCTCGTTCGACCGCGTGGTCGAGGATACGCTGAAGGCGCAGATCAAGCGGTAGGGGCCAAGTCGTCATTCCGGGGCGATGCTAACGCACCGTCCCGGAATGACAGCCTCCCGAATCTTTCACTTGGCGCGCCTGGAAAAATCGGCAATCTGCCGCCATGACACAGCAAACCGAGACCCCCACCGAGACCCAGCCCAAGACACCGCCCAAGGCCGGCGCGATCATCGTGCCGGTGACGCTGTTCGAACAGAACTGCACCATCATCTGGGACGAGCCTTCCAGGAAGGCGGTGGTGATCGACCCCGGCGGGGACGTTCCCAAGATTCTGGAAGCGATCAAGCAGACCGGCGTCACCGTCGAAAAGATCTGGCTGACCCACGGCCATATCGACCATGTCGGCGGCGCCGCCGAACTGCGCGATGCGCTGCAGGTCAAGATCGAGGGACCGCACATCGCCGACAAATACCTGCTCGACAACGTCGTATCGAGCGGCGAGCGTTTTGGCATGACCGGCGTGCGTAATTTCGGGCCCGACCGCTGGCTCGACGAGGGCGAGCAGGTCTCGATCGGCGACCTCACCTTCGACATCCTGCATTGCCCCGGCCATTCGCCGGGCAGCGTGGTGTTCTTCAACAAGGAATTACGTTTCGCCCATGTCGGCGACGTCCTGTTCAACGGCTCGGTCGGACGCACCGACCTGCCCGGCGGCAGCCACGCCACGCTGATCGACTCGATCAAGGAAAAACTGCTGCCGCTCGGCGACGATGTCGGCTTCATCTGCGGCCATGGCGCCGGCTCCAGCATCGGCCAGGAGCGGATGACCAACCCGTTCCTCACCGGCGAGATGTAAGACGCCGACCGAATGGATCGCGGAGACGACCGCGGCCTGAGCGCTGCGATCGCGCGGGCTATTTCATCAATCCCGCCGCCGTCAGCGCGCGGGTGATGACGCCACCGACGTCGATGCTGTTGCGCTTCGGCGTGCGTGGCGCGGTGGCCGGACGAATTAGCGTCGTCCGCGGCCAGAGCGTGGCGGCGAGATCCGGTGACTGCAGCGATGCGGTGGCCGCCGACGGAATGACCGGCGCCTTTGGCTTTGGCGCCGGTTTGGAGTCCTGGTTCACGGCTTCGTTGGGCTGGTTGACGCGTTCGGTCAGACCGAAGAAATTCGCGATGTGGTAGGACGACGAAATTCCGGCCTCGATCAGGAACGCGCCCGCGGCGCCGTAGCTTTCGTCACTGCCGGCCGATCCCAGCGGGGTGCCGTGGGCCATGTCGGTGATGGTATAGGATTCGACCACGGTCTCACCGTCATCGTTCCACCAGACATCGCGCGGATAGCCATCGACGTCACCGGTCGACATCGGCGCCGACGGCAACCCGTGCACGTCGAGCCATTGCTTGACGATCTCGTCGGCGTTGGCCGGATTGACCGTGCGGTCGGCGCTGCCGTGCCACACCGACAATTTCGGCCACGGGCCCTTGTGCTTTGAGGCCTTGCGCACGAGATCGCCGAGTTCACGCGCAGGGCGCGGCGGCGACTGCATCATGCCGCTGAGCGCTTCCCGCACATTGCTGGCGATGCCGAACGGCAGACCGGCGATCACGGCGCCGCCCGCGAACACCTCCGGGTAGGTCGCGAGCATCACCGACGTCATGGCGCCGCCGGCGGAAAGTCCTGTCACGTAGATGCGGCGCGGGTCGATTTTGTGCTCGGCGACCATCCGCGCAATCATTTGCCTGATCGAGGCCGCCTCACCGCGACCGCGCGCGATATCGCCCGGATTGAACCAGTTGAAGCAGGTGTTGGCGTTGTTCGCGGCCTGCTGTTCCGGCATCAGCAACGCAAAGCCGTAGCGCTTCGCAAGCATGGACCATCCGGCGCCGCGATCGTAACCGGCCGCAGTCTGACCGCAGCCATGCAGAACGACAACCAAAGCAGGCGCGCGCTGGAGGTGCTCCGGTACGAACGCGAACATTTTGAGCGCGCCCGGATTGGTGCCGAAATGGCCGATTTCGACCAGCGGGCTGGGAACGGAGGTTTGCCCATAGGCTCGCAAGCCATTGAGCCCGCTCAGCTTCGAAAATTGCCGCATGAATTCGACGTTCTGGGCGAGGGACAATTGCTGCAACTCCTGGGGAGACGACCGCTCCGGTAACGTCACTCAAACCAGATAGTTGCTGCACTGCAAAATGAAAAGGCCGTGTGCTGTCATTCCACTGAATCATATTTTCGCCGTTGACGTTAATTTGTCACGGTCGCGTGCCGCATCCACGTCAGGAATGCGGCACTTATGACGATCGACAGCGCAAACAGCGCGGATGCGGCCAGCAACGCCAGCCAGGCCGAGTGGACGGATTCAACCGCGAAGAATACCGCGCCGATCGCTGCAACCCCCGCAGCGTTGGCGATCTGCGCTGTCGTGCCGTACATGCCGGAGCCGGCGCCGGCGCTCGAAGATTTCACAGACGAGAGCACGGCGCTCGACAACGGCGCCATCACCAGCCCCTGGCCGTAACCGAAGATCGTCAGCACCAGCGCAAGCGCCATTGCCGACGGCACGGCGGTCGATTCGACCAGCGCCACCAGCGCCGCAAGACCGGCGATCTGAACACCGCAGCCCTCGATCAGAACCCGCGTGCCGCGATGACGGGTCCGCGCGCCGGCATGGCGTGACGCCATCACGAAGGTCAGCGCCAGCGGCACGAACACGAGGCCGGCCTGCAACGGCGGAATATGCAGCCCCCGCTGCATGAAGATCGTCATGACGAGATAGAACGACAGGTTGGCGAAGAAGAAAAAGAAGACGGCGGCCAGACCGCGCATGAAAGCGGCATCCGACAGCAGCGAAAGATCGATCAGCGGCATGCCGCCACGGCCGGCGACCGCACGTTCGAGCTTCACGAAGGCAAACACGATCGCGACGCCCGCCGCCATCACGAGCCAGACCGAGGCCGACCAGTGCACGTCATGGCCGAACAGCAGCGGGCCGATCAGGCACAGCAGTCCGAGAAACAGCACGATGGCGCCCGGAATATCCAGCCGCGTGCCGGCGCGGTACGGCGTCATCGGCATGATCCGCAACGCCGCTGCGATGATGATCGCGCCGAACGGCACGTTGACGAAGAACACCGAGCGCCAGCCGAGCCCGGCCAGATCGAACGTCACCAGAATGCCGCCCAATATGAAGCCGGCAGCGCCCGCCAGTCCCAGCACGATGCCGTAGATGCCGAAGGCGCGGGCGCGCGAGGCATCCGCGAACAACAGATGCAACGTGGCCAGCACCTGCGGCACCATCAATGCCGCGGTAGCGCCTTGCGCCAGTCGCGCGACGATCAACTCGGGGCCGGATTGCGCCAGCCCACACCACAGCGAGGTAGCCGTAAAACCCGCGACACCTGCGACGAATACATTGCGGGTGCCGTAGATGTCGCCGAGCCGGCCGCCGGTGACCACCAGCGTGGCATAGGCGATCAGGTAGATGGCAATGACCGCTTCGATCTGCGCCGCGCTGGCGTGCAGCTCGGCCGCAATGGTCGGAATCGCCACGTTGACGATGAAGGCGTCGACCCCGAACATGAATTGCGCGGCGACGACGGTGGCAAGCACCCACCAGCGGCGCGAGGAGTCGACCGGAGCTGAAACGACTTGAGCTGAAACGATCTGATGCATGGCTGATAGCCCTGTCCGAAATCTGTTGCATCCGACGGTTACAGATTCCGGTCATCCCGGCGATTACCCCGCAGGTAAATGGATTTGGCCCGATTGCTGCGTGGCAATCGGGGGATTCCTGC
>Ga0207667_10007004_pt1 | contig 13618 bp, 14 predicted proteins | sample KBSCornC52_FD_184301 | JGI IMG/M metagenome (GOLD analysis project Ga0207667, IMG submission 184301) | Corn rhizosphere microbial communities from Kellogg Biological Station, Michigan, USA - KBS Corn C5-2 (SPAdes) (version 2) | ecosystem: Host-associated > Plants > Roots > Rhizosphere > Soil ...
GGAATTCCGCACCGCGCCCGCAGATTTCGCAGCGCTTCCGGACGCCGACCTCAAGGCCCTGGTGCGTATCCTGGCCAAACTGCAGCCTGCGCCGGAATAAAAGGGGCCGCCAGATTGGCGGCCCCTTCGAGCTCTGGCCTAGTGGCGATGGTCCCAACGGTCCCAGCTGTGGCCGACGCGCTGGACGCTGATGATGCGCGCCCGACAAGTATCGACGCTGATCCGATACTCGCGGTGGTGACGCTCCGCCCGCACCGTGACGATGCGGCCGCGGCGGTCGGTGTAGCGGATCTGGTCGTAGCCCTGCCACTGTAGGAAGCGGCGAACCTGGTGGTCGCTCAGGCAGTATTTGCCGCCGCCGATCGAGATGCCGCCGCCACCGAGGCCGAAATGGAAATCGATGCTCGGCGGAGCCGCCTGCGCCGGAACGGCGGCAAGCGTGGCGCCGCCGAGAGCGAGGGCGACGGCCGCGGATTTGGCGAGGGTGCTGAGCTTGATGAAGCGTGACATGGAGTCTCCTTCAGGTCTTTTTGGTTGTCATGTTGACGCTGCGAATGGACAGCTTGTCGCCAAACGCCTGAACTTCACCGGATCGTTCCGTTCATCTGCGATTCATCGGGCAGACACGGTGCGGTCACATTGTGCCGGCGCACAAAAGAAAGGGGCCGCCCGCGGCGGCCCCCCGATCTCGTGGTCTCGTCGCGGTCTCTGGCAGAGCGAACTGCCGGGACCGCTGCGACAACTACAGAGGCTGCTCCATAAGGAAGCGCAACGATCCAAGACCCCTCGAAACCTTCGATTTCTGATGCACTGGATCACCTCCTTCGGTTGTTGAACTCGGCAACCAAACTGGGGCAAGTCCGTCCGCTTGGCAAGTGGCAATGCGCAGCGCGTGGTTAAGCGACGGCTGACCGATGTGCACTGGTCACGGCGTTGAGGGCGTCGACGAGCTGCGCCGAGGAGAACGGCTTGGCCAGAACGGGCCCGCCGGCGTGACCGGTACCGTCGACTTCGGAGCCGGAGGTGACGATGAACGGAATGCCCCGCGCCCTGAGCTGCTCGGCGACGGGCGCGCTGCTGCCGCTGCGCCCCAAATGCACGTCGAGGACGACGGCGTCGCAGGCACCTGCAGAAATGGCCATGAGGGCCTCCTCGACCGTGGTGACGGTGACAACTTCAGCCACGCCGAAATCTTCGAGGCTCTGCGCCACGTCGAGAAGGATGAGGGCCTCGTCTTCCGCCACGAGGACACGCTTGAGATGCGATAAGCTTGCCATCGCCAATCTCCTCGGCCGCTGGGTACGAGATTGCGTTGGTCGACGCCCGGTTCACAACGTTTGCAATACTGCCCGCCGGGCAGCGGCTCAAACCGGTCCATTACCGCTCAAGAATCGCACGCCGCGCCGCGGGAGTCATTAACAAAAGCCATATGACAAAGAAATGTGCGCGACGGCGAAACTTCCAACCCCGCCAACGCATTGGAGGATCAACAGCGTCGGCATCGAAGTGAAAACGAGCATGACGCACATCCGCTACGACATCATTCCGCAGGGTGGCGGCTGGAGCATCGCGATGGGCGGCGCTGTGGGACCGCCTTACATGGCACTCAACGAAGCGGTGCGCGACACCGAGCACGTGGCCTCGATGCTGACCGAAACCGGCGACCTGGTGGATATCGTGGTCTGGCAGGGCGGCCAGCCGGTGCTGCTGGAGCGGCTCGAACCCAGGAGACGGCCCAAGCCGGACTGAGCCTTTACCACTCGTTCACCATATTGCCCGAGGATTCGCCGTTCACTTCGACGACTCGGAACCATGACAGTCTTTCAATCCATCTGGCTCGTGGTGCTGGTGCTCACCCTCGCCATTACGCCCCTCGCCATCGTCCTCGGCCAGGCCTGAGCCGGCTGCCGGACGCGTTCAGGCGGCGATTTTCTCGCTGACGCCGTCCGGCGTCAGCTCGACCACGGCATCGCCCGGCGCAATCACGGTCTTGCGGTGCGTGATGGCGATGATCGTCATCTCGTCGGCGAGGCTGCGGATCTCGCCCATGATCTCGGCCTCGGTCCGCTCATCGAGGGCCGAGCTCGCTTCATCGAGGAACAGGATCTGCGGATCGGCATAGAGCGCCCGGGCGATCGCCACGCGCTGCCGCTCGCCGCCCGAGAGCTTCAGCCCGCGTTCGCCGATGCGCGTGTCGTAGCCCTCCGGCAGGCTGTCGATGAACTTGCTGATCGAGGCTCGGGCAACTGCGTAGCGCAGCTTCCGCTCGTCGAGCGGCCGGCCCAAAACGATGTTGGCCGTGATGGTGTCGTTAAGGAGCATGATCTCCTGCGGCACGACGCCGATCACCGAGTACCAGTCGGCCCGCGCGATCTCGCTCAGCGGCACGCCGTCGACCAGCACCCGCCCACGGCCCGGCTCGAGCGACTTGAGCGCGAGCTTGAACAGCGTGGTCTTGCCCGACCCGGTTTCGCCGGTGAGGAAGTTGAGCCGCCCGCGCCGCGCCGCAAAGCTCACATCGGAGACTGCCGGCTTGTCGCGGTAGGAAAAGCTCACCTCGTCGAAGGCAACGGTGCCGGCTGCGAGCCGGAAGTCCGGATGCGGCGCGACGTCAGGTTCTTCCGGGGCGCCCCACATCTTGGCGAAGGGGATGAACCGCGAATACGAACGCAGGAGGTCGTCGATCGACGAGCCGATGGTCTGGAACGGCCGGTTGAGTTGCATCAGCAGCGAATCGAACAGCACCACATCGCCGATCGTCAGCTCGCCGGCGCGATAGCGCGGCAGCAGGACGAAATAGGTGATGCCGATCTGCGCGGCGAGCATGGCGCCGAAGACCAGCGAATAAAAGATGCGGCGCGTCGCGAAGGCAGCCCAGCTGTCGCGCACTTCCTTGGCCTGCTCGGCGAACCGCCCGGCGATCCACCGGTCGCCGCCGAAGTAGCGCAGGGTCTCCATGGCGTTGATGGAATTGCCGACGAATTTGGAGTTCGCCTGGTCGGCCTTGATGGCGGTGTCGAGATAGGGCCGCGTCCAGCGATTGGCAAAGAAGGTGAAGGCGATGAACGCCGCGCCATAGACGAAAACGATGCTGACGATCTCGAGGTTGATCGAGGTGCCCAGGACGAGCAGCGTGAGGACGATCTGCACGATGCCGGGGATCAAGACGATCAGCGCCAGTTGCACCAGCGTATAGACCGCGTTCTGGCCGCGCGACTTGGCCTGCTGGATCTCAGCCGGATTGTAGTCGATGAAGAAATTGATGGTCTTGCGCAGCAGCCGCTCGAAGAACGCCGTTCCGGCAATGAAGTTGAGGTTCTCGGCGCTCATCATGGCCATGTAGTTGACCATGCCGCTGAGCGCCTGGCTGATGCCGAACAGGATGCCGTAGGCGACAAACGCCCAGATGATCTGCTCGCCCCAACTGTCGGCCCTGAGCGCATTGACGAGGCGCGAGAACACGTAGGGCGCAGCGATGCCGGCAACGGCCGAGAGGAATACGATGACGGCGACGCCGGCCAGCAGCAGCTTCGCCTCGGCCCAGTAGCGCCTGTAGATGTAGCCCAGCGGCTCGAGCATCTCGGGCCAGGTCGCATCCATCTGCTGCTCGTCGGTCGACGCTCCGCGCGGACGGAAGAGATTTCGACCCACCCGCGGGCGGGAACTGGAACTGACGGCTGGCATGCTCATGGACGCCCCAGATGTAGGCGTGGCGCGGGAATTGGGCAAGGACGCGGACCGGGCGGATGCGCGTCGAAAGCAAGAAGCCCGGCTCGCTTGCGCGAGGCCGGGCTTCCCTGACTGACCTGGAGGAGGTCGGTAGCTCTATCTTGCGCTCTGGACCGACCGAGCCCGGGGGGCTCGCTCGACCAACCGCTCTTATTCGGCCAGCGCGTGGGCGCGCTCGAGGGCCTTGTCTTCGGAGGTCTTCGGCTTGCCGGCCGCGTCGGGTTTCTTGGGGCCGCGCAGCAGCAGGATCAGCGGCACGGCGGCAAGGCTCATCAGCATCATCAGCCAGAAATCGTCGAGGTAGCTCATGATGGCCGCCTGCTGGCTGACCAGCCCGTTGACGATCGCGACGACCTGCGGGTTGCCGGTGAGCAGCGACGGCATCTGGTTCTGGACCGCCTGCGAGGTCGCGGTGAGCCGATCGCCAAGCTCCTCGTGATTGACCTGCAGCATGTTGCTGAGCACGGCCGTCACGATCGAGATGCCGACACCCTGCCCCATGTTGCGCACGAGGCTGAACATCGCGGTGCCGTCGGCGCGATATTTCGGCGCGATGGTCGCGAACGCCATGGTCGACAGCGGCACGAACAGGAAGCCCATGCCGAAGCCCTGGATACAGCCGGTGATGATGACCGGCCAGTAATCCATCTGCAGGTCGAAGCCGGTCATCTGGTAGAGCGAATAGCCCATCATGCCGATGCCGAAGAGCATCATGAGGCGGGCGTCCACCTTGCCGGTGAGCCGGCCGACGATCACCATCGACACCATGGTCGCCAGACCGCGCGGCGCCATGATGATCGACGAGAAGATCACCGGATAGCCCATCAGGTTCTGCAGCAGCGGCGGCAGCAGCGCGAGGCCGGAGAACAGCGTCAGGCCGACGATGAACATGAACATCGAGCCAAGGGTGAAGTTCAGGTCCTTGAAGATCCTGAGGTCGATGAACGGATGCTCGGCCGTGAAGCTGTGCACCAGGAACACCCAGAAGCCCGAGATCACCAGGCCGAGCTCGACCCAGGTTTCCATCGAGTCGAACCAGCCGTTGTCGGCGCCCCGATCCAGCATCATCTGCAGCGCCCCGACGCCGAGCGCGAGCATACCGAAGCCGAAGAAGTCGAAGCGCCGGAGCTTGATCTCGGTGTCGGGCATGTAGAGCGCCAGCATGGTGACGCAGAGCACGCCGACCGGCAGGTTGATGAGGAACACCCAGCGCCAGTCGAAGCTTTCGGTCAGGTAGCCGCCCAGCGTCGGCCCGATGATCGGCGCGACCATGATGCCCATGCCGTAGATGGCCATGGCCTGGCCGATGCGCTCCTTGGGATTGATGTTGAGGAGCACGGTCTGCGCCAGGGGCGCGATCATGGCGCCGCAGATGCCCTGCAGGATGCGGAACAGCACCATTTCGGGCAGGCTGGTCGCGATGCCGCAGAGCGCCGACGCGGCGGTGAAGCCGATGACCGAGACGATGAACAGCCGCTTCTGGCCGATGCGGTCGCTGACCCAGCCGGTGAGCGGCGTCGCGATGGCGGCGGCGACGATGTAGGAGGTGAGCACCCACGTGATTTCGTTCTGCGCGGCGCCCAGCGAGGCGGCCATGTGCGGCAGAGCGACATTGGCGATGGTGGTGTCGAGCACCTGCATGATGGTGCCCAGCATCAGGGCCATCGTGAGCAGGCCCTTGTGCTTGACCACCACGGTCGGTGCGGAAAACTGTTGCGGCTGTGCCTTGGCCATGGCGGCCTCCAAACGGATGTTGCGGGCGCGGCGGTGGCCGCCGCGCCCGCAAGGCGATTACTTGCCCGTCATCTTGTCGAGCGTGGTGCGGCCGGTATCGACCGTGACGTTGGCGCTCATGCCGGTCTTGAGCAGCGCCACCTCGGGATCGTTCGCCGGCAGCTTGATGCGGACCGGAATCCGCTGCACGACCTTGACCCAGTTGCCGGTGGCGTTCTGCGCCGGGATCAGCGAGAACTCCGAGCCGGTGGCGGCGCCGAGGCTTTCGATGGTGCCCTGCAGCTTGCCCGGATAGGCATCGACAGTGACGACGGCGGGCTGGCCGACCTTCATGTCGGTGAGCTGGGTTTCCTTGTAGTTGGCTTCGACCCAGGTGCCGTCGGTCTCGACCAGCGAGGCGATGGTGGTGCCCGCCGCGACGAACTGGCCGACATTGAGGCTCGACACGTTCGAGACGATGCCATCGGCCGGCGCCACGACCTGTGTCTTGCTGAGGTCACGCTGCGCCGATTCGACCTGCGCCTGCGCCGCGAGCACGGCCGGGTGCTGGTCGATGGCAATGTTGGGATCGCCGCCGAGCGCCGCGGTGGCTGCCGCCACCTGCTGCGTCGCCTGGTCGACCGCCGTCTGCGCCTGCTGCAGGGCAAGCTTGGGCGCATCGAGCGTCGAGCTCGAGGCGACGGCCTGCTTCACCAGCGCTTCCTGCCGGTCGAAGGAGGCCTGCTGGATATCGCGGGTGGCTTCGGCCGACCTGAGCTGAACCTGGGCGGTGGCGAAGCTGACCTTGAGCTGCTGCACGTTGACGCGCGCCGAGGCGAGCGCCGCATTGGCCTGGTCGAGGGCGATCTGGTAGGGCTGCGGATCGATGGTGAAGAGCACCGTTCCAGCCTTGACGTCCTGGTTCTCGCCGACGTTCACCGCGGTGATGCGGCCGGCGATGTCGGCGCTCAGCGACACTTTCGACTGCTGCACATAGGCATTGTCGGTGTCTTCGTAGCGCCCGCCGGTCAGCCAGAAATAGGCACCGCCGGCGATCAGCACCAGCGGCACGACGATCATCAGGATCAGGCGGCGCGAACCACGCTTCCTGGGCGCTGCAGCAGGAGCCTGGGCAGCGGGCGCGGTGGCTTCGGGCTGCGGCGCGGGAGCGCTCTTTTCGGCGCGCATTTCGGGCGCCGGAGCACTCTTGTCCGCACGCATATTGACCACTGTGGCGTCGCCGGCCTTGGGTTCAGTAGCACGGGCATTCATTCAGACGGCTTCCTTCTCTTCAGCAGTCAATTCCAAATGGTTGAGATTATCGCGAATGCACTTGAGGCCGGACACGACGGCGTCGCGGTCCTTGTCGCTCAGACCCACCAGGGCATTCTCGTAAAGTTCGCGTCCGACGTTCTTGGCGGTGCGGACCAGATTGGTGCCGTCATCCGTCAAGCGCGCGAGTTTCGCACGGCTGTCGTTAGGATCGGTATAACGCTCCACCAGCCCGCGCTTTTCGAGCCGGTCGAGAATGCCGCTCAAGGTCATCGGGTCGGTATCGATGCAGCCGGCCAGCGACACCTGCGAGATGCCGTCGTTCTTGTAGATCTCGGCCAGGGCCCGCCATTGCGGCAGGGTTACGCCGTGGATCCGGGCCTCGTCCTCGAAACGGCGCCGGAACAGGCGCGCGACTTCGTGAACGAGAAAGCCGATCGACTTCTCCCGGTCGAGGTCGTGCATGTCAGGCTTGGTGTGCATCGTTTTCCTAAGTACGCTTATGATAAGCGCACATATGATAAGTGCACTTAGGAAGTCAACCGCGCCGCACGAAAACCTGATGCGACATCATCGCATAGCTAAAGAAGCATTACCGCCAAGGGTTTAGTTAGATGCGCCGGCCGCTTTCGGCGTCGAACACCAGCGCCTGGTCGAGTTGCCAGCGCAGCGGCAGGCGGTCCCCGGCGGCGATATTTGCCGTCCGCCCGGCCCGCACCACGACCTCCTGGCCGCCGGCATGACCATTGACGTAGAGGTCGGCGCCGGTCGGCTCGACATAGTCGACAGCGATGGTCTGCTGCGCCTCTTCCGGCGGCACGATCACCGCATTTTCCGGCCTGAGCCCCAGCTCGACCTTTCGCGCGCCGGCCGGAGCATCGAAAATGGACCCGGGAAGCTGCACGTCGAGCCCGCCGCCGGTGAACCGGCCGGCGCTGTCGAGTTCGCCGGCGACCAGATTGATGGCGGGCGAGCCGATGAAGGTCGCGGCGAAGCGGTTGACCGGCCGCGCATAGAGCTCGGTGGGCGAGGCGATCTGCACGATCTCGCCGCCCTTGAGCAGCACCACCTTGGTGGCGAGCGTCATCGCCTCGTGCTGGTCGTGCGTCACATACACCGTGGTGGCCTTGAGCCGCTGGTGCAGGTGCTTGAGCTCGACGCGCGTATCGTGGCGGAGCTTGGCATCGAGATTGCTGAGCGGCTCGTCGAACAGGAACAGATCGGGCTCGCGCACGAGGCAGCGGCCGATCGCGACGCGCTGCCGCTGCCCGCCCGAGAGTTGTGCCGGTAGCCGGTTGAGCAGGTCCTCGAGCTGCAGGGCCCTGGCAGCCTCCAATACGCGGCGGTCGCGCTCGGCCCTGGGCAGGTGATTGATCTCCATGCCGAACGAGATGTTCCGCGCCACGCTGAGGTGCGGATAAAGCGCGTAGGACTGGAACACCATGGCCACGCGCCGGTCCTTGGGATCGAGGTCGGTGACGTTGCGGCCATTGATGTAGATCTCGCCCTCGTGGTCCTCGGTGAGCCCGGTGATGAGCCTGAGCAGCGTGGACTTGCCGCAGCCCGAGGGCCCGAGCAGCACGACGAAATCGCCGGCCTCGGCCGTAAAGCTGATATCGTTCAGCGCCTTGAACGAGCCGAACGACTTGCTGACATTCTCAAGCTGCAGGAACGGCATTGTATTATCCCTTGACCGAGCCGCTCGTGATGCCGGCGTAGATGAAGCGCTGCAGGAAGAAGAAGCCGACCAGCGTCGGCAGGATGACGATGATCACCGCCGCCATGATCACCGCCTGGCTGATGGTGTTGGTGATGCCGGTGAAGTTATAGAGCATGATCGACACCGTGCTCTCCGACGGCCGGCTGGCGTAGAGGAAGGGCAGCACGAAGTCGTTGTAGATATAGACGCAGCGCAGGATCACCACGGTGGCGATCGCCGGCGCCAGCATCGGCAGGATCAGCCGGAAGAAGATCTGGAAATAGCTGGCGCCCTCGATCCGCGCGCTGTCGTCGATCTCGGTCGAAATGTTCCGGATGAACTGGATGAAGATCAGGATCGAGACGATATCGGCGCCGGAGTAGAGCGCCACCAGCGCCCAGCGCGAATTGGCAAGGCCGAGAAACTGCAGCACCTGGAAGGTCGAGACCGGGGTAAGGATGCTCGGCACCGCCACCAGCGCCGCGTAGGTGCCGAGCAGCAGCCGCCGCCCGGGAAAGCGGAAGCGGTTGAGCACGAAGGCGAGCATGGTGCCGAAGATCACCAGCAGCACCACGGCGCAGCCCATGATCATCGCCGTATTGAAGAAGGCCCAGCCGATCGGCAGCCCGGTCTGCGGGAACAGCACCTGCCGGTAGTTGTCGAAGTTGAGCCAGTTGGCCGGTGGCGCGCTGTGGCTGGTATTGATGTATTCGACCGGCGTCTTGAACGAGCCGGCGATGGTGCTCCACAGCGGCAGCAGCACCGCGATCGAGGCGATGACCAGGCTGCCATACTGGATGATGCGGACCAGCAGCTTGCCGGGGGTGAGCTTCCGTCTACGCGCCAAGCCCGCCCCCCACGACCGGCGCGTTGCCGCGCCGCGCAATCGCCTGCGTGACGAGATAGAGCGCAAGCACCAGCAGCAGCATGAATACCGCCATCGCCGCCGCTTCGCCGGCGCGGCGGAACTGGAATCCGGTCTGGATCATCTGGATGGCGAAGGTCGAGGTCTTGCCCTGCCCGTAGGTGATGAGCTGCGGCACCTCGAACACCTCGAGCGAACCGACCACCGACAGCGCGAGCTGCAGGAAGAGCACGTTGCGGATGCTGGGAAAGGTAATGCGCCAGAACGATTGCCAGTCGTTCGCACATCCTGGCGGCGTCGTACTGATCCTGCGGGATCGCCTGCAGCGCACCGAACGTCACCACCAGGTTGAACCCGAGATAGCGCCACACGCTTGCCGCCGCGAGCGAGAAGTTCGAGTAGCTCTGCCGCGCGTCGAGCCAGGGCACCTTCACCCCGTGCCCGAAGATCAGTTGCACGAAATCGTTGAGCGTGCCGTCGAGCTGCAGCACCTGCCGGAACACCACGGCCGCGGCGACGCTGTTGAGCACGAACGGGATGAACAGGATCGTGCGGAACAGCCGCGACCCCGGCAGCTTCATGTTGAGGATCACCGCGAACCACGTGGCCAGCACGATCTGCACGCACGAGCCGGCGAAATAATACAGGCTGTTGACGATGGGCAGCATCAGCTCGCTGTCGCGCGTCAACAGGTCAGAGAAGTTGCGCAGGCCGACGAACCTGGCACGCATCCAGTTGATGCCGTTGAAGTCGGTGAAGCTGATGTAGATGAGCTGCAGCACCGGATAGATGTTGAGCAGGATGAGGCTCACCATCGGCACGAACAGGAAGGCGACGATGACGGTCATCCGCTGCTGCTCGGGCGACATCGCGCGCCGCGGTACGCGCGCCGAAACTCCAGGTGTCTCCGCTGCCGCCATCACTGCCCTGCTGCCTGATCGAGGTCGGCGCGGCGCCGAGAGGGTTGGCGCCGCGCCGTGCATCCACTCACGGGAGAAGCGAGTGCGACTCTACTGCCGCGAGATCGCGTCCGCCCAGTCCTTGTTGAGCTTGTCGATCGCCGCGTTGTAGTCGTCCGCATTCATCAGCGACTGCTCGCCATGGCCACCGGTGAAGTTGATGAGGTTGGTGGCGTTGACATAAGCGGCCGTCGTCGGCGGCTGCGCGATGATGTTCGGGTTGTAGCTCTGGAACTCGGTGAGCTGGGGCAACGTCGGCGGCAGCTTCTTGTAGCCGGGGATGAAGCCCGCGATCTGCGAGATGTCCGTTTTGGTCAGCAGGAACTCGAGCCAGGCCTTGGCGGTCGGAATGTTCTGCGAGTTCTTGGCGACGCTGAGGCCGTAGTCATGGCCCGAGTTCACGCCGTATTTGCCGCTGTCGTCATAGGGCAGCGGGAAGAAGCCGATATGGATGTCGTCGGCCTTGAGGCCGGCCTTGCCGCTGCCTTCCTGGATGACCTGGTTGATCGACCAGTTGCCCAGGAACCACATCGCCGCCTTGCCCGAGGCCAGCCAGCCCTTGGAATCTTCCCAATGGTCGGTGGTGAGGTCGGGCTCGGTGAGGCCTTCGCTGATCCACTGGTGCAGGATGCCCAGCGACTTGCCGTAGGGCTTGTCCGCCGAGAACGGCGCCGGATCCTTGACGGTATCGTTGAGGAAGTTGCCGTCGCCGGAAATGGCGAGGGCCAGCCCGTCGAACACGGTCAGCGGCCAGCCCGACGCCATGTTGATGACGATCGGGATGGTGCCGGCGGCCTTGAGCTTCTTCGCATCGGCGATGAAGTCCGTGTAGGTCTTGGGCACGCCGGTGATGCCGGCCTTGGTGAAGGCGTCCTTGTTGTAGACGATGCCCTCGACGTTGACGCCGAAGGTATAGCCGTAGGGCTTGCCGTCCTGCACCCAGGCGTCGGCGTAGTTGAAATCGTCCGACAGCTTCAGATCGTCGAGCGGCGCGAAGAAATCGGACAGCTGGTCGGGCGGCACCGAGGCAGGCGTGTCGAGCACGTCGCCGTAGTCGCCGGTGGACAGGCGCGTCGACATCGTCTCGGCGTAGGTGGTGATCCCCTGCACGTCGACGTCGGCATTGGGGTACATCTTCTTGAACTCGCCGACCCACTTATCGAACAGGCCGTCGGTGATGTAGCTCGTCCAGTGCGTGTAGTAGGTGATCTTGCCTTTGACCTGGGCGGGGTCGATCCCCGGCAGGGTGTCCTGCGCGAACGCGGGCACAGCAAGGCTCATCGCGGCAAGGGCAACGCCCGCCGCCAGAAGGCGCTTCATGATTGATCCTCCCAAAGGGTCCAGATGTGGTCTGGCATGCCTCTCCCAAGGCACGATGGAAGCTTATTGACGGCAATCCCCGGCTGTCAATGCAAACGTTTGCATTTTTGCTCGAATGCCCATTCTGGCCGGGTTGCCGGAAATCAGAGGGTTTCGCCGCGGGTGCGGTGCGGGCGCTCGACGAAGTGCGTGCGCTCGACGATCTGCAGGCTGTGGACCGGCGCGCCTTCGACCGCTTTGACCAGCGAGGCGGCGAGCACCTCGCCGGCATCGAGCAGCGGGAAATAGCAGCTCGACACCGGCGTCTCGAAATAGTCGAAGACGTTGGTGCCGTCGCGCGACACGAAGCCGGTGCCCTTGAACTCCTTGGGCGGCAGCGCGCGCGCCGCGGTGACGGCGCCCATCGTCGCCACCTCGTTGGAGGTCACGAATCCAGTCGGCCGGTCCTTGAGCGTCAGGAACTGCGCGACCCGCTCGCGCACCCAGCGGGCCCCGATACTGAGCTCGGCCACCAGCGCCGGATCGAACGGCACGCCGGCTTCCTGCAGCGCCCGCTGATAGCCGCGCAGCCGCTGCCGCGTGAACAGGAAGCGCGGCGGCGGATCGATCAGCGCGATGCGGCGATGGCCCTGCTGCAGCAGATGGCGCGTCGCCTGGTAGGCCGCATCCTCGTTGTCGATGTCGAAATACGGGTGCTCCGAATAGAGCTCGGTGCGGCCGAAGGTGACGAACTTCACCCGCTTTTCGAGCAGGTACAGCACGCACGGATCCTGCGGCTCGGAATGGTCGAGCACGATGCCGTCGAAGCGGCCATTGGCGACCGCCTCCTTGACCGCCTCGAAGCGCTGCTCGGAGGTCTCGACCGGCCGCATCACGATCTTGAAATCGGTGCCTTCGACCCCGGCGATCAGCCCCTGGATCAGGTGCATGGCCGCCGGATCGCCGAACTCCTGGCTCGGCGGGGTGCCAAGCACCGAACAGAGTGTGAAGGTCTTGCCGGTCCGAAGGTTCACCCCGCGGAAATCGCGGCGGTAGCCGAGCTGCTCGGCCGTGGCGATGATCTTGGCCCGCGTCCGCTCGGTGACGGAGGGGTCGCCCTGCAGCGCGCGCGACACCGTGGACGGTGACAGGGACAGCGCCTGCGCGATGGTCTTGATGGTTGCCGGCCGCTGCGGACGCTCGGGTTGAGCCATGACTTTCTTCCGGGTTTGGCGGCAGACTACGCGCAGTATTTTGGCGGCGCAAACGTTCTCATCCAAACGTTTGGATCGCACGCCGCACGGCTCCTTCGCACCTCCGGGGAGGCGATGGCGCAGCCCTGACCGAAATATGTCGTGGCACGATGCAACCATTCGACCCTGCAGTAGGTTGAAGCGCCATCGCTCTCCAGCGTCCACGGGGCCATGGCGCAGGTCTTCAGCCAACCAGCCAGTCAAATCATCGGCCTTGTCCTCTGGGGCCTTCTGGCCCTGATTCTGATCGTTCCCATCGGCTGGACAACCTTCGACCATTCCCCATGGAATACCGGGCAGTTCGCGATGCCGGCGCAGCCGGTACCGTTCTCGCACGCCCACCACGTCGGCGAGCTCGGCCTCTCCTGCCAATACTGCCACCAGGGCGTGATGACCTCCGCCAGCGCCGGCTTGCCGGCGACCGAAGTGTGCATGACCTGCCACTCGCAGATCCTCAAGGACGCACCGGTCCTCGCGCCGATCCGCGCCAGCTTCCGGACCGGCAAGCCGGTGGTGTGGCAGCGCGTCAACAAGCTGCCGGACTACGTCTATTTCAACCACGCCGCGCACGTGAACAACGGCGTCGGCTGTGTGACCTGTCACGGCCGCGTCGACGACATGCCGCTGATGCAGCAGGCCGCGCCCCTGACCATGCAGTGGTGCCTCAACTGCCATCGCGATCCGACGCCGAATTTGCGGCCGGCGGAGGCCGAATTCTCCATGGACTGGCAGCCCGCGGACGACCCGCGCAAGCTCGGCGTCGCGCTGCTCGCCCATTATCACATCCACCCCGAAACCCTCACGGACTGTTATGTCTGTCACCGATAGC
>Ga0207667_10007009_pt1 | contig 13614 bp, 12 predicted proteins | sample KBSCornC52_FD_184301 | JGI IMG/M metagenome (GOLD analysis project Ga0207667, IMG submission 184301) | Corn rhizosphere microbial communities from Kellogg Biological Station, Michigan, USA - KBS Corn C5-2 (SPAdes) (version 2) | ecosystem: Host-associated > Plants > Roots > Rhizosphere > Soil ...
GCGCGGATGATCCAGCAGGTCTTGAATCCGCTCGGAATTCATGTCCATGCCATACACTTCCCAATCGGTCGTCTCCAGGATGCGCTTGGAGAGATGGTGGCCGATAAAACCGTTGACGCCGAGGATGAGGACTTTTTTCATTTCAGGTAGGAAACATTTTCACGTATCGCCCGATTATACCACTGCGCAAATTCACGCAAACCCGCGTCCAGTGACGTGGCGGGCTTGTAGCCGACCCAATCCTGCAGCCTGCTCGTGTCCGCATGCGTGGCCGGCACGTCGCCCGGTTGCATCGGCTGGAAGTCCAGCTGGGCCTTGACGTCGAGTGCGTCTTCCAGCGTGCGAATGAAATCCAGCACCTGCACCGGCGTCTGGTTGCCGATGTTGAAGATGGCGTGCGGCGGCTTGCCTTCCGGCGTGGTGGGCTTGAACAGCAGCCGGACGACGCCTTCGACGATGTCGTCGATATACGTGAAGTCGCGGTACAGCTTGCCCTCGGCGAAGACGGGGATCGCCTCGCCCGCCAGCATCTTGCGCGCGAAGCTGAAATAAGCCATGTCCGGCCGGCCCCAGGGACCGTACACCGTGAAGAAGCGCAGGCCGGTGGTCGGGATGCCGTACAGATGGCTGTACGAATGGGCCATCAGCTCGTTCGACTTCTTCGTCGCGGCGTACAGCGACACGGGCGCGTCGGTGACGTCGTCCTCGCTGAACGGCGTCTTGGCGTTGGCGCCGTAGACGCTGCTGCTGCTGGCGTACAGCAGGTGCTGCACCTTGTGGTTGCGGCAGGCTTCCAGCATGTGGCCGAACGCGACGAGGTTCGCCTGCACATAGGCGGCCGGGTTCTTCAGCGAGTAGCGCACGCCGGCCTGGGCGGCCAGGTGCACCACGAGCGCCGGCTTGACGCGCTCGAACAGCGCGGCAACCTGTTCACCATCGCTCAGCTCGACGGTCTCGCACGGCACGTTCGCCGGCTTGAGCAGTGCCTCGACGCGGTGGTGCTTCAGCGCCGGGTCGTAGTAATCGTTGAAATTGTCGCAACCGACCACGGTGTGACCCATGGCGGCCAGGCGCACCGCCACCGCGCTGCCGATGAAACCGGCGGCGCCGGTGACGAGGATGGTGCCTTTGTTGCTTGTTGCTTGCGTCATTATTGCGCTTTCCCGGAACGGCGGCCGATGCCTTCGTAGACGAGGCCGGCGGCGCCGAATGCGTCCGGATCATAGATGTTACGACCGTCGAACACGGCCTTCAGCTTCAGGTTCTGGGCCAGGAACGGCAGGTCCGGGGCGCGGAATTCCTTCCATTCCGTGACCAGGACGAGCACGTCCGCGCCTTCGACGGCCTGGCGGGCCGAGTCGACGATGCGCAAACGCGTGTTGCACAGGTCCTCGCCGTGCTCCGCGACCAGCACGCGCTGCGCTTCCGTGCTGGCGACCGGGTCGTAGGCGACCACGTTGGCGCCGGCGTCGAACAGCGACTTGATCAGGATGCGGCTCGGCGCTTCGCGCATGTCGTCCGTGTTCGGCTTGAACGACAGGCCCCACAGGGCGATCGTCTTGCCGTTCAGGTTTTGTGCACCGCCGAAGAAACGCACCAGCTTGTTGAACAGCACATTCTTCTGCTCCTCGTTGACCTTCTCGGTCGCGGTCAGGAGATGCAGTTGCTGCGCGTGGTCGGACGCCGTCTTGATCAGCGCCTTGACGTCTTTCGGGAAGCAGGAACCGCCATAGCCCATGCCGGCGTACAGGAAGTCCGGACCGATGCGCGGGTCCATGCCGATGCCCAGGCGCACCGCTTCGATGTCGGCGCCCAGCAGTTCGGACAGGTTCGCCAGCTCGTTCATGAAGCTGATGCGGGTGGCCAGCATGGCGTTGGCGGCATACTTGGTCAGTTCCGCGCTGCGGATGTCCATCTCGACGAATTTCTCGTGGTTGCGGCTGAACGGCGCGTACAACTGGCGCATCTGCTTGCCCGCTTCGGCATCGTCGAAGCCGACCACGATGCGGTCCGGCTTCATGAAGTCGTCGATCGCGGCGCCTTCTTTCAGGAATTCCGGATTGCTGACGACGTGGAACGCGATGTTCACGCCGCGTTTCTCGAGCTCGCCCGCGATGGCGCGCTTGACCTTCTCGGCGGTGCCCACGGGCACGGTCGACTTGTCGACGATCACGGCCGGTTTCGTCAGGCGTTCGCCGATGCTGCGCGCGGCGGACAGGATGTGGGTCAGGTCGGCGCTGCCGTCCTCGTCCGGCGGCGTACCGACGGCCAGGAAGATGATGTCGGCGTGGTCGACGGCATCGTCATAGTTCGACGAGAACAGCAGGCGGCCGGCGGCGGCGTTGCGCTGGACGAGGTTGTCCAGGCCGGGTTCGTGGATGGGGATGATCCCGTCCTTCAACATCGTGATCTTGCGCGTGTCGACGTCCAGGCACAGTACGGTATTGCCGACGTCGGCGAAACATGCGCCAGACACCAGTCCGACGTAACCAGTCCCGATAACTGAAATTTTCATAATCTCTACAGATCGAAGTGTTTGACCATAAGACGTCCGCGCTGCGCGCTGGTTCGCCTCATGAGGGAATGGCCGGAGGGCTTGCCGCCGGGCTAAAAACTAGACGAATTTATCACAATTTCTGATGAGCACGCTATGCACATTACATTTATGCCATTAAACGACGGCGTGTTTCGCTAGAAAAGGCAAATTATTGCAATGTATTACATAATAGAGGCTACGCTCTGCCTCTCCTGCCTGCGAAATCGTCGATGAAGCTCCTTACTTTCAGTTCCCTGTTCCCGAATACGGTCAAACCCAGCCACGGCATCTTTGTCGAGACCCGCCTGCGCTACCTGCTCGCCAGCGGCCAGGTCGAATCGAAGGTCGTCGCGCCCGTGCCCTGGTTCCCCTCGCAACACCCGCGCTTCGGTGACTACGCCACCTTTTCCAAGGTGCCGGCAACCGAGACGCGCTACGGCATCGAGGTCACGCACCCGCGCTACCTCGTCATTCCCAAGGTCGGGATGACGGCGGCACCGTGGCTGATGGCCCAGGCCTGCAAGAAGGAAATCGGCCGCATCATCGACGAGGGCTATGACTTCGACGCCATCGACGCGCATTATTTTTATCCGGACGGCGTGGCCGCAGTGATGCTGGGCAAGTATTTCAACAAGCCCGTCGTCGTCACGGCCCGCGGTACCGACATTAACCTGATTCCGCAGTATGCGCTGCCGAGAAAACAACTCATGTGGGCCGCCAACAACGCCGCCGGCATGATCACCGTATGCCAGGCGCTGCGCGAAGAGATGATCGGCCTCGGCGTTCCTGGCGACCGCATCGTGTCGCTGCGCAACGGCGTCGACCTGCAGCGCTTCGTCCCGCTGGACCGGGCCGCCGCGCGCACCCAGCTGGGCATCGACGGCTTCACCGTCATCTCGGTCGGCGTGCTCGACCCGCGCAAGGCGCACGACCTGACGATCGGCGCGCTGCCGATGCTGCCCGACGTGAAACTGCTCATCGCCGGCATCGGGCCCGAGCGCAAGAAACTGGAAGCGCAAGCAGCCAGCCTGGGCGTGGCCGACCGCGTCAAATTCCTCGGTGCCGTCGCCCAGACCGAACTCAAGCATTACTACAACGCGGCCGATGCGATGGTCCTCGCCTCCAGCCGCGAGGGTTGGGCCAATGTGCTGCTGGAATCGATGGCCTGCGGCACGCCGGTCGTTGCAAGTAACGTCTGGGGCACGCCGGAAGTCGTGGGCGCCCCGGAGGCCGGCGTGCTGATGAAGGAACGCACCTCGAAAGGCATCGCCGAGGCGCTGACGCAACTGCGCCACAACTACCCGGACCACGCCGCCACCCGCCGCTACGCCGAAGGCTTCAGCTGGGACGACACCACCAATGGCCAGTTGCAGTTGTTTTCGCGCATCATCGGCAACCGTGGCGCATTGCCATCCGGGCGCCGCGCCATCGCCTGAAGGCCTTCTGACGCAACCGGCGCCACACTTGGCGTGCGGGACGGGTATACTGGACCGCAGTCACCCTCTTCCCATCGCACATGCGCTCCAGCTTCAAGAACGCCGCGCTGATCACCCTCGGCGTGATCCTCGGGGTCGGCGTCACGATGCAATATTCGGCCCTGGCCCACAAGCCGGTGGACGGCATGCCCATCGAGGGCCTGCACGAGCTGGCCCATGCCTACAACACGATCCGCGCCGACTACGTCGAGCCGGTCGAAGACCGCAAGCTGCTCACGCAGGCCATTTCCGGCATGGTGGCCGCGCTCGACCCGCATTCTGCCTACCTGGATCGCAAGGCCTACCGCGAGCTGCGTGAAGGCACCGAGGGCAAATTCGTCGGACTGGGCATCGAGATCAACCAGAGCGAGGAAGGTTATATCCGCATCGTCACCCCCATCGAGGACGCACCGGCCGCGCGCGCCGGCATCCGGGCGGGCGACCTGATCACGCACGTCGATGGCGCGGCAGTGAAGGGCATGGACCTCGACGAGGCCATCAAGCGCATGCGCGGCGAGCCGCGCACGAAGGTCGTGCTCACCGTGCTGCGCAAGGAAACGCCCGCGCCGCTGTCGTTCACGATCATGCGCGACGAGATCGTGCAGAAAAGCGTCAAGGGCAAGATCGTCGCCCCGGGCTACGCATGGGTGCGCGTATCGCAGTTCCAGGAACCGACCGTGGAAGACCTGGCCAATAAACTGGCCGCGCTGGCGCACGAGGAACCGAACCTGAAAGGCGTCGTGCTCGACCTGCGCAACGACCCCGGCGGCCTGCTGCAGGGTGCGATCGGCGTGGCGGCCGCGTTCCTGCCGAAGAATGCGGAAATCGTCTCGACCAACGGACAGCTGGAGGAATCGCGCGCGCGGTTCTACGGCAGCCCGGAATACTACCTGCTCAGCCGCGGCACCGATCCGCTCGACAAGGTGCCGGAGCTGTACAAAACCATTCCAATGGTCGTGCTGGTGAACACGGGCTCCGCCTCGGCGTCGGAAATCGTCGCCGGCGCCCTGCAGGACCACAAGCGCGCGGCCATCGTCGGCAGCCGGACGTTCGGCAAGGGTTCCGTGCAGACGATCCGCCCGCTGACCGGCGACACGGCCGTGAAGCTCACGACGGCACGCTATTACACGCCGAGCGGCCGCTCGATCCAGGCGCGCGGCATCGTCCCCGACATCCCCGTCGACGAGAACGCCGACGGCGACGGCATGAACGCCCTGCGCATGCGCGAGGCCGACCTGCGCCACCATCTCACGAACGGCAACGACCGCACGGCCGAGGATGCGACAAACCGCGACGACATCGAGGAGCAGATGCGCATCCTGACGGCCGAACGGTCGCGCAAGCCGCTCGAATTCGGCAGCGCGGACGATTTCCAGCTGACCCAGGCGCTGCATCATCTGCAGGGGTTGCCGGTGCAGTTGTCGAAGCGCGTCCAGCCACCGCCTTCTCTGGCCCAGCACTGATCTTGCACAACGCCTGTACTGACAGGCTTTATGTCCGATCAACCACGGTTCCCACCGTCAGTACGATTGTGTAGAATCGATTGATTCCCGGGATGTTGCCTCCCGTTATTGAATAAGAAAGTCCATTATGAAATCTGTCGTCATCAGCGGCACCGGCCTGTTCACGCCGCCGAATTCGATCTCCAACGATGAGCTCGTAACGGCCTTCAATGCCTACGTCGACCTGTTCAACACCGAGCACGCCGACAAGATCGCGGCCGGAGAAATCGCCGCGCTGGAACCGTCCAGCAGCGCCTTCATCGAAAAAGCGTCCGGCATCAAGTCGCGCCATGTGATGGAAAAGGACGGCATCCTCGATCCGACCCGCATGACGCCGCGCATCAAGGAGCGCGCCGACGAGGAACTTTCCCTGCAGGCCGAGATCTGCGTCGCCGCCGCGCGCCAGGCCCTCGCCCGCGCGGGCCGCACGCCGGCCGACATCGACATGGTGCTCGTCGCCGCAAGCAACATGCAGCGCGCCTACCCGGCCATGGCCGTCGAAGTGCAGGATGCGCTCGGCATCGAGGGGTATGGCTTCGACATGAACGTGGCCTGCTCGTCCGCCACGTTCGCGATCCAGACGGCGGCCGCCGCCGTCCAGACGGGCCAGGCGCGCGCCGTGCTCGTGCTCGATCCGGAAATCACGAGCGCCCACCTGAACTTCCGCGACCGCGACAGCCATTTCATCTTCGGCGATGCCTGCACGGCGATGGTCATCGAGGCGGCCGACACCGCCACGAGCGAACACCAGTTCGAGATCCTCGATTCGAAGCTGAAGACGAAGTTCTCGAACAATATCCGCAACAATTTCGGCTTCATGAACCGCTTCGACGAAGCGGGCATCGGCCAGCCGGATAAACTGTTCCGCCAGCAGGGCCGCAAGGTGTTCAAGGAAGTGTGTCCGATGGCTGCCGCGATGATCCGCGACACCGTCGAAGGCGCCGGCCTGAAGATCGAGGACATTTCCCGCTTCTGGCTGCACCAGGCCAACCTGAGCATGAACCAGCTGATCGTGCGCACCCTGCTCGGCCGCGACGCGACGCCGGCAGAAGCGCCGGTGATCCTCGACACATACGCGAACACGTCGTCGGCCGGTTCGATCATCGCGTTCCACGCCTACCAGGACGACCTGGCCAGCGGCGCCAACGGCGTCATCTGCTCGTTCGGTGCAGGATATTCGATCGGTTGCGTCGTCGTACGCAAGAAGTAATTCCATGCGGAGCGCACCGCCGAGCTAACGCAAGCCCTTGTTTCACAAGGAAAACTTGGTAGTTCCAGTCCTACAACGGTGCGCTCCCAGTTCCTCTGGAATAGCGCGTTCCCCGCGCGCATGATCCTCCTGTCAGCGCATCCGCATGCGCAGCTCACGAGGAGGATCAAATGTCTAAACAAAAAGGACCGGACAGCACCCGCGCCCGCGGCATTGCCAAGGAAAAAATTGTCCCCGTCGCGGAAGGCAGCCAGCAGCCGCGCGCACCGGGCTGGGTGGCGCCGGGGAGCGCGAATGTCCAGTCGGCGAATATCGAACAGCAAGGCGCTGCGCTGCGCGCGCGCGGCTCGCTGCAAGGTGGCGTCAACGACAACGTCGGCAGCCAGCGCGGCGGTCCCGGCGCCCAGCAGGCCGGCTGGAGCGCCCGCCAGAGCGCGCAGCGCATGCAGGCGCGCGGCGAGGAAGACCGCATGAACGCATCGCGCCAGTCGGGCTACGGCGGCATGGAACAGCAGCAGAAAGGCGGCTCGCTGGAAGCGCCGACGGGCTCCATGCAGAGCGACGCCAACCTGCCGCGCCAGGGCGACCAGACGGCGCAGCCTGCTTCGGATTACCGGAGCAAGAAAAGCAAAAAAGGCAGTAAGGGCGCCGGGCACTGACCTGGCACCAGCTCGGCCGGGCGCTTGCCCGGCTTTTTTTTTCACGAGTTCCCGGAAAAACACAGGGCAGGCGGGTCAATCATCTTTAACTCCAGGTAAAAAGTAGTGTGAATTGATGGGAGTTTTAATAGATTTCTCGCTGGATAGAATGGCCTCGCCCTGATCAACCCTAGCGCCCTGGCACGTCGCATGGCCGGTCGTACCGTTGATCTTCCCTCGTCGCAAGAACTGATACGGAACTCACCATGCAAACCCATTCGTCCAATTCCCTCGTCGCACTGGACCGCGACCACCTGATCCACCCTCTCGTCAACTACCGCGCGCATGAACAGCGGGGCGTCACGATTCTCGAATCGGGACACGGCGCCTACCTGCGCGATGCACAGGGCAATGAGCTGCTGGATGCCTTCTCCGGCCTGTGGTGCGTCAATGTCGGCTACGGCCAGGACAGCGTCGTCAAGGCCGCGGCCGAACAGATGGCGAAGCTGCCGTATGCCACCGGCTACTTCCACTTCGGTTCCGAGCCCGCGATCCGCCTCGCCGCACGCCTGGTGGAGCTGGCGCCGGCCTCGCTGCGCCATGTGTATTTCACACTCGGCGGTTCCGATGCGGACGACTCGGCGATCCGCTTCATCACGCACTACTACAACTCGACCAACCGGCCGCAGAAGAAGCAGTTCATCTCGGTCGAACGCGGCTATCACGGCTCGTCCGTGCAAGGGTCCGGCCTGACCGCGCTTGCCGTGTTCCACCAGAATTTCGACGTGCCGCTGCCCAACCAGCACAAGATTCCTTCCCCCTACCCTTACCGCAATCCGGCCGGCTCCGATGCGGAAACGGTCATCCGCACGTCGGTCGACGCCTTGCGCGCCAAGGTGCGCGAACTGGGCCAGGACAACGTGGCCGCCTTCTTCTGCGAGCCGATCCAGGGTTCCGGCGGTGTCATCGTGCCGCCCAAGGGCTGGCTGAAAGCGATGCAGGACACGTGCCGCGAACTGGATATCCTGTTCGTCGTCGATGAAGTCATCACCGGCTTTTGCCGCACCGGTCCGATGTTCGCCTGCGAAGAGGAAGGCGTCGAGCCGGACCTGATGGTGATGGCCAAGGGCCTGACGTCCGGTTATGCCCCGATGGGCGCCGTCATGCTGTCCGATGCGGTGTACAAGGGCATCGCCGACGGCCTGCCGGCCGGCGTGCCGGTCGGCCATGGCTATACCTATTCGGGGCACCCGGTCAGCGCCGCCATCGGCCTCGAAGTGCTGCGCCTGTACACCGAAGGCGGCCTGATGGCCAACGGCATTGCCCAGGCACCGCACTTCGCAGAAGGCCTGCGCAGCCTGCTCAAGCATCCGCTGGTGGGAGAAGCGCGCAGCCGCGGCCTGCTCGGCGCGCTCGAACTGGTGGCGGACAAGTCCAGCAAGGAACGCTTCGATCCCTCGCTCAAGCTGCACGAGCGCATCGCCGCAACGGCATACCGCAACCGCGTGGTGTTCCGCGCCTTCGGCGACAACGTCCTCGGCTTCGCGCCGGCCCTGTGCTATACCGCGGCCGACTTCGACCTGCTGTTCGGCCGCCTGAAGAAAACGCTGGACGAAGTGCTCGACCAGCCCGAGGTACGCCGGGCGGTCAAATAATCTTCCCGCCGACGCCAGGGAACAGGGTAGCCGGTATCGAAGTTGCAGGACACGGTGGATAACGACGATGTACGACATGCTAAAACTCGACCGGATCGATATCCGCATCCTCGGCCACCTGCAACGCAACGGCCGGGCCACCAACGTGGACCTGGCCGATGCCGTCGGCCTCTCGCCCAGCCCCTGCCTGATCCGGGTGAAGCGCCTGGAAAAGGCCGGCTACGTCACCGGATACGGCGCCCATGTGCAGCTCGAAAAGCTGGGCGACATACAAGTGGTGTTTACCCAGGTAACGCTGTCGGACCACCGCCGCGAAGACTTCGCGCGGTTCGAGGCCGCCGTCCGCAACGTCGACGAGATCGTCGAATGCCACCTGGTCAGCGGCGGTTTCGATTACCTGCTCAAGTTCGTGACCCGCAGCGTGACCCATTACCACAGCATCGCCGAGGACGTGCTCAGGCAGGGCGTCAATATCGAGAAATACTTCAGCTACATCGTGATCAAGTCGCCGTTCGTCAGGAACCACTATCCGATCGAGAAGCTGTGCATGCATTCATCCACTCCATAAGGACTTTCAACCATGTCTCTGCTCAAGGAACAGAACTTCATCGATGGACGATGGCGCGACTGCGTCGGCGGACACCGGCATGAAGTCGCCGACCCGGCAACCGGCGCCACCTTCGCCAGCGTGCCCGACAGCGACGCGGCGGACGCGCAGATGGCCGCCAATGCCGCGCACGCCGCTTTCGAGGGCTGGCGCACGCTTCCCGCACGCGAGCGGGCGCGCTTCCTCAAGCGCTGGCATGCACTGATCGTCGCCAATACGGAAGACCTGGCGAAGATCATCTCGCGCGAGCAGGGCAAGCCGCTGGCGGAAGCGCGCGGCGAGGTCGCCTACGGTGCGTCGTATGTGGAGTGGTTTGCCGAAGAAGCCGTCCGCACCTACGGCGACATCATTCCGGAACAGGTGCGCGGCAAGAGGCTGACGGTGACGAAGGAACCGGTCGGCGTCGTCGCCGCGATCACGCCATGGAACTTCCCGCTGGCGATGATTGCCCGCAAGATCGCGCCTGCGCTTGCCGCAGGTTGCACCGTCGTCGCCAGGCCGGCGGAAGACACGCCGCTGACGGCGCTGGCGCTGGTGCGGCTGGCGGAAGAGGCCGGCATTCCTGCCGGCGTGCTCAACATCGTGACCTCGTCCCGCGCCAAGGTGCAGGACGTCGTCGGCGCATGGCTGCACGATGCCAGGGTGCGCAAGATCACGTTCACCGGGTCGACCGCGGTGGGCAAGCACCTGGCGCGCGAGTCGGCGGGCACGCTGAAACGCCTGTCGCTCGAACTCGGCGGCAACGCCCCGTTCATCGTGTTCGAGGATGCCGACCTGGATGCGGCGGTCGACGGCCTGATGGCGGCCAAGTTCCGCAACGGCGGCCAGACCTGCGTGTGCCCGAACCGTGTGTATGTGCACGATGCCGTCTACACGACATTCGCCGCGAAGCTCGTCGAGCGCGTAGCGGCGCTGCGCGTCGGACCGGCCACCCGCGCAGATTCGCAGATCGGCCCGATGATCAATGCCCGCGCCGTGGACAAGATCGAGAGCCACGTGCAGGACGCACTGGCGCGCGGCGGCGAGCTGCTGGCCGGCGGCAGGCGGGTGCGGGACGACAGCGCGTGCGGCCCGAACTATTTCATGCCGACGGTGATCGCCGAAGCCAGTCACGAGATGGCGCTGGCCTCGGAAGAAACGTTCGGTCCGGTCGTACCGCTGTTCCGCTTCTCCAGCGAAGACGAAGTCCTGCGCTGCGCCAACGATACGCCCTATGGCCTGGCCGCCTATTTTTACTCGCGCGACATCGCGCGTGTAACGCGTGTGGCCGAGCGCCTCCAGACCGGCATCGTCGGCGTCAACGAAGGCGTGATTTCCTCGGAAGCGGCGCCTTTCGGTGGTGTCAAGGAGTCGGGCTACGGCCGCGAAGGCTCGCGTCATGGCCTGGACGATTACATGCAGACCAAATATCAGTGTCAGGGCGGCGTCGCGTAAGCAATCATCAAAACAGCGTCATTACAGCGGGCGGGATATGGGATAAAATTTCCTTGAATCCACCCCACTTTTTCGCTGGAGTTAAAGATGATTCACTCGCCCGACCTGGTCTTTTTCCAGCAAATCGTCAAGCAGGGAAGCCTGTCGGCGGCGGCGCGTGAACTCGGCATCACCCCGGCGGCGGTCAGCAAGCGGCTGGCAAAGATCGAAGAGAGCCTGGGGGTCGCGCTGGTGCGCCGCACGACGCGCCGGCTCAGCCTGACCGACGAAGGCGAACAGTTTCTTGCCAGCGCGCGCCGGATCCTGACGGACCTCGAGGAAATGGAACAGCAGGTCGCGCAGAATCGTCACGCCCCCAAGGGGCTGCTCAGGGTGAACGCGCCGCTGGGTTTCGGGCGCACCTACATCACGCCGATCGTTTCGCGCTTCATCAAGCAGTATCCCGAGGTGGAGGTCCAGCTGCAGCTGACGGACCATCCGCTCAGTCTCGTCGACGACACCTTCGAGATCGGCATCCGGTTCGGCGAGATTCCCGATGCCCGCCTGGTGGCACGGCGCATCGCGCCCAACCGTCGCCTCGTCTGCGCGGCACCGTCCTACCTCAAGGCGCATGGCGTGCCGAAGGTGCCGCACGACCTGGTCCACCACAACTGCATCGTGCTGCGGCAGAACGAGACGGCCTATGGCCTGTGGCGCTTTACAAAGGGAAAACAGACCGACACCGTCAAGGTGCGCGGCACGCTCTCCAGCAACGACGGTGAAGTGGCGCTCAACTGGGTCCTGGCCGGACATGGCCTGATGCTCAGGGCCGAGTGGGATATCGCCAAGTACGTCCGGACCGGCCGGCTGGTGATCCTGCTGGAGGACTATGCGACGGAGCCGGCGGATATCTTCGCCGTCTATGCCGAGCGGCAGGCGCGCTCGCCGCGCGTGCGGGCTTTCACGGACTTTCTCGTGAATAGCTTTGCGCAAACCGCGGCGAAATCGCAGGCGCCCGGATTGAAGTGGTAGACGTTCAGTGCAACCAGTCCTGGAAGCGATAGTAGGCGCCTACGACAGGCAGAAACCAGGGCTTGCCGAAGTGGCCGGGCACCGCCGGCCACGCCAGATCCCGCCATGGATTGCGTTCGGCGCGGCCGGCCATGACGTCGGCCATCACCTGCCCCATGTGCACGGACATCTGCACGCCATGTCCGCTATAGCCCGTCGAGTAGTACATGCCGCGATGTTCGCCCGCGCGCGGCAGGCGGTCCGCCGTCATGTCAACCAGCCCACCCCAGCAATAGTCGATGCGCACCTCGCGTAGCTTGGGGAAGAATTCTTCCATGGCGGCGCGCAGGATACGCCCGCTCTTCTGGTCGGAGCGCGGATTGGACATCGCAAAGCGCGCACGCCCGCCGAAGATCAGGCGGTTGTCGGCCGAAATGCGGAAGTAGTTGCCGATATTCCTGGACGTGACGTAGTTGCGGCGGTGGGGCAGCAAGCGATCCAGCAGCGCGGACTCCAGCGGCTCGGTCGCGATGATGAAACTGCCCACCGAGATCATGCGGCGGCGAAAATGGAAGAACGGGCCGGTGCGGGAATTCCCGGTCGCCAGCAGCACCTGTTTGGCATCGATGCCGCCACGCGCGCTGGTGATGCGGAAGCTGCCGTCGGGACGGCGGTCCAGCCCGGTGACTGCGGCATTTTCATAGACATGCGCGCCCGCACGGGCAGCGGCTTGCGCCAGTCCCACGCCGAACTTGCCGACGTGCATCTGCGCACTGGTCTTCTGCAGCAGGCCGCCATGGAAGCTTGCCGAACCCACTTCCGAACGGATGCCGGCGGCCGGCACCATCTCGACATGCGGGTCCACCTCGCGGCGCAGCAAATCGCAGGCACGCGCCAGCTTGTCGTAATGCGCCGGCTTGGCGGCCAACTTCAGCTTGCCGACACGCGCGAAGTCGCAGGCGATGTTTTCCTGCCTGACGATGCTTTCGACCCTGTCGACCGCCGCATCGTAAGCCTGGTAGAAGGCGCGCGCCTTCTCCACGCCGAGGCGCGCAGCCAGCGCGCCAAAATCGTGTGCGAGGCCGCTGTTGCAGTGCCCGCCATTGCGGCCGGACGCTTCGCCCACGACGCGCCCCGCTTCGAGCACGGTCACGGAGGCGCCGCGCCGGGCCAGCGCCAGCGCCGCCGACAACCCGGTAAAGCCCGCCCCGACCACGACGACGTCGGCACGTCCCGCAACCGGACCTTGTGCGCCTGCGGTGAAGGCAGGCGCGGTATCGAGCCAGTAAGATTCCAGTTTTATCTGCGTTCCGTCCTGGTGGCTTGCCGGGTTCATGGGCATCGCCTTACAGACCGACGAGCGCCGGCAGGCCGCTCAGGTCCTTGATCTCGATGGAACCCCACACCGGCCATGCCGGTTCGTGGCCGCGCGCGACGAAGACCTTGTTCTTGATGCCGACATCGTCTGCCGACAGGTGGTCGTAGCGCATGCTCGACGATACGTGCAGGATGTCTTCCGGGCTGCACGTATCGTCGAGCATGCGCTACGACCACCTGTCGGCAGACG
>Ga0207667_10007011_pt1 | contig 13613 bp, 9 predicted proteins | sample KBSCornC52_FD_184301 | JGI IMG/M metagenome (GOLD analysis project Ga0207667, IMG submission 184301) | Corn rhizosphere microbial communities from Kellogg Biological Station, Michigan, USA - KBS Corn C5-2 (SPAdes) (version 2) | ecosystem: Host-associated > Plants > Roots > Rhizosphere > Soil ...
GGTCCGCATCCGACAGCGACGTAAAGATGATGATCTCGTCCAGACGATTCAGGAACTCGGGATTGAAGGTCCGTTTGACCTCGCCCCGCACCAGCTCCTCCATCTTGTCCATCACCATATCTTCCTTCTCGCTCTGGAAACCAAGCCCCTGCCGCTTCTGCAGGTGCTTCGCTCCAATGTTTGAAGTCATAATGACGATGCAGTTCTTGTAGTCGACCGTGTTGCCCAGCCCATCGGTCAACTGCCCATCTTCAAAGACCTGCAGCAGCAGGTTGAAGACATCCGGATGCGCCTTCTCGATCTCATCGAGCAGTACCACGCAGTACGGGTTGCGCTTCACGCGCTCCGTAAGCTGGCCGCCCTCTTCGTACCCGACATATCCCGGAGGCGAACCAATCAGCTTCGACACCGAATGCTTCTCCATGAACTCCGACATATCGAACCGGATCAGCGCCTTCTCCGAGCCGAAGAGGAACTGCGCCAGCGTTCGCGCCATCTCCGTCTTGCCAACGCCCGTCGGCCCGAGGAACAGGAAGCTGCCAATCGGCCGCGCCGGATTTTTCAGTCCCGCGCGAGACCGCCGTATCGCCCGCGCCAGCGCCGAGATCGCCTTGTCCTGCGAGATCACGCGCTTGTGCAGCTCTTCCTCGACGCGCAGCAGCCGCTGTGTCTCTTCTTCCTTGAGCGATGTAATCGGCACACCGGTCCAGCGGCTCACGACATCCTCGATGTCCTCGCGCGTTACGATGCCCGCCGAAGAATCGTCGAGGTGATATTTGTCTCGCAGTGCACGCAGGTTCTCCCGCTCCTTGCGCTCCTCATCCGAGTAGAACCGTGCCTTCTCGAACTCATGGTTTGCAATTGCGTTTTCCATGCGATGCACAATGAACTTGATCCGCTTCTGCACCTCGGTCAGCTCCTCGGGCATCGAGGTCTGCCGCAGCTTCACCCGCGCTCCGGCCTCGTCAATCAAATCGATCGCCTTGTCCGGCAGGAACCGATCGGGAATATAGCGGCTCGAGTGTGCCACCGAGAAGCTGATTGCGTCATCCGTATAGCTCACCGCGTGGAACTTCTCGTACTTCTCCTTGATCCCCATGATGATCTTGACCGCATCTTCTTCGCTAGGCGGAGGCACCTTCACTGCCTGGAAACGCCGCTCCAAAGACCGGTCCTTCTCAATCGACTTCCTGTACTCCGATGGGGTCGTTGCGCCGATGCACTGAATTTCGCCGCGGCTCAATGCCGGCTTCAGAATATTCGCCGCGTCGAGCGAACCCTCAGCCGATCCAGCGCCGACCAGCGTATGCAGCTCGTCGATAAAGACGATGGAGTTCTGGTTCTCCATCAGCTCCTTCATGATCGTCTTCAGCCGCTCTTCAAACTGGCCGCGGTATTTGGTTCCGGCAACGATCAGCGAAAGATCGAGCGCCAGCACCCGCTTGTCAGCGAGAAAACTAGGCACCTCACCATCGGCAATCTTCTGCGCCAGTCCTTCGACGATGGCCGTCTTGCCCACGCCTGGCTCGCCAATCAGCACGGGGTTATTCTTCGTCCGGCGGCAGAGAATCTGGATCACGCGGTCCACCTCCGCATCCCGCCCCACCAGCGGATCGAGCTGCTGGTCCAGTGCCGACTGCGTCAGGTCCCGTGAAAACTCGGACAGCATACTTTGCTCACCGCGCTGAGCCTTGCTTCCTTGTGACGTCGGCACCTTCTCCTGCGTTGTCCGCTGCAACTCCTCGCGGATCGCCGGCAGCCTCAGCCCTCGCTCCGAGAGTATCTCCGCCGCAAAGCACTTCTCCTCGCGCAGCAGCCCCAGCAGCAGATGCTCCGTTCCAATGTGTTTGTGCGAGAGCCGTTCTGCCTCCTCCGCCGCATACGCCAGTACCCGCTTGCACTCGTTCGAGAGCGGCAGATCGACCGAGGTCGAAACCTTCTCCCGAATTGTGGTATGTCCTTCAATCTGTTTTCGAATTGATTCCACGGACGCATGGCTCCGCAAAAAGCGGTTCGTCAGCGCCTTGTCCTCCCGCAGTAGCCCCAGCAACAGGTGCTCCGTCTCGATATAAGGCGACCCAAACTGACTGGCCTCGTATCGAGCAAAGAAGATCACCCGCCGCGCCTTCTCCGTATAGCGTTCGAACATGTTCCCCCTTCAAGCCCCAGCCACCACCCAGCCCGAAGGCCGCATAGCGCCGTTGGTACCTTGCCGTCTCCGGCCGCATACTTCCGAAGACACTTCAGGCCGCTTCAAGTTGCGAAGCAGTCTGTCCTGCTACTACCAGTCTAGTCTTCAACCCAACTTCCGAGAAAATCCCTCGAAAGTTATGCATACCCTAGCATCTTTTTAGATGATCGCTGTGCAAAATTGGCACCAAATTTGATGCAGCTATAATCCGGCGTCGGAGAGCCGTCCATCCCGCAGCCGCAGCACCCGACCACATCGACCTGCAAATTCAAGACTATGCGTCACAATTACACTCGTTAGCCCATGCGCCAGGTGCAGCCGCTGGATCAACGAGAACACCGCCTCGGCCGTCTTACCATCCAGATCGCCGGTAGGCTCATCGGCCAGCAGAATCCCCGGTTCTGTCACCAGCGCCCGCGCCAGACTCACCCGCTGCTGTTCGCCGCCGCTCAGCTCGCCCGAGCGATGCTCCGCCCGCTCCGCCAGCCCAACCTCGCTTAGCCACACGCGCGCGCGCTCCAGTGCCGAAGTGCGGCCCATCCCCCTCGCCAGGAGCGGCATCGCCACATTCTCCGCCGCCGTAAACTCCGGCAGCAGGTAGTGAAACTGCCAAACGTACCCAACATCCCGGTTACGAAAGTCTGCCGCCTGCTTCAGCGTAAACTTACTCAATCGCAGATCCCTGCACCACACCTCGCCCGCAGTAGGCTTGTCGAGCGCCGCCAGCAGATGCAGCAGGGAACTCTTTCCCGCACCGCTCTCCCCCACAATCGCAACCATCTCCCCCGCGTGGATGGTCAGGTCGAGTCCGCGAAAAAGCTCCAGCGCACCCCCGCCCGACGAAACCGCAGCATAAGTCTTCGTCAACCCAACCGCGCGCAGCACCACCGTCTGCCCAGCCGTCGATAGCGGCTCCAGCGAGCTTTCATTCTCAAACCGTACGCGCTCATTGGACGGATCGATCAACTCTTCGCCCCTGCATGGCCTGTACTGTGTCCGGGATACGCCCCCAGCGAGATCGCAATGCGGTTCCATGCATTGATCGTCGTAATCACCAGGGTCAGGTTCACCGTCTCCACGTCTGTGAAGTGCTCCCGCACTTTGTTGTACACATCGTCCGGAGCGTGACCGTCCCTGATATTCGTCACCGCATCCGCCCAGGCAAGTGCCGCCAGCTCGCGGTTGGTAAACAGCTTCGACCCGCGCCAGTCCGCCACCGCCGCGATGCGGTCAGCCGTCTCATTCAGCTTCCTCAACTCGCTCGTATGCAGATGAATGCAGTACTCACACCCGTTGATCAGCGACGCTCGCAGCCTGACGAACCCAAGCAGCGAAGCTTCCAACCCCGTGACGGTGTTCAGATAGTGCTCCATATCCATCATCTTCGCCAGGCCGTCCGGCGCAAGCTGCCCATACTTCAATCGCGGTTCACTCATATCTCAAAGCCTCCGCTGGCAACACCTTTGCCGCACTTGCACTCGGATAAATCGTAGCAAGTAGGCTCACCCCCAGCGAAACCGCCGCCACAATCACCGCATCCCGTATCCGCGGAGCAAACGGGAGATAGTCGATCGAATAGACCTCCGCGTTCAGGTGAATAAATCGGTAGTGCCCACCGGCCCAGCTCAGCGCATACCCGGCAATCAACCCAATCACGGTGCCGATGATGCTGATGAGCAGCCCCTGCATCAGGAAGATGCGCCGTACCTGCTCCGCTCGCACGCCGAAGCTCATCATCACGGCAATGTCCTTCGTCTTCTCCATCACCATCATGGTCAAGGCAATCAGAATATTCAGCGCCGCAACGGCCACAATCAGCGCCAGCACGATAAACGTCACCACCTGCTCCAGCTTCAGCGCGCGGAAGAGTTCGCGGTTCTCCTCCATCCAGTTTGTCGTCTCGAAGCCTGGCCCAGCCATCGCCTCAATCATGCGCCCTATCCTGTCTGCGTTGTAAAGATCATCCACCTTGAAGCTAATGACCGAGATCAGGTCCGGTTCCGAGAATAAGCTCTGCGCATCCCTGAGCCGCGTAAACGCATAGCTCGAATCGTACTGATAGAAACCCGACTTGAAGATTCCCATCACTTGAAACGTCCTGTACCTCGGCACCAGCCCCAGCGGGGACAGCTCCCCCTGCGGACTCGTCACAAGCACCGAATCCCCCACCTGCGCCCCCAGCGTCTCCGCCAGATCGCTCCCAATCACAATCGGAGGAATCGATGCCACAGCGCTGGGTGCCCCGGGTCTCGATTCTGAGACCTGGGTTACAGGCTCCAGCGCCGCAGCCGACCCCACCCTCACCGACTGCAACAGATCACTGACCGTCTTCTCATCCTTCGGAATCACGCCCTTAATCAAAGCCCCGCCGCTCCGCGCCCCGCGTGAGATCAGCACCTGCCCATACAGCCCCGGAGCCGCCGCCGTCACATGCGGCACCTTCCGCAGCTTCGCCAGCAGAGGCCGCCAGTCCCGAATTCCATCTCCAGCCACGCGCATCAGGCTCACATGCGCGGTCGAGCCGATCAACCGCGCCTGCAAGTCGCGCCGCATCCCATTTGTAATCGCCAGCGCCACAATCAGCGAAGCCACGCCTGCTGCAACGCCAATCACGGAGATGAGCGTAATCACGCCCACGACGGCCTGCCGCCGCTTCGCCCGCAGATACCGCGCCGCTATAAAAAATTCAAATCGCATGATTACCGCACCACAGCCTTCACCGCAGCCATATTGTCATAACGGTCGTACACCCGCACTGCGATGACGTGCTCTTTCGGATTGGCCACAGGAGTTGTCGCAGGCGGCACGGCTGCTACAAAGTCGTATTGCTCCACAAGCGAATCCGAAACCTTCCCAACCGGTTCAAGAAACTGCCACGGCCCCGCATCCACGCTGTACTCCGCGTGAGAGATCGGAGAAGTCGCATCGTGTACCTCCAGCCGCGCATGAATCTTCAGTCCACCGGTGCCGCCGCCCTCCATCGTCGCTTCTAAGACCCCAGGCACCGGCGGAGTCGTATCGACCACAAACACTCCGCTCACGCGCTCACCTGTCAGCGCCTCGGCCTCGGTGTGCGAAGGCGAATCGCTCGCCACTACCTTCAACTCGTAGCTTCCATCCGGAAGCAATGCCGAATCGAAGCTGTAATATCGCTCCGAAATCCTGTCTTTCAACAGCCGCCAGTTAGCCTCGCCCACGCCGCGATACCAGATGGAGAACGTCATGTCGTCGCCGTTATCGTCGTGCGCCAGCCACCGCACTGTAATGGCGGTCTTGTCCTTCTGCGCCAGCAGCGGCGCCGTGCCCGTGTCCGGCACGACCGGAGGCGTAGCTCCCGCAGCAGCAGGGAAGGCAACCTGCACCATCGCATTGGCAGGAGCAGCCGCCGGCGGTGCCATCCTCGCGCCCGGCTGTACCACGATCTCGTCCACTCCCGGAGCTACATTTTTGGTCAGATAATTCAGCCCCACCGAATCCACGCGCCCGCCCGCACGCAGCACGGCCTTCCACTGCACAAACCGTCCCGCAGGCACGCTGACGCTTCCATCCGCACCCACGCGCGCCCAGTCGCTCCAGCCCATCAGCGGGTTCTCTACATTCCCACTGCGCGCAAACAGATCGAACCCAATCGAACTTCCGCGCATCTCCGCGCGCCCCCACTGTGAAAACTCCTTTGCGTCAAACACCTCGCTCGTATAGGTTGCAATTGCAGCAATCGCATCGCCCAGCCGGAAGATCTTCCCGCTATTGCTCGTCGCCACCAGCAGCCCATCCTTCACCGCGGCAAAGGCCATGCCCTGCGAAGCCTCCAGGTGCGCCACGTCGCTGAACCGGCCCGCTCCGGAGGTGTCCAGGCGATACACGCGCCCGCGATTTCCAGTTGCCGCCAGCAACTCGCCATTGCGAACGGCCAGTGCATACACCACATCATCCTTCAGCGTCAGCAGCTTCATCGGAGTTCCATCCGGCGAGATCTTGTATATCTCGCTCCCATCCGGAACCAGCGCATTCGTCCCCGCAGCCGCAGTCGAACCCGGCTGTGAAAACGTAATCGTCACGCCCACTGTGCCGGTCACAGGCAGAGGAGGCAGCGGCGCCCGGCCCACCCCCACGCCCGCCGCATACACGTTCCCAGCGGCGTCCATCGCCAGTGAAGTGATCTCCCGCCGCGTGGCTCCGTACACAGCAAACGGCTTGGCTCCCGCCGTTCCGGTGGCAATCTTGTAGATCACGCCCGAACCATCGCTCCCTGCCCACAGCGTCCCATCCGCCGCCATCAGCAGACACCGTATATGTTGGTCCGCTGTCTTGAACAGAACCTCCGCCTTGCCCCCGCCCGCAGGCACTCGATATACCACCGCCGGACCGCCCGCCGCTACATACACGTCGCCGCGCTTATCCACGGCCAGGTCCCAAAGATATTTTGGCTTCTCCTCGGTCGCCGACGGATCGAACAAGACCTGCTCCGCTCCGCCTCCAGCCGGAATCCGGTACACCTTGCCATCCGGAGAAGTTGCCGCCAGCACGCTCCCATCCGGCAACACGCGCACAGCCTGTACCGCCAACTCCTTCCCGGCGAATATCTGCGAAGCCTTGCCATCGGGCGTTACCCGCATCACGACAGCCGACCCCGCAGCCGTCCCGCCCAGCCCCAGATACGCATCGCCAGCAGAATCCGCGTCTATGGACCACACGTAGTTCTTGCCCGTCGCATACAGCAGGGAAGTGGCCGGCCCCGCCTCAAGTTGTCCGTTGCTCTCGATGGCTACGCCATCGGTCGAGCCTTTCGCCATCTGGTCATAGGTATCGACGCTCCACAGCTTGGTCCCCTGCGCCCGCGCAAAAACCGGCAGCAGGGAAGCCACCATCATCACTCCAGCCACAAACGCTCGTCGCATCATCGTGAATTTCAGTCTAAAGCACGCGCAGCAAATAGGGCGGTGGCCGAAGCCCCGCCCCTTCAATCCATTCTCAAATAGAGCTAGTTCGCCAGGACCGCCCTGTACCGCACCTGGTTCTTCTTCACCTTCGCCACGGCATCATTTGCCTTGGCCATGGCAAAGCGTTCGGTGATGGCCTTCACGCCATGCCGCGCCGCGACGTCGAGCATCTCATACAGGTCCCTAGGACTGCCGGTTGGGCTGCCCGAGATCGCCTTCTGTCCGCCCAGCAGCGAGAACCCCTGCACCTGAATCGGCGACGTGGCCGCGCCAACCAGGCAGAACATTCCCTTCGGCTTCAGCGCGCCGACATACCCCTGCCAGTCCTGGTCCGCGCTCACCGTCGAGAGCAGCAGGTCGAACGACCCCGCCACCTTCTTCAGCGCGCCCGTGTCGCGGGTATTAACAAAGTTGTGTGCGCCCAGCGACTTCGCCTCCGCCTCTTTCTCCTTCGAGGTTGAAAACGCCGTTACCTCAGCGCCGAAGGTCCGTGCGAACTGTATGCCCAGGTGCCCCAGCCCGCCAATGCCGATCACACCCACGCGCGACGAAGGCCGCACCCCATGGTTCCTCAGCGGCGAATACACCGTAATCCCAGCGCACATCAGCGGAGCCACGCTCTCGCTCTCAAGCGCCGCCGGAATCGGAATCGCAAACCGCGAGTTCACCCGCACCTTGTCCGCATATCCGCCGTTGCGGCCCACGCACGTCGGCTCGGCCTTTGCGCAAAGGTGTTCATCGCCCTGCCTGCACCATTCGCAGATGCCGCAGCTATCGGCCTGCCATCCTACGCCCACGCGCTCACCCATCTTCGGACTGCGCACATCCGCGCCTACGCCCACGACGGTGCCCACAATCTCGTGTCCCGGAATAAACGGGAATTTACCCATGCCCCAATCGTTGTCGATCAGGTGCACATCGCTATGGCACACGCCGCAGTGCGAGATTTTGATCTCCACCTCATGCCGCCCCAACTCGCCGGGGTTGTATTTGTAAGGCAATAATTGTGCACCGGCCGCGTGCGCAGCTAACCCATGAATTTCACTCATCAGAAACCTATTCCTTTTAGCGCAAACATACTTGCCGCGCGCAGTTTAGATGCTACAACACCGCGCTGAGCAAAAAATAAAATCGCGCGGAGAGAAACCGGAGAGAAGCATCCTACACTATTCCCGCCACCTTGCACCGCGGCTACATCTTTACTGACGTATCTCCAGATTCAGCACCACAGAGCCGCTCACCGCATAGTCCGTCTCCGCCGACCCTGCCGCCACCGCGCTCTCGCCCGAGAGTTGTACCTTCTGCTCTGCCTTCAGCGGCTCCAGCACGTTTGCCATCGAGAGCGGCACCGCTGGCAGCGCCTGGCCGTCCACCATCGCCTGCGCCGTGTGGTCCAGCAGCGTCACATACACGCCATCATTCGCGTGAAGCCGGTTCAACTCCGCCACTGTGTCAGTCAACCCAATCGCATGTTGCGCGCCTGTCCTTGCCGTCAGCTTGTCAGCCGTGGCGCCGTCGCTCACCACCACGCGCATCGGCCCCGGATCGAGCGACGCCGGCAGCTTCACCTTCACCTTCACCATGCGCGCCGCCGCCTGGTACGGATCAAGCATCGCCTCGACTTCAATCGTGTCGCCCGCGCGTGCCTCCATCGTGCTCAGCCGTGCTGAATCCAGCACCGCCGTTCTGCGCTCCGGCTCAGCCGTTACTTTCAGATTCAGCCCCGTTACCACGGGCTGCTCGAAATCGTTCCCATATATTTTGCTGAACCGGTCGTTCACAAACAACGCCGTATTGATCGCCGCTGGATTAAGTCCGCTCTGCGTCATCACTCCATCCAGCCGTACAGACGGAAGCCCCTTCAGCCCCAGCTCGCCCGACACCCGATAGCTCATCTCCGTCGCCGCCGCGTTCGTCGCCTGCAGCGTCTGATACACCGAAACCAGCATCGCCGAAGGCGTCAGCGCGCGGTTGTCCAGCACGGCGAAGTGATACGTCTTCGTCCCCGCTGGCGCTGCCACCTCCACCGACACCGGAATCATCCGCGCCTTCACGCCAAACTGTCCCATGATCGCCGCGGCGCGGTCCTCTGTAAATGCACCCACCGTCTGCGTTGTGTTGACGATCTTGAACGCATTCAGCGGAGATGCCAGCGTCGTCACCACCTCCGCTTTGGTCATTGGCATGTCCACAGGCCCGAATTGCGTAATCGGATGCCCGCACGCCAGCAGCCGCTTCGCATCGACATACGTCACCGTGCAGGTCCCCGACATCGACAGGTCACCCTCCACCAGAACCATGCTCACCGCGCTGCCCGGCACGAGAGGCTCCGGCTGCACGGCCGCCGTGTCCACCCCGCCCAGCCCTGCCACAGGCGTCAAGCCCATCGCGCGAAATCTGTCCCCGAACCGCTCCACCGTCTCCCGGCTGAACCCGCTCATCACCAGCGGCGTCTCAATCGGACGCATCGCCGGCGACCCAACCTCCTCTTTCGAACCGACCCCGCCGTCATGCTCTTTTGTATTTCCATTCCGGAGCACAGCGGAGGAATCTGCTTTTGCATTTGCCGATGTCCCCCCATCCTCGTCCCGCACCTCCAGCATCGACTCAATCGGCGTAATCCCCGCAATCGGCTCCTTGCTGAACTCTCCAATCCTGTAGCTCAACGCCCCCGCCAGCTTTCCGTCGATATACACCGGGCTTCCGCTCATCCCAGCCACAACGCCCGTGTACTCCGGCTTCGAGCCGTGCAGCCTGGCCAAAATGAGGTCCCGCCCCGGCCCCAGCGAGTTCTTCAACACCCCCAGAATCTCGACCGCCATCGGCTCCGGCGTTACGCCTTCAAATACCGTGTACGCCACGCCCATCTCGCCGCGTTTCACATCCTTCAGCGGATAGATCTCGGTCACTGCCGGCGGCGTCGCTGGTAGGGCCGCGGTAGTTGAAGGATTCAAATCAACATTGCCAGCAGTTGCCTGCGCTGCCGCCCATCCCGTTGTCATCACGAGCAAGGCCCACACGGCCACAAAAGCGCCCAGGCAGGAGATATTCAGCATTCCAACTTTTTGCATTTTCATTCCGTAGCGAAGCGGAGTCTCCGCCCCGTCCCGACACCAACCCTGCCCCTGAATCTTTCTCATACGCATCCCGTCTCAGCTTCAAGACTAGCAAGACTCGAACGCCCCCGGCCCGGACTCACCATCCACGCCCCCGTCCCGTCCAACACAATGGAGTAAAGTTTCAGATGATGACTGCCCACTCCAACCGCATGGCCCAAAGACTTCTGCTCCTTATCTGCGCTCTGCTGCTCGCGCTGCCCGCTGCCCAGGCGCAGACCGCTCCGTCTACTCAGTCACCCAACCAGACCCAGCAGCCCGCTCAGCCGCCCGAAGAAGGAGGCCCCCAGTCCGACAGCGGCCCGCTCGTCATCCGCAAAAAGCCCACGCCCGACGAGCCCCCGCCGCCTCCCGCTCCTACAGAGCCAAAGGTAAAAAATCCTGGCGGGGCCAACTACTCCCTCCGCGTTGACGTTCCCATGGTCAACCTCAACGTCAACGTCGTCCTCGATAAGACCCACCAGTTCGTCCCCGGCCTCAAGCCTGGCAACTTCCTCGTCCTCGAAGACGGCGTACCCCAGACCTTGACCAGCGTCCGCACCACCCAGGCGCCGATCACCGCTGTCATGCTGCTTGAGTTCGCCGCCAACAGCTATTACGTCATTTACGACATGCAGAACGCGGCCTACACCTTCTTCCAGACCCTCCGGCCCAACGACTACGTCGCCGTCGTCACCTACGATCTCAAGACCCACATCCTCACTGACTTCACCAATAACAAGGACGTCGTCGCCCAGGCGCTCCAATCCCTCATCATCCCCACCTTCTCCGACACCGACATGTTCGACGCCCTCTACGAGACGCTCGACCGCGTCAGCCGCATCGATGGCCGCAAATACATCATCCTCATCGGCACCGGACGCGACACCTTCTCCAAGCTCACGCTCGACAAGATGCTGGCCAAGATCAAGGCCACTCCCAACGTCACCATCTTCACCATCGGCACCGGCGCCTGGCTCAACGAGATGTACGGCGGCCGGGGAGGCATGATGGGCGGCATCCGCGATCTCGACTATCTCCAGGCCCAAAACCAGCTCCGCACCTTCGCCGCCATGACCGGCGGCCTCAGCTTCAGCCCTGTCTTCCAGGGCGAGCTGCCCGACATCTTCAACCAGATTAATAACTCCATCCGAAACCAGTACGTCCTCACCTACCGCCCCACCAATACCGAGAACAACGGCGCGTACCGCAAGGTCAAAGTCCTGCTCGTCGATAACGAAGGCCACCCGCTCCGGATGCAAGACGAAAAAGGCCATCAGCAGAAGTACTCCATCATCACCCGCGACGGCTACTTCGCCAAACTCCCCGTCGAATAGACCGCGCCTTTGCACCTAAGCCGCAGGCCCGGTTTCATTGTCATTCCGCTGCGAAGCGGAGGAATCCGCTTTTCTTCAACTGCCACCAAAGTTCGGGTGGGAAAGCATACCGCCTAACCAGCCAGCCTTTGTTTTTGTATTTCCATTTCCGCAGCGAGGCGAAGGAATCCGCTTTTCCCTTTTACCGACATGCACCCACCCAAACCAACACGCATCGCCTCGCTCCAGCCCTCGATCACCCTGACCCTCCACGCTCTCGGCGGGCTTGACCACCTCGTGGCCTGCACAAAATATTGCCTCGAAGCCCTGCCAGAGCTGGCGACAAGAAACCTGACCATCCTCCACGATTCATGGTCAGCTGACACAGGAGAAATCCTCGCAGCGCAGCCCAATCTCGTCATTGCCAGCGTCCCGTACCGCATGGAGTCGCTCGCAGCCATCCTTAAAACCGGCCTGCCCGTCCTGGCCCTCGCGCCGCATACCATCGTGGACATCTATAAAGACATCAATCTAATAGCAGCAATCGTCGATGCAAAACATGAAGGCAAAGCCCTCATCGCCAATATGCAGAATCAGATCGAGCACACCCGCCAGCGGACAGCAGCCCTCGGAACACCGCTCGTCTACTGCGAAGAGTGGGGCAAGCCCCTCATCCACTCCCAGCGCTGGGTCGCAGAATTGGTCGAAGCCGCCGGGGGCCGCTTCCTCGGCGAACCCGGAACCCAGACCATACCGGAAGAGGTGGCCGCAGCCAACCCGGACATTCTCCTCTTCGCCTGGTGCGGCGCCGGAGACCGCGTACCGCTCGAAAGGGTCGTGTCCCAGCGCAACTGGCATCATCTCACCGCTGTCCGCAACCGCCGCGTCCACTGCATCCCGGACGAGTTCCTCAACACTCCTGCCCCTACACTGCTCGAAGGTCTCGCCTGTCTCGTCGCGGCGATCCACCCGGAGGGATTCAGCCATCCCCGTCTGATTCAGTTACGAGAGACCCTCACAGGCGTTTGAGATATGCCTTCGCCTCCTCCAGTTGGGGGAAGAGCCGTTCCTCGGCCTGGAACTCGCGCGAGTGGACGCAGCGCCGTCCAGCCTTGACGCGGACTGGATGCTTCAGGTGCAGCATCTCGTGGTAGAGCAGGTACTCGATCGCGCAGCGTGGAGTATCCGGGCGGTCGAAGACGCGGCTGACGACGATGGTGTTGTGCGCCGAGTCGTAGTGGCCCAACATGCGGCGGGCGTGATGTCCGCTCCAGGTAAGGATCGGGCGACCCAACAGGCCGTGAAAGAACCGCGCATTGAGTGATTCGAAGACCTCGTCGAGGTCGTAATGGTGGCCGCGCGGGGTAAGGATGCGCTTCCGCCCGCGCGTCTGGCGGACATGCTCAGCCTGCTTCGAGACGGCTTCCGAGCTGACATGACGCCGATAGCGGTCCGCGTGATGGGGAGCAATGGGCTTCCTGTAGAGCTTGGCCAGCAGGATATGCGCAATCGCGCGGTGTACCGCCTCGGGCGCATGTTCAAGAATGTCCGACAGCCGCACATGCAGGCGGCCTTCGCGCAGACGGATTGTCGTGTTCAGCGAGGTAAAGCGGCGAAAGCGGATGTCGAACGGAGGCATGGGAGCGCGAGGACGCAGCTCGCGGTACTGCTCCTGGAAGAGCGTGACAAGCATGGCGTGGCCATGCGCCGGCAGCGTCTGAACAGTCGGGGGCGCGGCCAGATGCGGGTCTTGAACGGCTTCAGGGCAAACGTGCGCGGGCAGGGGAGGTTCTCCGTAGGTCTATTAAGATCATGGATACAGTTTAGCCGGTCGAATCGTCGGTTCCGCTTCGCCGGCGTAGGCGAGGAGCTTGATGAGTTCATCGCGCAGCGCATCGGCCTGCTTGCGATACTCCTTCCGGCCTGCGAGGTTTGTCTGCTCTGAAGGGTCGTTGCGTTGGTCGTACATCTGATACTCCTGGTAGACGGGCGCGGCGGGTTCGTTTGTTGTGCCGGTGATCTCGGCGACACAGTAGGTCCACTCCGGGGTGCGGATGGCTCGGCCCGTCAT
>Ga0207667_10007013_pt1 | contig 13611 bp, 14 predicted proteins | sample KBSCornC52_FD_184301 | JGI IMG/M metagenome (GOLD analysis project Ga0207667, IMG submission 184301) | Corn rhizosphere microbial communities from Kellogg Biological Station, Michigan, USA - KBS Corn C5-2 (SPAdes) (version 2) | ecosystem: Host-associated > Plants > Roots > Rhizosphere > Soil ...
ACGCACTGCGTGGATTGGATCCAACTCCCCCCAAGTTGGATGTTACGGAAAACGCCCGCGCCCCCCAACGGGCGTTTTCCTTTTTGGGGAGCCCTTCTTCTTGGGAAGTTTTTTTGGGAAGTTCTTGGGACTGAAGTTCTTGGCCGACTAGCGTGACGAACTGGGCACCGCTTCTATCAGCTTGCCGGAGAAGACCGGCGCGGAGTGAGGCAATCCGTCTGGCGATCCACCGGCCTGCTCCACCGTGACGGCATAGGTCGCGTTGGTGACGACTTCGGGATCATAGGATCCCAGCGCGGGGCGCGCGGTAAATTCGGTGCCACCAATCACGCCCAGCGAACGCGGCCTCGGCAATTTGTCGGAGATCAGCCAAAGCTCAAAGCTCTTGCCTGGCTCGGGTCCGGCGCCCACTTTACGCACCGTGAAATTGCGCGTTGCGCCGTCGACCGTCAGGATGAAAGCCGGCGAACCTCCATCTTTCTGAAGGACAGCGACGTATTGCGGTGCCGCCGCCGACATCGGAGGCGCCGCTGGCTTTTCCAGCGCCACCTGCGTGCGGACTTCCGGGCGTAACGCTCCCGGCAGCAGGTCCGGCCGCCAGGCCTGAAGTACGATCAGCGCCACCAATGCTGCGGCAAGCGCCATGGCTCCGGAAGCCAGATTGCGCCAGCGCTTGAGCTGCTGGGTAAACACGACAACGTTGCTGTCATCCCTGATCTCGGGAGCGGCCTCGGGCCGCAATACCGCGGGCGCCGGTTGCGCGATCTCCGGGGGCTCCGGCAGTAGTAATGATGCCTGCTTCCCCGCATCTCCGATCGCCGCTTTGATCTTTTCCCAGACCTGCGGTGGCGGCTCCACCGCGCCAACCATTTCGTTGAGAGTGCCAAACCTGTGTTCCCAGGTTTCGACCGTGGCCGCGAAGTCCTTGTCGTCAGACATCATGGCTTGAGCCTGCGCACGCTCCTCCGCATCCAGGGTGCCCAGGACGTATTCGGCAGCAAGCGCTATATCGTCTTCGCTATGAGCCATCATTCACTGTCCGGGCATCAAAGCCCAAGGCACTCCCGAACTTCGATCATCCCCCGCCTTAGCCAGGTTTTGATCGTATTGACCGGAGTCTCGAACTTCGCCGCGAGTTGCTCCCTGCTCCAGCCGTTATAATACGCGAGAAGAATAAGCTTCTGGCGGTCAGGCTCGAGGCGGCCGATGCATTCGAGCAACCGCTTCAATTCTTCCGTCATTTCCCGCCGCGCCAACGGATCGGGGGTATCGGCCGCCACGTCCATCGCCGAAGGCTCCTCCTCAATCGACGCTTCTCCGCGCTTTCGGACCACGTCGATGGCGCGATTGCGGGCGACCGAAACCATCCAGGTGATCGGCGAGGAAAGCGCCGGGTTGAACTGACCGGCGCTGTTCCAGATCTTGACATAGGCCTCCTGGATGACCTCCTCGGCCAAATCCTGTCGCCGCAAGATACGGAGGACCACGCCGAACAGTTTCGCCCGCGTCGCCTCATAAAGGCGCTCAAAGGCTAACTGATCGCCTTTGGCAACGGCCGCGATCAGCCAGACCAGTTCAGACGGCGTCAACATTAAGCACCCAACCCTCGCCTTACGGCCGCGTCGGACGCATCATAACGTGAGCCCGATCCGACCACCAACCCGCCCGGCGCCGGAATGCGAATTTTCGTGTCGCATAGCCGCCTAATGCAAAGACCCGGACCTTGCGGTCCGGGTCTTCAAAACCAATGATGGACGCCCGCGGCGGGCTCAAGCAGATATCAGGCGACCCCGAGACGGGCGCGCATCAACCCGATGCTGTCCATGTCCGCCTGCTCGCGGGCATTTTCCTCCGCCCGTTCGCGAGCCTGATCGCGCTCGTCCAACAATTCGACTTTCTTCAGTTCATCGAAAGCTTCGCCCAACAGGCTCTTGGCCTCCTCCAGCTGGATCCTTAATTCATCCGCCGAGCGGGTCAGGTTCTCCCGGCGCTGGATGGCAGCCTTGGCATAGGTAGGATAGGCAAAATGCGAGGGATCGTTGATCCCGGCGCGTTCTTGCTCGGACTGGATCTCACGCTCCAGGTCCATCGACATCCGCTGAAAATCCGCGATCATTCCCTCGATCTGGGCCACCCGTCGGCGCTTTTCATCGACCTGGAATTTCTTAAGGCGGATTAGCGTTTCTCGCGACTTCATCGACTCATACTCCCCAGAAGTCCCGGACTGAACGCGGGACGACACCGGCTCCCCCAAATCGGCTTCCCCCTGGGATCCCGGTCTTGGCGCTCGAATGCCGCGGATGATGGCCTGACAAAGTTAGCTTTCCGTTTCCAAGTTCCGGAGGATTTGATCGAGCTGGCCGTATCCCTCCTTTAAGCCGGTGACCTCGTCCTTGCCTTGGCGCAGGAAGCTTTCGAGCGGCTCGTGCAGGCGAATTGCCTCGTCCACCTCCACGCTGGAGCCAGCCCGGTAGGCGCCAAGCCGGATCAGCTCCTCCATGTCCGCATAGGTCGCCATGACCTGGCGAGCCCGGGTGAGGGCCGGCAAATAGGCGGGGTCAGCGGCTTTCGGCATCGTCCTCGACACCGACTTCAAGATGTTGATTGCCGGATAGCGGCCCCGCTCGGCGATCGCTCGCTGCATCACAATATGGCCGTCCAGAATGCCCCGCACGGCATCCGCGATCGGCTCGTTGTGATCATCACCATCGACCAGCACCGTGAAGATGCCCGTAATCGTGCCGGCGCCGGTGCCTGGCCCCGCCCGCTCCAGAAGCTTCGGCAATTCGGTGAAAACGGTCGGCGTGTAACCCTTGGCGGTTGGCGGCTCGCCTGCCGACAGCCCGATCTCACGCTGTGACATCGCAAAGCGGGTAACCGAGTCCATCAGGCAGAGCACGTCCTTGTCCTCGTCGCGGAAATATTCGGCGATCGCCAAAGTGAGATAAGCCGCCTGCCGCCGCATCAACGCCGGTTCGTCGGAAGTCGCCACCACCACCACCGATCGCGCCAATCCCTCCTCGCCCAGATCATCCTGCAGGAATTCCTGCACCTCGCGGCCGCGTTCACCGACCAGACCGATCACCGTGATGTCCGCATCCACATTGCGCGCCAGCATCGACAGCAGTACCGATTTTCCAACGCCGGAGCCGGCAAAGATGCCGAGCCGCTGTCCGCGGCAGCACGTCAGGAAGGTGTTGATCGAGCGAACCCCGAGATCGAGGGGAGCGCCGACGCGCTTGCGCGAATGGGCGGGCGGTGGGGAATTACGAAAAGGGATCGGCGATGGCCCCTGCGGCAATGGTCCCTTGCCGTCAATGGGCTCGCCCATGGCATTGATGACGCGGCCGAGCCACAGCGGCGATGGCCGAACCTGGCTCGCGGCATTGGCAATCACCGCCCGACAGCCGCGCCGAACGCCTTCGAGCCCGGCGAACGGCATCACCACCGCGTTGTCGCCCGAGAAGCCGATCACCTCGCAGGGGATCAGACGGCCGGCGCCACTGTCGATCACAATCCGGGCGCCAACCGACATCGCATGGATCGGGCCGGCGATCTCGACCATCAGACCCCGCACCCCCACCACCCGGCCATAAATATTGACGCCGTCGATGTCATTTATCTGCTCGGCCAGCGCCTTCATCGGAAAAACCTTAAGTTTCTGCGAGCGCGGATCGCCGGCTTAACTTCGTGTTTACCCGCATCGTTAATCATTGCGTCACTGTCTTTGGTGACTGAGGCCGCTCTTCCATCAGAATGATGGACGAGTCGGGAGAGTCGGTTAGCTCCGCCTCTTAACGTCGGACTTGAACGGGATCGGATACAAAAAACTGCTTGCAGGCAACATCTTAGGGCGATTCGTAAGAAATTGCACTGATAGAGCTTGCGAACATGAATCAGATTTTGTTAACCATATGCCGTCAGGATCCGAATCAGTTGTTCAAAGGCGTTTTGAGTGCCGCAAGTGCGGCCGACCTGACGCCCGGAGCGGCGACTAAAGGGGACTGGCATGCGCGTATTGCTGATTGAAGATGACAGCGCCGTTGCGCAGTCGATCGAATTGATGCTCAAGTCCGAGAGCTTCAACGTCTACACGACGGACCTCGGCGAAGAGGGCGTCGATCTCGGAAAGCTTTACGATTACGATATTATCCTGCTCGATCTCAATCTGCCTGACATGTCCGGTTACGACGTGCTGAAGCAGCTCCGGGTCGCGAAGATCAAGACGCCCATTCTGATCCTCTCCGGCCTTGCCGGGATCGAGGACAAGGTCAAAGGTCTCGGCGTTGGCGCCGACGATTACATGACCAAGCCCTTCCATAAGGACGAACTGATCGCCCGCATCCACGCGATCGTCCGCCGCTCCAAGGGCCACGCCCAGTCGGTCATCCAGACCGGCGATCTCGTCGTCAATCTCGATACCAAGACAGTCGAAGTCGGCGGCCAGCGAGTGCATCTAACGGGCAAGGAATACCAGATGCTCGAGCTGCTCTCGCTGCGCAAGGGCACGACCCTCACCAAAGAAATGTTCCTCAACCACCTCTATGGCGGAATGGACGAGCCGGAACTCAAGATCATCGACGTCTTCATCTGCAAGCTGCGCAAGAAGCTCGCCAACGCCTCCGAAGGCCGCAACTTCATCGAAACGGTGTGGGGCCGCGGCTACGTGCTGCGCGAGCCGCACGAGGTCGACGAACGCATTCCGGCCTAGATTCTCCCGCGCTGGACCGCGCGCATCTCAGCCCCGCCTTCACCGGCGGGGTTTTTCGTTTTGTGGAAGGACCTGACAGGGTTTCCTGATCGGTGAACTCGCATGGCGACAGTCTTCCCACATACCGGAAGGCCCCTCGCCGTTGTGCCTGGGCTGGTGATCGGCGTGGTAGTTCGCACGGTCACCGCGGAGTTCGACTATTGTTACCAGAACCGTCGTTACGACCGAGCGGCCACCCGCAGCGGCCGGGTCGCCATGAACGCCGGGCGCGCGCCGCGCTCCGCATTCGACAAGTACAGACCACGCTTCTCCGGGTACGGACGGAATGCGTCCGAGATGCCAACCACGGATTCCGCCGCGCCGAGCGCCAGCACGCCATCCGATTCCAGGGACTGGGACAGGCGATCGAAGATCATCGATTTGGTTTCAGGATCGAAATAGATCAGGACATTTCTGCAGAAGATGACGTCGAACTTCCCAAGATGGGAGAAGTCCTGCAGCAGATTGAGCTGACGATGCTGGACCATGGCGCGAATATCGGCATTGATTTGCCAGAGCTCGCCGACTTGCACGAAGTATTTCACCAGCAATTGAATCGGCAGGCCGCGCTGCACCTCGAACTGGCTGAACAGACCGGCTTTGGATTTTTCCAGAACACCGACCGACAGATCGGTTGCCACGATCTCCACGTGCCAGCCTGCGAGTTCGGCGGCCATCTCTTTCAGGCACATCGCGATCGAATAGGGTTCTTGGCCGGTGGATGAAGCCGCGCACCAGATTCGAAGCCGCCGGCGGCTTCCGCGGGCCTTCAGCAACGCAGGCACCACGGTTTCCCGAAGATGGTCAAAAGGAATCTTGTCGCGGAAGAAGAACGTCTCATTCGTGGTCATCGCTTCGACCACCTCGGTGGCAAGCGAAGTCGCCCCACTCTTCAGCTTCTGTACGAGATCCGAAATCCCGGCCAGTGCCGCCTTCCGGGCCAAAGGGGTCAATCGGCTTTCGACGAGATATTGCTTGTCGGTAGACAGCTCCAACCCGGATCGCTCCTTTAGAAACTTACGCAAAAAGTCGTAATCCTGGGGCGTCACAGGCGTTCTCCTGAAAAGATTCCATTTATTTTTGGGGCTATCTGGTCGAGCGGCAGTACCGCCGAACAAATGCCCGCTTGGGCCACCGCGCCCGGCATACCCCAGACAACGCTGGAGGCCTCATCCTGCGCGATAACACTCCCGCCGGCGGCCACCACTTCCTTGCCACCACGCATTCCGTCCGAACCCATTCCCGTCAACACCACGGCGAGAATGTTGCCGTGCCAAACATCGATCGCGGACGTGAAAAGCGGATCGACCGCGGGCTTGCAGAAATTGATCGGAGGACCATCGTCGAGACTGATCGCGACATCGGTGCCACGACGCCCCACCCGCATGTGACGCCCGCCGGGCGCCAGATAGATTTGACCGGCCTTGACCGCTTCGCCATCCACTCCTTCATGCGCCGGGCGGCGGCATGAGCGCGCCAGATGCTCGGCCAGAATGGTGGTGAAGGTCGGCGGCATGTGCTGGGTAATCAGCACCGGAAAACAGTCAATGACGGGGAGGATGCCAGCAACCAGAGAGATTAGCGCCTGGGGACCGCCCGTCGACGACCCGATGAGAAGCACGCGCGGGGGCTGAAGGCTGAACCGGCGCAGGGCAATAGGTGTCGCGGTCTGGTGCCCGCGCGGAAATGGCTGTGCCGTAACGGCCGGTGCGCTCCGTGACCCACCCCGACGCAACTTCGCCCCGAACGATCGGATTTTTTGAATCAGATCGTGTCGAAAGACGTCAGCGGCATCCGGTGCGCGGGTGGTCTCCGGCTTGGGAATGTAATCAGATGCGCCCAGCGACAGCGCTTTGAGACTGATCTCGGCATTACGGCGCGTCAGCGTCGACGCCATGATGATGATAAGGTCACGCTTTTTTGCCAACATAAGCGGGAGCGCAGAAATGCCGTCGAGTTCCGGCATTTCGATATCCATCACGACCACGTCGGGATTGATCCGCTCCACCTGATTGACCGCCTCAAGACCGGTCCGCAGTGAGGCGGCAACGGTCATATCGGCCTCGGCGGCGATCCACCGGGAGATCAGGCCCCGGATCACGACCGAGTCGTCCACCACCATAATACGTAGAGGCTCAGGCCGCGCCGAGTTGTGGGTAGAAGGACCAGCCAACGCAATACTCATGACACACCACAATCGCCGCCGGCTTCAACAGCGTTACGACCGATGGCCTTCAGCCACCGGCAGAAAGCGCGGGTCAGATCAGGCCAACTTCCTGGAACTTGGCAGTAACAATGTCCTTGTCGAACGGCTTCATGATGTATTCGTTGGCGCCAGCGTGAAGCGCTCGGGCGATGTGGGCGACATCATTTTCTGTGGTGCAGAACACGACCTTCGGCTGGTCGCCTCCGGGCATCCGGCGCAGATTGCCGAGGAACTCATAGCCATCCATCACCGGCATATTCCAGTCGAGCAGGATGGCCTCAGGAAGCCCGCGCTTGCAGGCCTCAAGCGCCTTCTCGCCGTCCTCTGCCTCGACGATCTGGAAATCAAGACCCTCCAGGATGCGCCGGGCAACCTTTCGAATCACGCTTGAATCATCAACCACGAGACATGTTTTCATTTTAAAGCCTCATTGCTTCAGGTGCCGAAGGATTTGTCGAACGTTGCAGTTCTATTTCTCGGCGGTTCAGGCTGCTAGCAGATCGGGGGCGAGTTCGAGGACGCGATCAACGTCAAGAACGACCATAAGCTGGCCATCCAGACGGTGGACCCCGCCCGCGAGCTTGGCCATTCGGCGATCGAGATTGACCGGATTTTGTTCGCGCCCGCTTTCGGACAGCTTGAGGACTTCACCGATTTGATCGATCAACAGCCCATAGGATTCGCCGCGCAGATCCACGCCAACCGCCATGGCCGGCTTGCCGTCGTCATTCTTTGGCATGCCAAGTCGCGCACGCATGTCGATAACGGTCACGATCCGACCACGCAGGTTGAGAACACCTGCGATTTCGGTTGAGGATAAAGGCACGCGGGTGATGCGCTCGGGCATGAAGACGTCCTGAACTCGGGCGATCGGCAGGCCGAACAATTGACCGCCGATCGAAGCCGTGACGTATTCGGTGACTGCATCTTCCGTATCTGAAACCTTGCTGCTCATGCTGTCTCTCTGATGAGGCCGTCCGACTAGGCCGCCTTGTGCATTTCGGTGGTCTGTTCCTTGAGCGCCGCGATCAAGCCAGGCCGGTCGAATTTGGCGACATAATCATGGAAGCCGGCCAGGCGACCGCGTTCGATCGCAGCCGGTGAAATCATCGATGACAATGCAATAATCGGCAGCGAATTCAGGTGTTGATCCGCGCGGATTGTCTCGGCGAATTCGAAGCCGTTCATGTCGGGCATCTCAATGTCAGTGAGCACCACATCGAATGCCTGACCAGAACGAAGCGCCGCCAGGCCCTCTTCGGCGCTCGGCGCCACCCGCACGCGATAGCCTGCGGCCTTGAGTACAGGTGTCAGCATGTTGCGGAAGAAGGCGCTGTCATCTACCAGCAGAACGGATTGCGCCGTCGTTGACGGACGCATCTCCTTACGGCTGAACCAGTCGGCGAATGCCATCGGCAGGAAGTGACCGACATCGATCACTTCGGTGGCCTGACCCTTGATGACGGCGGAGCCGAGAATGCCGTCCTGGCCGCCGGCAACCTCGATGTTCAATCGCTCTTCGACGATGTCGATGATTTCGTCGACGACAAGGCCCATCGAGCGACCATCGTCGGCAAACACCAGAATGGGTTGCGCGCCGGAAGCACCGACCTTGACGGCCTCCATCTGCACCAGCGGCATCAGCTGGTCGCGGTACTGAACCATATAGCGGCCATTGGAGAGTTCGATCTTGTCAGAGGCGATCTCCTCCAGCCGGGTGACAAGACCCAGCGGCACCGCCTTCGGCTGCGGCGATCCGGCGCGGAACACGAGGAGCGAAGTGGCCTGCTCAGCGCTGCCCGCGCGCGCGGCGTTATTTTCATCCGCGATCTCGTGAGCCGCGGACACCGAGGTACCCAGCGCCTTGGCGATGCCATTGGGGTCGATGATCATGATCACGGCGCCGTCGCCCAAGATGGTATTGCCAGAGAACATGTCGATGTGCCGAAGCTTGGTCGACATCGGCTTGACCACGATCTCCTCGGTATGAAACACGCCATCAACCACGATGCCGAAGGTCTGGCTGCCAACCTGCGTCACCACGATAAAGCCGTTCTCCGGATCGGATGACGAACCATCGTCGATCTTGAGCAGCTTCTTCAGGTGGACCAGCGGCAGCAATTTGTTGCGCAGCCTCAGGACCGCCGTATCCTTGATCCGCTCGATGCGATGCTCGGAATTGGCGCGCGCGCGAACAAGTTCGACCACCGCCAATTGCGGGATCGCAAAGCGATCGCCCGCCGCTTCGACGATCAGCGCCGAGACGATGGCCAATGTCAGCGGGATCTTGATGGTGACGCTGGCGCCCTCGCCGGCCACCGATTTGACGTCGATGGTGCCGCCGATCTGATCGATATTGGTACGCACCACGTCCATGCCGACGCCGCGCCCGGACACGCTGGTGACGGCGGCCGCGGTCGAAAAGCCCGGCGCGAAGATGAACTTGTGGATTTGCGCCTCGGTCATCTTCTCGAGATCGGACTCGGACACGAGACCGTTCGCAACCGCCTTGGCCTTGATCTTCTCGGTGTTCAGGCCGCGTCCATTGTCGGCGATGCAGATGATGATGTGGCCGCCTTCGTGATACGCCGAGAGCCGGATCGTCCCTTGCTCGGGTTTGCCGGCAGCGGCCCGCTCGGCCGAAGTCTCCAGACCATGATCGGCCGAGTTGCGCACCATGTGTGTCAGCGGGTCCTTGATCAGGTCCAGCACCTGGCGGTCGAGCTCGGTATCGGCGCCGTGCATCTCCAGTTCGATCTGCTTGCCGAGTTCGCCCGAGAGATCACGTACAATGCGCGGCAGTTTCTGCCAGGCATTGCCGATCGGCTGCATGCGGGTCTTCATCACGCCTTCCTGCAGTTCGGCGGTGACATTGGACAGGCGCTGCAGCGGCACCTTGAATTCAGTGTCTTCGTGTCGGCGGCTGATTTCCATCAGCTGATTTCGGGTCAGAACAAGCTCCGACACCATGGTCATCAGATGTTCGAGCGTATCGACATTGACCCGGATCGACTGGTTGGCGACGCGATCTGCATCCGGCGTTTCCAGTTCGACCGACGCCGGCTTTCGGGCAGCAGGCTTTGTTTCCTGCATAGCGGCTGCCGGCGAAACCGGCTTGGGCGACGGCGGTGTCACCTCTGACGCGGTCTCGCGAAAGGCGCGCTCAAGCTCATCCAGCGACACTTCGCCGGGACGAAGCGGCCGCTCCAATATCTGTGGCACCAGCGTGCCTTCGCTGACCGCGGGTGCTGGCGAAGGCACTGGCGCGGTGGCCGGCGCAGGCGCCTCGGCCACCGCGGCCATGCCGCGCTCGACCATGTCGTGAAGCTGCACGATCAGATCCTGATCGTCGCCGGAAGGTTCGGCTTCGGTGGCCTCAAGGCCAGCAAGGATTTCCTTGATTCGATCGATGCTCGCCAGGATCAGGCTCACGGCGTCGGCGGTGACCGGCATGCCGTCGCGGAATTTCCCCATCAAGGTCTCGCCGGCATGCGCCAGCGCCTCGAGGCGCGGCAAGCCCAGAAAGCCGCACGTACCCTTGATGGTATGGACCAGACGGAAGATGTTATCCAACATCTTGGCGTTATTCGGCTCCTGCTCGAACCGCACCAATTGATTGTCGACGGTGTCCAGACTTTCACTGGTCTCCGTCAAAAACTCACGCAATAAATCATCCATGAAAAACAGCCTTCGCGCGGACGGGCGACGCCATAGGCCCATCGGTATCTGGCTAGCTTCTATGCAAAGCGTTTAAACTTGGTTGAGTAATTGGAAAAGAACGCCGTAAACGGCCAAGGTGGCGTCAATTGCCCGCTTGCGCGCCAATCCTCAATCAAAGCCTAATGGCTCACCCGTCGGCAGGTGAAACGTTGGCGGTCAAGCCTGGCGGGCAGGCTCAGCGGGCAATTTGGCGCAATCAGGCGGCCGTCACCACAATGGCCTCGCCTTCGGCGGCCAGGGTGACGGTGAGGCCGCAGCTCTGCGCCAGCAGGCGCGTGTAATAGGGCTGCACCGCGTGGGCGTCGGCACTGGAACGATCTGAACTCAGCATTTCCGCGATATTTTGCGGAATGCGGGCGTTTAGCCCGTTGGCGGCGACGCGGAAGCTCATCGTTTCTCCCTCGCCGATCGGATCGACCGAAATCGTTCCGCCGCGCGGAATCGTCTGTTGCGCGATGACCAGCATGTTCAACAGAAGCTTGACCCGGTTCTTGGGCAGGAGGATGCGGGGCAAATTCCACGCAATCGAAGTCTTGCTGTCCTCGAGATGGCCGCGCGCCATGGACTGCGCATCGCCAAGGTCGATCTGGGCACCGGCCGATCCGGCGGCCCCGAAGGCCAATCGGCAGAATTGCAGGCGAGCGGACGCCGTCTTTGCGCTTTTGCGGATCAAATCGAGGGCGAATTCGCGGTCTTCCGGCTTCGGATCATCATCCAGCACCTCAAGGCCATTGACGATCGCACCGACCGGGCTGATGAGATCGTGGCAAACGCGCGAACAGAGTAGCGCCGCCAATTCGAGCGCGTCGGGGGCGGGACCGTGAGACGAGGTGCCAGACATTAGTTTTTCCAAGAAACCGCTGCTAATCGATCCGCTCCCGCTCATCGGCTTACAAGCAGTGCGTTTCGAGACCATCCGCAGAATTGCGGAACAACGAATCATGCGAACTCGACCGTTGATACACTGCGGACCCCGGCGCTGCCAACACGGGGTGGCTCAACACCAACGGCCATGATGAGGTGATCCATGACTAATCCCGCAACCTCCATCGCCAGCATCCAGGCTGACCATGCGGTGAAGCTGCTCGCGCCCCTGACAGATCTGGTGATTAAGGCCGGCGAAGCCATTCTGGCGGTCAGCCGCAAGTCGCTGCAGGTCCAAGGCAAGGCGGACGGGTCGCCTGTTACCGAGGCCGATCTCGCCGCCGACCGCATCATCAGCGAGGGGCTGGCCAGGATCGATCCGGCCATACCGGTCGTCTCGGAAGAGCGCGCGGAACAATCACAGCCACCGTTTTCCGGCAGCTTCTTCCTGATCGATCCGCTCGACGGCACCAAGGAGTTTATCGCCGGCCGCGGCGAATTCACCGTCAACCTGGCGCTGGTGAGTGAGGGCATTCCGCTGCTCGGAATCGTCAGCGCGCCTGCGATCGGCCTGCTCTGGCGCGGCGTGGTGGGACGGGGCGCCGATCGCCGGGCGATCAACGGCGCCGGCGCGGAGGCGCCCACGCCGATCCGGACCCGGCCCCTCCCAATCCGGGGACTACCATGGAACGCGGCGGTCAGCCGTTCCCACGGCGATCCGGCGACCGAGGCCTTCATCGCTTCCCGGCCCGGTGCGGTGAGAAAAATGCTGGGTTCGGCGGTCAAGTTCTGCCGCGTCGCCGAAGGCGATGCGGACATTTATCCGCGGCTGTCGCCCACCTGCGAATGGGACATCGCCGCAGGTCATGCGGTGCTGACGGCGGCTGGCGGCAGGGTCACCGATAGCAAGGGTGCGGAGATCCGGTTCGGCCAGGCCCGGCCGGACTTCATCATTCCCGAGTTCATCGCCTGGGGAGACCCCACGGCGATCCCGTGAAGCCACAAGGCCCGGAGCCCGGGGTCAGCCTGGCGCGCGACTACTGCGCCAGGCCTTCGCGCACCCCAGGCCATCGCTCCTCGGCGTCATGTAGGAAGCGATCCGGATCGGCGGCAAAAGCCGCCCGGCTCGGCTCATGGCCAAACAGATAAAGCCGCTCGCCCGAAATCAGCCAGAACCTGGGGTTTCCCGCGACCGCCACGCCCCGAGCCATGTCGGTCGGATCATAGCCTCCAAATTGCGGGCCATAGATTTCGGGATGGGCCAGGAACGAGGCGCGGTTGCCCTCGTTTCGAAACCGCCAGATCACCCCGCCATTGGCCGCCTCGAACGCCGGCAGGCCGGTGATGGCGCGTTCTTCCACGAAGTAGGCCACAGGATCGAACCCGTTGATGGCAAGGCCGCTGAAGCGGTTGACCACGATACGCTCGGTTGTTGCCGCACGAACCAACGGCTCAGAGCCTGCCACGCCAGCCAGCCAGGCCAGCACCACCATCAAGGCCATTCCGGGGCGAAATGGCGCTCGGACACCCTGCCGGTTTTTTTCCTGCCGTTCTGCCGTCATAGTTGATACCGATAACATCCGAGTCGGGGGACAGTGGGCGCAACCTAGAGCGTTGCCTCTTGGCAAGCGGTTAAGGGGCGTCCATGATTTCGATACCCAGGGGTTTTTTCATGCATTTTGCATCACGCCTTGCAGCGATCACGCTCGCCGCAACGATGTGCTGGAGCGCGCCGGCATTCTCCCAACAGCAGCCGGTTCCGCCCCCACAGCGGCAGGCCGGGCCCAACACCTACGGCCCCGACGAGCTGGTGTCGGCAGGGCACCGGTTTTTCGGCAATGTGTCGCGCGGGCTCGCCTCGGTCATCGAGCGTGCGGTGAGCCAATGGGGCCTGCCGAACGGCTATATTCTCGGCGAAGAGGGCAGCGGCGCCTTTGTCGCCGGCCTGCGCTATGGCGAAGGCACGCTCTACACCAAGAACGCCGGTGACCTCAGGGTCTATTGGCAGGGACCGTCGGTCGGATTCGACTGGGGCGGCGACGGCGCCCGCACCATGACGCTTGTCTATAAT
>Ga0207667_10007021_pt1 | contig 13603 bp, 8 predicted proteins | sample KBSCornC52_FD_184301 | JGI IMG/M metagenome (GOLD analysis project Ga0207667, IMG submission 184301) | Corn rhizosphere microbial communities from Kellogg Biological Station, Michigan, USA - KBS Corn C5-2 (SPAdes) (version 2) | ecosystem: Host-associated > Plants > Roots > Rhizosphere > Soil ...
GGCTGAGGGTGGACGGCGCCTGCGCCCAGCTCGTCTGCGCGAAGGCGGAGAACGGCGCCATCTGCCCGTTGCCGGACCGGACGTACCAGTCGGCAAGGTCTTCCGGTCGGCTGCGATACGGCGAATCGCCCTGCACGAAGACCCGCTTGACGCGCCCGCGGTCGACGAAATCGCCGACATACTCGCCGCCCCAGGCCGCGGTCAGCGTCTCGTCCACCGCGCCCTGGTCTAGGCCGAGCGCGCCCACCTTCTCCTGGTCGATGTTCACGTTGAGGGTCGGGTTGTCCTCGAGCGCGTTCTGACGCACGCCGGTCAGGATCGGATCGTTGCGAGCCTCGGCGAGCAACTGCTCCATCCGCGCCTTGAAGGTGGCGCGGCTGAGGCCGCCGGAGTTGAGCAGCTCGAGCGTGAAGCCGCTGGATTGGCCAAGGCCGCGCACCGGCGGCGGATTGAGCGCGAAGAACTGCACGTCGCGCAGGTTCGACAGGCTGCGCGTCGCGCGGCGCGTGATCGCCTGGGCGGTGTTCTCGGCGCCCTTGCGGTCGCTCCACGGCATGAGGTGCAGGAACCCGCGGCCGGCGTTCTGGCCCGCGCCTGCCTGCCCCTGGCCCAGGATCATGAACAGGCCCTCGACGTTGGCTTTCTCCCGCGTGAGGAAATAGTGCTCGATGGTCTGCACCGCGGCCATCGTGCGCGCCTGGGTGGCGCCCGGCGGAAGGGTGAACTGCAACTGAGCGCCCCCCTGGTCTTCCGACGGCAGGAAGCTGGTCGGCAAGCGAAGGAAGACGACCGCCAGCAGCAGGAACAGCCCGGCATAGACCAGCATCGCCAGGCGCGTGCGCCCGATCATCCACTTGACGGCTCTCTGGTAGCGCTCGGCATTGCGGTTGAACCAGACGTTGAAGCGGCCGCCGAAGCGGGTCAGCACGCGGTCGACGACATTGCTGTCGTGGTGCTCCTCGCCGGGACGCTTCAGCAGGGTCGCCGCCAGCGCCGGCGAGAGCACGAGCGCCACCAGGACCGACAGCATCATCGATGAAACGATGGTGATCGAGAACTGCCGGTAGATGACGCCCACGGAGCCGCCGAAGAAGGCCATGGGCAGGAACACGGCCGACAGCACCAGCGCGATGGCGATCAGCGCGGTCTGCACCTGGTCCATCGACTTGATGGTCGCCTCCCGGGGCGAGATTCCTGGCTCCTCGTGAAGGATGCGCTCGACGTTCTCGACCACCACGATGGCGTCGTCGACCAGCAGGCCGATCGACAGCACCATCCCAAACAGGGTCAGCACGTTGATGCTGAAGCCGGCCGCGGCGAGGATGCCGAATGTGCCCAGCAGCACCACGGGCACGGCGATCGCGGGGATCAGCGTCGCGCGCCAACTCTGCAGGAAGACGAACATCACGATCACCACGAGGACGACCGCCTCGATCAGCGTGGTCACCACCTCGCGCACCGACAACTTGATGAAGGCGGTGGAATCGTTCGGGAAATCGTAGTGGAAGCCCGCCGGGAAGGCGCTCGCGCGGCGCGCCACCTCGGCCTTGACCAGTTCGGCGGTCTTGAGCGCGTCGGCGCCCGGCGCGAGCTGCACGGCGATGCCGGCCCCCGGATGGCCGTTCAGTCGGCTCAGCGTGGCGTAGCTTTCGCTGCCCAGCTCCACCCTGGCGACGTCCTGCAGCAGCACCTTGGAGCCGTCGGTCTGGGTCTTGACGATGATCTTGCGGAACTGGTCGGCGTTGGTCAGCCGCGAACGCGCCGTGACCGTGGCGGTCAGCATCTGGGAATCCGGCGAAGGCTGAGCGCCGATCGCGCCGGCCGCGACCTGGGTGTTCTGAGCCTCTATCGCCGAGATTACATCGCCCGGCATCAGCTTGAAGCTGGCCAGCTTGAAGGGATCGAGCCAGACCCGCATGGCGTATTGCGCGCCGAAAACCCGCACGTCGCCAACGCCGCGAAGCCGCCCGATGGGCTCCTGCAGGTTGGTCACCAGGTAGTCCGAGACGTCGGCGCTGGTGACGCCGCGCCCGCTGTCGTCATAGATCGAGACGACCATCAGGAAGTCGGCGTTGGATTTGGTGACCACCAGGCCCTGTTGCTGCACTTCCTGCGGAAGCCTCGGCAGCGCCTGCTGCACCTTGTTCTGCACCTGCACCTGGGCGATGTCGGGGTCGGTGCCCTTGACGAAGGTCACGGTGACGGTGACCTGGCCCGCCGAGTCCGACGTCGACGAAAAGTAGATCAGGCCATCGATGCCGGTGAGTTGCTGCTCGATGATCTGGGTGACGCTGGCTTCCAGGGTTTCAGCCGACGCGCCGGGATAGTTCGCGCGGATGTTCACCGAGGGCGGCGCGATGTCGGGATACTGCTCGACGGAGAGGGTGCGGATCGCGCCCAGCCCCGCCAGCATGATCACGATCGCGATCACCCAGGCGAAGACCGGACGATCGATGAAGATCCGCGAGATCATACCGGGCTAGTGTTTTCGCTGAGGGCTGCCAGGCGCGGGCGAATGTTGGCGCGGAGGAGAACCCGCGGGCACCGGGCGCACAGGCTCACCGGGCTTCACATTGTCCAGGCCCTCGGTGATCACCTTGTCGCCGGGGGCCAGGCCGGCGGTCACCAGCCACTTGTCGCCGACCGTCCGGGTCGCCGTTATGGTCCGCTGCAGGGCCTTGTTTCCCGGCCCCACGAGGTAGACCGTCGCATTGCCCCGCGGATCGCGCGAGACGCCCTGCTGCGGGGCGAGGATGGCGTTCTGGGCCGTGGCCTGGGAAAACCGCGCGCGCACGTACATTCCAGGCAGCAGCAGGCCGGCCGGGTTGGGGAAGGTGGCGCGCAGCGTCACCGTGCCGGTATTCTCGTTCACAACCGCCTCGGCGAACTGGACCTGGCCGGGAAGCGCATACTGGCTGCCGTCCTCCAGCGTGAGGCGCACGACGGCCGGCGATCGCGTGGCGTCGCCTGAGGACAGCTCGCGGCGCAAGGCCACCAGTTCGGCGCTCGACTGCTGGATGTCGACGAAGATCGGATCGAGGCGCTGGATGGAGGTCAGCGGGTCGGTCTGGCCGGTCGTCACCAGAGCGCCAGTCGTCACCAGCGAGCGCCCGATGCGGCCGCTGATCGGCGCTGGCACCCGGGTGAAGCGCAGGTTGATGCGCGCGGTGTCGAGCGCGGCCTTGGCCTGGGCGACCTGGGCCACGGCCTGGTCCGCGGCCGCACGGGCGTCGGTGTAGTCCTGCTTGCTCACGGCCTCTATGTCCGCGAGCGGCTTGTAGCGGGCGGCCTTGGCCTCGGCGGCCTCGCGCACCGCCTGGGCATTGGCGAGGTTGGCCTCCGCCTGGGCGACGGCGGCCCGATAGAGGCTGGGGTCGATCTCGTAGAGCGTCTGGCCCTGATGGACGATGCTGCCCTCGACGAACTTTCGCGCCCTGATCACGCCGGCCACCTGCGGGCGGACCTCGGAGGTCTCGTAGGCCGTGGTGCGTCCGGCGAGTTCGATCTCCAGCGGGACGGTTTGCGTCGTCATCACGACATACCCGACCTCCGGAGTTCCCGGCGGCCTTTTGGCCTCCTTCGCGCCGCAGGCCGATAGCGCCACAAGGAGCGCCAGAGCAGGCAAGTGGGAGAGCTTTAGCAAGAGGCGTAACCGATAGGCCAAGGTTTCAGAGGAGGAAACACCAGCCCTATCGTCCAGCCCGGGCGGCGTGTCGAGCTATCTGCGCCCAAAACGCGTCTGCAGGATGACGGATTGTTACCCGACATCCGCGCCGGCCTTCGCCGTGGAAACATACCGCTGCGACGAAGCGCCGGTTCACCTTGGGGAACGCTTGTCGCCGCCGCCTTGGTCGCTAGGGTGGCGTCCGGGAAACAAATGAGGAGCGGGTTATGGCGGATTTCGGAGGCGACCTCGAGCTTGAGGAGTTCCGCGCCGAGGCCAAGGCCTGGCTGGAAGCGAACTTCCCCAAGTCGCTGGCCAACAAGGGCGTCCAGGCGATGTCCGAGCGCCAGGGCCAGAGCGCCGACCTCGCGCAATGGCGCAAGGCGATCGGCGAAAAGGGCTGGGCCACGCCCACCTGGCCGACGCAGTACGGCGGCGGCGGGCTGTCGCCCCAGCAGGCCCGCGTGCTCACGCAGGAGATGGGCAAGGTCGGCGCCTTCAACCCCCTGCTGTTCGGCATGGGCGTCACCATGATCGGCCCGACGATCCTCGATTACGGAACCGAGGCGCAGAAGCAGAAGCACATCCCGCCGATCGTGCGCGGAGAGGTGCAATGGTGCGTCGGCTATTCCGAGCCCAACGCGGGCTCCGACCTCGCCTCGCTGCAGACCAAGGCGGTCGACGCCGGCGACCACTGGGTCATCAACGGCCAGAAGACCTGGACCAGCGGGGCGCAGTATTCCGACTGGTGCGGCCTGCTGACCCGCACCGACCCTACCGCGAAGAAGCACGACGGCATCTCCTTCATGCTGGTCGACATGCATCAGCCGGGGATCGAGACGCGGCCGATCGCGCTGATCGCCGGCGCCTCGCCCTTCTGCGAAACCTTCTTCACCGACGCGACCGCGCCAAAGGACGCCTTGCTCGGCCAATTGAATGTGGGCTGGACGGTCGGCAAGCGCCTGCTGCAGCACGAACGGGCCAGCCAGACCGGCGCGATCGGCGGCGGGCGCACGACGCCGCTGAACCAGGTCGCCAAGCGCTATGTCGCCGTCGACGCCGAGGGGCGGATCGAGGACCAGGACCTGCGCACGCGCCTGGTGCGCCACGAGATGGACGCGCGGATCCACGGCCTCACCCTGGCCCGCGTCATGGCTGAATCGAAGGAAGCCAACGGCGCGACCAACGGCGCCTCCGTCCTCAAGAACTCCGCCACCCAGGTCGCTCAGACCCGCGCCGAACTGACGCTCGAGATCATGGGCGCCCAGGGCCTCGGCTGGCAGGGCGACGAGTTCAGCCGCGAGGAGATCGAGACCGTCCGCGGCTGGCTCTCCGGCAAGGCGATGTCGATCTATGGCGGATCGGCCGAGATCCAGAACAACATCATTTCCAAGCGCATCCTGAGCCTGCCGGACAACACGCAGTCGAGCTGAGCCGCCGCGCCTCACTCGGGTTTGTGGATTCCTATCCCTGCAGCCCCTGCAGGCGTTCGTGCAGCCCCTTGAAGAAGGGCGGGATGTCCTTGTGCTTGAAGGGCGCGAAGGTGGCCTTGGCGGCCTCCAGCCGGGCCTTCATGTCTTTGGCGACCTCGGGATAGTTCGCGGCCACGCTGTAGTTCTCGGCCGGGTCGGCTTTCAGGTCGAACAGCTCCTGGTAGCCCAGCATCGACATCGGGAAGCGGGCGCCGCGGTAATAGATGCCGTCGACGTATTTCCAGTCCTGGGTGCGGATCGCGACCGGCGTCTCGTTGTCGAAAAGCACGATCTCGTCGTGCGGCGAGCCCGCGCCTGAGGTCAGCACCTTGGAGGCGTCGCGCCCGTCGAGGACAACGCCCTCCAGCGGCGGCAACCCCGCCATGGCGCGGAAGGTCGGCAGCAGGTCCACGCCGCTGACCATCGACGAGACGCGTTTTCCCGCCGGGAAGCGGCCGGGCGCCCAGGCCACGAACGGCACCCTGTAGCCGCCATCAAACCCGCCGCCGCCCTTCCGCTCGCGCAGCCAGCCGGGCGAGCCTTCGAACCATGGGCCGTTGTCGGAGGTGAAGATCACCACCGTGTCGCGCTCCAGTTTCAGCGCCTTCAGCTTGGCCAGCAGCCGCCCGACGATCGAGTCGATCTCCTGCACCACCGCGCCATAGGGACCGGCGAAGGTCTTGCTGTCGAAAGGCGCGTGCGGGTGCTCGGGCAGATGCGGGGCGCTGAGCGCCAGCTCGACGAAGAACGGCCGGTCCTTGTTGGCCTCGATGAACCGCTCGGTGTGCTCGTAGAATTGCTGCTGGAGCTGCGGATAATCGACCGGGCTCTTCACCGTTTCATCGGAGCCGGCGTGGGACTCGTAGAGCGCCAGCGGGCTCATGTCGTGGCTGTAGGGGATGCCGAAGAACGCGTCGAAGCCGTGTTTGGTCGGCGGCCATGCCGGACCCAGGTGCCCCAGGTGCCACTTGCCGAACAAGGCGGTCGCGTAAGCCGGCTTCAGCGCATTGGCGATGGTCACCTCGTCGAGCGGCAGGCCACGGTCGTCCTGCTGCATGATGACCTCGTAGCCCAGGCCCGTGCGCACGGGGTAGCGGCCGGTGAGCAGGCCCGCCCGTGACGGGGTGCAGAGGTTGGCCGGGGCGTAATAGTCGGTGAGCACGACGCCTTCGCGAGCCATCTTCTCGATCTGCGGCGTCTTGATGCCGCCCGGCTCGTAGATGCTCACGTCGCCGTAGCCGAGGTCGTCGCAGAGCACGATTACGAAATTGGGCGGCCGCCGCCCCTGCCCGCGCGCCGCAGGCGCGGCCATCGTAGCCAAGGCCGCGCCCGCGCCCTGCAACAGAGTCCTGCGCTTCATGAATTCCCCCGCCAAGCTTGCCGCCGCCGACCATGCGCCGCCGCCTTGGCTTCTGGCGAGTCGGGCGGACCCTCCAGACGCAAAAAAGGCAGCCCTTTCGGACTGCCTTCGCCGCTTCCCCTGTTTCCGCGCAGGATCGAAATCCTGGGAAGCGCCGCGGGGCCCCACGCCCCGGCGATCGAAAGAACGACCGCCGTTAATGAAGTTGATCGCTCCGAGAACGGCGTAAGGCAATAGGCCACAACCGCGGTATGGACAGAGGCCGGCCGGCTGTGGCGGCGGCGCAACGCCCCGAAATGGCCTCAATCGGGGCAAGTGGCGGACACATCTCGGATGTTTATGGTTAGTGTCGGCTGATCGGCATCCGGTCCGGATCCTGAACAGCCCCCCCAGCCCCCCAGATTGGGCGCAGGTCGGCCGACGCTCCCTCCTTCAGTCCCATCGAAGCCTCGCAAGGCGCCTTCACGTGCGCGTCGCGCGCCCGCGGCTATCGCGCTTGCCTCCGAGTCCGGCTAGAAGCCCGCCATGAGCGCCCAGCCCTCCAAGACCGTGGCCGAAACGGCGGCCGAGTATGGCCTCAGCCGCTCCGAATACGACGTCATCGTCCAGCGCCTGAACCGCGAACCGAACCCCGTCGAACTCGGCGTCTTCTCGGTGATGTGGTCCGAGCACTGCTCCTACAAGTCGAGCAAGAAACACCTGGGCAAGTTCCCCACCACCGGCCCTCGCGTGATCTGCGGCCCGGGGGAGAACGCCGGCGTCGTGGACATCGGCGACGGGCCGGGCGGGACGAAGCTGGCCTGCATCTTCAAGATGGAGAGCCACAACCACCCCTCCTACATCGAGCCCTATCAAGGCGCGGCGACCGGCGTCGGCGGCATCATGCGCGACGTCTTCACCATGGGCGCGCGGCCGATCGCACTGCTGAACGCGCTCCGCTTCGGCGATCCCAGTCATCCCAAGACGAGGCGGCTGGTGTCCGGCGTGGTCGCCGGCATTGGCGGCTACGGCAATTGCGTCGGCGTGCCGACCGTGGCCGGCGAGACCAATTTCCATCGTGGCTACGACGGCAACATCCTGGTCAACGCCATGTGCGTTGGCCTGGCCGACGCCGACAAGATCTTCTACTCCGCAGCGCCCTCGGCGGGCCTGCCGGTGGTTTATTTCGGCTCCAAGACCGGCCGCGACGGCATCCACGGCGCGACCATGGCCTCGGCCGAGTTCGACGACGCCTCGGACGAGAAGCGCCCGACCGTCCAGGTCGGCGACCCCTTTGCTGAGAAACTGCTGATCGAGGCGACGCTGGAGCTGATGGCGTCAGGCGCCGTGGCGGCGATCCAGGACATGGGCGCGGCCGGCCTCACTTCCTCCTCGGTCGAAATGGCCGGCAAGGGCGGGGTCGGCGTCGAACTCGACCTCGACGCCGTGCCTCAGCGCGAGGAGGGCATGAGCGCCTACGAGATGATGCTCTCGGAAAGCCAGGAGCGGATGCTGGCGATCCTCAAGCCTGGTCGGGAAGCCGACGGCGAGCGCATCTTCGCCAAGTGGGGTCTGGACGCGGCGACCATCGGTCGGACTACCGACACCGGCCACCTGGTGCTGAAGCACAGGGGCGAGACGGTCTGCGACGTGCCGCTGGCTCCGCTGTTTGATGACGCCCCGCTCTATGACCGTCCCTGGACCGCGCCCGCGCCGCAGCCGCGCCTTGCCCCGGCCGACGTGCCGGAACCCGCGGATTACGCCGAGGCGGTGCTGAAGCTGATGAGCGCGCCCGACATGGCCTCCAAGCGCTGGCTCTGGGAGCAGTACGACCGCCACGTCATGGCCGACACCCTGGAGGACAGCGCCACCGGCGCCGACGCCGGGATCGTGCGCGTGCATGGCACGCAGAAGGCGCTGGCGCTGACCTCCGACGTCACGCCCCGCTATGTGCAGAACGATCCTTACGAGGGCGGCAAGCAGGCCGTGGCCGAGGCCTGGCGCAACCTGACCGCGGTCGGCGCCGACCCCATCGCCATCACCGACAACCTGAACTTCGGCAATCCCGAGCGGCCGGAGATCATGGGCCAGATCGTCCGCGCCATCGAAGGCATGGCCGAGGCTTGCCGCGAGCTCGACTTCCCCGTCGTGAGCGGCAACGTCAGCCTCTACAACGAGACCAACGGCTCAGCCATTCCACCGACGCCGACGGTCGGCGCCGTGGGCCTGATCGACGACTACGCGCGGCGCGCCGACTTTGGCGGCCTGAAGCCGGGGGACGCCCTGGTGCTGGTCGGCGAGACCAAGGGCGAGCTCGGCGCCTCGATGTACCTGCGCGAGTTGCTCGGCCGCGAGGATGGCGCGCCGCCGCCGGTCGATCTCGCCGTCGAGCGCCGCAACGGAGACTTCATCCGAAGCGTGATCCAGTCCGGCCAATCGACTGTCGTACATGACCTTTCCGACGGCGGTCTGGTTGCCGCCGTCGTGGAAATGGCCCTGGCGTCCGGCGTCGGCGGCCAGCTTCTGCGGACCGATGGCTTGCCCGCCCACGCCTGGCTGTTCGGCGAGGACCAGGGCCGCTACCTGGTCGCCACCCGCGCCGCCGACGCCCTGCTCGCCGCGGCCGAGGCCAGCGGCGTGCCCGCCCGCATCGTCGGCGAGGCCTGCAACGACGTCCTGGCCTGCCCCGGCCTCTTCAGCCTCGACCTGGAGCGCCTGCGGACCGCCCACGAGGGCTGGATGCCGGCGTTCATGGGCGCCTAGGAAGATGCAGGCCCAGCGCCCTCACCTCGCCTACACGCGGGCGCTGATCGGCCAGCCCGGCTCCCGCGAGCGGATTCCGACGCCCGCCGCGGTGCTCGACCTCGACGCCTTCGAGGGCAACCTCGCCGGGATGGCGGCCCGCGCCAAGGCCGCGGGGTTAGCGCTCCGCCCCCACGCCAAGTCGCACAAGTGCGCCGCCGTCGCCCTTCGCCAGATCGAGGCCGGCGCGGTCGGGATCTGCTGCGCCAAGCTGGCCGAGGCCGAGGCCATGGCGGCGGCAGGCGTCGATGCGATCCTGGTCACCTCGCCCATAGCCGGCGCGGCGCAGGCCGAGCGCGCCGCCAAGCTGGCGCAGGACGTCGCCGACTTCCGCATCGTGGTCGACCATCCCGACGGCGCGGCCGAGCTCGGCGCGGCGGCGCAAGGGCCCATCCAGGTGCTGGTCGACGTCGACCCCGGCATGGGCCGCACCGGCGTCCACGACGCCGCCCAGGCCGTGGAGGTGTTCCGCGCCGTCGGCGCCCAGCCGAGCCTCACCTTCCTCGGTCTCCAGTGCTACGGCGGCCACTGGCAGCACATGGAAGACGCCAACGCCCGCGCCGCGGCGGTCGCCGGCGGCATGGCCTACCTGTCGAAGGTGATCGCCGCTCTGCGCCAGGCCGGCGCCGACATCAAGGTCGTGACCGGCGGCGGCACCGGCTCGTTCGCCGCCGACGCGGCCCAGGGCGTGCTGACCGAGGTGCAGCCTGGCTCCTACGCCTTCATGGATCGCGAATATCGCGACGCGTTGAAGGACGATCCCGATGGCGCGTTCGAGCAGGCGCTGACGATCGCCTCCACCGTGATCAGCGCCAACCATCCCAAGTGGGTGACCGTCGACGCCGGTCTCAAGGCCTTCGCCACGGACGGACCCCTGCCGGTGGCGGCCACGCCCAGGTTCGCCGCCTGCGCCTATCGCTTCTTCGGCGACGAGCACGGCCGGCTGATGCGCCCCGACGGAGAGTCCGTCGCGCGCGGCGAGCGGCTTGAGTTCGTCCCGCCTCACATCGACCCGACGCTCGACCGCTACGACGTCATCCACTTTGTGCGCGGCGACGTGCTGGTCGAGATCGCGCCGGTCGAGGGGCGCGGCGGGTCACAATAGATTCAATTTTTCTGCGCTTGTCCGCCGACTTGAGCCGGATAATGGTCCCGCCCATTGCAGATGAGGACAAGGCCAGTGACCCTGAAGCTTAACGACATCGCCCCCGATTTCACCCAGGACTCCACCGAGGGCCCGCTGCACTTCTATGACTGGGCGGATGGCAAGTGGGTGCTGTTCTTCTCGCATCCGAAGGATTTCACGCCGGTCTGCACCACCGAGCTTGGCGCGGTCGCCAGGCTGAAGCCCGAGTTCGACAAGCGCGGCGTCAAGGTGCTGGGACTCTCCGTCGACCCCGCCGACAACCACAAGCGCTGGGCGGCGGACATCGCCGAGACGCAAGGGACCGCGCCGAATTTCCCGATGATCGCCGACACCGACCTGTCTGTCTCCAAGCTCTACGGCATGCTGCCGGCGGACACGGAAGGCACGTCCGAAGGCCGCACGCCGGCCAATAACGCCACGGTCCGCAACGTCTTCGTCATCGGGCCCGACAAGCAGATCAAGCTGATCCTGGTCTACCCGATGAGCACCGGGCGGAACTTCGCCGAGATCCTGCGCGCGATCGATTCCATACAGCTGACCGCCGCGCATAAGGTGGCGACGCCGTCGGACTGGAAGCAAGGCGAGGACGTGATCATCAGCGGCGCCGTCAGCGACGACCAGGCCAAGGACCTGTTCCCCGGCTACGTCACCCTGAAGCCCTATCTGCGGACCGCCAAGCAGCCGGGCGGTTAATCGGTCGCCGCGCCCGCGCCTCGCCGGCGCATCAGCTCGGGGTTCCGTCTGCCGTTCACGGCGCGCAGGTAGATCGAGTCCTCGACGGGCTCCGGCGGCGCAGCCTTCCGGGCTGGCGCGTTCTTGACCAGTTCGACATGCAGGTGCGCCCCCTGCGAGCCATGGGCGCCCTCAGCGAGCACGCGCGAGAACGGCCCGCCGGCGCTGCGCAGCTTGGCCGCGGCGGCGCTGAGCGGGAGGTGATCGACCACCGCATCATAGGCGCCGGGCGCCTCGGGGCCGCCGATCGAATGGCGGGAGGTGTGGCCCGGAGCGACGGTTCCGGCGCCTTGGCGGCGCAGCTCGTCTTCCTGGGCCTTGGTGCGATAGCCGCTGGTCTGGCGCCAGCGGCCCTCGCCGAAGACCTTGTTCATCGTCGTGTGGAAGTCGTCCTCGGAGGCGACCTTGACCTTCTTCGGGTGGAAGGACGCGAACTCGTCGCCCGCGTTGACCACCTGGATGGTTCCGGCTTGCGCGCCGCCCGCCAGACCGACGGACATGGCGATCGCGAAGATTGAAATCTTGGCGAATTTCATCGCACTGATCGCGCCGCTTCGCGACGCTTCCCCCTATCGCAGGCTTTGCGCCCAGCCTCCATTCATCGCAAAGACCATAGCAGGCTAAGCTTTCCAAGGTGTTCAACAGGCGCGGGTCGCCGGCGGAGAGGCATGAAATGAGCAGCTTGAACCGCTTCTGGACGCGCTCGGCGGCGCCCCTGCCGCCATGGCCGGAACCGGAAACCTTCGAACTGCGGCGCGCGCCGATCCCGCAGCCGACGGCCGGCCAGGCCCTGACCCGGACGATCTACGTCTCCCTCGACCCTTACCAGTGGGGCTACAAGAAGCGCGGCGTCGAGCCGGCCGGCGCGCCTTGCCACGCCCGCACCGTGTCCCAGGTGGTCGAGAGCCGCATCGACGGCCTCGCGCCCGGCGATTTCGTCTTCAACACCAACGGCTGGGCCGAGTACGGCCTGATGGGCGAAGGCGTGCCGCGCCCCGGCTACATGGTCCCGCGCAAGCTCGACCCAGCCCAGGGCCGCATCTCCCAGGCGGTGGGCGTGCTCGGGATGCTCGGCTTGACGGCCTACGCCGGCATGGTCCTGCAGTGCGATCCAAACGCCGGCGAGACCGTCGTGGTCTCGGCGGCCTCCGGCGGGGTGGGCCAGATCGCGGGCCAACTCGCCCGCCTGCGCGGCGCGCGCGTCGTGGGGATCGCCGGCGCCGAGAAGAAATGCCGGTTCGTAACCGAAGAGCTCGGCTTCGACGCCTGCGTCTCGCACCTCAGCCCGAGTTTCGCTGCGGACCTGAAGGCCGCCTGCCCGGCCGGCGTCGACATCTATTTCGAGAATGTCGGCGGCGCGGTGTTCGACGCGGTCCTGCCGCTGTTCAATCCTGGTGCGCGGATGACGATCTGCGGGCTGATCGCCCATTATGGCGACGCCGAGGGGGACGCGCGGGCCGCCCTGATGGCGCGGGGAGATGGCATCTTCCGCCAACGCGGCGTCACCGTCCGCGACCTGTTCGTCGGCGATTACGTCAAGGACCACTACGACCAGTTCCTGGCCGACGTCGCCCCGCACGTCGCGGCCGGCGAGATCAAATACCTGGAGGATATCCGCGAGGGCCTGGAGACAATCCCCTCCGCGTTCGCCGAAATGCTGAGCGGCGGCAACTTCGGCAAGATGCTGGTGCGGGTGAGCGAGGATCCGACGCTGTAGAGGTTCAGTAGATTTCGAACGGCCGCCGCGCCTCGCGCCACGCCGCTTCGTCCGGGGCGGTCAGGGCCTCCAGATCGCCCGGCGTGGCCGCCGGGTCGTCCACCCATTCTCGCAAGGCTGGGCCGCCGTTGATCACGTCGATGGCGAGCTTGCCGACCTCATACTCGTAGGCGAAATCGCGCCACAGCGGATAATCGGGATAGAGCCGGCGTATCGCCTTGAACGCCAGCGTCTGCAGCCGCCAGGGCTGAAACGCTGCGGGGTCGTAGCTGGGGTCTTCGGTGTGGATCTGCACGCCATGGCAGAGCTGGTGGACGTGCTTGTGGAAGGTCGGCTCGAACCAGCAATCGCGCAGGCGGCACCCCTCCAGCCAGTCGGGGGCCAGGGCGGCCATCTCCTGAAGCACGCGCCGCGCGTCGATGTCCGGCGCGCCGAACAGCTCCAGCGGCCGGGTGGTGCCGCGACCCTCTGAGAGGGTCGTGCCCTCCAGCATCACGGTCCCGGGATAGGCCCTGGCCATCCACAGGTTCGCCGCGTTCGGGCTGGGGTTGACCCAGGTCCGCTCGCCCAGCGGCCAGCCGAAGCCCGGTGCGGCCTGCGGCGCCCAGTCCTGCATCTCCATGACCCGATAGTCGACGTCGAGCCCGAGCGTCGCGATGAACCAATGGCCCAGTTCGCCCAAGGTCAGGCCGTGGCGCATCGGCATCGGCCCCGCGCCCACGAAGCTCTC
>Ga0207667_10007028_pt1 | contig 13598 bp, 13 predicted proteins | sample KBSCornC52_FD_184301 | JGI IMG/M metagenome (GOLD analysis project Ga0207667, IMG submission 184301) | Corn rhizosphere microbial communities from Kellogg Biological Station, Michigan, USA - KBS Corn C5-2 (SPAdes) (version 2) | ecosystem: Host-associated > Plants > Roots > Rhizosphere > Soil ...
GCCATGTCCAGCAGGCGGCAGGCCACATTGGTCAAGGCCACCGTGCCGTTATCCTCGCGGATCTTGTGAAGGCAGCATTTGCCGCAGCCGTCGCACAGGCTTTCCCATTCCGCGTGGCTCATCTGCGCCAGCGTCTTGGTGCGCCAGAACGGTGTGACTCGCGGCTTGTCCTTGCGTGTGCTCATAAGGCCGTGCGGTTACTGCGCCTGCAATTCCCGCTGCAGGCGCGACACGAGATCGGTTGGCGTGATCTCATTGGGGAATTGAGCCACATACGCACCGTCACTGTCGAGAAGATAGATGATATCGCTATGGGCAACGGCGTCGCCGGATTTGTTCGAAAAGGCGTGATACGCCTTTTCCATCTGCTTGATAGCGTCGGGCGTGCCTGTCAGGCCCACAAAGCGCGGGTGGAAGTTGGCGAGATAAGCCTTCATCACCTCAGGCGTATCGTGTTCGGGATCGACGGTGACGAACATGGGCATCACCGTCTTCCCCTCGATGCCCAATGTATTGAGCGCGTCCGTGATCTTCTGCAGCGTCGTCGGGCAAATCTCCGGACACTGGGTGAAGCCGAAATACAACAGAGTGTAATGACCTTTCAGGATGCTCTCGGTGACGGCCTTGCCATCGGCATCCATAAGGCTGAAAGGCGCGCCCGCGTTCGCGCTGCGCGTGACCAGCGGCTCAGGCTTCGGCCGTACGCCGGGCCAATAGAGATAAAGCACCGCGCCGGTGCCCAACAGGATGAGGGCGATGATAAGAATACGCTTGGCCATGATGCATCCGTGTGGGCGCTGGAACCAGGGGAGCGCGAAATTAGACCAGACCCGCGCGGGATGTAAGCATCCGTTAGAGGAAATAAATTTAATGCAAGGCTGCAAGGCGTCGGGTGATTTCGTCGTGCAGTGGTGTACCGGGCGCGACGGCCTGCAACGCCGCGGTCCATAAGGCGCGGGCCTCTTTGGTGTTGCCGTGTTTGGCTTTGTCGAGGCCCAATACGAATAAGGCATTGGGTTCGCTGGCATCAAGGATATGGATATCGTTGGCGACGTGCACCAGGGCCGGCGACAATGATGGCCCATCCAAATCACTTTCCTGGGCCAGAAGGTCCGCCAGTTGCAGTTTGGGCGCGAGTTCTTGCGGTTTCAATTTGATGGCGTGGGCATAGGCATCCTTGGCACCCGCGGTGTTGCGCAGAACCGCATAGGCGCGGCCCAAGCGCATCCAACCATCATAATTGGCGGGATTGTCCGGATCGGCGGCGAGCCGCGCCGCCAGGCCCCCCACCATGCCCTTGATCATCTCCTGCTGTTCCGGCGTGAAGTTGCCTTTCAGGGCGCTTACGTCCGGTGACGCAGGATCGCGGGACGCTGTTGCCGTGCTGTTGGCGGGCATGGGCGTGTTTGAACGCGCGGTTTCGGGGGCGCCATCCACCACATCCAAGGCGTGTCGCGGTGTCACGGACATGGGCATGATGCCCGCGTCCTGCGCCACCGCCGCCATTTGCTGACGCACGGATTCGACCCAGGGCGCATCCTTGGGGGCCGCGGCGGTCATCTCGCGCCAAATGGCAATGGCGGTATTGGCGTTGCCGGCCTGCGCTTGTTCCAGGCCCAGATAGAATCGTGCGCGCGGCTCGCTGCGGTCGATCCGCAGCGCGTGCACGAACGCGACATGAGCGTCGGGGCTGATGCTGCCACCCGCAGCACCGGTCAAGGCCTCGCCGTAACCCGCGTAACCGTCGGCTTCATTAGGCTGCAAGGTAATGAGGTGTTTGTAGGCATCGGCGGCGTCGGCGAACCGTTCCAGCCGGCGATAGCTGCGTGCCAACAGGGACCAGCCTTCGGGGTTCTCCGGCGTCTCATGGACGCGGGCGGCAAGCTTTTCCACCAGAGCCGCCATCTCGCTGTCCGTGTGGCCACCGGCTTCCTGATGCGCCGGGCGGCGACCGTCCGCCAGCTGCGGTGCGCCGACGGCGAGATAAAGACCGAGGGCGGCGAACGGTACCAGCACGGCGATGGCGGCGGTAAGGACGGCGCGCTGCCCCGGCGCATCGCCATGCACGGGCACGGGTGGGGTTCTACCTGCGGCAATGAGGCGGCGCTGAATCTCGACCCGCGCCGTCTCTGCTTCCGTTGCACTGATGACGCCCCGTTCCAGATCGCGTTCCAACTCCTGCAATTGATCGCGGAACACAGCCATGTCGTAAGCCGCGCGATCGGCGGATGGTTTGGGCGCGCGCAACAGGGGCCACAACAACGCCGCCAGGACGATCAAGGTCACGCCACCGCATAACAGCCAGATCATGAATGCGGTCCGTTGTTGTCATTGAGGCGCGCGAGCACAGCGGCTTCATCCGGCGACAGGGGCGCAGCAGGCGCGGCTGTACGCCTGGCTATGCGAAATAGGGCGAAGGCACCGAGGGCAAGTATAAGCGCCGGTCCCAGCCACAGCAGCAATGTCGTGCCCGTGAAGCGCGGCTTCAGCAGCACGAACGCGCCGTAGCGGCTCACCATGTAATGCAGCACTTCGTCGTTGGTGTCGCCGGCGGCGATGCGGCGGCGTACCAGCAAGCGCATGTCGTGGGCCAGCTCGGCATTGGATTCGTCGATGGTCTCGTTCTGGCACACCACACAGCGCAAAGCCTGGCTCACTTCGCGCGCACGGGCTTCAAGCTTGGGATCCGCCATCATCTCGCTGGGTTCCACGGCGCGCACCGCGGTCACGCTCAGCAGCAGCGCCAGCAGCAGGACGAGGCGGCTCACGGCTGCGCCGCCGCGCTGGTGGGCGTGTTCTTTTGCAGCTCGGCGACAAGCGGCTGCAACGTGGTGCGCCACACCTCCGGTGTGATGGGGCCGATCTGCTTGTAGCGGATGACGCCCGCGGCATCGACCACGAAGGTTTCCGGCGCACCGGTGACGCCGAGATCGATGGCGGTGGCGCTATCCGGGTCTTGGCCGACCAGCGTGTAGGGGTCGCCGTGGTTGGCCAACCACGCGGCGCCGCGTGCCGGCGTATCGCGCCAGTCGATGCCGTAAATGGGCACCTGGCCCTCTTTGGCGATCCGTATCAGCTCGGGATGTTCTTCCAGACAGGCGATGCACCAGGAGCCGAACACATTCACCAGGCTGACGCGGCCTTTCAACTCCCCGTCGCTGAAGGGTGCTGCCGTGTCGGCCTGGCGGCCGGGCAGGGCGGGCAACGAGAACTTGGGCACGGGGGTGTTCAGCAGCACGCTGGGAATCAGGTGCGGATCGTCGCCGTGATCCACGTCCAGCAGCCGCTTGGCGAAAAGGCCCACCAGCACCGCCATGGCGACGATGGGCAGCACATAGGGCCAGCGCCGCCGCGGGGATATGGGACCGGATGACAAGGCCATGATGCGGTCTATTCCGCGGCCGCGGGCAGGGCGCCCGCGGCTGCTGCACGACGGGGGGCGCCGATGCGCAAACGGCGGTCGCTGAGAGACGTAAGCCCGCCCAAGCCCATGCTTATAACGCCCAACCAGATCCACGGCACCAGCGGCTGATAGTAGATGCGGGTCACGAACGCGCCGCTATCGCCTTGGGGATCGCCGATGACGGTGTAGAGATCGGCCAGCGGCGTGGTCATGAGGGACGGCACGGTGGTGGTCTGGGGCGGCTGCACATAGGTGCGGCGTTCCGGGCCAAGCACGGTGATCTGCCGTTCGCCCTTCAGTACCGTGAACATGCCACGCTGGGCGGTGTAGTTGGGGCCTGGCTCCGCTTGCGCGCCGTCGAAGCGCACGGTGTATCCGGCGACCGTGATGGATTGGCCGGGCGCCATGGTCTGAATGTGCTCCTGCTTCCAGGCGGTGGAGGCGGTGACGCCGGCGATGACAATCGCCAACCCGACATGCGCCAAGGTCATGCCGTGGGCGGCGCGCGGCACATGGGCGATGCGCGTGAGCGCACCCGGCGCAAAAGGCCGGTTGCGCGTGCACCATTCCGTGATGGAGGCGCCCGCAAGCCAGGCCGCTAATCCCAGACCGGCGGCAGCCGCGAGATCATGGAGATCGGCGCCGTTGATCACGGCGAATATGGCCGCAACGGCGAGCGCGACACCGGCCGCAACCGCCAGGCGCATGAGCGCGCCGTGCAGATCGCCGCGCTTCCACGCCAGCAGCGGCCCGACACCCGCCGTGGCAATAAGCGGTACCATGAGCGGCACGAACACGCGGTCGAAGTAAGGCGGTCCGACGGTGATCTTGCCCATGTCCAACGCATCAGCGATGAGAGGATAGAGCGTGCCCAGCAATACGGTCATGGCGGCCGTGGCCAGGAAAAGATTATTCAGCAGCAGCGCGCCTTCGCGCGAGATGGGCGCGAACAATCCACCGCCCTCGAGACGCGGCGCGCGCACGGCAAAGAGCGTCAACGCACCGCCGATAGCCGTGGCCAGGATCAACAGCACGAACACGCCGCGGGTGGGATCGGCGGCGAAGGCATGGACCGAGGTGAGGATGCCCGAGCGCACCAGGAACGTGCCGAGCAACGACAGGGAAAAGGTGACGATGGCCAGCAGGATGGTCCAGCTTTTCAATGCCTCGCGCTTCTCTACCACGATGGCCGAATGCAGCAGCGCCGTGCCGGTGAGCCACGGCATGAACGACGCGTTCTCCACCGGGTCCCAGAACCACCAGCCGCCCCAGCCGAGCGTGGTGTAGGCCCACCAACTGCCGAGGCCGATGCCGAGGGTGAGGCATGTCCATGCCGCCAGCGTCCATGGTCGCACCCAGCGCGCCCAAGCCGCATCGACGCGGCCCTCGATCAGCGCGGCGACGGCAAAGGAGAACGCCATGGAGAAGCCCACATAGCCCAGGTAGAGCATGGGCGGATGAATGGCCAGGCCCGGATCTTGAAGAATCGGGTTCATGCCCTTGCCTTGCAGCGGCGCGGGATCGAGGCGCATGAACGGATTGGAGGTGAACAGGATGAAGGCGATGAAAGCGGCGCCGATCATCCCTTGCACCGCCAGCGCGCGCGCCATGAGGGCGGGCGGCAGGTTGGTGCCGAAGGCGGCCACACCCGCGCCGAACACAGCGAGGATGGTGATCCATAAAACCATCGACCCTTCATGGTTCCCCCACACGCCGGCGATCTTGTAGAGCAGCGGCTTGGTGGTGTGGGAATTCTCGAACACGGCAACGACCGAAAAGTCATTGACGATGAAAGCGTGCGCGAGCGCAACGAATGCCAGGCCGATGAGGCCCAGCTGCGCGAACGCCGCCGGTCGTGCCACCGCCATCCACGCGGGCGTATTACGCGCGGCGCCCAGCAGCGGCACCAACGCTTGAATGATGGCCACGGGCAACGCCAGCGCCAGGGCGAATTGACCGAGTTCAGTCAGCATGGGCGCACATCCGCATAATTGTCGTCAGCTTGATAAATGGGGTACGCCGTGTGGCCCTGGAACCTATGCCAACAAACTGTATTGTCGCCCCGCATTGAGTGCGGGGCCCACGATTCATCCGCACGGACCGTGCGTGACGAAGGGTGGGTCCCCGACCACGTCGGGGACGACAATAAAGAACCGGCGTCATTGCGCGGGTCCTTTGGCGGTCGCTGCGTTTTCCTGCCAGCGGCCGCTCTTCTTCAAGGCGTCGGCCACTTCGCGCGGCATATAGTTCTCGTCATGCTTTGCCAGCACTTCGCTGGCGGCGAACACGCCGTCGCTGTTCATGTGGCCTTCCACCACGACGCCGGTGCCCTCCTTGAACAGGTCGGGCAGCAGGCCGGTGTAGCGCACGGGCAGGCTGTGGCTCATGTCGGTGACGGTGAAGTTTACGGTCGCGCCGTTCTTCACAACGGAGCCTTTCTCCACCAGGCCACCCATGCGGATGCGCTGGCTTGGCCCCGGCTGCTTGGCCGCCATTTCCGTGGGGCTGAAGAAGAACACCAGATTGTCCTGGAACGCCGACAGCACCAAGGCCGTGCCGGCGAACAGGCCGCACAAGCCGAGGGCGATGAAATAAAGACGGCGGCGCTTGCGGGTCACGGCGTGCTCTGGCGATCACGCCTCACGGCTTCGAATTCCCGTTCCCGCGCTTTCAGGCCGCGCCACGTCATGACCAGGGCCGCGATCAAACTCACGATGACCACGCCATAAGCAGACCAGACGAAATAAGCGTAGCCGCCCATGTGCAGGAAATCGGCGAACAGGTCCATATCCACGTTACACCTGTTGCGGCGTGGCAGTGGCGACGGGCGCAGCGGCGCGGGCGCGCCGCGCGTTGCGGATCTTGGCGTCGAGAATCTCGATGCGCAAACGCAGGACCAGCAGGCACACGTAATAAGCCATGAACGCGCCGACCATGAGAAATAGCGGCCACAACATCGCGGCGCTGACGGTGAAGCCTTGCATGGTGAGAATGGACGGCTGGTGCAGGGTGTTCCACCAGTTCACGGAGAAGTGGATGATGGGCAGGTTCACCGATCCCACCAGCGCCAGTACGGCGGCGGCCTTGTCGCCGCGCTCGCTGTCCTCGAACGCGTCGGCCAGCGCCAGATAGCCGATGTAAAGGAACTGCAAGATCAGCATGGAGGTGAGGCGCGCGTCCCACACCCAGTAGGCGCCCCACATGGGCTTACCCCACAACATGCCGGTAATGAGGCAGAGCGCGGTGAACATGCAGCCCAGGGGCGCGGAGGCGCGGGCGATGAGGGTGGCCATGGGATGACGCCAGATCAGGAAGGCGGCGCTGTTGGCCGCCATGATCCCGTAGATCATCAGGCCCATCCAGGCGCTGGGCACGTGGATGTACATGATCCGCGCCGCGTCGCCTTGCTGGTAATCGGGCGGCGAAACCACCAGCGCCATGGGCAGGCCCGCCAGGAACAGCGCGACCGTCACTATTGCCGCCCACGGCAAGATGCTGTTGGCGAGCCGCATGAAGTCGGTGGGGTTGGCGTATTTATGCATCTTCACCTGCGGAGCCCTGCCGCGTTTTCAGACGCTGGCCGACCCGTGATTTATCCCTGTGACTTAGGTCTTGGGTTTATCCCGTGAAGGTCCCGGCGACTACTTGAAACCTTGAAATTTTGGATATCCACCGCAATTCACACGCGGCGTGGTTCCGGCGTCACAATCTACACGATTTCAGGGGCTTAGAAAGAACCACGGTTGCTGATCACCGGTCCGACGAACACCTATCGATATCAGCGCTGAACGCTTACGCCGCAAGCTGCGATGTGCAGTTGGGACAGCGCGTGGCTTTCATGGGGATCGCCGAACAGCAGAACGTGCAGTCCTTTGTCGTCGACGCTGCCGGCGGCGGCTTGGGCAGGAAGCGGTTCACCTGTTTCACCATAAGGAAGATGGCGAAGGCGACGATGATGAAATCGATGATGGTGTTTATGAACAGGCCCACGTTGATGGTGGCGGCACCCGCGGCTTTGGCGTCGGCGATGGTCTTGTAGGACTCCCGCGAGAGGGTGATGAAGATGTTGGAGAAGTCCACGCCGCCCAGCATCACGCCCAGCGGCGGCATGAGGATATCGCTGACGAACGAGGTGACGATCTTGCCGAAGGCGGCGCCAATGACCACGCCCACCGCCAGATCGATCACGTTGCCCCGCGCGGCGAAGTCCCGGAATTCCTTTAACATGGCCGTCTCCTCCAGAATGGAACCACCGAAAGTATTCTACGCCTGTGATGTCGCCGCGCTACTGGGCTGCCTGGCGCAAGGCCAACGAAGCTGCGAACGGCGTCAGGGTCAGGGCCAAGATCAGAAATCCCGCTAGCACCAGCAACGGCGGCTTCACGGCGATGCCGGTGAGGCCCGCCTCCACGGCGGCCGTACCGAAGATCAACACCGGCACATACAGCGGGAGCACCAGCAACGATAGCAACACGCCGCCGCGCCGCGCGCCAAGCACCAGGCTCGCGCCGACCGCGCCCAAGAGACTCAGCGTGGGCGTGCCTAATGTGAGTGCCGCGATCAACGGCACATAACCTTCCGCCGGCATGTGCAGGGTCAGCGCCAGCAGCGGTGCCACGATCACCAATGGAATGCCTGTTATGGCCCAGTGGGCGGCAACTTTCGCGAGCACGATGAGCGGCAGCGGCGTGCCGCTGAGGATGAGTTGATCGAGCGTGCCGTCTTCGAAGTCGGTGGCGAACATACCTTCCAGGGACAGCAGCGCCGCCAACAGCGCCGTCACCCACACCACGCCGCCGGCGATGCGCGCCAGCACGCCCGCTTCGGGGCCGACGCCGAAAGGAAACAGCACGGCGGCAATGGCGAAGAAACCCACAGCGGTCCAGCTGTCGCCGCGCTGACGCATGGCCAGGCGCAAATCGCGGGCAAGAACGGCGGGCCATGTCGAGGACGCGTGCGTCATCGTTTTTTTCTTACATGATCACCCTCGGACTTGATCCGAGGGTCCGGCGCCATATGAGTCAAGGCTCGCGGCAGACTTAAGCCGATTGTCGCCCCGGCGAAGGCCGGGGCCCACTTTTCAGTGCGCACCGGGCTATTAAGTTTGGTGAGATGTGGATCCCGGAATGCGCGACGCTGCGCCTCGCTTATCCGGGATGACGGATCGCGATCAGACCGACGCAGATTTTTCCATGGAAGCGTTCGTGTCATGCCGCGTCGCTCCAGTGGGCGGCGGGCATTGCGGCGAAGCGGCCGAGATCGAGCACGCCAGCATCCGTAACCGGCGCCGCACCGTGACTGGCCAGCACCACCAGACCGCCGCGCGCGCGATGTTCGGCGATGACGGCAGCGAGCGTGTCCAAGGCTGCGTTATCCAGGGTGTTGGCGGGTTCGTCCAGCAGCCACAAGGGCGCGGGTGCGACCAGCAAGCGCGCCAATGCCAGCCGATGGCGTTGTCCGGCGGACAAAACGCGGGCGGGCAGGCTCGCCAGGGTGCCCAGGCCGAAGCGGCGCAGGGCGTCCGCGCGCGCGGCTTCGGACGCGCCACCGTGGAGGCGGGCGGCAAAATCCAGGTTTTCCGCCACGGTCAGGGCGGCTTTCACGCCGTCGAGATGACCGATCAGGCGGGTGCGGCGGCTATGGGCTTCCGGATCGTCGGCGACGGCGACGCCGGCCCACAGCAACAGTCCCGCCGACGGCACCGCCAGACCGGCCATAAGGCGCAAAAGCGTGGTTTTGCCGCTGCCGTTGGCCCCCCGCAGTACCAGGGCCTGGCCGGGGGCGAGGGTGAAATCCAATCCGCCAAACACGCCGTGGCCGCCCCGGCGGCATGCCAACCCGGTTCCGGAAAACGTCGCTGCTTCAAACCCCTCTGCGCCCATGGGCGCGATCCTAGCAGAGCCCGCCCGGGGAAGGCCACCGGCTGAAGCGCTGAAACGGGCTTGAAACTGCTTTCCGGACAAAGGGTTGGTCTCATTTTCCGCCATGGCGACCCTGGACTCTGCCGCTCGGGATGTGGATGATGCGGGGAAGGATACGGGGTAGGACGGCGGGCGCTTCCGGCAGCGGCGATATTTCAATCGCGCGCGGTGGGTCCCGGCGCCAGGGATCACGTAGGCCAGTCAAATCACATCCCGGGGTTTTCCCTTATTAGGAGTACGCCATGTCGCTCAGCGGCCAGGACACCTTGAAATGCCGTCGCACGTTGACGGTCGGCGGTAAAAGCTACGATTACTTCAGCATCGCCGAGGCCAGCAAAACCCTGGGTGATGTGTCGAAGTTGCCGTTTTCCCTCAAGGTGCTGTTGGAGAATCTGCTGCGCTATGAGGACGGCGGGCACACGGTCAGCGTCGATCACGTCAAGGCGCTGGCGGGTTGGCTCAAGACCAAGAAGTCCGACGCCGAGATCAATTATCGTCCGGCGCGGGTGCTCATGCAGGATTTCACCGGCGTTCCTGCAGTCGTGGACCTGGCCGCCATGCGCGAGGCGATCAAAGCCCTGGGTGGCAATCCGCAGCGCATCAATCCGCTCTCGCCGGTGGACCTGGTCATCGACCACTCCGTGATGGTGGATGCCTACGGCACCAAGGACGCGCTCCAGAAGAACATCGACATCGAGTTCGAAAGAAATGGCGAGCGCTATCAGTTCTTGCGCTGGGGCCAGATGGGCTTCGACAATTTCCGTGTCGTGCCGCCGGGCACCGGCATTTGTCATCAGGTGAACGTGGAATACCTGGCGCAAGTGGTGTGGACCGGCGAGGACAACGGCAAGACCCTCGCTTATCCCGACACGCTGGTCGGCACGGACAGTCACACCACGATGGTCAATGGCCTGGCCGTGCTGGGCTGGGGCGTGGGCGGCATCGAAGCGGAAGCGGCCATGCTCGGCCAGCCGACGCCCATGCTGATTCCGGAAGTGGTGGGCTTCAAACTCACCGGCAAGATCCCCGCCGGCTGCACCGCCACCGATCTTGTGCTCACGGTCACGCAGATGCTGCGCAAGAAAGGCGTGGTGAACAAGTTCGTGGAATTCTACGGCCCGGGCCTCAACGATCTGTCGCTGACGGACCGCGCCACCATTGCCAACATGGCGCCGGAATACGGCGCCACCTGCGGCTTCTTCCCCATCGACAAGGAAGTATGCCGCTATCTCACCTTCACCGGCCGCGATCCCGCGCGCGTGGCGTTGGTGGAAGCCTATGCCAAGGCGCAAGGCCTGTGGCGCGACGACACCACCGCCGATCCCGTATTCACGGATACGCTGGAACTGGATATGGGCCAGGTGGAACCTTCGCTCGCGGGCCCGAAGCGGCCGCAGGATCGCGTGCCGTTGTCCGCCGCGGCGAAGGAATTCGACAAGGCGTTGAAGGACGGCTTCAGCCACGCCACGCCCGCCACCGCTCCCGTCGCGGGCCTCACCGGCACGGGCGCCAAGGACAAGCTGGAAGACGGCGACGTGGTCATCGCCGCCATCACCTCCTGCACCAACACCTCCAATCCTTCGGTGCTGTTCGCCGCCGGTCTGTTGGCGAAGAAAGCCCGCGCGAAAGGTTTGACGCGCAAGCCGTGGGTGAAGACCTCGCTCGCGCCGGGCAGCCAGGTGGTGACCGACTATCTCACCGCCGCCGGATTGCAGAGCGAGCTGGATGCGCTCGGCTTCAACACCGTGGGCTATGGCTGCACCACCTGCATCGGCAACTCAGGTCCCCTGGACGACAACATCGCCAAGGCCATCGAGAGCGGCGATCTGGTGGCGTCGGCGGTGCTGTCGGGCAACCGCAACTTTGAGGGCCGCATCAGTCCGCACGTGAAGGCCAACTATCTCGCCAGCCCGCCCCTGGTCGTGGCCTATGCGTTGCTGGGGTCCATGCGCAAGGACATCACCACGGAAGCGCTGGGCACCGGCAGCGACGGCAAGCCGGTCTATCTCAAGGATATCTGGCCGACGCCCAAGGAAGTGGCCGAATACACCGAGAAGTTCCTCACCCAGGCCATGTTCAAGAACCGCTACAGCGATGTGTTCAAGGGACCGTTGCCGTGGCAGGCGGTGAAGGCCACCAAGAGCGAGACCTATACCTGGGACAACAAATCCACCTACGTGGCCAACCCGCCGTACTTCGTTGGCATGGGCAAGGCGCCCAAGGGCGTCTCCGACATCGTCGGCGCGCGGCCCATGGCGATCCTGGGAGACTCGGTCACCACCGACCACATCTCGCCGGCCGGCTCCATCAAGAAGGACAGTCCCGCGGGCAAGTATCTCATCGCCCACGGCGTCGCGCCCGCGGACTTCAACTCCTACGGCGCGCGCCGCGGCCATCACGAGGTGATGATGCGCGGCACCTTCGCCAACATCCGCATCAAGAACGAAATGGTGCCCGGCGTGGAAGGCGGCATCACCAAGCATTATCCGTCGGGCGAAGTGATGCCCATCTATGACGCCGCCATGAAGTATCAGGCGGAGAAGACGCCGCTGGTGGTCGTGGCCGGGAAGGAATACGGCACTGGCTCATCGCGCGATTGGGCGGCCAAGGGCACCAACCTGCTGGGCGTGAAGGCGGTGCTGGTGGAAAGCTTCGAACGCATCCACCGCTCCAACCTGGTGGGCATGGGTGTGCTGCCCCTGCAGTTCAAGGGCGACATGAGCCGCAAATCCTTGAATCTGGATGGCACCGAAACCTTCGACATCAAGGGCCTTACGGGCCTCAAGCCCCTGGGTGACGTGAACGTCACCATCCATCGCAAGGACGGCAAGAGCGAGACCATCACCGTCCAGTGCCGCATCGATAACTCGGGCGAACTGGACTACTACAAGAACGGCGGCGTGCTGCACTACGTGCTGCGCAGCTTGGCGGCGTGAGGCTTTGCAATAATCGACCCCGCATCTCCTGATGTGGGGCTTTTATGCTTTCGATGACGCTGGCCTATGCGAGCGGCAATCGGACTGCCAAAAGACGATTCGCCCATCAATCGGATGCTCTCGATGACGAGGACGTATGAGTAGTTTCACCACCGAATTCGGCCACAAAATAGAATTTGTGCCGGGTTACTTCGAAGCGAACAAGAAATACAACGCGCATGTTGATGCGTCGGACCACGCATTCGATGCCGAGCTTCGCACATTCAGTGGTGGCAAAAGATGGGATTTCTGGCACCCGGCAAAAGACTACGTCAACCTCTCGGCCATTATCTACTTTCTGAGGCGCCACCAGGTTTTGCAAAACTGGGAACGCGGCATCGACCTTGGTGGTGCGGAAGGAGCCTCCATCGCTCTTATGAAGGCGGCCGGTTATATAAAACATGCAACGAACAGCGACATTTATGACTATTCGCCGGTAATAGGTCCCGGCTATTTCCGCAGCTTCATCGAATTTTTATCTACGGTCTATGAATCAGAATCAGAGGAGGCCATGCAGACCCGCAAGATCATGGCCCGCACACGGTATTCATTCGATTATTTCCCCCAACAAGGGGCAATGACCGGCTTACTAAATTCTTTCCCTCATTCCGCGGAGATCGATGTCAACCTCCATGGCAACATGATGGACTTAAATGAACAGTATGATTTCGTCATGTCATGCGGCGTCTTTGAGCACCTGGACCTGGATCAAGTCCTCGCGAAGGTTAGCGCCTTACTTTCGCGTGGCGGAACATTTGCTTGCATGGATGGCTACTGGTGGTTCCCGGTGAATTCAGCAGGGTTTGTTGGCCATTTTCCCTACATGCTTCAAAGATTGTCAGCTTCCGACCTGGAAAGATATATGACGGGATATCACCCTGAAGCCTGGCCGGCCTTGCGGAAGCGGTATTCGCATATCAACGGCGGCAAACTTCGGCCCACAATTTCGGATTGGATAGCCTTGGGACATAAGCACTGTCTTAGGACAGTTGCGGTGGAAAGGATTATGCCGGCCCGTCACCACCGCATACCCGAAGTGCCGGCGAAATTATTTCGGCAACCCTATTTTGATCCCTCGGAAGTGTTGAGGGATATCGCCGCGATCCGCGATGGCGTTGTCATTGAAGACCTTATGACGTCCGCCTTGCGCATCGCCATGGTGAAAATTTAGTGTGCCCAGAAGCCAACCCGGCAGACTGACCCGCTGCAGCTCGGCCGTCGCCGGTGTGACAGTCAGGGGCCTGACGGGGCGGCGTGGTGCGCAAATTCAATAAAATCTTCGGCATCGGTCTCAGCCGC
>Ga0207667_10007029_pt1 | contig 13598 bp, 13 predicted proteins | sample KBSCornC52_FD_184301 | JGI IMG/M metagenome (GOLD analysis project Ga0207667, IMG submission 184301) | Corn rhizosphere microbial communities from Kellogg Biological Station, Michigan, USA - KBS Corn C5-2 (SPAdes) (version 2) | ecosystem: Host-associated > Plants > Roots > Rhizosphere > Soil ...
AAGGTTGAGAGGGCCCAGAGGGCCGGAGTCGGACAGGATCCGACCACCCATCTCCGCTGCTGAAGGCGAGCAGCGTTCTTCGTTGAGTTCGTTTTGCGTACTCCCGCACCGGGCGAGGCCACGTCTTGGCACCGCCCCACGATTACTAGGACCTCTCTTGACTTCCACTCCATCCGCGCCTGCCACCCCTGCCTCTGCCGTGCCGACGTCGTCCACCAGGACCACCGTGGTGGTCCTGGTCCTCATGGCAGCGGCCTTCCTCGCCCTGCTCGACACACAGATCGTCGCCATCGCACTGCCCCGCATCGTCAGTGACCTGGGCGGACTGGACCGGTTCGCCTGGATCACCACCGGCTACCTCATCGGCGGCAGCGCCGCCCTCCCGGTCTTCGGGAAACTCGGCGACCTCTTCGGACGCAAGCGCGTCTTCATGGCCTCCGTCACCGTCTTCCTTGTCGGTTCGGTCCTGTGCGGACTCGCCCAGACGATGGGGCAGCTCATCGCCTTACGCGTCATCCAGGGCATCGGCAGCGGCGGCCTGTTCATCTGCGTCATCGCTCTCATCGGCGAGATGTTCACTCCGCGGGAAGGCGCCCGCTACTACGGCTGGTTCTCCATCACCTTCGGTGCCGCCTCACTCGTCGGCCCCACCCTCGGCGGCTTCCTGACCGACCTCGCCAACTGGCGGTGGGTGTTCTTCGTGAACCTGCCCCTGGGCCTCGTCGTCCTGGCCGTCGTGTCCTTGCTGCTGCACCTTCCCACTCACACCCGCGCACACAAGGCACACATCGACTACGCCGGCGTGCTGCTGCTCGTCGCCGCGATCGTCGCCCTCAACCTTCTGACCGGCTGGGCCGGCGTCAAGTACGCCTGGACATCCCCCGTCATCCTCACCCTGACCGGCGGATGCGTCGTCGCGGTGGCGCTCTTCATCGTCGCGCAGCGCCGCGCCGCCGACCCGATCATCCCGCTCCGGCTCTTCGCCAACCAGACCTTCACGATCGTCGTCATCCTCAGCTTCATCGCCGGCCTCATCGGACTCGGCACGCTCAACTATCTGGTCCTGTGGCTGCAGACCGTCCTCGGCCTGGACGTGGAGCAGGCCGGCTACGCCCTCACCGCCCTGATGATCGCTGTTGTCGTGACCTCCTGGCTCAGCACCAAGATCATCGGGCACAGCGGGTCCTACCGCTGGTTCCCCGTGCTCAGCATGGCGGTGTTCGCTCTCGCGGGAGCGCTGTTGTCCACCGCCGGCCCCGACACGAGCGTCCCGCTCACACTCGTGTATGTCCTGCTCTTCGGCATCGGCGCCGGCCTCAACATGCAGGCCCTGACCCTCGCTGCCCGCAACACCGCGCGCATGCAGGACATCGGCGCCGTACAGGGCACCACCAACCTCATGCGGCAGCTCGGCACCGGCCTGGGCGTATCCCTCTTCGCCGCCCTGATGACCTCACGGCTGGGCACCGGCCTCAACGAGAGGCTCAGGGGCAAAACCGGTGCGTCCCTCAGCAAGGACGGCTCGCTCTCGCCCGAGGTGCTCGGCCGCCTCTCCAGCTCCGTCCGCGCCGAAATCGCCGACATCTACGCGAACTCGCTGCGCGCCACCTTCTACGCGGTGATTCCGATCGCCGCGATCGGTCTGGTGGCCGCTCTCTTCCTCAAGGACGTCAAGCTCGCCGATGGCCACGGCCACGGCAGCGCCGATTCCCAGGAGCCCGGCGACGACACCGCCACCAGCCCCTCCGCCCCCCACGGCGAATCCTGACTCTCCCGCTCCACGAGCGGCCACTTCGCACGGACTTCCGCCGTGCAGCACATCCCAAGGAGACACACGCATGATTCTCGTCACCGGTGCCACCGGCAACGTCGGCTCGGAACTCGTCGCTCAGCTCGCCGCGGACGGCGTGCCCGTGCGGGCCATGACCCGCTCGCCGGAGAAGGCCCGCTTCCCCGAGGGCGTCGAGGTCGTCGCCGGCGACTTCGACAAGCCCGAGACGCTCCCTGCCGCCCTCGCCGGCATCGACCGCGTCTTCGTCTGCCCGCCCGGCTACGGCCCCGAGGGCCCGGTCCAGGAGCGCACCCTCGTCGCCGCCGCCCGCGAGGCCGGCGTCAAGCACCTGGTCAAGCTCTCCACCAGCGGCGTCGGCTACGGCGCCACCGACCCGCTGACCTCGGGCCACCGGGCCGGCGAGCAGGTCATCCAGGAATCCGGCCGGGACTGGACCATCCTGCGCCCCGGCACCTTCATGATCTACCTCTACGGGTACGCGGACACCATCGCCAAGGACCGGACCATGTATGTCACCGAGGGCGACCCCGTCTCCGCGATGATCCACCCGCGGGACATCGCCTCCGTGGCCGCGAAGGTCCTCACCACCTCCGGGCACGAGGGCCAGGCCTACACGCTCACCGGCGGCGAACCCCTCAGCCCGCAGCGCCAGGGCGAGATCATCAGCGAGGCCCTCGGCCAGGAGGTCAAGGTCGTCGAGCGCACCAAGGCCCAAGCCCAGGCCGAGTTCGACCGCATGGGCTGGGGCGGCCCCCGCCTCGAGGCCCTCCTCGAGCTCAAGCGTCAGTCGGCCGCCTGGGACTGGAAGGTCTCGGACGCCGTCGAGAAGATCACCGGCAAGGCTCCGCTGACCCTGCACGACTGGGTCGAGGAGAACATCCACATCTTCGGCTAGCCGAACACCACGGCGTGGGGCCGGCGGGCCCGCCAGGCCCGCCGGCCCCACGCCGTTTCCACGCTCCGGCTCCGGCCCAGCCGGACACCAGGGCCATTCGAGACGGCCCCTCCACGCTGGGACCCGAAACTGCGAGACCCGCCGACGCAGTGGGGACGACGACAGATGACGCACAGCCCACTCCACACCCGCCCAGGCCGCGCAGGGCTGGACATCTGCATCACGCCGGCCTTCCCCATCGTGACGTGCGGCAGCCGGCTCCACGAGTCCGGCGCCCACCGCCTCCTCGCCCACACCGTCGCACAGAGCATCACCTTCCGAAGGGATCCCGGCCGCACCGGCCTACGGCCCGGGCGTCCTGGTCTCATCGTCCCTCCCCAGCGGCGTGCCGTCCCAGCTGCAGCAGAGCACCGCCCGCCGGACCCACGCTCTGGACCCGCAACACAGCACCGAACTGGCCTGCACCCAGGGGCACCCCTGCGAAATCCATGCGATGTCGGCTGAGCAGGGACGCGCCGAGACCGCTACACGGCAGCCGAAGGACTTTGAGGCGCTCCGGCCGAGACAGCCACCGGACATCACGACGACCGCGCCTGGCCGGAGCCGCCGCGGGCGCACCACCTGGTCCCACCTGACTCCCGCATGAAGGAGAGAACCGTGGACAGCCCGAGCCGGACCCGCGACCACAGCGGCGCCCGGGTACATCGTGAGGACGCCGCGGACAGCCCCAGCCGGCCCGCCGCAGGCGCGTACGCGCCCGGCGCGCGGGAGGGCGGCCTCACCGGCCCCAGAGCCCGGGGCTTTCTCACCCTGCTCGGCGTCGATCTGTGGGAGCGTTTCAGCTTCTTCGGCATGGCGGCGATCCTCGTCCTCTACCTCACCGCCGCCCCCGCCGACGGCGGCCTGGGCATGTCCCAGCAGACGGCCACCGCGCTGTTCGCCACCTACATGTCCCTCAACTTCCTGGCCGGCCTGCCCGGCGGCTGGCTCGCCGACCGGGTCCTGGGCGCCCGCCGCGCCGTCCTGGCCGGCGGCGCCCTCATCGCCTGCGGCCACGCCGTCCTCGCCCTCGCCACCGCTCCCGCCCTCTACACCGGTCTGGCGCTGGTCGTCGCCGGCACCGGCCTGGTCAAACCGTCCCTGGCCGCCATGGTGTCCGCCGTCAGCGGCACCGCCAAACGGGAAGAGGCCTTCTCCCGCTTCTACATGTGCATCCAGGTCTCCGCACTGCTCGCCCCCCTCGTCACCGGCTTCCTCGCCGAAAAGGTCACCTGGCACCTGGGCTTCGCCGCAGCCGCCTTCGGCATGGCGGCGGGACTGGCCCAGTTCCGCATCGGCCTGCGCGTCCTCGACGGCACCGGCAGCGCCCCCACCCGCCCCCTGACCCGCACCCAGGCCCGTACGGCCGCCCGGCGCACCGCCGCCCTCCTCGCGGCCGGCGCCGCCGCCGCCACCGCCGTCGCCCTCGGCGCACTGCCCCTGCTCGCACTGCTGGCCCTGCTGGGCCTGGCCACGGTGTGCCTGCCCTTTGTGTACCTGCGCTCCCTGGGCCGGCGCAGCACCGTGGAACGCGCCCGGCTGACCGCCTTCACCACGGTCATGGCGGCCTCCGCGGCCTTCTGGATGATCTTCGCTCAGAGCGGTTCCGTCCTGTCGCTGTTCGCCGCACACCACACCGACCGCGACATCCTCGGCTTCACCATCCCCGCGAGCTGGCTGCAGTCCGTGCACCCGCTGTTCATCCTGCTGCTGGCCCCCCTGGCAGGCCGGCTGCGCACGACGACCACCGCCAAGTTCGCCGGTGCCCTGGCCGCGGCCGGCCTGAGCTTCCTCGTCATGGCCGCAGCCGCCCTGCTGGCCCGCACCGGCGACGTCTCCGTGGCCTGGCTGATCGCCGTCTACCTGCTGTACTCGCTGGGCGAGGTGGTCCTCGCCCCGGCCGGCCTCGCCCTGGCCGCCGCCGTCGCCCCACCCGGCTACCTCAACCGCTTCCTCGCCCTCAACGGCATGTTCGCCGCCGTCGGTGTCGTCCTGGGCGGCCAGCTGTACCGCCTGACGGCCGTCCTGCCCCTGCCCGCCTACTTCCTCCTCATGGGCAGCATCGCCCTGGCCACCGGCGCATTCGTCGCCACCCGCTCCTCCCACCTGCGCCCCCACTTGCCGCACTGACGGGGACCGGCGCGGTACTGGATCCGGCGAGCGCCAGGACCGCGACCAGCCACACCGGGCCGTACCCCGCTGCGCCCGCGTCACTGCGAGCCTGTGGCCACCAGGGTCGCGGTGATGGGTTCGAGCTCGGTGATCAGCTCGTCGAGTTCGGCGGGGGACAGGGCGTCGTAGGGCGCGGTGGCGAGTTCGTCGGTGAGGGTTTCGATGCGTTGTTTGGTCGTGCGGCCGGCGTCGGTGAAGTAGCCGTCGGTGTCGATGAGTCCGCGTTCGCGCAGGCCGTCCATGACCGCGGCCAGACGCTCCTTGGGCAGGTGATGGATGCGTCCGAACGACTGTGGGGGGTGGATGCCCATCTCCAGAGCGGAGAGCACGTGGGCCTGCGTGCCGCCGATGCGGGCGCCGACGAGAGCGGCGATGTGCCCGTCGCCGCGGTGCTCGCGCAGCATGGTCGCAGAATGCCACAGCCGGGCGACGGGGTCGCTGGGCACCGCAAGGGTGCGCATGCCGGCGTACATCACCCGGCCTTCGGTGGGGGCGCTCGTCGCGGCCTTGGTGGTCAGGTCTGCAGCGCGCACCAGACCCGGGGAGCCAGCCAGCTCGTCGCCGAGAATGCGCCTCAGGGAGGCCGCGCTGCCCCGCTCCCGCGCGGCGACGGAGGCCTCGGGCGGGATGGTCTCCCAGGCGCTGGGGATGTGCCGTGCGGCTTCCCCGTCGGCGAAGTTGTAGAAGGCTGCGTGCACGACCTGGGCCGGCACCCGTCCCAGTGGTGCGGCGCGGCTGGCGAAGTAGCCGTCCCAGTAGGTGCGGTGGCCCAGTGCGGCCAGTTCCTCGTTGCACTCATCGGCCATGAACGTGACCAGGCAGATCGGCTCCAGAAGCTCGAACATGCGACGGGCGATGTGAGTCATCGGATGCAAACGCGTCTTGCCCATCAGGTTCTCCCTTTGTCAGGTGTGCCGGCTTGGACCGCCCAGCACACCGAAACTCATCGGCGACCAAAGGGAAGCAGCACAGACGGGTCGGCGTCTGCGTGGCTGTGTATGCGAGAGCGGGTTGTGGTCCAACTTCTGGGTTCTGTCACGGATGTGGTGGTGCGTGACGATCACCAGCAGGTGGGCATGGTCGCCGGGTCCGCCGGCCCGGGCCCCTATTTAGCGGGCGGCAGCATGCTGGTGGGCTCGCACCGGTCGCGGAGTCCACCGAAACCGCCCAGTCGAGGTCCTCATCGGCGTCGGCCCGGGCCGTCAGAGCGGTGGGCGCCGGGAGCACGACAGGACATGTCGATTCTGGTCCTGCTGGGGATCGCGATTGCGGGCTACGACGGGAGCGGCCAGCAGCGACGGTTCGGGGTCGGCGCCCCGGCCGGCATCGACGGCCACCTACCCGGTGCACTTCGAGGGCTGGCAGGATCCGAAACGGGCGCCGCGGCCGACGGTCTCCTACCCGGTCCAGTTCGATCGATGAGTGTGGGCGACAGCCCCAGGGCGAGGCCCTCTTGCCGGGGCCGATCAGGGCTTCACAGGGCGGATCACGGGCTGGGGGAGTGGAGGAGTGATGGCACAACGACGGCGCCGACGCATGCGGAAGCGAACGCGCAGGCAGGTGCAGGGCTGGGCCGCGGCGGCGGTGATCGCTGCGGTGTGGGTGGCCGGGAACTGGGCGATGGTGTGGCCCGTCCTGGCGGCGGTGCTCGCCGTGGCCGTGGTGGGTGGGGGGCGGCTGGGGACTGTGGCGGGCGCACCGGCGCGCGGTCGGGCAGGACCGGCTGTGGCGCGCGCAGGAAGAGGCGAAGGCACGGGAGTTGTCGATGGCGGAGATCGACGCGCTGTCATGGCAGGACTTCGAGAAGTACGTCGCCGACCTGTGCCGGCGTGACGACTGCACGCAGGTCGTCGTCAGCTGGCAGTCCGGCAGGAGTCGCGTACACGCTGGAGCCGCTGCCGCCCGTGACGGGCGTCGCCCACCCGGTCGGCAGGCGCCGGCGGCACCCAGGGCACGGCCGTCGCGGCTGGCACTGCCGGGGGGTGCCGTCGCTGGCGCCGAAGGTGCGGTGGTCGTGGACCAGGACGGCGAGGCCGGCCCCGGTGAACAGGTCGGCGAGGCGCAGGAGCGTCTGTTCTTCACTGCGCCGTACCCGTGGGCCATGGTGATCGCGGGATGCGGGCCGGGGCCGTCGGGAAGAGAGAGCCTTCCGCGCAGGATCAGGCCGTCGGGAGCGGGGAACTCGACGTCGTGGTGGGTGGGCCGGCTCCTGATTGCTTCCTCCGGGGGTTCGGGCGTCCGGTTGGGGGGATGGGCAGGAGGCGGTAGGTGTCCTGGTGTGTGATCACGCGGCCGGCGGTGGGCGGTGCGAAGTGGGTGCCCAGGACGAGGGTGTCCGTGTCGGCGAGCGAGTCGAGCAGTGTGCGGCGTGTGGTCTCGGACTGTTCGGGGTCGATGTCGACGCAGGCGCCGATGGTGGGGTGGGCGAGCTGGACGGGGTGGTGGATGGAGTCGCCGGTGATCAGCGCCGTTTCGTCCTGGCTGGTGAGTTCGACGGCGAGGTGGCCGGGGGTGTGGCCGGGGGTGGGCAGCAGTCGCAGGCCGGGCGTGATCAGCTCACCGTCGGGCGGGAGGTCGACGAGGTCGAGCAGTCCGGCCTGCTCGAGGGGGAGGACGGAGTCGCGGAACATCTGACTGCGTGCCTCGTCCATGTCGTATCCGGCCCAGAATTCCCGCTCGGTGCGGGAGGTGAGGTAGCGGGCGTGGGGGAAGGTGGGAACCCACTGACCGTTCACCTCCCGCGTGTTCCAGCCGACGTGGTCGGCGTGCAGGTGGGTGAGGATCACCAGGTCGACCGAGTCCGGGGGGAATCCGGCGGCGGTCAGGCGCTGCAGGTAGTCGGTGTCCAGGTGGTGCCAGGCGGGGTTGGCCCGTTCCTTGCCGTTGCCGATAGCGGTGTCGACCAGGATGCGCTGGCCGCCGAGGGTGAACGCGAAGCTGTGGCTGGCGATGTGCAGTGTGCCCTGGTCGTCGGCGAAGTGGGGGTGCAGCCAGTCCTGTTGGGTGACGAGGTCCGGGGTAGCGCTGGGCAGCAGCCAGGGTCCGGTGGCGGGCGGCAGGAGGGTCTCGTCGATGCGGTGGACGGTGACGTCACCCACGGTCCAGGAGGGGGTGGCGGCCGGGTCGCCGGCCGGTTGTGTGCTCATGATCAGTCGGTCCTCTGGGGGTGTGCACTGGTAGATCCACGTCACGGAATCAGGCGCTGGCCGGGCACGTTCGTCTGAAACTGCAGCCGGGTCAGACATCAGGCTCAGGCGCAGGGCAGTTCACTGAGCTGTAAGGATGGGGCCCTTGGTGGTGACGTTCGGCAGTTGGTTCATTTCGGCGAAGGCGCGCTGGTCATGGGCTGGCACCACGATCAGGCCGGGGATGCGCTGCATGATCGAAACCATTTTGAGGATGTTCTGGCGGTTGCCTTCGTTGTCGAAGTCTCCCAGGCGCCTGATGAGGAACGGGCGCTCCAGGCGGCGTGTGAGGCCTTCGCGCTGCCATACGAGGTCTCCGACCAGGGCGTAGCGCACCTGGTTCGGCAGTGTCACGAAGACGATGATGCTGCCCGGCGTGTGTCCGGGGGCCGGGACGCAGACGATCGAGCCGTCGCCGTACACGTCGTGGTGGCGGGGGAAGCCGAGGTAGGGTCCGCCCTCGAAGGTCACATCCCGCCAGTTGAACGGGGTTTGCTGGAAGTAGCCGCGGAAGTTGCCGAACATCTCGTGGCTGTAGAACGCGGCTCGATCGCGCGGGGAGACCCAGACCGGCAGGCCGGGGAAGTCGGGGATGCCGCTCATGTGATCCCAGTGGGCGTGGGTCAGCAGAATCCCGGACAGCCGGCTGAAGTCGTAGTCTGCTGCCTTCAGTTGGTCGGCGGCGGTCTTCCAGACGTCGTACTTGGTGATCTTCTGGAAGAAGCGGGGCATGGTGGCGATCTGCTTCGCGATGTCGCGTCCGAAGCCGGAGTCGACCAGGAGATCACCCTGCGGATGCTTGATGAGCGCGGCTCCGATGTAGAAGTCACGCTTGTCGAAGACGGATCCGCCGGTGTACGCGTAGGCGGCGGTCCGGTGGTTGACGCCGGTCGGCACCGCGACGAGGTCCATGTCGGCCGGCGGCGTGGCCTCGGGGACCGGGATCGACGCGGGCAGAGGGGAGGGCATGGGGAGCGTGGATTTCTTCATGGTTTCGTCTCCTTTCGGTGTACCGCTGCCGGGTGTCGGCAGGGCTGACCGTCCATGGGATCGTTGCGGGGCCGCGAGGCGGGGATCCTGGCCCGCGCCGGCCGGCGCCGGTCCGCCTGGTGGTTGGGCCTCGAAGGTGTGGGGCGCGCGACGGAACAGCACCGCATCGATCTTCACGATCACTCACTGATCGCTGTTCGGGAGGGGCTATTGCTTCAGGCCGACGGCGTTCGAGGGCACGTCGAAGGCGGCGAGGGTCAGCGAGACAGCGGTGAACCAGCCCATCAGCACGGTGAGATCGACGATGCCCTCCTGGCCGATCGTGTCCTTGGCCCGGTGGTACAGGCCGACGGGGACCACGCGCGGCTGCACGAGGGTTGAGGCGAGTTCGTAGACGATCTGCTGTCGGGGGTCGTCGAACGAGGTCGGGAGGCCGGCGATGAGGGCTTCAACCTTCTGTGGATCCAGGCCGCCCAGTGCCGCACCGATCTTCTCGTGTTCGTAGGTGGCGTACGCCGTGAGCCAGCGGCCGGTGACGATGGTGGTGACGATCTCGATTTCTGCCTTCGACAGCGACGAGTCCGTTTGAAAGTACGCGCCGGTCGGCACGATCGCCGTCAGCAGCTTGGGGTTGGCCAGCCAGATCTTGTGCGGGCCGGGCACCAGGCCGCGCAGCTGCAGCGTGAGGTCGTAGGCGCTGCGCATGGCCGGCGGCATCTCCTCGACCGGCGTCTCCACGTAGCGGCCGAACGTCCCGAAGTCTGCCGGATCATCGAACATGGAGATTCCCTTCCTTCCGGGGCCACTTCGGGCCCCGTCGATTCCCTGCCGCGAGCAGCTCAGGCGGCGATCTCGGCGCCTTAGCCCGGGCTTGCGGCCGGCACGTCGTAGGCATTGAGAAGAGTCCCAAGCGCCAGGTAGTGGATGGTGATGAACACGATCGCGTCGAAAGCTTCCTGTCCCAGCGCCTCGACGACGGTGTCGTACAGCGGCCCGGGCACAGGGCCTCCGGCGATCAGTGCGGTCGCGACGTCAGACGCGAGCACGTCCTCCTCGGTGAGGTCGGAGGGGCGCCCGCCCGTGCACAGCGTCGCCACCTGATCCGGCCGCAGTCCGGCCCGTGAGGCCAGCCTGGCGTGCGCGTACATCTCGTACGCCACGTTGAAGCGTCCGCCGATGGTCAGGATGACGACCTGTCGCGCACGCTCGGAGAGTCCGGGCAGCCGCTGGGCGAGGTCGACGAAGCGACCGAGCGGTTGCGCCAGGTCCGGGAAGTGGAGCATCACGCCCCACGGCCCGACAAACGCGCCCTCGGCGTTGCGCACCTCGAAGCCCGTGTACTCATCGGCCTCGACCATCCCGTTGAAGGCGTCGTACAGAGCCCGCTGCCGGGGGCTCAGTTCGGCCGGGCGGATCAGCGGTAGCCGCATCACGATCTCCCTTTGTCTGACAGTGATCCGCTACTCGATGAAACGGACTGGTTCGGTTCGTCGGGGACGTCACGGCGGGCCGGGGTCGCTTCCGTGCCTCGGCAGCCTGACGGGTCAGCCCGCGAGTACGGTGTCGAGCCAGTCGAAGGTGCGCTGGTGGAACAGGAGCACCGCGCCCTCGTGGCAGTGTTCGCCGGCGCCTTCCTCTTCACGGAAGAGGATCAGTTCCTTCTTGCAGGTCAGCAGGTCGAGCAGGCGCTGGGGCTGTCCCTTGAAGAACTGGTCGTTCTCGGCGTCGAGGACGAGGGTGGGGCAGGTGATGCGGTCGGCGATACCCACCATGGTGTACGCCTCGGCCGCCTTCAGCATCTCGCCGTAGCTGGATACGCCCATGGTCCACCGGCCGTTGCGTACCACCCACCGCGCGGAAACGTTCTGCGCCACCAGCGCCTCCAGGCCGCCGGGCATTGAGGCGGCGCGGTCGGCGAGTGAGGCCAGGATTTCGTGGAAGTCCAAGACGCCGTCGTGCAGCACGCACGCGGCGAGGCGGTGCTCGAAGGCGGCCGCCCGCGCGGCGAGGTAGCCGCCCAGGCTCGTGCCGACCAGCACGAGTTGTTCGGCGTCCGCCTCGGGCACGGTGAGCGCGAAGTCGACGACGGGAGTGACCACGGCCTCCCAGTCCGGGCGGAAGTGCAGGCCCTGGTCGCGGACGGTGCTGCCCTGGCCAGGGCCGTCGAACGCGATGACGTTGTAGCCGCGCCGCAGCGCGCCGGCGGCCAGCGCGAAGTAGTTCTCCTCCAGGGTGGAGTCGTACCCGCCGTGGTAGATGAGGGTCGGGCGCGGGGTGCCCGAGTCGTCGACGAGGAACACATAGCCGGGCAGCGTGGTGTCCTCGTACGGGATGCGCACCGGGCGGGCCGGGGTGTCGAGCAGGGCGGCCGCGTCGGCGAAGGTCTGCTGGGATGCCTTGGCCAGCCGCGCCGACTCGGCGTCGTTGGCGGGGTCCTCGCGGCGGTAGAAGTCGGCGGTCCGGTAGTAGTTCGAGGCGCGCAGCAGCGCCTCCCGAGCGCTGACGCGGTGACCGGCGGCCAGCGCGTCCCGCCCGATTTGCTCGATGCGTGCCGCGGTCGCGGCCCACTGGGTGGACCAGGCCTCCTCGTCGCCCTCCGGGATCTGCCGGCAGGTGACCAGGACCTCGCCCAGGTCGGCGCCGGCGTAGGCGGCGTAGCCCGCGGCGCGCAGGGCCTCGAAGGAGAAGGACTCGTCGTCGTAGAGGAACTTCATGGTGGGCTCCCTTCCGAGAATGGAACGGAACGGATGCGTTCCGTCTTGTTCGCCCAAGGCTAACACACGGAACGGACCCGTTCCGTTCGCTATGCTTGGGGGCATGACAGTGGAGCAGAACAAGGGCCGGCCGGCGACCGGCGGGGCGGTCCTGCGGCAGCGGGTGACCGAGGCGATCACCGAGGCGGCCCTCGCCGAACTCGCCGAGGCCGGGTATGCACGGATGTCGATGGAGGCGGTGGCCCGGCGTGCCGGCGTGGGCAAGGCCGCGCTCTACCGGCGCTGGTCCTCGAAGCAGGCGATGGTCACCGAGTTGATCCGCAGCAGGGTCGCCGACGCGATCCCGCCCGCGCCGGCCACGGGTGCCCTGCACACCGATCTGCGCGAGCTGCTCGCCACCTTCCGCAGCCAACTGTCCAATCCGCTGCTGGCCCGGATCGCAGCCGGACTGCTCGCCGAGGCCAGTCACGACGACGCGCTGGCGGAGGGGATCTACACCGCAGTGACCGCACCGCGGCGGGCGGCGGCGCGCGCGATCCTGCAGGGCGCGATCGACCGCGGCGAACTGCCCCCCGGGCTGGACCTGGAACTCGGCACCGACCTGCTGATCGCCCCGCTCGCATTCCGTGTACTGGTCCTACAGGGCCGCAGCGACGACGAGTATCTGGAAACGCTGACCAACGCGATCGAGGCGGCGTTGAGAGCGGCCATCCGCTAACGGTGTGCGTCACCCACCACCGCCCCGGCCGGGCAAGATGCTCTCGGCCCGGGACGTCTGCCAGGACACCGGCCTGGCCCGCCTCTCCTACGGCCAGGCCCGCACTCTGCTCGACCAGCACACCGCCCTCGCGGGCCCGGGGACGGGCTGGGACCTACCCGAGTACCGGCACTCCGGCCTCACCCACCTCGGCGAGCAGGGTGCCTCCGAGCTGATGCTGATGGCCAGGTCCCGGCGCAAGAAGGCCGAGAACGTCCGCCGCTACGTCAAGCCCTCGCCGGAGGCCATCGCCGAGGTGACCAGCCTCCTCGCACCTGGTCACCGTTGTGGTGAAAGACAAGATCAATGTGCCGGGTCAGGCAAGGTTGGCGAGGAGCACGAAATGAGCGCTGATGGTCCAGAGCCTGCGATGCGCGGGGGGTACCCGGGCACACGTGATCTACGCCGAGGCCTGACCGAAGGATGCCGCTTCCTCGCCCGTAGGGGCCCCTGCTGTGGCCGGCTGCGCATGCTCTCCCGCGCCCTTCAGGAGGCCTGGCGCAGACGCAAGACCAGAGCACGCTGCAATCACACGAACAGCCATCCTCACGGCAGGGTGTGACGTACCGTCACTGGCCCCGCAACAACAAGTGGATCAGAGCCGTCACCACTGACCACTATTGACAGGGGGCGATCGCGACCGTTCCGAGATGTCGACCAGAGTCATTTTCAGGAAGCGCCATCACCCCCTCGGCCGTCGGTCAACCGTTTTATGGACGATTGGTACGGGGAGGAGGAACGCCCTCGTGTACGGGGCTGTGCGGCGGACATGGAGTGCGTGAGTGGGATCGAGGAACGCCTCGTCGAGTACGAACTCCATCTGTGCAGCGGCGAGTTGTTGCGGGACCCGGTCGACGTGGCGAACATGCGGCTTGCGCGGCTGTTGCCGGACGAGGACGTGTGGCCCTCGCTGGCGGGCACACTGCCTCCGTCCCCATGAACGAACGCCCGCCCATGTGCTCCGGGGCGGGCGTTCTGCTGCAACTGCTCGCCGGCGCGGTAACGGGTCACCAGTACATGAGCGCGATCGAGCCGCTGCCCCAGCTGGAGTACA
>Ga0207667_10007032_pt1 | contig 13597 bp, 13 predicted proteins | sample KBSCornC52_FD_184301 | JGI IMG/M metagenome (GOLD analysis project Ga0207667, IMG submission 184301) | Corn rhizosphere microbial communities from Kellogg Biological Station, Michigan, USA - KBS Corn C5-2 (SPAdes) (version 2) | ecosystem: Host-associated > Plants > Roots > Rhizosphere > Soil ...
AGGCTGACTTCGCACGAACCGTCGTGAGGTGTGCCGTGACGATGCCGGATGAACGAACCAGCCTAGCTCTGCTCACCGAGCTGTCGACTCGCATAGAGAATGCACAGCAGGATTTTCAGCGGGTCGCCGAGGAGGTATTCAACCGGCTGGAAGCCATCGACCCTGATCTTGTGGGAGCTTTGGTCGGACTCTTTGAACGTCGGCAGGCCGCCGCGCACTATCTCGCCACCGTCCAGTTCGACGACCGACCCAACGTTTACGCAACACTCGCTGCCGGCAAACGCGGTCGCGTCTTGGAAGCCGTGGTGAGGATGAAGCATGGGATCTTCTGAGGCAGCATCATCTTACGATTGCAGTGTGTTTCGAGGTTGAATTCGCCTGGGCAGCGCAGGCGACGTGGACTGTTCAGGCTACGCGATGGCGTGGCCGCGATTCGATTTCGGCAGATTACTGCTTCTTTTTTGCAACGGAACGAGCGCGAACATCTGATGCGTTCGAGCGTGGCAACGCGATGAAATCCAGCTCGAGCATGGTGTCGTAGGTATTTGAGAACGGTACGTAGAGATCGACCATCCAATCCTCCCCCTCTTTTCGCCCCGCGTACGGGTGAAGGATCTCGCCATCAGGACGGCAACGATCGAAGCGCAGAACGCCTTCATGTGGATAGGGGTGGGCGTGTCGCGCTTCCATCATCCGCCTTATCGCATCGGCTGGATATCCGGGATGTCCAGAACTCTCATGCTCGTGGACTGCTGCCTTCAGCGCGTCGTCTGGAGCCAGATGGCAGCGCTCGATCTCCTGTTCGTCGAACACCACCTCTCTGGCGATGTACGGGGGTCCTTCGTACCAGTGAGGGTTATCATGATCAAGCTGGACAGCAACAATCGTCCGCGAGCCGATGTCTGTGCACCGCCAATAGAATCCGGCTGGTCCGAGAAATTCAAGTCCAAGGAAGAAGTCAGAATGCTTCACGGCGCCTCCGCGGTGCAATGCTCGCATCAAGGCCAAGATTGCCTAGGCGTTATACGACTATAGACATACGCCATGCCAAATCGCATTGAACAATTGGAGGACACGGGCACGCTCGCCGGAGGCGAGCATCTCGTAATAGGTAGCCCCACCCAACGCCGGAATGGATTCCGTCAGATAGTGCGCAAGTACCTCTCGAGCGCTGGGACTGGCCATGAGGTCCAAACCATCCTTGTCCAGTTCGGGACCGATTGTCTCGAGCGCAGCAAAGATTCCCAGTTCGCGTTCCTTCCTCGACTGTGTAGCCCTAGAAGCGGCATCGCGAAGGTCGCTGTAGGTTTTCGGCCTCATCGGAGGCTCTCCGCACCAGGTTGCATCCGAAAAAACTATCTTCTTACGATCTCACCGACAGAGACAGGCTGAGCAAAGACTACATGCCTGAAGCTCTAGACCGAAGATCAACAGGCTTACGCCTAGCTGTTGTGCCCCTGGCGCGGAAGGCTATTTGAGGGGCTCAGCAATTGAGCTTCAAATGTCATCCTGGCCTTTCGGCGCAGGTACCTCACGCTGCTGCACTAGCTGATCAGCTATCACCGAAGCCGTTAGTTGGACCAGCGCCCGAAAACCGTTCAGCGGGGCGCTGTTACCCTAGTTGACAAAATCTAAGATATGCATAATCATGGGTTGGGACAAGTTCCGCAATCTGCATAAATTGAGGATCTGAGATGAGCAAAGCTCCACATGAGTTCAACTCGGCATTGACTGAGTTCAGGCTCCGAATCGTCGCGGAGGCTCTCCTTGAGGTGCTTTATGACACCGAACTGGAACTTGCAGATCCACTTGACGATGGCTATACCCGCGGAACAACCACATTTGGTCGGCAGCGCAATGCCATCATCCAACTATGTAACAGCGGAAAATACGCTTGGCTTAAGCTCACCCACGCAGCCATGGATGTGACATTTGAGATCGGCGGGGTACCCTGCCGATTCTTCTCCGATGATCCAGCCAAGCCCAGCAAGCCCGGCTTCTTCCGGCGAAATGACTGTGATCAGCTCTTCGATGTCGAAGTCGAAGCACCGTTGCTGTTCCGCTTTATCGTGGCCAAGTCACAGCGTCCGGACGAGGAAGCCGACGTGTTCTTCGTTGGCTACGACGTCAATCAGAACGAAACATTCCGTTGGCAGTACTCGCGCAGCACGCCTGCCTTGGCAAGCGTCGACGATAGCCGGCCCACAGAAGTGTCACTGCCGAGCCCTACCCCCAAGGTGCGTGAGGAGAAATCCGGCGAAGACGTCATCAACGAACGGGCGGTGGGTAATGAAGACGACAATGCTCAGGGGTGATGCATGTCCGAATCCACTGCAGTTCTTGGGCCGAATATCCGGCTAGCGCGTTTGTTCCACGGTCTAACCTTGGAGGACGTTGCTGCGCGTCTAGGTAAGACACGCCAGTATGTCCACAAGATCGAGACTGAGCAGATTTCTCCTTCCCAAGATGTGCTGGAAGCGATCGCCGAACTGACACAGGTCGAGCCTGTGTTTTTTGCTACCCCCGCTCCGGTACCAGTGGCAGAGGAGCAGTGTCATTTCCGCAAGCATTTCACCACGCGTTCTGCCATCAAACACGTAGCCTTGGCGAAAGGTGAGATGTTCCGTCGGCTCGTGGCAAGACTGGAGGAGCAATTGGAGCTGCCGGTTCCGAATATTCCTCAGTATGACGTGCGTTCGCTGGTTGAGATCGAGCGCGCCGCCGAGGCATGCCGCATCCATTGGGGACTAGGCTTCGGGCCAATTCAAAGCATGGTACGCGTGGCAGAGCTTGCCGGAGTAGTGGTCACCTCGTTCAAGGGTGTTTCCCGGGAAGTCGATGCGTACTCAATCAGCGCGGCGCGGCCGATCATTGTGGTCAACAGCGATGATGCGTCGGCCTGCCGCCTGCGATTCGACATTGCTCATGAACTTGGGCACTTGGTATTGCACGTCGGCTTGGTCACGGGCGATAGAAAAACTGAAAGCGAAGCCAACCGTTTCGCAGGCGCTTTCATGTTGCCGCGTTCGAGCTTCGTGAAGGAGTTTCCGCGTTTGCGCGGCAGCTATCTAAACTGGCAGGGTCTTTCCGAAATGAAGCTGCGGTGGAAGGTCAGCAAGGCTGCGCTGCTTTATCGAGCGCGCCAGCTTTCGCTGATCTCGGACGACCAGTATCGCACGGGCGTCATCCGACTCAATCGAGGGGGCGAAGCCAAAGTCGAGCGGGAGGATGCACTGATGACTCCGGAAGTGCCTGAACTGTTCATCCGGGCGATGCGGCTCGGGATGAAGCATAAGCGGGTAGGGCTGGACGCTTACTGCCGCCTATTCGCTGTCAAGACACCTGTGTTGACAGAATTTCTGGCTGAGCCATTGTTGCTTGGACCAGATACACCAACAACAACAGACAATAACGTCATCTCCTTAGCTGATCGCCGCAAGACCATCGGCTCCGACGCAAAGTGTCGACACCGGTGAATTGCCTCTAGACAACTTCGCGCCGTGGTGATGATAATTCGTACGTAGTTGTCGCTGGGGCCACGGACTTCATCGTTGTCAGTGAGTGCTCAAGGAGTACAGATGAGCTTTGTATTACAGCAGCCAGGCAAGAGAGGGCTGCTGGCCAGCATGAACCGGGCGGCTACAAACGCAAGTGAGGGCGGCGGAGTTTTCGCGTTCGCATCGGAAGCTGGTATTAAAGCTCTTTTCGATCAACCAAACATCCATGCGATGCTACGTGCCTCGAAGCCGCTGCGATTCGTGGTAGGTATTGATGCGGTAACTAACGTCGATGCGTTGCTTTGTCTTACCACCTTCGCCCGCAAGTTTGGTTTCTCGGCCTATGCGTTCGTACACAACCATCACGGAACATTCCACCCCAAATTTTCCTGGTTCGAAAGTTCGGATGGTCTCCGATTGGTTACCGGATCTGGGAATTTGACTGTCAGCGGGCTCGGCCATGCAACCGCCGGCCATCCTGGCTTCGGCAACTGGGAAGCGTTCACAACGCAACTGCTGTCGGGCGCTGCAGCAGAGACTGCGAGAGCAGTCATAGAGAGGTGGTTTGCTACTCAATTGAGAGCGAAGACGCTGCGCCCGCTCGATGATGAAGAGGTGCGCGATCGTGCAATGGAGAACGGCAGGGCTCGCTTTAAACGTCGCTCCAGTCAGCATCAGACAACGGATTCATCAGGTAAGCGTCGAACGCGAACCTTATCGGTGCCAATTGATGAGCAAGCGTTTACCAGCAACGATATCTTCTTACGTGAGCTCTCTCAGAACAGACCCGGCCAAGCAGACGTTGGGAAAAAAGGACTCGAATTCTTTGGATTCTCTATACCGAAAAAAGGATCAGTCATTCGACAGACTGCCTTGGTCCAAACGGTCTCGCTTGAGAATCAAGTGGAGGATGCTACGGAATTGCGTCTCATCGTTAGCCGGAGCAGGAATTTCAGATTAGAGCTCCAAGCCATTCGAGGTGTCGGATACAAAGTAGGTGCGACCGACAATCGGATGATTCTGGTCGCATCCAAACTCAGCAACCACGCGTTTCGGTACCTGATTGTACCGGTCGACGCCCCAGCATATCCCGCACTTGATAACGAATTGGGGCGAATACCGAGCCACCGGAGGAGTCGCCTCATGCGTGAGAAATTCATGACATCGGACGAATTACGAAAAGTGTGGCCCGAGGTTCCACCCGCGCTGTTGCCTCTTGCGGTGCCGATGGCTGAAAGTTGACCACACAGGCTTCACGGTAGACACTTCAGCAGGATCTCGGCGTGTTCACGTGACCGTAGTTTCAGGTCGCTTCGATTCAATTGATTGTGTGTTGCGCCATTCACATAGACTTGCGCGACCCGCGAATAGTAGCGACGCGCGATGTCTTGAATCTGACTCATCGAGACGACCCTGGGATGCGTCCCGTCGCCAGCCTCGTAAGGAGAGTACGAGAGCACCAGGGGCAGGTCGTGCGCGCGTACGCTTTGAAACAAAGTCTCGAATGCTTCTGGCGCAGTCGATCGTATGCAAAATGGAGATTGATGACGCTCTCGTCTGTAGAACCCGCGGCTGAACACACGTTTACCTCGTTTGCTTACATGAGAAACAGCCGGGTTGTCGCGCAGACACATTGTTTCTAGTACATGGTAGAAACGACTGTAGTGGTCCCGCGTATAAGGAGGGTCCGCGTATACGACCGACCATTCGGAGCCATGCGCGACGATGGCCTCACGGTAGTCTTGCCGGTTCGCCTCATGCTCTCCGAGAGTGCGAGGTGGTGCGCAATAGCGGCGTAGCCACGTTCTGTAATTCGCCAGCACATCCAATTGGCGATCACGACTGACGGTGTTGGCAAGATTGGATTTGATTGCCCCAGATTTTGCCCGCGGCCGCAGGGGCTGCGCAAACTGTTTGCCAACTGTATTGACAAGCGAGCTTGCGGTACTCAACGCGGCCGCTGTGAAGCAATCCCGGGTGGCCAATTCCTGCTCTGCCGCCACGTCGATGATTTCATCCAGCACCACTGCTTGGCGAAAGGAGAAATATAGCCCCCCGAAGTATCGGGCCACGGTGGTATCTGCAGACGCCGATAGTCCTGCCTTGTCGAGGGCGGCTACGACCTTGGTCTTGACTTTCTGAAGCTGTGTATGAGGCTGGACGCTGTACGCAGCCGCTAGGGGCGCATCTTCAAGGAGTTCAGCCATTGGTCCAACATGGCCGTCGAGGGCATCCATGATGCAACGGTGCTCATAGTCGATGAGCGGACAAAAAATCTCCAAGCGTCGGGCCAAGGATTCACGGTTACCAACGTAAGTGACCAGTCGATCAAGCTCGTCGCGCGGAATATTCGGCGGCCGAAGTAATGCGGATGCAAGGACACGCGCGTACTCTTGGATGTCTATCGCTGTGACATCGCGGGAGGACGCTAGTAGTGCGCCCACCACACCGCTACCCGAAAACAGATCGCAGACCCTTCCGCCTGTCGGATCTACATCATCGATGGCAGTCTTGATTGCTTCGGCGAAGCTTGCCTTGCAACCTAAATAGTAGATGGGGCGAAAGACGCCCAATTCAACGGAGCCGGGAGGAGTCAAGGCGAAAGAAGTCAAAACCGCCGCCACCTTGCCAGTTGACTGTTCGGGACACACCGCCCTGCTCACCTTGGATCACTCGCCGAAGACGATGAAAACAATGCGATTTGATGTGTGCTCCATTTTCGATTCCGATGTACATACGCCCCATCTTGTGTGCAACCGCAGCAGTGGTCGCAGACCCCAAATACGGATCAAGTACGATATCTCCCGGATCGGTACTGATTTGCAAGATCCGATACAAAAGGCGTTCCGGTTTTGGTGTATCGAATAATGTTTGGTCACGGAACAGCTCCAACAATTCCCTCTTTGCCTCGGCGGTCGAACCGACCTCACTAGCAGTCCACAGGGTAGCCGGTGTAAGACCAGCTCGGCGGTCAGTGAGGAAGCGTTTGAGACGCGGTACCCCGTGGCCATTGCGCCCAAACCAAATGTTGTTTTTAGCGATCTCTCCTCGCATCCGCGGCCACGTGTACACCCAGCACCGGCCTTTGGGTGGGTAGTGCGTTTGGCCACTTGGAGCCTTTAGGGCGTAGAACTGCCCAGACGTCGCATGACCATCCTGCACATTGGCAGAAACTGACTGCCAAGGCCCTCGCGGATCATCGTCCGGATTGCGGTAGCGTTCTTGCAGTTCTGTTGTAGGTGGAAGCGTGTTCCTGGTTTTACTCCAGAGTTCAGCGTCCTTGGCATAAACAAGGAGGTATTCGTGATTGCGTGAAAACGCTCTTCGGTTTTCGCGCGTGGTACGCCTTTCCCAAGCAATGGTACCAACGAAGTTGTTTCGACCGAAAACACTGTCGGCCACTACCTTAAGGTAGTGCAACTCCGAGTCATCGATCGAGATCCAGACGCTTCCATCGTTGCGCAGCAGCGGCTGGATGCACTTCAAGCGAGCCGAGACGGTCGCCAGCCACTCTTCGTGACCCATTCGATCAAGATAGTGCTGATAGACCTCGCCGTTATTATACGGAGGGTCCAGGTAGGCACACCGCACGCTGTGCGGGTTCGCCTCGACCATCAGGCGCAGCCAATCCAGATTGTCGCCATGTAGGAGGGCATTCCCTGTCCCGCTCGTGCCTATGGAATACTCGTCGACCCGCACAGCGCGGTCGACCCGCTCCTCTTGGGCCTCGATCTCTTGGATCTCCAACAACCGTGACTCACTGACCGGTTGACTCAGGGCATCCCCAATTTTCAAATTCATTTGAACTTCCCCGGCATAAAACTCAGCAACCTGAGAGGGCCATCCGAAGCATGCGCTTGGAAGTTATCCAACCCGAATGCCCCACTGCTGACGGGCTTGGCTGCAGTGGGGTGCGTTTGGGGTTTGGTTGGCTCGTCCACAGCACCCGCGACGCGGAAGACACTGTCTAAGCAGGCCATGAACCGTTTACCTGGTGTCGCCTGCGTGTTCATCCCTTACTCCGAATGGGGGCTGGCGAACCCACGTACTATCTGCGCCGACCGAGCAAGTAAATATTTGAAATACAATAACTTATGAATTTCTTGCTGAACCCAATCAGCCTTTAACTATGCTGCCGAACCGTCTTACGGAATGCGACACTCGATCCTGCGACGCGATGTCTAACTTACCTTCAGGGTATTATGCCAGTGTCTAGTAAAGGTGCAAATGGCAAAATTGGTGTCTAATTAACTGCATGCACCCCTCGCAAACCCGAATATGGCCAAGGATGTTCTTGCTAAAGTTCATGCGGGAGTGACCCCCTTTGGTTGGGCTACCGCGGAGATACCCGTACAGGTGACGGGCTCTCGCATTCGCCTCGGCGGCCCACTGGTTCGCAAGTGGGGGGTACATGACATCGCGGGTGAGGCATTTGTCTGCGCGGGGTTCTTTCGACACGCCGGCGAACTAGTATGCAGTCCGGTTGCCGATGGGCATCACGGGCAACATTGGCTTGATCTTCGGACCGACCTCCTGGAAGCAGCGGCAAAGCTGTCGGTGGAGGGCGACAAGTCTTATCTACCACCCGAAACGGGTCTGCTAGTTGCTCCGACCCGCATCGTCGAATTCGATGCACGGTGGACGTCAGGGCGCATTCAACTAGACCTCAAGGTGGGACAAGCCATTACCAGCAGACTTGGCTACGACGGGAAATCTACAAATATTTTTGCCGTGACTTGGGGTGGCCATTTGGTGCTGATGTCCACGGCATGCTATATGCAGGCCATTGAATCAGAAATTTGATCGTCGAGCTGATGTGAGGTCGGGGTCATGGCTGACGATTTCAGGAAGCCAAATTCACGCCAGCGAGGGCAATGATTCACTTGATGTTGGGGAAGAGTGGGCCACACCGAGAGGCATTCCTGTCGTTCAGTCGACGGGGCGCTCTCGTGCGGTGAGACATTTTCTGCTTACCATCCTGCGCCGCCGGCGCCTACTGTTGAGAAGTCATTCCGATGAAAAATATTGTCGCAACGGTGCCCGGTGCATCCACGGTGCTTGGATCGGCGTTGCACCACCTGGATATCGACGACAAGACCTGCGCGGTGGTGCCGATTCCCGATAATTCCGACCTGAAGGACTACCTCAACGCGCTTCTAACGGAGATCTCAACCAAACCGCAGTCACGCGCGTACTATCTCGCCAGCGATTCAACAGAATTTGCGGTGTCGCTCACAAAGTTCACAGAAGGGCAGGCCCTTGTACCTGCTGCTGCTGGAGCACTCGCAGCGCGCTTATTGCGAATCGAGATATCCACGGACGAGCACTACGGTCACTTAGCCCCAGCCGGCACCACGCATGTGAAACGCGGTAGCTTCCTGCAGTTCCTTTACGAAAGCTCCAGGGCGCTCAGTTATCTTGCAGTCAAGATCGAGCACCAGTCAATTCTTGACGAAACCGATTTCAAGCGCCGCGTCGGCCTGGGTGAGACAAAAAAGATCTACAAGGCCTGTCGTGTCGCTTTTGACGCAAAAGGGAAGCCCCAACAGGCATTGATATTCGATACCAATACCAAGCCGTCCGTGTACTGGTGGCGCGACGTATGGGAGCTCCAACCGGTTCGTAGCGACGAACTGAACACCAAAGAAGCGGTCCGGCATGTCGTCCACGCACTGCAGAAGTTACGCAAGACCGCATCGGCGGACTACACCATCCTGCGAAATGCGACTGTAGCTGCGTTCAAGCAAGACGGCGCGATGGACTTCGATCAGTTCGTGACGTCGACCTTCGCAGAATATGTGCCTGTGCAGCCCAGCCTGAAGGATGCGCTCCCGAAGCTGGTCACCAAGCTGCGGGAACTTCCGGCTAAAAAGAAATTTGATAGCCATTTTACGCTCGTACCTGCGGCTGTCCCATATCGGCAGGTCAAGGTGGAATTGAATACAGGGATTACGCTTTCCTACACCGAGGACCTTCCACATTTGGCCGACAGAATCTGGGCGTCGCGCACCAAGGACGGCAAGGATGTAGTCGTGGTGGACGCACCGGAGGCGGCCCGACAGTTCCCGTTCAAGACTTGGAAGTAAACCATGCCGACCAACCTGCTCGCAGTCATCACCGATCAGGACAGTCTGTCAGAGCGATTCGACCAATTCGACCTCAAGCTCACGCGCCGCTGTCTGACCGCAGAAGCGCACGCCACAGTTGATGCGGTCATAAAGGCTCTCACCGAGCTTCCAGATCGGGACCGTTTCGCCATGACGGTCGAAATCGATGACGACGCAGTAACGATCAGCGCTCCGTCTGAGGCGAGCTCCGTACAAGAGCACATCGCCCGCTATCACAGTGACGGCGAACTGGTGAAAGTCCGCGTTGAGATATTCAAAGAGGTCGTGCAGCAGCGTCTCTCGGTGTACTCGCCAGTGGCTTTGGGCGCTTACCTGGATGCCACACCGCTGCCCGACGCACTGGCAGCGTTATCAAGTCGATTCGAGGACGGGTTGATTTTTGAATGTTACTCCGGTACCCCAGGCATCGGCAGCGCGACGCTGCGCTTCGAAAAAGCCGGTGACTCCATACTCGATAGCGTCGCGTTGGCTTGGCGTCATCGCACTTTGGCGCTACTACAAGACAATGCCTATCTAACAGGCTATTCCGGCACCTTAGTGCCATATGACTTTGTGATGATCCAGCCAATCGGCGTCGCGACGTTGGACGCATTCTTGGCCCGAGCAGGCGCGGTCTTGGCAGCGATGTTTTTATCCAACACGGCAGATCTTGGTGAGGACCGGCTCGTGTACCGCCTCGCCGGATACAAGTTGCTCTCAGGGTCGGTAGATAGCTTCGCAAAGTTGGTCGATGACGGCGCGACCTTCCAGCGCATCGCGGAATGGGCATACGGCGCGGAGGGAAACTCGGACAAGATCGGATTGGCGCGCAATGTAATCTCGTTATGCGTGCAGCGGCTGGAAGAGGTGCCAACTCATCATGAAATCTGGGATGCGATCCAGTCCAATTACCAGATATACCTCAAGGAAAACATCGCAACCTACCTTGAGGTCCGAAACAAACTCGCCGAGCTTCTAGCCGAATCGACGCACAAGACACACTCACTGGTCGAAGGATTACTTGATTCCATCCGCAATGGTGTCTTGGTTGTTCTGACGTTCCTCTTAACCGTTGTGGTCATCAACGGCCTGAAGGACACCGGGATAGAGGTCATCTTCTCGGCTGGGTATTTATCAATTGTATTGGGTTTGCTTGTATTGAGTACCTTTGCGATCTGGGCATCTTGTTGCGATGCACGCAGCCGTTTCGACCAGAGCGCGCGAGCCACCAGCGAGTTGCTTCGACGAATGTATACGCACGTCATGATCGCGGCGGAGATCGAAAAACAGGTTACGCCAACGGTCGATGAGAATCGCACATACATGAACCGTCAAACAAAGAGATACATGATCTTTTGGCTGGTTTTTGCAGGTTTGGCAGCGCTGGCGTTCGCCGCGGGGCATTGGTGTTTCGGCCGTGTCGATCGGCCATCGGCAAACGCCGCAACCGGTATCACCCATACACCCAGCCCTTCCTTGGGATCTAGTCAAAGCCGAATCGCGGAATCAAACGCAGCCTCAGCGGCATCTCCCCCATCATCCATCGTCACGCATGGGCTTCAGAGCCTAGATCTGCCTCAAGCTGTCCGTACCCAGACTACCCCGTCGCAATTTGAACGCAGTAACGCCGCTTTGCAAAAGAATCGAAAATTAAGCATCAGCCACCAGGTCCCCAAGTCGAGCACGTCCTTCGATTTCTGACGCTAATCAGCGGACTCTGATCAAGCCAGCGCAATCAGTGGTGTCGATGTCCGGCGAGAAACTCCGCGCTCAACATGCCAGTATCGAGACAGCATATGCAGCTTGTCGCAAGCACCGCCTTACCTCAGGTGCGGCAGCTTAAGCACGCCGAGAACTCTGTCCTTCTCAGCGTTGCAGCGTACTAAGAGGTCAACGTCGCCATTTCGGCGATCTCTTGGAACTCGGCGAGATACTCGGGTCGGTTGCCTCGTAGCCAAGTCATGATGCGCGGCTTATGCAACAGTTTTGTCAGATAAGTCTTGGCGATCGTGAGCTGCAGATTGTCCTCACCGTAGGTCTCTTCCACATACTTAGTCCGGCGTTGAGCGGCCTCGAGCTCGCGTTCGAGGCGCGCAATCTGCTCTCGAGAGATGTCCGCTTCCTTTGACTTGCCGCGAGGAGCAACAAGCTGGTCCGGCGGGGTTGCCGCCAGGATCGCCCTGATAAATGGTGAGGAATAATTCTTCTGTCCTACCATCAGATCAGCTGCTTCAATTTGGCGGAGAGGCTTCATCCGTTTGAGGACATCGAAAACGGCCAGGGGACATGGTTTGTCTGCCAAGGAGTCGATCGCCTCCTGACAAATGCCCTCCAGAAGCCGGAATCTGCGACGCACCGAGCGCGCTTCGATATCCAAGGCCTCTGCGATGCGCTCATCGGGGACGCCGCGCTCGACCGCGCGAACGATCATCCTGTGTTCCTGTACTGACGAAAGGCGATTGATTCGCTTGTTGTAGGTATAGGCTTCATCGTCGGTCGAGACAAGACACTCCACCTCCTTCCAGCCAAGATCCTTGGCTGCTTCGAGTCTCATCAGCCCGTCCAGCAGATAGTACACACCCTTCTTTTTCGCATCAGGCGTAACGACAGGGCATTCCACCAAACCGACTGCACGAATGGAGGCGACGATCTGCCTGTACTTCTGACTGGTTTTGGCCGTCGCCCGCAATGGTTTCAAAGGCACGATCGAAGCAATAGGCACTTGGCGCGTCGCCAATTCGAACCCGACCTTCGTCGGTTTGACAGTTGCGTTCACCGTACTGCCCTCGCGGTTACGCTCTTTTCCAATGCCGCGGGGATCGTGTCGATTCCCTCTTCGCGGGCCAGAGCAACAAAAGCAGGAATTGCCCGCAACTCGGACAATGCCCGGGTGACAAACAACAAGCGCGTCTGGGTGAACTCGGCCCTTTTTGCCAACAGCTTCTGCTTGCCGACCTCCCGCTCGTAGATCCGCCGCAGATACTCGGCTGTGAGCTTCCGGCTTCCCCTGCGACCATAGGTGGGCTTCGAGACCTTGCGGCTGATACGGGAACGCCGTTCCAAGAGACGCCGCACGACGCCCACCTTCTTGCCCCTCAAACTACCGTTCGTGTAGGCCTCGGCGAGCGCTTCCTGTATGCCGGCGTCATCGCTACGGGCAATATCCACTGCGAGGCTGATCGGTATCAGCCCGGTTTCCACGGCGGCGACCAATCGCTCCTCGCCGTGTTCGAGCAGGCCCAGCAGCATGCTTACCCAAGAGGAAGTGACGCCGAGTTTGTCCGCAATTTCGTTTTCGTTGTAGCCGCGTTGGTGTAGATTTTCGATTCCATGCATCAGCTCGATCGCAGGATGCTGGCGCCGTGCGACGTTCTCCACCAGGCTCATGACTAGGCAGTCCTCCTCTTTCGCCGAGATGACGAAAGCGGGAATTTGCGACTGGCCGAGCATCTGGTACGCCTCCAGCCTCCCTTGCCCGCACACGAGATCGAATTCGATTTCCCCTTCCGGGTGCTGGCGTCGGCTTACGGTGATTGGGCGCTTTAAACCGATGGCATCGATGTTGTCGACAATTTCCCGATGATGGCGGCGGTTACGCACGCGCGGGTTCAGTACCTGAATCTTTTCGATGGGAACCATCTCGACGGAACGCATATGGATTCCTCCAGATCACGCCGCCATGGCAAACGGAACGCGCTCACCGAGGGCATAGAGCGGTTCCAGCGAATCGAACCGGTATGCATCGAGCGATACCTCGTTGTTCTCCTCGGCGAGTCGAACTGAGTGCAGCGGCAAATCGATATGCGGGAAAACGTAATAGTCGAATACGTCACGTTGATCGGCGGCCGTGCGAACGACAACCGTGACGTCGGGCGCCAAGCTGGTATCGAACCTGAGCCGCCAGCGGAAAGTCCCGCTTGCAAGCTGGACACACCGAGCGATCACTACGGACAGTGTGAATTCCTGGTTGATCGTCAGAAGGTCGGTGGTGGG
>Ga0207667_10007035_pt1 | contig 13592 bp, 9 predicted proteins | sample KBSCornC52_FD_184301 | JGI IMG/M metagenome (GOLD analysis project Ga0207667, IMG submission 184301) | Corn rhizosphere microbial communities from Kellogg Biological Station, Michigan, USA - KBS Corn C5-2 (SPAdes) (version 2) | ecosystem: Host-associated > Plants > Roots > Rhizosphere > Soil ...
CACGCCACCGCCTACTTCCAGGCGCGGATGCTGGACGTCCGGGCCTGCCTCCGACGGACGAACCTCGACTGCGCCAACCTGCGATTCAATCTCCACCTGACCGACCCGATTGCACGCTTCCTCGATCCCGAATCTCTCTGGCGAGGCGTGGAAGGCAGCTATGTCGCGACGCTCGGCTCCAAATCCTCGGCGGAGCCCGGCGAGGCCGAAGGGCTGCCAACACTGACCGCGACCGTCAACGCCTTTACACGCCTCTGGCTCGGTGTCCGCCCGGCATCGGGGCTCGCGATCACGGACGATCTCTCCGGCCCGGCCGGTCTTCTGGAACAGCTCGATTCGGCGCTCCGACTTCCGCCTCCCGCTTTCGATTGGGACTTTTGAATCACCCAATATCTCCCATGCCGCTGCCCACGCACATCGCCCTCATGGCTGATCCCGCGAACTGGCTGGACAACCCGCTCGCCCGACGGGAGGCGCGGAGGGACCGAAAGCGCAGGCAGCCGTTCAAGGCGTACGCCTGGATGCTGGGAACGATGTCCGTGCCATTCGGCGCCATGCTCTGGCTCATTGGGCGATTGCACGATTCCGGCGGCGGCGTGCCGTGGTATCTGGGAGGGGCAGCCGGGACCGCGCTCTGCGTCTCGGTGTGCGGTATCCATAGCTGGTTCATCTCGGCCGCGATGCGCAAGCACACCGCCACGCTCATCTGGCAGGAGGCGAGCCGCAACACGCTGCCGGGCCTGCTGACCCTCCCCGCGCCGCCCTTCCAGCTCCTCTTCCAGACCGCGCTCTACCCGTGGATCGCCGCAATGCGGCTCGCGCTGGCGGGACTGCCGTTCTATCTCTTCGCTTTCGCGGCCGGCGGACTCACCGCGCGCGATCTGCTCATGCTCTACATCGTCTTCAGCCTCACCTCTCTCGGCTTCGCGGGCTGGAACCGCCCGATTCTCACAGGCAGTCCCACACTCGCCCTGCCGGTCGCGGCTGGCAGCCAAACCCCAGGAGCGCAGCAGAACGCCGCGACAGCCCAGACGGGCCAGGCGGGCGGTCAGCAGGCTGTCGGATGGGCGTTCCTCGTCCCAGTGTTCGTCATGGCCTTCGTAATGCCGGCGCTGATGACCGGCGGGACGCGCGGCCTCTACTCGAACCTCCGCCAGTATGCGCCGGATTCGGTGTTGCAGCTCCTGCCGACCTTTCTCTTCTCCTGGCCGCTGCTGGTCGCGCGCTCTCTCGTCACGGCTTTCGACTGGTTCGGATGGCACGTCCTCCCCTTGCCATTCGTCCTCCTCTTCACGCTCGCCGGCCGCTACCTTAACCTCGTGAAGAGCAGCGAGTTCCTGTCGGTTGGCACGTACAGGGACCTCGCCACGCAGCCGACGTACGCCACCCGCAGAGTGTGGGAGCAGCGGTATCGATTCGCGCTCCTCTTCGTCGTCACCGGCTACCTCTGGAAGTGGGCAATCGTTAACGGCGCGCTGGCGTTCCTCGCCTCCCGCGGCAGCAAAGGCCCGCCTGCGCCGCTGGCGGCGTTCGCGTTCGCACTCCTCTTCGTAACCATCTGGAGGTGGCTGGGACGGGTGCGCGCGCTCGCAGGCTGGCAGCACGCCGCCGGTCGCAAGCCGAAGACGCCGCCGCTCGTAATCCCGCGTGTCAGGTCCCGCTCCGCCGCCCTATACGTGCTCTCCCTCCCTCTGGCCGCTGGGGAATACTATCTCGCTTGCTGCCTCCTCTCCCGAACGCCGCCGTTCCCGCCCGATGTCGCGGCGCTGGCAGGGAAGATGGCCGCCATAGCCATCGCCGCCGCGATCCTCCAGTACGCCATGATTCGCGCGACGGGCGTGCTGCCTGTCCTTCCCGGCATGATCCTCGTGGCGCTGGTCGCCTTCGGACCGCCCGAATCGCGGCCGCTCATGGTTCTCAGTCCCGCGCTCGGCATGCTGGCGCTCGGTCCGCCGTCGGCGCTCGGCCTTGTCCGGTTCGGCGCGGCCCCGCCTCCGGGACTGGTGGCGCTCTTCGCGACTCCGTCGCCCTGGTGGGCGTGGCCGCTCGCCTGCGGGGCAGCGGGCGCCATCGCCGCGGTCTGGATTCCTGTGCGCAAGACGTTTCGTGCCGCGGAGAATGTAGTCACGCAGGTGCCGGCGCCGACGGCTGTAGCTGTCGATCCCGCCGCCGTCGGGCCCGAGGTTTACTACGATGCCCTCTTCGAGAAGAAGGACACCGACGCGAAGAGCGAGACGCCCGCCGGCCTCCGTCTCCTCAACGCCGCCACGCGCCTGAGCGACAACGCGGTAGCCATCAAAGAGATGCGCGCCCGCCTCCGTGGGCGGCTCAGCCCGGCGCTGATTCGCGGCTCCGCTTTCGGATTCGGAATCGTTACCATCCTGCTCCTCGGCTCGCCGCGGTTCACACTCGGGCTCGGCGGCGGACTGGCGCAGCTCCTCTACGGTCCTCTCCGGGGCGCCACCGCGCAGACCGCTGCCTCCATGCTCTCCATCTACTATCTACTGATGGCCTGGTTTGCCGTGAGCGCCGGCCTCGGAATCATGCCGCAGGCGTTCGCGCCGGAACGCGAGAAGTCTACGCTCGGCTTCCTCCTCATGACCCCGATGCGCACGCGCTCCATCGTCGCAGGCAAAACGCTGGGCCTCCTCTGCGGCGCGTCAACCTCCGTCCTGCTCCTCGCATTCGCAACCCTCGCGCTCACGCTCCTCTTCAGTCCCGCCATCGGCCCACTGGTCGCTCTCAGTGTCTGGGCGCGCGCCGTGACCGTCGCGCTGACGCTCATGGCATCGATGGGATTTCTCGCCGTTGGCATCGCCGCGCTCTTTCCGCGCTCCATCAACCAGGCGGGCTGCGGCGGCGCGCTCGTCGGACTGCTGATTCAGGTCCCCATCCAGCTCCTGATCCATCTCGGCCGCGTCCTCGGACCGATGTCCGGGGCATCGTCAGGAGGGTCGATACTGGACAGCGGCCTCTTCTGGGCGAGCGTGATGGGCGGCGCGGGCGCCGTCGCTCTGCTCGGTTTCGGCGCGGCCATGTTCGGCGTCTGGAGGCTGCGCCGCCGCGACATCGCCTTCGAAGGGAGCCGCCAGGAGAACTGACTCGCGCTCCAGCCGTATAATTCGCCGTATGATATGAGCCGACTTGCGGGATTGCCGTTCGTCCGTGAGGACGATCGGCCGCAGGCCCACGAGCGAGGTCAATTCATTGCCTCGCCTCCGCCGGCCCACGAGCGAGGTCAATTCATTGCCTCGCCTCCGCAGGCCCACGAGCGAGGTCAATTCATTGCCTCGCCTCCGCGGGCCCACGAGCGAGGTCAATTCATTGCCTCGCCTCCGCGGGCCCACGAGCGAGGTCAATTCATTGCCTCGCCCATGCAACTCGGTGCTTGCAAGAGGACGGGCTCAGATACGTCGCGCCCATGGCGGCAGGGAAGCAATTCGCATGAGATACCAGAACCCGGTCTGGGACGGCTACTTCGCCGACCCCTTCGTCCTCCGCGTCGCCGACGAATACTACGCTTACGGCACTGGCGGCCCCGCCGACAATGGCCGCCAGGCGGACGGCCGCATGTTCCCGCTGCTCCACTCGACCGACCTCGTCCACTGGGTCCAGCTCGGAGGCGCGCTCACGCCGCTGAACGATCCGGCCAAACCCGCCTACTGGGCGCCGGAAGTGGCGTACGCCAATGGAAGGTATTACCTCTACTACTCGGCCGGCGGCTGCGAGGGTGAGAACCATCATCTCCGGGTCGCCGTCTCGGATTCACCCGCCGGTCCGTTCGAGGATCAGGGCCACGACCTCATGCCGGACGAGCCCTTCTCCATCGACGCGTCGCCGTTCCGGGACCCAAGGGATGGCCGCTGGTATCTGTTCTTCGCCAAAGACTTCTTCGACGGGCCGCGGCCCGGCACCGGGTCCGCCGTCGTCCCACTCGCGGATGATATGCTTCACGTCGCCGGTCCGGTGACCACCGTGCTCCGCGCATCCGCCGACTGGCAGATATTCCAACGAAACCGCTACTGGTATGGCCGGGTCTGGCCCGCCTGGCACACCGTCGAGGGTCCATTCGCCTGCTTCCACGACGGCCGGTACTACTGCTTCTACAGCGGAGGCAGCTGGGAGACGCCGGAATACGGGGTGGGGTACGCCGTCTCGGAAAGCATGGCCGGACCCTGGGTAGAACCGGAGGAGGGACCCGTCGTGCTCCGCTGTATTCCGGGAAAGGTGGACGGTCCAGGCCACAACTCGCTCGTGCTCGGCCCCGACAACGAGACGACCTTCATGATCTATCACGCGTGGAATCACGGCCGGACGATGCGCCAGATCTGCATCGATCCGCTGCTCTGGACGCCGAATGGCCCGCGCTGCGACGGCCCGTCGACCGGGCCGAGGAGCATCTGACCTATGCTGACGGGTCTGGAGCAATACTCACTCGAACGTGCGGGCTACTTCATTCGTCGCGCGGCCATATCCGACGACTTACTCGTAGCCGGAGAGATTGTACGTATCCTGGAGGCTGTCCTTCCCACCATGCGTAGCGCGCTGAGTGGTCCGCTGCGGTACTACCGCGGAACAGTTGTTGGTCAAGTGTGGTCGCGGGGATTCCCGATTCCGTGGGACGTGCCCGTCGGAGAGCAGCTCTCGGCCCTCGCCCGAACCGCGGAGCACCTTCAGGCCCGAATCAACACAGCCGCGGACGAATCGCTCGTTCTGCTGCCCGGGACCCACGCTGCCGCTCCCTCCCCCGAAGATGCTGCCGCACTCGCCGCAAACCGAGATCCGCCGGGCATGGTTCGGGTTCGCCTTTGCCCCGGCGACGCGTTGTTTTGGAACACGAACGTAATTCATCGAAACACCAGAGACATGCAGGGTGGAATCTGTGTGACATGTGTATCACAGAATATTCACGCTCCACCATGCGCATGGATGGGTGAGCCGCTGGAGATGCCGTCAAAGGAGATCGCATGAGAATCACGCGAATCGAGATATTCCCGGTCGAACCTCGCTGGCTGTTCCTGAAGATCGAGACCGATTCGGGGATCGACGGGTGGGGAGAGTGCCTGGGAGATAAGGCGCACGTCATTGCGGAGGCGGTCTGGAGCTACGAACACGCGCTGATCGGCGAGGACCCGGGCAAGATCGTCCACCACTGGCAGTCGCTTTTCCGCGGCGCGTTCTGGCGCGGCGGCCCAACCCTCTGCGCCGCCATCAGCGGAATCGAGATAGCGCTCTGGGACATCAAGGGCAAGGCGCTCGGCGTGCCCGTCTACGAGCTGCTGGGCGGGCCGACCCGCGACCGTATCCGCGTCTACACGCGCCCGCACGGATCTACTCCCGCCGAGCTGGCCGCAAGCGCAAAGGAGGTCGTCTCACGCGGATTCACCGCCATGAAGTTCTGCCCGTTCGAGAAGGTCAGGAACGTGGACAGCGCGGCGGTCGTCGAGCAGTCCGCTGCACGGGTGGCGGCCGTACGGGAGGCGGTGGGGAGCGGCGTGGACATCCTCCTCGACTTCCACGGGCGCGTCTCGCCGGCCATGGCGATTCTGATGGAGGAGGCGATGCGGCCCTCGCACGCCTTCTTCATCGAGGAGCCGGTGCTCCCGGAGAACGTGGACGCCCTCGCCCGTGTCGCGAAGCAGTTCAAGACGCCCATCGCGACGGGCGAGCGGCTCTTCACGAAATGGGGTTTCCGCGAGGTGCTGGAGAAGGGCGCGGCCGCAATCCTTCAGCCCGACCCCTGCATCTGCGGCGGGATTCTCGAATCGACCCACATCGCGGCAATGGCCGAATGCTACTACGCTTCAGTCGCGCCGCACAACCCCTACGGCCCCATCAACATGGCAGCGGCGCTCCAGATCGATTCGTGCATCCCGAATTTCCTGATTCAGGAGTACGTCCATCTGGGGGAGGGATATCTGAAGAACCCGTTCGAGGTGGGCGACGGCTACATCGAGCGCCCGAAGGGTCCGGGGCTCGGTATCGAGGTGGATGAGGAGTACGTCAGATCGCGCCCACTCGCGCCGAAGCCCGACGTGGGACGCTGGTTCCATGCGGATGACGGCTCGGTGGCCGACTGGTAGTCGAGACCACAAATAGAGTGTCAGGGTGTCAGGCAGTCAGGCACGGGGTCGGTTGCTGGCGGCTCCGGTTGGGAGTCCGCGTTGCCCTGCACCCTGCACCCGACACCCCGCGCACTGAATTAGCGGCTCTCTCCGCCCTTCTTGCCGATCTCAGCCATGTGCGACCGGTCCTGAGAGACCTTTTCGCCGCCCTTTTTGCCAATTTCAGCCATGTGCGACCGGTCCTGAGAGACCTTCGCTCCACCTCGACGACCTATTTCGGCCATGTGCGAGCGATCCTGCGACACTTTGGTGCCACCCTTGCGCCCGGCATTCGCGTGCCCTTCCGGGTCGCCGTGCCAGCCGCGGCCTCGGGACTGATTCCTGGTCGATTGATCGGATCGGGTCTGTGCCATGTTCTTACCTCCCGGATGTCGCTCCCGGTGCAATCCCTCTGGAACTGCCGAATAGCGCCCAATAGTCTCCAGCCATCGGCCGGAGGAAGTCGTCAGGGGCTACCCGTGGTTGCGTTTCCTGCTTCCTGATTCTGGAATTGTCCAGATTGAATTCGCCGTTTGGCGCAATCTCATATCAAGACGACCTCCCCGAAACATATGTTCCGGCCTGTCACATATGTCCCGGCTCGGTTTCGCCGCACAGCAGACGCGCGCACGAGCCTCGCACCGAACAGTTTCCGTACATGCGTTACAGCCCATATACGGTCGAACAGGCGAGGAGTTCCCGCCATCTGCCCCCTTTTCGACAAACCAGTCCATAATTACTGCCCGTCCGCCAGAAAGAAAACAAACCCCGCCTCCGGCGCATGACTGCGCGGAAGGCGGGGACTCTATAACCTATGTTCGTCAGCCTACTTCGGAATTGCGGAGGCCGTGTTGGACGGCGCGCTCTCCAGGTTGCCGCTGTTCACGGCAGTCACCCTGTAGTAGTACGTCGTCCCGCGGGTTGTCGTCCGGTCGGAGTAGCTCGCCCCCGCCGACAGGGTCGCCAGCAGCGTGAACGTCCCCGTCGCAGATACTGAGCGATACACCTTGTTCTGGGTTACGCCCGCGCTCGTCGACTGTGCCCACGTCAGGTTGATTCGCCCCCTTCCGCCGGTCGCCGAAAGGCCCGTCGGCGCCGCGGGCGCGGTTGTTGTCGGTGCGGCCGGTGTCGCGGAGGCCTCATTCGAGTTTCCGCTCTCGCCAATGGCGTTCACGGCCGTCACGACGTAGTAATACTTCACGCCGTTGGTCAAACCCGTGTTCGTGTAGCCGGTGGACGTAAGCCCTGATGCGACCGTGGTATAGCCGCTGCCGGAAGTCGTCGAGCGCTTCACGTTGTAGCTGGTCGCTCCCGAGCTGGCCGCCCACGTAAGCCCGGCCTGCGAATCGCCCGACGTCGCGGCGAGGCCGGTCGGAGCGGCCGGAGGGGAGGGAGGCGGTTGCGTCGCCCCGGCGCCGAAGAAGATTCCGTTGAGCGGAACGTTCGCGCCCGCGGTGCGGGTGAATCGGAATGTGACGCTGCCCTTGATGGACCAGACCAGCCACTTGCCCCCGTTGTAGCCCGAGATGGACTGGCTGTTCAGGACTGCGCCCGTCGCTCCGTCGAGCACGTCCACGGTGGCGGCGCGAGTCGTACTGTCCCAGTCCAACATGTAGAGCGCGACCTGGTGCGTCTGGCCATCCGTGAGATTCACGCCCGCCGTGAATATCGTGCCTGAGTACCACGCGGCCGCGATTCTGTCGGCGGCGCCGGGCTTCTGAAGGGCGCGGACATCGGTTGTCGACGAAGCCCAGGTCCAGCTGGAATTACCTGCCAGGCTGAGCTGCGCGTACGCCGGAAGGCTCTGGCTGAGCTGGCTGATGCTGTAGCCATCCGCCCCGTAAACGCCCTGCCACGTGCCCTGCGTCGTCGTGTCGGTCGTCACGAAGGTCGCGGCGTTGCCGAGACCCGCGGCGGGTGTCGCGGAGGCCTGATTGGAGTTCGGGCCCGTGCCCGCGGCGTTCGTCGCCGAGACGACATAGTAGTAAGTCGTCCCGTTCGTAACCGTCGAGTCCGTGCAGCCGGCGCTGGTCACGCCGCCTGCAATGACCGAGTACGGCCCGCCGCTCGTCGTCGAGCGCTTCACGGAATATGAGGACGCCCCGCCTACTGCATTCCACGAGAGGGTGACCTTCGAATCGCCCGCTGTCGCCGCAAGGTTCGTCGGAGCGGAGGGGAGCGTGGCCGTACCCGTCGGAAGCACGAGAAGCGTGATGGACTGAGCAGGCACCGTCACGCTGACGCTCGTATTGCTCGCGGCAACGTCGGCGAGCCGGCTGAGCGTGTTCGCGGCAGTAACCTGCCAGACCTGCGCCGTGCCGTTGCCGGTGAAGTTCGAGAGGCTCACGGTGACCGGCGTGGTCCCGCTCAGTACCTTGCTGATCACCATCACCGTCAGCGCGCCATCCGAGGAGCGTGTCGCGGCGAACGCAGAGAGGTTGTCGGGATTCGGAACCGCGGCGGAGACGGAGGTGTCGCCGAAGCCGGACTTGCTCCCGTCGTAATTCCGATAGAGCTTCATCGCCTTGTAGGTCGGCGTCGAGGGGTCCGGCCAGGTCCAGCGCGTCGCCATGTCCAGACCTTCGCGCCCGAAGATTCCCCAGATATCGGCCTGAGTCGTTGCCCCGTTGATGTGGCCCTCCGCGCCCCAGTTGTACTCGGTGATGGCGGTCTTCAAGCCCGGATAGTACGTCGCCACCCAGATCTTCATCCGTGGAATGAGCTGCACTACGCTGTTGATCCAGGTCGAATCGACGTAGGTCGGGTCCCAAAGCGAGCGGGTCGATTTGTTGCGGAGGAGCTGCGTGGTCGTGTCCGTACCGCCGTTGTACTCTCCCCCCTGCGGGTAGTAGTGGAGGCTGAACACGTCGAGCGTCCTGCTTCCCGTCGCCGCGTCATTTTGCCGGAGCTGGTCGAGCATCCAGGGCAGGTAATCCCACCCGCCATGCGCGTTCCGGTCGGGCAGCGAGGACCAGCCGTGAATCCCGCCATACTGCTGGTCGTAGCCGCTGTAGAAGTAGCCGCTCCAGCCCCACTCTTCCGGGCCGACAATTTGCGCGGACGGGTCCAGGGCGCGGATCTTCGACGCGTAGTCGATCATCTTCCCCTTCATCTCGTCCATCGTCGCGCCGGTGGGGTGGACGTCGCGATGCGTGCCGTGCCAGATGGAGGGCTCGTTGTCCAGGATGTAGTACTGGAGCCCTCCGTTCGCCGCTGTCCCCCAGGTGCTGACGAGGTGATTCACCCACGACTGCTGGATTCCGGAGCTGTTCGCCGCGTTCGCGTCCAGCGGATTGTTGCCGACAATGTTCGCGCCCGTCGCTTTGGAGACTCCGTTCCCGGCGTCCGGGTACCACTGCGCGTCATTGCCGGTCTGCGCGCCGTACTTCGCAACCGAGAAGCTGGCGAGCTTGGCCCGGTTCGCGCCGACCGTCGCGATGTAGTCGATCATCGGGATCGTCAGCATCGCCTGGGCGCCCGCGTTGCGCGAATTCGTGATAAACGTGTCGCCACGCTCGCCCGGCACGGGGCTGGCATCCGCGATGGACTCGAAGTACCAGTCGCTGCCGCGGTTGTCGGCGTTGAGCTGCCAGTTGTAGCGGGTGTTGTTGTTGCCGCCGTTGCGGTTGAGCGGAATGTTGAGGTCTGAGAGGACGGCGGTGGTGCCCTGCGAGATGCCGTAGATGTTCGGGCTGATGGCGTGGCGGTTCTTCTGCGCGTCGACCGTAACGGTGACGGCGGCGTTCTGCGCGAGGGCCGTGGCGCCGCTGAGGAGAAGAAACGCGGTCGTGACGGCGCGCAGTGACGCGCTTCCGACGCGCTGACGCGCCGGAGATGACCAGTGGATCATGGTGTTGCTCCTGCTAATCCTGTTCACCGGAACGTCGTTGCGCCCGGCTGTATTATGATTTTGGGCCGGGCAGCCTTAGCCGCCCGGCCCCCTATTATATCAGCTTTCAATGTGTCGCGCTTGTTACCACATCGCTAACTGTTATTACGCGCGGTCACCTCACCAGCAGGTTCAGTTCCGTCCACGAGTTGTCGTAGCCGTAATACCCGAACCCCTTCGGCTTGATCAAATCCGTCTCGTAGTTGATCGTAATGTTTCCGTTGATGTCGACCTTGTTGGCGATGATCTGACCGTTCAGCGTCGGGTTGCCGCTATTCTGGACGTAGCCGTATTCGTTGCCCTGCGCGTCCTTGTTGTATGCGTAGATCAGAGCGTCGATCGTCTGGTTTCCCGCCAGGTTCAGGCCGGACTGCGTCGCGACATAGATGTGATTCGCATAGGCGGAATTGCTGGCGATTGGCACGGCGGCCGTTCCGCCACGGAAGTTGGCCGTGCCCGATCCGCCCTCCGGCCCAAGCCAGATGTTCACCGGCCCTTTCGAGTTGTCGAAGTGAATCTGGTCGTTTCCCGTCAGGTTCATGCTGGTGATGTAGTAGTTTCCGGCCGTCAAAGTAACATCGGTCGTGATCGCGTTGCCGACGATTGGCGGGTTGGCATTCGCGTTGTTGTTCGTCGTTGCCAGTGTCGTCAGTCCGCCGGTGACGGTGCTGTTCGCAACCTCGCTCACGGTCTTCCAGGAGAGCGAGTTGCTCGCGGTGGAGACGTTGTAGCCGGTCGGAGGCGTCCCATACCACCCCGCGTTCGGACCGTTGAAGTAGACGGAGCCGGTAATCTGGGGGCTCGCGGTGAAGTCGAGCTGCCCGTTCGATCCCACGTCGCCGGCGATGCTCAGCGCCGACCCGCGCCAGATACTGATGCTGTCCATCGTGTATATCGCGAACTTGCCCGGCGGGTCGAACCCTTTCACGGATACCTTCACGGTGCGCGATTCGGTGTCCACCGTGCCCGCGCACGTCACGTAGAGGCTGCCGCTCGATGTGTCCCACGGGGTCGTGCCGTCCTTGTTGGCGCAGTAGACCTTGAACGACCCGTTCCCGAACGTGTAGGTCGTGCCCGGATACTGATCGGCGTTCGCGGGGTTCTGCGTCAGCTTCCGGAACTCATAGTTCACGCCGGCCTCCGCGAGGTTCAATGCGTCGGAGTATTTGGAATCTGCGTCGGCAAGCGACTGGTGGCCCACGGTGAGCGTGCCTGTGCCGACCAGCAGAACCGAGATGATCAGGAGAAAGAAGAGAACCCCGATGATCATGCTCCCGCGCTGATTCTGACGGCATAGACACGAGCGCATGGGCCGAAGGCGAGCCGCCGCACGGCGCGGAAGGTTGGCAGTCAATCGAATCGTCATGGCTTCCTCTCATCCCGTGACCGGAGACGGGCGAATCCCACGCGATTCATTCCACAATGGGGCGCGGACCTAACCACGAATCGAGGGCGGACGAGCGGAAACCGGAAATTAGCGGGGCTAACCGGCGAGGCGGCCGATCAGCGCGACCAGCAGCCGGGCAAGTTGGGCGGGCGCCTCCCGGTGCATGATCTCCAGGCCGTGGGAGTTCTCGACGGGGAGGCCGAGGGTGATGGGGCGGGCGCAGAGGCCGAGCGCGGCTGTGCACGTCGCGTCCGACCCTCCGCGGGAGAGCGCCTGCCAGTGGGGTACCTGACCCAGCACGCGGGCGCATTCGTCCAGCAGTTCGAGGTCGGAGGCCGTGGAGGTCGAATACCCATCGTGCACCCAGATCGTCGGCTGCGGGTCCGGAACGAATGGGCTCTCCGGGACCGACGGCCCAATCTCCAGCGCGATGCATACATCCGGCCGCCGCTCGTGCAGGAGGTAGCGCGCCCCCTCGCCGCCCGTCTCCTCATAAACCGTGGCCGCAAAGATTACACCCGATGGAAGACCTCTTGCGCCCAGCGCCTCCAGCGTGAGCAGCATCGCAACAAGGTCCGCCCGGTCGTCGATGAAGTACGAGGCAACGTACGGGCCGATCTCCTGAACGAGCCTTCGGTCCCGCGCCAGCACGACGCGCGTACCCGGCCGCACACCGCTCGCCTGCAATTCGTCGGCTCTGAGACCCGTGAAGATGTACGCCATGTCCCACGTAAGCGGCCCTTCACGCGCCTGCTGCGCGACAGAAGCCGGCGAGTTCGTGTGGATGCACCCGAAGGAGAGAATTCCGGGGATGGCGGTGGGGGACGCGAGAATCTCCACCGGTTGCTCGCCCCACTTCCACGGGTAGACGCCGCCCAGCGGCGTGACAATCAGGCAGCCGTCCGGCTGGACCTGCGACACCATCAGCGCGATCTCGTCCAGATGGGCGGTCACCACGACGCGCGCCGGGCCCTCCTCGCCAACCAGCAGGTTGCCCTTCGCATCGATTCGCGAGGAGTAGCCCAGCGCCAACACATGCGCGACAACGGCATCCCGGACCGCGCCCTCCTGGCCGGGCGGCCCCGGAATCGCGACAAGCTCCTTCAGAAGTTCAAGGGAATCGAGCACGTTCACTCCCAGTATCTACCGCGGCGGCCATTGAGTTGACAGAATGCCTGTATCGAACGGCCTGGCATGCCCGTCTAAAAACGAAACGATGTCACTTCCGCTGTGCCTCCCAGGCCGCATCAACCCTGTGCGAATCTGAGCAGTCGCGTTCTTGTAGAGCAGCGAGGATTCAAAGACCAGCGGCTGCTCGGCCGGCTTCTTCACTTCTGTCGTATGCCGCCCCACCAGCGACCGCTCGAACGCATAGCCATACCCCGATTCATCATCTCGCTTCACGACCTGACACGCGTATATCTCCCAATTCTTCGCGTAGGAGTACGTCGAGTCCATCCACTTCCAGCGCGGCATCCGGTCGTCGTAATCCTGCGCGTACATCATCAGGGCCAGCGTGACCTGCTTTACATTGGAAAGACAGGACGATTGGTGGGAGCTGGTATGTGAAACAGCAAACACCGGGTACAAGACTGCCGCGAGCACGCACACAATCATGATGACGCAACCGGCGTCGGTGGCCGTCAGCGCCTTTTTCTGCGGCGGCGCTGGCGGCTCCGGCCAGCGCCGTGGCTCCTCGTGGTCCATGAATCGGCCTCCCTTCAGGGCGCCAGATTCGCGAGCTTCTCCGTCACCTTCACGAGAGATTGCGTGCCGAGATCGCCGCCGCCTTCCGCCTCGACGGCGGTAAAGAGCTGATTCGCCAGCATCGCCCCGGGCAGCGAGACCCCGAGCTCGGCGGCCGCCTGCATCACCAGCCGCAGGTCCTTCTGCTGGAGCTTCACCATGAATCCGGGCGCGAAGTCGTGGCTCGCCATCTTCGGGCCGAGCACATTCACGACCCAGCTCCCCGCCGCGCCCGCGCCCACGGCCTCGATCATGGTGAGCGGATCCACCCCGGCCTTCTTCGCAAACGCAACCGCCTCGGCCGCCGCCACCAGATTCGATGCGATGGTGATCTGGTTGCAGAGCTTCACCATCTGCCCCTGCCCGTTCGACCCGCAATAGACCAGCTTCCTGCCCATCGCCTCGAAGATCGGCCGGCACTTCTCGACCGTCTCCTGCCGCCCTCCGACCATGATGGAGAGCGTCC
>Ga0207667_10007036_pt1 | contig 13591 bp, 9 predicted proteins | sample KBSCornC52_FD_184301 | JGI IMG/M metagenome (GOLD analysis project Ga0207667, IMG submission 184301) | Corn rhizosphere microbial communities from Kellogg Biological Station, Michigan, USA - KBS Corn C5-2 (SPAdes) (version 2) | ecosystem: Host-associated > Plants > Roots > Rhizosphere > Soil ...
ATTCCTGTCCTGATGTGCACTACAGAACGTGCAATACCAAAAGGGAACAACGTATTTTCAAAGGAAATATCATCGAGCAAAATATTCATTCACGAAAAATTAATAAAAGCAAAAATGTTGAAGTTAATAAAAAATCCCCCAATAAAGGGGGATAAAAAAAATCAAAAAAAAAAATTATTATTTCTTTTTTTCGTAGCGTTTTCTGAATTTGTCGATACGACCTGCAGTATCTACCAGCATATTTTTACCGGTATAAAAGGGATGAGATGTATTGGAAATTTCCAGTTTTATAACCGGGTATTCCTTGCCATCTTCCCATTGTACGGTTTCTTTTGAAGCAGCCGTTGAGCGGCTCAAAAACATGGTGCCATTACTCATATCGCGAAAAACTACGAATCTGTAATTTGAAGGATGAATGTCTTTTTTCATATTATTTTGCTTTAAAACATGGCTTTCTTTTATTAAGTCTCCATGTATTTTTTGAGTTTGCGAAGGTAAGGGAATAAAATAAATTGGCAAAACCAAAAATTGCTACATTTTTATTTACCATTCAGTTGAGAATATAAGAAAACGAGATAAAACTTCCTTTACTGATAAAGTAAATTTTTCAAAATCAATTAATCAAACAAGCGCATGAAATGGTTTTCCAAATGTTTCCGCATGGCATTTCTAAATAATTCAGGAGTTCCGGTTGCCAAAACGTCTACCAATCCTTTATGTGATACAAAATTTTTAAACAGAATCGGTTTTCCAAGCAATCCACTGTGATGCACGTAATCAAAAACCGGAAGCAACATTTTCTGAAATTTCTTTAAAGTTTCATTGCCGGTTATTTCATATAATTTTCCGTGAAATGCCACCTCGTGACCAATATTAAAAAGATGTTGATCAGTAACCAGGGGCTCTTTTTTCACAATTTCATATAATTCAGCAATATCTTCCTTAGTAATTCTTTGAAAAAGAAAATCCGCCATTCCAATTTCCAATACCAATCTTATCTCAAAAATTTCTTTCAGCGTTTCCTGATCAAGGATGTGTGGATTCATGCTCTTACTCATAATTCCAAAAAGATCAGGATTGGTAATTACCGCGCCTTTTTTCTTTTTGGATTCTAACAATCCCATCATTCTCAACCTGAGCAAAGCCTCTCTGACAACGGTTCTGCTTACGCCAAGCGTTTCGGCAAGTTCTAATTCCTTCGGAATGCTGTCGCCCACTTTGAGCTTCTTTTGTTGCAGGATCTCTACCAGTTTTTTTTCTACTTTATCGACCAAAGAACTGGTATCGATTGTTTTCAGATTTTTTTTAAAAACTGATGCGTTCATAATGTGATTTACTTAAAGGTATTGTGACAAAAGTATCATTGATTCCTTGAAAAAGTCTTTTTTACAAAAAAAAGTGAATCTTTTTTTGGTTATGTAAATTTAACGATTTACTTTTATTATGTCAAACATAATACAAAAAATTTTTAAAACTTTTAAAACATGAAGTTTTCTTTTAACAAAATTGTCTTTTTGCTTGTTGGCTTTTTGTTTTCTTCTGCCGTGTGGGCACAGACGAAAACAATCACGGGCAGGGTTACATCGAGCGACGGAACTGCACTTCCCGGGATTTCCGTAACAGTCAGCGGCACGAGCAACGGCACGGCTACTGATGCCAACGGTAATTATAGTATCACCGCGGCTCCAGGTGCGGTCTTAAACTTCTCCTCAGTTGGATTTGCCACCCAAAATATAAAAGTGGGAAGTTCATCTACTATTAATGTATCGTTACAGGCAGCTGCAGCAGACAAACTAAATGAAGTAGTAGTGGTTGGATATGGAACGCAATCCAGAAAGTCATTAACCGGTTCGGTGGCGAGTCTTGATCAGAATGTATTAAAGTCTTCACCAAATTCGAATCTGGGAACTGCATTGCAAGGTACCATGCCAGGTTTGAATGTGCAGCAATCAACAGGGCAACCTGGCACCACGCCGAGTATTGTTTTAAGAGGTGGTTCTAATTTCAATGGTACTGGTTCTCCACTGATTGTGGTCGATGGAATTGTACTTCCATCACTGTATGGTATTAATATGGATGATGTCGCGAGTGTGGATGTTTTAAAAGATGCGGGTTCTCAAGCCATTTATGGGGCGAGAGCGGCCAATGGCGTTATTCTAATTACTACCAAAACCGGCAAAAAAGGAAAAACACAGATCAATTATAGTTATAAGAATACAACCAACTTTATCCGCTACAATTCAACACAATACCTGACCGCCGCTCAATATATTCACTGGAACAGAATTGGTATCCAAAGCCGCTGGCTTGCAGATGTGGCTGATGGAAATACCAACGCTGCGAACACCGACAAAAACCAAAATGTTGGTTCATGGGGATGGGCAGTTAATAATGGATGGACATCACCGACAGGACTTTATTCAACACAAATATTATCGAATTCAAACAAGCAGTATGTTGGCCAGCCTGGGTGGGGTGTATTAGTAGATCCGAATCCATTCAATTCCTCACAGGTTGATACAATTTTGTATCATGACTTGCCCGTAAGAGAAAGGGAAAATATGATATTACAACAAACTACTACCCAGGAACATTACCTGAGTTTTGCGGGTGGCAGTGATCAAGGGTCATTCGCGTTGGGACTCGGAATATTAGATGATAATGGAATGGTAATCGGTTCACAATTAAAAAGATTGAGTATGAATTTCAGTGGTGGGCTCAACGTAAGCAAAAATTTTAAAGTTACCACCACCATTTCGGGTTACACATTAAGTCAAAGATTGCCCTATACTGATCCCAACGGAGGAGGTACCGGCGGATTAATGCAAAGATTTGTAGGTGTCGCGCCAACAGTAAGATATAAAAATGATACATCTGGAGCGATGATACCAGGTCCGAATGATATCACGCTTGGCAATCCTGCGTATTGGAGTAAGTTGCCTAATAACACTACCAATCAGCAACGCCTGATGGGAAGTCTTCACATTGATTATTCAATTCTTCCCTGGTTGAAATTTCTGGCCACTGGGTCCGGATATTTATTGTATCAGAATGGAAACAATTTTATGTCATCGTATCAGCAGGGAAATAACGGTGCGATCAATAGCACACGGGCGGCTTCATTTAATAATTATAATGATGTTTCTTATACATACAATGGATTTTTGCAATTCAATAAAACTTTCAATGAAGCGCATGATTTGACCGTTCTCGCCGGTGGAGAATTTTATGATTTTAAAGAACATACTTTCACCGGCTCTTCATCAGGCGCTCCCACTGATTTATTTCCGTGGTTGTCAGCATCAGTGCCGCCCGCAGTCGTTAATGGTACGATTACCAATCCACAAAAAGCTTATTCCAGCTTCAACGCCTGGGAAAGACTGGCTTCGTTAATCGGCAGGGTGAATTACAGTTACAAAAACAAATATTTTCTTACCGGTAATATGCGCTATGATGGTACATCAAGGCTGGCAGCCAACCGGTATGGCTTATTCACCGGTATTTCAGCAGGATGGAATATGCAGAACGAAGATTTCTTTCAAAATAGTGGTCTGAGTAAATTTGTAAGTGTTATAAAGCCACGCGTCAGCTGGGGACAGGTGGGAAATCTTGCAGCATTAGTAAATTCTGATGGTTCTCAAAACTACTACGCAGCTGATCAAACCTTTCCTTCAACTTCGGTATATAATGGGTTGGGAGGTACTTATTATCCGAATTATATTAATACTGATTTAAAATGGGAGTCAGCTACTACCAGCGATTTTGGATTAGATTTAGGTTTATTCAAAAACAGGGTAACCGTCATTGCTGATTATTATATTAAAAATATTTTTGACAAAATTTCTGGACTTCCTCTCGATGTTACTTCTGGCTTTGGCAGCATTCAGTATTATAACAATGGGCAACTTCAAAACAAAGGATTTGAATTATTGGTAAAAGGAAGAGTGCTTCAGCCGGTAAAACCGAAGGGGCTTAGCATTGACTTAAGTGCCAATATTTCTACAGTAAAAAGTTATGTTGTGAAGTTGCCATTTAACGGTCTTCCCGGAAACAGGCAGGGAACTATCCAGGTATGGGATCCCAAAAATCCTACTCAACTAATCCAGGTTGGTGGTTTGATCGAAGGCCAACGTGTTGGTTTGGATGCGGTATATGCACCAAAATATGATGGTATTTATACAAGCCAAAGTCAGTTAGACAAAGATGCGAATGTTTACAATGCCTTCCTGCCTTATGTTCATAAAAACGTGAAGCAAATGGGCGATGCAGTTTGGCATCAGGTAAATCCAAATGATACAATAGATACCCGTCAATTTGTGTATGTCGGAAGAACAACACCGCAATTGCTTGGTGGATTTTCTGCTGCCATCAATTATAAAAATTTCAGCTTGTATGGCCAGTTTGATTTCGCCACTGGCTTCGTTATTCTTAATAATGAAAAATTAAGAGGATTAAGCCAGGTACAAGGGTCACAGAACTCCACAATAGATGTTTTGAATACATGGGCTCCCGATAATACCAGTGGCACATTGCCGCGATTCTATTGGGCGAACCAGGCAAGAAACTATGCGACAGATGCCTCAGGAAACAATCCTCCCGCTAATTTTTGGGAAAGAGGAGATTATTTAATGGCAAGAGAAGTAACGTTGAGTTACGATTTTACCTCACAAATTTTGCATCAATCATGGAATAAATGGATAAAAAACGCCCGCTTGTATGTGACAGGAAATAACCTTGCTTATTTTACAAAATATAGTGGGAATTTCCCCGAAGTCGGTGGAGTGGATAACGGAAAATTTCCGTTACCACGCAGACTTACTTTAGGCGTAAACGTCAGCCTGTAACAACTTCTCAAATTCCAAATAATAAATTACTTAAGAATGAAAACATATAAATTAATAACTACCGCGATGATTGTAATGGCTTGCTTTATAGCCTTCACATCGTGCAAGAAACAATTGGAAGAAGCGGTGCCACAGGATGTGTTATCTGCTGCAGATCTTTCTAATCCCAACGCATTGGTGACTTTATACAGCGGGGTTTATGCTCAATTGCGGTCTTACAACAGTACCTTATTTGTTTTAGGCGAAATGCGTTCTGAAATATGGACAGATGGTTTATTTACAGAATCCGTTGATGGAGGATATCAGCAAATGTATGATCAGAATATAAGTGCGCTCAGTGTTCCTTATGGAAATTGGGCTAATTTTTACAGCCTCATATACCAAATAAACAATGCTATTCAATATTTCACTGCAACCACAGCCATACCTGATGCTACCAAAAATCAGTATCTGGCCGAGATGTACGGCATACGTGCTTATATTTATTACACGATGGCAAAAACATGGGGAAGTGTACCATTGGTGACGAAACCGATGACCAATATTAAAAGTACTGCCCAAACATATATGGCAAGAACACCGGTTGACTCCGTATTCATGCAAATTAAAAGCGATATTGAACAGTCACTCACTCTTTACAATAACAATTATACCATTCCGGCTGGTAAGCGTGTATATTGGAATGCCATCGCGTCTCTTGTTTTGAAAGCAGATGTTTATTTATGGACTGGAACAGTACGTAGCGGTGGAACGCCAGATTTCACGATTGCTGAAAACACCTTACAAACTATTGAAAATATGCAAGGCCCAACTTTACAGCTTGACCCAAAATACGCTGACATTTTTGACCCGACAAAAAAGGTGAATAATCCGGAAATCATTTTTGCGTTGAACTACGAATTAAGCCAGGCGCAAAACACCGTCTTTAGTGAATTTTTGGTAAACGCTATACAGGCAACTACTTTGACCTTCAGTCAATCCAGCGACCCAACGCAGGTAGTATCTTATGTGTATCCGTACGTAAATGGTTCCAATCGGGTAGGCATGAATCAGGCAATGATTACAAAACTTACCAGCGGGCCGCCGGATCAGCGCATCGCAAATACATTTAAAGTGATGTATAGCACTGCTCCACCCTACAATGTGCGTGGTGTTTTTCTAGTTAAATATGCCGGTGTTGCCTCCGGAACAAGCCAGGTTTATACAAACGACTTTCCAATTTACCGGTATGCGGATGTATTGTTACTGATGGCAGAAGCAAAATCAAAGCTGGGACAAGATCCGTCACCGGAAATTGACAGTTTGCGCGCAAGAGCTTACGGGCCCACTTATACTCCATATGTAAACGGCAGCATTGATGATAATATACAAGCGACTCTTGAAGAGCAATTAAGAGAAGAGATAGGAGAAGGAAAGCGCTGGTGGGCGTTGAGGAGAGCCGGAGATAAATGGGTGTTTAATTATATAAATCCGAATTATTTGTCGCCTGCAACTGTTTCATCAGGCAAAGGACCGACTTTAGAATTGCCAATATCCACTTCCATGTTGAACTTTGATCCGTTGTACACCCAAACCCCAGGCTATTAAACATTTGATGATAAAAAAGCCTTCCCTGGAGGGCTTTTTTATCAATTATCTGATAATCCTCGAATTGTATATTTAGAAAGGGATTGCTGGAGAAGAACGGTAAACAAATAAATATCTTCAATTTTTATTTCTAAAATTTTCATCTCACTTGATGATTTTTATTAAAAAGATGATATACCGAATTGAAATCGAAGCGTACGTTTGTGACTAAAGAGAAGCTTTTATTTACGAAAAAATTCAACAATCGCCTGCAATTTTTAAGTTTCCTCTATCTGGATTTTACATTCTAATGAAAGAATAGAAGTTTTTCTTTAACTAATAAGCGGACAAAGACGATTTTTTACATTAAAATAATAAAACGAAAAACATTTTACCATAATGAAAATACGACATCTTCAAGGTTTAATCGCTGCTCCCTTCACTCCGATGAAGAAAGATGGAAGCGTAAACCCTGATTCAATTCCCGAATATTACCACTTTTTAAAACACAATAAAGTTACCGGTGCATTTATTTGTGGCTCAACAGGAGAGGGCGTTTCGATGACCTCAGAAGAAAAAAAATCAGTGATCAAAGCGTGGGGTGATGCTACGAAAGGCGATAAAGATTTCCAGGTAATGACTTTAGTGGGCGGCACAAGTATTGCAGATGGCAAAGACATTGCACGATATGCGCAGCAGTGTGGATTGTACGGTGTTTCATTTACCGCGCCATTTTATTTTAAACCAGCGAATGTTGAAATGCTTGCCGCTTGTTGTAAAGAAATTGCCGATGCAGTTCCTGATATGCCATTTTATTATTACCACATTCCGGTATTGAACGGCGTTGGTTTTCCTATGATTGACCTGTTGAAAAATGTGGACGGAAAGATTTCCAACTTCGCGGGTATCAAATATACCCATGAAGATTTTATGGATTTTCTTTCCTGCCTGCATTTTCAAAATGGAAAGTATGACATGCTTTGGGGGCGCGATGAAAACATGCTTTCGGCATGGGCCGTTGGCTCAAAAGGCGCTGTGGGCAGCACTTTCAACTATGCAGCACCGCTTTATTACCATTTGATTGATGCTTTCAACCAGAACGATTTAAAAAAAGCTCAATCCTTGCAACAACAATCCATTGATATGATTACTTTGTTGGGAAAATATGGCGGCATTGCTACCGGTAAAGCATACATGAAAGTTGTGGGTATTGATTGTGGCGAATTCCGTTTGCCTGTAAAAAATATGAATGCCGGGCAGTTCGAAATGTTCAAAAAAGATGTAGCTCAATTAAATTTCAGTAGCTTTTGCTCCACGAAACCATCCTAAATAATGAGTCGTTCAATTGCTTTTTTAATTTCAATTTTTACATTGATAACTTTTTATTCAATGGCGCAAAAGCCCGTGCTTACGATATCCTGGAAAAAAATTGCCAGCGTTCCCGACGCCGGTGATGCAAAAACATCGCTCGGGCTTGCAGGTGCAATTAATGGGGTAAATAATGATGTGTTGATAGTTGCAGGCGGTTCAAATTTTCCGGATAAACTTCCATGGGAAGGAGGCAAGAAGGTTTATTATGACAAGATTTTTGTTCTGCAGAAAAAAGGAAATGAATACTGCTGGAACAAAAAAGTAAAATCCGTTCTTCCTGAATCAATTGCTTATTGCGGCAACACTTCAACTCCGTCAGGAATTGCTTATGTAGGTGGCGAAAATGAAAATGGAATCTCTGATAAATGTTTCTTATTAAAATGGAATGAAAAAGAAAATGCTGTTGACGTAAAACCGTTGCCTGACTTTCCTTTGGCATTGACGAACATCGCTGTTACCAATATTGAAGATGTCATTTATACGGTTGGCGGTGATGAACAAAACAATTCTTCCAATAGTTTTTTTTCTTTGGATTTAAAAGATAAAAATCTTCATTGGAAAAAACTTCCTGGTCTTCCCGTTGCTTTGGCAAATGCAACTGTTGTTGCACAAAATTGCAAATCAGGGAAAAAGATTTTTGTTATTGGAGGCAGGTCTAAAACTCCATTCGGAATCAGTGATTTGCACAACACGGTATTTGCTTTTGATATCCAAAAAAATCAGTGGAAAAGATGCGCTGATATTTCTAACGGTTTGTATACTACCAATCTTTCAGCCGCCGGGGGAGTGGCTTTGGGCAACAATGAAATTTTAATTACCGGTTTTGATAACGGAAAGATATTTCATCAGATTGAAACATTGATTTCAAAAATTGCACAGGCAAAAACTTCCGAAGAAAAACAAAAATTGACGAAAGAGAAAAACAATTTAAGTATCTGTCATAAAGGTTTTGATAAAAGTTTATTGCTTTACAATACGAACACTAATGCATGGACGAAAATTGGTGAGTTGCCTTTCCCTGCGCATGTTACAACAACTGATGTAAAATGGGGAAATGACATAATAGTTTCAAACGGAGAAATAAAACCAGGAGTGAGAACGCCGGATGTGTGGATAGGGAAAGTAGAAAGTACCAAGTAAAAAGTAGTAATACTAATTGTACGCAAACGTTCTCAACAAGTATGGAAATCGGTCCAAAAATAAATCATGAAAGAAAGCAAAAATTATAAATGGATTGTCGTCGCTCTTCTTTGGGTAGTGGCGCTCCTCAATTACATGGATAGGCAAATGCTTGCCACTATGCGTCCTTCAATGCAAATCGACATTCATGAGTTGCAATCTGCTACAAACTTTGGTTATTTAATGGGTATCTTTCTGTGGATATATGGAATTATGAGTCCCATCTCCGGAGTCATCGCTGATAAAGTAAATCGAAAATGGCTCATTGTTGTGAGCTTGTTCGTTTGGTCTGCCGTTACTTATGGAATGGGATTGGCAACAACTTATCACCAGGTTTATTGGCTGCGCGCTTTTATGGGCATCAGCGAGGCGCTTTACATTCCTGCCGGCTTGTCTTTAATTGCCGATTATCACAATGATAAAACAAGGTCTCTTGCCATTGGCATTCACATGACTGGTTTGTATGTTGGCCAGGCACTTGGCGGCTTTGGCGCTACCATTGCTGCAGCGTACTCCTGGCATTTTACATTTCATTCTTTCGGAATTATTGGCATTGTTTATTCGGTTGTTTTGATTCTTTTTTTAAGAGAGAAAAAAGTAATTCCTGAATTAAAATCTTCAGATAAAATGTTGGTAAAAGAAAAGACTCCGGTGTTAAAAGGACTTGCCTTATTGTTCACGAATATTTCTTTCTGGATCATTCTTTTTTATTTTGCAATTCCGAGTTTGCCCGGTTGGGCTACCAAAAACTGGTTGCCAACTTTGTTTGCGCAGAACCTTCATATTCCGATGTCGCAAGCCGGGCCTCTATCAACTATTACGATTGCAGGATCATCTTTTGTTGGAGTAATTTTTGGCGGAATACTTTCTGATCGATGGGTACAAAAAAATATTCGTGGAAGAATTTATACCAGCGCGATTGGTTTGGGTTTAACGATCCCGTCCCTGTTGTTATTAGGTTTTGGTCATTCACTGTTTCACGTAGTTACCGCTGCACTTTGCTTTGGTATTGGTTATGGGATGTTCGATGCGAACAATATGCCGATACTTTGCCAGTTTGTTCCGCAAAAATTGAGAGCCACCGCCTATGGAATCATGAATATGGTAGGTGTGTTTGCCGGTGCTTTTATTACCGATCTTTTAGGAAGATCTTCTGATGCCGGTAATCTTGGAAAAAGCTTTGCAATGCTTGCAGGAATCGTTTTGATTGCATTGATTATCCAAATAAGTTTTCTGAGGCCGAAGGTGAATAATTATGTGGCTTAAATTGTTTTCTGCTAAAAAGAAAACGCTTTTATTTCTTTGTTTACTGTAAAAATCATTTGCGGATGAAACAAAAACTCATTTTTTTTCTTGTAACATTTTTATTTTTTTCATCAGAAATTTTTGCACTAAACCCAAAGATAAAAGTCGCATGTATAGGTAATTCTGTAACCTATGGATATGGTTTGAAATATCCTTCAACGCAATCCTATCCTGTTCAGTTGCAAAAAATGTTGGGCGAAAAATATCAAGTAAAAAACTTTGGACACAGCGGTGCAACACTTTTGCGCAAGGGCCACAATCCTTATTACAAAACAAAAGAATTTGCAGAAGCATTGAAATTGGTTCCGGATATCGCCATTATACATTTGGGGTTGAACGATACCGATCCAAGAGATTGGAATAATTACAGTAATGATTTTCGCGGCGATTATTCGTGGCTGATCGATACTTTTCGAAAAGCAAATCCGCAGGTAAAAGTGTACATCTGTTTGATGACGCCCATATTCAATGACCATCCAAGATTTCGTTCGGGAACAAGAGATTGGTATTGGAAAATTGAAAGCCTGATACGTGAAATTGCAAAAGTGAATCGCACCGGTTTGATTGATTTGCATGCCCCATTTTATTTTCATCCCAATTTATTTCCTGATGCTTTGCATCCAAATAAAGAAGGTGCAATTATTTTAGCAAAAACGGTGTATGGTGCTATTACAGGGGATTATGGTGGATTACAAATGCCAGGCGTTTTTGCAAATGATATGGTTTTACAACGCAACAAACCGATTCCATTTTTTGGGACAGGTGATGCAAATGAAGAGATAACCGTTTCTTTCAGTAAACAAACATTACCTAGCAGCAAACAAACAAAAAAGACGAAATCTGATTCTCATGGACAATGGAAAGTGCTGTTAGATGCGTTGCCTGAAGGCGGCCCTTACACATTAACTGTAAATTCAAAAGATAAAAAAATTATGTTTAACGGTATTTTAATGGGTGATGTGTGGTTATGCTCAGGTCAGTCGAATATGCTGTTTCGATTGAACCAGGCGTATGAAGGGAAACAGGCAATTGCCGAAGCGACGAATAAAAATATCCGGTTATTTCAATTCAATGCGATTCAGGAAACTGCCAATGTAGCGTGGGATTCAGCCGTTTTGGATAAAACCAATAAGCTCGAATATTTTACCGGAAAATGGCAGCAGTGCAATCCTCAATCGGCTGCAACTTTTTCTGCCATCGCATATTTTTTTGGACAAAAAATTCAGCAGGAAGAGCATGTTCCCGTTGGTTTGATCGAAGTGGCGGTTGGTGGTGCGCCAATAGTTTCATTCATAGACCGGCATACGATGGAGTTTGATGATTACCTGGTTGATGAATTGCACAACTGGCGAAAATCAGATTTTATTATGCCATGGGTGAGAGAACGGGCAGCAAAAAATTTAGAGAATTCCACCGATCCACGACAACGCCATCCGTATGAACCTTGCTATAATTATGAAGCAGGAATTTCAAAACTGATCAATACGCCAATCAAAGGAATCCTTTGGTACCAGGGCGAAAGCGATGCACACAATGTGGATTTATATGCTTATAATTTTGAAAAATTAATATCGTCGTGGAGAATGTTATGGAACGAAGACCTCCCATTTTATTTCGTTCAATTATCTTCTATTGACCGTCCTTCATGGCCTTATTTCAGAGACATGCAAAGAAAAGTTTCTTTAAAAATTCCAAATACTTTCATGGCTGTTTCCAGTGATTTTGGTGATTCATTAAATGTGCATCCGACTCACAAACAGCGGATAGGAGGGCGTTTGGCGCTTCTTGCATTAAAAAATACTTACCATAAAGATATGGTGGCAAGCGGGCCAACGGTTGAAAATGTTTTTCAAAACAACAAAGAAATTGTGATTAATTTTTCAAATGCCAAAAGATTAAAAACACGAAGTGACGAACCAATAACCGGGTTTGAAGTAGTGAATGAAAAAGGAGACATTTTTTCGCCAAAGGCGACAATAAAAGAGAATAAAGTGATTCTTGGTGTGAATAAAAATGAAAAAATAATTAAGGTACTTTATGGGTTCAAACCCTTTACAAGAGCTAATTTGGAGAATGAAGCCGGTTTACCTGCAAGCACTTTTTCAGTTGAAATAAAATCAAATAAAACTCTAAAGCAATAATTTTATTCGGAATAAATAAATTTGAATGACAAAATATCTCTTTGTTTTATTAGCAATTGCATTTTTTAAGCCTGCATTTTCTCAACAGCAAACGAAATGGTATCAGCCGGAATTTGTGGAAGGTGTTTGTGTTACTGATTCTGCAAATATCTTTCACCGGTTACCAACTTCAATGAAAGATAGTGTGCGAAAACCGGTTTGGGATTTATCCGAAAATACTGCAGGAGAATTTGTTCATTTCAAAACTACGGCTACGGAAATAAAAGTTCAATATAAATTAACAAGCAATAACTTTTCCATGCCACACATGCCATCAACAGGAATGAGCGGTTTGGATTTATTTGCCATGGATGTCAATGGGAATTGGAACTGGACACCCGGTCTATATCATTTTGGTGATACCTGTTCTTATGTTTTTAAAAATTTATTTCTCGCCAAAAATAGCACCGGCGTTTCAGATTTTTATTTGTACTTGCCACTGTACAATTCAGTAAAATGGCTGTCAATCGGAGTGAATGAAAAAGATTCATTTTCATTTGCAGCAAAGAGAAAGGAGAAGCCAATAGTTGCTTATGGAACTTCAATTCTGCAGGGCGGTGTTGCTTCAAGACCAGGGCTGGCGTGGACAAATATTTTGCAAAGAAATATTGACAGAACCGTTATCAATCTTGGGTTTTCAGGCAACGGTCGATTTGAAAAACCGATTTTTGATGTGATGGCAAACGTAGATGCAGCAATATATATCTTCGATTGCATGCCGAATCTTTCCAAAGGTTATTCACAGGAAGAAATAAAGAATCGTTTGATTTATGGGATAAACAAATTACGTGAAAGAAATAAGAATGCTCCTGTTTTATTTGTTGAACACGCTGATGGGAATCCTTCATTTTTTATGGATACAGCGCGACTGAATGAATTCCATGGAAGCAGTTTGATGATTGCGAAAATTTTTGAAGATTTTAAATCATCCGGGCTAAAAAACATTTACCTATTGACGGAAAAAGAGATCGGCTTTGATATTAATTCTACAGTAGATGGCGCGCATCCAAATGACTATGGAATGTTGCAATATGCAATTGCTTACGAGAAAAAAATGCGTGATATTTTAAACGAACCTGTCGGAAAGATTGTAACGGAAATTCCTGCCGAACAATATCGTGATGGTTATGATTGGATTGGCCGGCA
>Ga0207667_10007042_pt1 | contig 13588 bp, 11 predicted proteins | sample KBSCornC52_FD_184301 | JGI IMG/M metagenome (GOLD analysis project Ga0207667, IMG submission 184301) | Corn rhizosphere microbial communities from Kellogg Biological Station, Michigan, USA - KBS Corn C5-2 (SPAdes) (version 2) | ecosystem: Host-associated > Plants > Roots > Rhizosphere > Soil ...
CTTGCCGTAGGTCGAGCCATCGAACGCCTTGGCGACCAGCGTGTCGAGGGCTGCCTTCCGTGCTGCCGGCAATGGCGCGATGGCGTTCGCGTCGCCGCGCGGCCAATCGGCGTGATCGAGGGAAGGCGGCGCCAGGTCTTTCGGCAGGCTCGGCACCGCGTTCGCCATGTCGGGGCTCGCCCCGATCGGCAGGTGCGCGCAGCCAAGCAGCGGGCGCCAGGCCGCGATGCGCGGCGGCATCCCTGGATCGAATTGCACGCTCACGCTCTTCGTCTTTCGATCGATGGTGGCATGCAGGGAACCCAGCGGGAACCGCCATCCGGTCAGATCGGTGGCATCGATCGCGGCTTCGGACATGTGCCCGACGAAGGTGTCGCTGCACAGGAAGATGGCCTCGTAACCCGCCGCGATCTCCCTGGCACGCAGCGTTTCCCCGGCCGCTTTTGCCGGCACAGCGGGCGGGATCGCAAGCAGCAGGGCGGCCGTGATTCCCAAGATGGTACGGGTTGTTTGCATGTGCCGAGTCCCCAGGTGAGTAATCGCGGTGTCTTGTGCCAAGTTTCCAGCGAACGGTGTCCGCAACGAACCGACAGCGGCCTTCATGGTACGCGGGCGTCCTTCGGCCGTGGCTCCAGGATTGCGAATCGGACAGCCAAGATGGGAGCATGCCGAACTCATGCACCGCATGTTGCGGTCAGCCGCCCGGATGCATACAGTTCCGCCGGTGATCGCCACCTCCGCCGCTGCATTCCGCTCTGCCCTCGCCGAGCTTCCGCTTTCGCCGAATGCGCGCGCGACGGCGCGGGCGGCATTCCTGATTGCGCCGGCGGCGAAGGAGCTGGCGTCCGAATCGGCGCGCGACAATCGCTACATGCAGATGGATGCGCCGTTCGACGCGCAGCGCGCGTTGGTGCAGCACGCAGAGTTGGCGCAAGTGCTGCGGGGCGACGTGCCGACGGTCGTGTTTCCGGGCGATGCGGCCACGCCGGATGCGATGTTTCCCAACAACGTGTTCGCGACCGTGTCCGGCAAGTTGATCGTCGGCCGGATGCGGCATGCAGTGCGCCAGCGCGAGGCGGCGCGCGCGGACATCCGCGGTTTTTTCCGCGACGTGATGGGCTGCGAGGAAATCGATTTGTCGCGCGGCGACCATGGCGTCGCGGAGTTGACCGGTTCGCTGGTGATCGATCATGCGCGCGGCATCGGCTATTGCGGATTGAGCGAGCGCTGCGACATGGCCGGTGCGCGCGCGCTACACGAAGTGTTCGGCCTGCGGCTGACATTCTGCTTCGAACTGGCACAAGGCGAATACCACACCAACGTGGTGATGACGTCGCTGGCGGGCCGCGCGGCGATCATGGCGCCCGATGGTTTCGCCGACCCGGAGGTGCCGCGCGCAATCGCGCGTGCATTCGAAGATCGCGTGATCTGGCTGACGCCGGCACAGAAGCGCGCCTACGCCGGCAACGCGATCACGTTGTCAGCGAACCGGGCGTGGATGAGCGAGCGCGCCGCATCGTCGCTGACCGACGCGCAACGCGCTTCGCTCGCGGAATGGGGTTTCGCAATCGGCAGCGTGCCGCTGGACGAAATCGAGAAGGCCGGCGGCAGCCTGCGCTGCTGTGTCGCCGAAATCTTCTGAACCTTCCGCTCAACCCGACGCCACCGCGCGTTCCAGTACCGCGACGTTCACGTCGGTGCGCCACCGGAAGCCGAGTTTCTCGTACAGCGCGATCGCGGAATGGTTGTCTTTCCACGCGTGCAGGAACGGCGTCTCGCCGCGCGCTTCGATGCCTGCGCAAACGGTGGCCGACAAGCGTCGCGCGAGCCCGCGTCCGCGGAAATCGGGGTGGGTACACACGCCGCTCAATTCGGTGTGGCCGGGCACGTGCATGCGCTCGCCCGCCATCGCGGCCAATCGGCCGTCGATGCGGATGCCGATGAAGTGGCCCATCATGTGGGTGCGCGCGAGGAATGGCCCCGGCTGGGTGAGTTGCGCCAGCGCCAGCATCTCCGGCGCGTCGGCGTCGCCGAGCGGCAGGATGGTTTCGCTGCCGGATTCCCGTTGAACCGGACGCGTCGCGACCATCTGCACGCCGAGCGCGGTTTTCGCGGCGCGTAGCGCCTCGGGCACCACGATCTCCGGCACCTGCAGCACGTAGACGTGTTCGCCGGGCTTCACCAATTCCGCCAATGCATCCAGTGCCTCGGCGCTGTCGTCGCGCGGCGAGGCAAACAGGTTCACGTCGCGCACATAGCGCCTGGCCAGCGGCCCGCCTTCCGACAACGCGGCGTGGCGGGTGGCGAGGCTTTCCCAGACGGGACGATCGAGCACGTGCATGTTTGTTCCAATGAAAAGGCGGTGGCATTCGTGCGAATGCCACCGCCATTTTCGAAACACCGGAACGATGCCGCAAGCCTTACGCCGCGACCTCCAGCGGAATCGCGTGCTGCGGCTCGGCATCCGGCGCGAAGCGGCCCTGCTGGGCCAGCCGCGCGAACATGCCGCCGCGGCGGATCAGCTCGTCGTAGCGGCCCTGCTCCACGAGCCGCCCCTGGTCGAGCACAAGGATGCGGTCGGCGTTGCGCACGGTGGAAAGCCGGTGCGCGATGATGAACGTGGTGCGTCCGCGGCTGAGGCGATCGAGCGCGCGCTGGATGCGCGCCTCGGTGATGCTGTCGAGTGCACTGGTTGCTTCGTCGAGGATCAGGATCGGTGCGTCCTTCAACATCGCGCGCGCGATCGCGAGGCGCTGGCGCTCGCCGCCCGAGAGCGAACGTCCGCGCTCGGCGACCTGCGTCGCGTAACCGTCCGGCTTGGCGCTGATGAAATCGTGCGCTTCGGCCGCGCGCGCCGCAGCTTCGATGTCGGCCGCACTGACGGCGGGATCGCCCACCTTCAGGTTCTCCGCGATGCTGCGCTGGAACAACCCGGCTTCCTGGAACACGACAGCGATATTGCGGCGCAGGGAATCGATGTCGACGTCGCGGATGTCGTGGCCGTCGATCGTGATCCGGCCATGATCGGGATCGTGCGCGCGGTACAAGAGGCTCAGCGTGGTGGACTTGCCCGCGCCGGTCGGGCCGACCAGCGCGATCCGGCTGCCGGGCGCGGCCCGGAAGCTCAGGTCGTGCACGGACGATTGCCGGCCGTCGTAGCTGAAATCGACGTGCTCGAACGCCACCTCGCCGCGCACCGGCGGCAGCGGCGCCGCGTCGGGCGTCGACGCCATCGCGGGCTTCACGTCCATCACTTCGAAGAAGTCGCGCAGCGACTGCGACTGGAAGAACAGATTGGAGATGAAGCTGGCGAATTGTTCCAGCCGGCCGATCAGCATCAGCGAGAAGCCGACGAAGCTGACGATGCCGCCGATCGTGATCTGGCCCTTGGCGTGCAGCATCGCGCCCATCGCGAAGATCGCGACCACGGTGAGCGTGCTCGCGGCGCGCGTCGCGACCGACAGCGCGGCCCAGCCGTTCAGCACCGGATACTGCGCCGCCAGTGCGCGCGCGGTCAATTTTTCGAGATTGCCGACTTCGTCGTCCGCGCGCGTGAAGCTCTGCACCACCGCGACATTGCCCAGCACATCGCTGGCACGCGTGGAAATCGCATGGAAATGTTCCTGCACCTCGGCCTGCGCCTTGCGGCTGCGGCGCACCGCCAACACGTTGAACAGCGTGAAACCGGCGAGCAGGCCGACCATCAGCAGCGCGAGCCGCCAGTTGATGTGGAACGCGATCGGGACCATTACCACGATGGCCAGCAGCGTGGTCAGGTGCTCACGGAAGAAACTCAGCCACAGCGTGAACAGGTTGTCGGTGCCCGAGTGCATGATGCGCTGCAGGCGGCCCGTGTGATGGTTCTGGTGGAACGACATCGGCAGCGAGATCGCATGCCGGAAGAACATCCGGATCGCAGCCAGCCGCCGGCGATGCGCCATGCGGTCGGCGTGCAGCGACACCAGCACGCCGGTCGCAACGCCGCCGAAGCCGACCAGCGCCCAGCCGCCGATCAGCAGCGCGAGGTTGTGCTTCGCGGGCATGGCGAGTGCATCGACGACCCGGCCGAACAGGATCGGCTCGACAAACAGCACGCAGGCCAGCGCGAGGTTCGCCAGCGCGAGAACGATCGCAAGCTTCCGCTCGGGCGCGAGCAGGCCAAGCACCCGAAGATAAATTCGCCAGAGATACACGAGTGGACTCCCGGTCCAAAAGTTGCGCACTACTTAAGCAAACGTGCGCTGGCGTCGCACTGAACAAAGCCCCTGTCTGAAATGACCGTTCAGCCATGAGTGGGTCTCGATTGCGAGCTGCGTCACGGCTCGCTCTGCGGCTAACGGAAACGTAACCAGTGCGCGCCGGATCGCAGCGATTGTGGCGCCTAGCAAATCATCTCCCGGCACTGTCCCCTGTTTCGTCATTCCGGAGGCGGCCCGCGCCCTTCGCGGGCAGAACCCGAAATCGGTTGAGTCTTTTGCCACCTGAAACCGATTCCGGGTTCTGCCGCCGATGAAACCCGGCGTCAGCCCCGGAATGACAACTTTTAAGGTTCTACGAACATCTGCCCTGAATCGGCATGGGGCTCAGTAAGCGAATTCGCGGAACACCGGATCGACATTGCCGTTCCATTCGGTGCGGAACAGCTGCAGCTTGCGCTCGGCCGGCGTCTGGTTGGCTTCGGCGAATTCGATCAGCGGCTGCAGGAACATCGTCTCGTCCACGCCGTTGCGATTCAACTTCGCGCGGCGTTTGAGGCCCTGCCCCGCGATCTCGAGCGCGCTCAAGGCGAGGTCGCGTACGCTGCCGTCGCGAAACGGCAGCTTCAACGCGTGCTTCGGCACCCCATCGCGCAACGCGTTACGCTCGGCCATCGAGAAATCCTTCACCAGATCCCACGCGGCATCCAGCGCGGCGGTGTCGTACAGCAATCCCACCCAGAACGCCGGCAGCGCGCACAGGCGATTGGACGGGCCGCCGTCGGCGCCGCGCATTTCGAGGTACTGCTTCAGCCGCACTTCCGGGAATGCGGTGGTCATGTGGTCGGACCAGTCGCGCAGCGTCGGTTTCTCGCCCGGCAAGGCGGGCAGTTTGCCTTCGAGGAAATCGCGGAACGACTGCCCGGCGCAATCGATGTACCTGTCGTGGCGGTGCACGAAATACATCGGCACGTCCAAGAGGTAATCGACGTAACGCTCGAAACCGAAGCCGTCAGCGAACACGAAATCCAGCATGCCGGTGCGATCGGGGTCGGTGTCGGTCCAGATCTGCGAACGGTAACTCTGGAAGCCGTTGGGCTTGCCTTCGGTGAACGGCGAATCGGCAAACAGCGCGGTCGCGATCGGCTGCAGCGCCAGCGACACGCGGAACTTCTTCACCATGTCGGCTTCGTTCGCGAAATCGAGGTTCACTTGCACGGTGCAGGTGCGGGTCATCATGTCGAGGCCGAGCGAACCGACCGTCGGCATGTAGCGGCGCATGATCGCGTAGCGGCCCTTGGGCATCCACGGCATCTCGTTGCGCTTCCATTTCGGCTGGAAGCCCATGCCGAGGATGCCGAGCCGCAGCGGTTCCGCCGCACGGCGCACGCAGTCGAGGTGTTCCTGCACTTCGCAGCAGGTCTGGTGGATGGTTTCCAGCGGTGCGCCGGAAAGTTCGAGCTGGCCCGCGGGTTCCAGCGTGACCGAGGCATTGCCGCGCGCCAGCGCGATCACGTTGCCGTTTTCCTCCACCGGATCCCAGCCGCAGCCGGCGACGCCTTTCAGCAGCGCGCCGATGCCGCGTTCGCCTTCGTACGGCGGCGGCCGCAAGTCGTCGGTGCGGAACACGAATTTCTCGTGTTCGGTGCCGATCTTCCACTGCGCAGCCGGGCGGCCGCCGGCAGCGAGATATTCCACGAGTTGCGCGCGCCGTTCGATCGGTTGTTCGGCAACGTGACTGGGACCAGACATGCGCGCGCCTTCAATGGGGCAAGGCGATCAAGATGGGGTGGCGTCATGCGCAGCGCAAGTGGCTGGCGACGCGTGATCTTCGAGGCCAGCGCTTTTGACATGGATCAAAGTGGAAGACCGCGGGCCGGGACATCAACTGCCATGCCGCTGCAAAACTCCGTATCGATCCATGTCCAAAACGCGCCTCAAACCTCCCGCACTTCACCCAGCAACGCCGCCGCCGCGGCGCGCGCTTCGTCGAGGCCGGTGCCGGCTGGCGCCGAGAACGCGATGGTCTGCGCGCGCCAGTGTTGCTTGGCGATTTCCGCATCGACCTCGCGCTGGCGCGTGCGCGCCTGGGCCCGCGAAAACTTGTCGGCCTTGCTGAGCAGCACCACGCACGGCAGCTCGATTTCGGCGCAGTAGGCCAGCATCTGGCGATCGAACGGCATCAGCGCATGGCGAATGTCGGCGATCAGCACCAGCCCGCGCAGCGACTGGCGCTTGCGCAGGTAATGATCGATCGCCTGCCGCCAGTGATCGCGCAGGCTCGGCGGCACCTTGGCGTAACCGTAGCCCGGCAGGTCCACCAGCCGGCGGCCGTCCGGCAGCGCGAACACCACCAGTTGCTGGGTACGCCCCGGCGTCTTGCTGGTGCGCGCGAGCGCCGATTGGCCAGCCAGTGCGTTGAGGGCCGACGATTTGCCGGCGTTGGAACGGCCGGCGAATGCGATTTCCGCGCCGGCGTCGGGCGGCAACTGATCGGGACGGTGCGCCGCCAGCACGAATGTCGCGCCGCGAAGCGGGTTGTCGGATGCCTGCACGTTTGACCACCTTTCCTGCCGCGGCGATAATCCCGCGGTTCGCGCCGGCCGTTACCGCCGGTGCTCATGCTTACGGGAGAGAGGATTCTATGGGTTTCCGGCGCTCAGCAGCTGTCCTTGTCATGCTCGCCGCCTCGGCGCCGGTCGCGATGGCGCTGTCCGCGCCGCAGACCCAAGCCGAGTCGAACCCGGCCACGAGCGCGCCCGCCAGCGCATCCAGCGCGGCGGCCGCACCGGCCAGCGCGGAAAGCGCTTCCAAGGCCGCGGAAGCCGCGCTCACGCAGCTGCAAGCCGTGAAGACCCAGCCGGGTGACGCGAAAGCCGGGCAGGCCAAGGCCGCCGCGTGCGGCGCCTGCCACGGCATGGACGGCAATTCCACCGACGCGCAATATCCCAAGCTCGCCGGCCAGAGCGAGCAGTACATCGTCAGCCAGTTGATGCGCTTCAAGAGCGGCACGCGACAGAACGCGATCATGCAGGGCATGGCTTCCACACTGGCACCGCAGGACATGCACGATGTCGGTGCCTATTTCGCCGCGCAGAAGCGCCTGCCGGGAGTGGCCGACGCGAAACTGGCCAGCGATGGCCAGAAGCTTTACCGCGACGGCGATTCCAGCCGCGGCCTTCCGGCCTGCATGGCCTGCCACGGTCCCGACGGCGCCGGCAATCCGGGCTGGCGTGTGCCCAACATCGGCGGCCAGCACGCCGATTACGTGCAGGCGCAACTGAAGGCCTGGCACGACGGCGCAAGCTGGGGCAGCGACGCCCATGCCAAGATCATGCCGGCGATCGCCCAGCACCTGACGGAGCAGGACATTTCCGCGGTATCGAGCTATGTCGAGGGCCTGCACGCGGCGCCGGAAACCAAGGCCACGACCAAACCCGACGCCATCGATTGAACCCACCGCGCCTGCGCGCGGTCGAATTCAGGAAGGGGCCGGCACACTTGCCGGCCGTTTTCCGAAACGTGGGGATCCGAGCATGATCAAACGCACCGCCGTATTCGTGTTGCTGGCCGTCGTTGCCGCTGTCGCGTCCGCGCAGACGCCGCAGCAATGGACCGAAGGCAAGCAGTACTTCGCGATCCAGAATCCGCAGCCCACCGGCCAGCCCGACAAGGTGGTGGTGACCGAAGTGTTCTCGTTCGGTTGCCCGGCCTGCAACCAATTCGAGCCCTATGTCGACAAGCTGCGCGCCGAATTGCCCGCGGGCACGGTGCTGCAGTTCGTGCCGGCAAGCTGGCACCCCAATGAAGACTGGCCCGTGTTCCAGCGCGCCTACTTCACCGCCAAGGCGCTGGGGCTGGACAACCCGCAATCGCACGACGCGATGTTCAAGGCGATCTGGGGACCGAACGGTCCGCTCGCCACCTACGATCCGGCCACCCAGCGTCCCAAGGCCGAAGCGGACCTGCCCAAGATCGAGGATGTCGCCAAGTTCTACGGCCAGTTCGGCGCCAAGCCGGACGAGTTCGTCGCGACCGCCAATTCGTTCGCGGTCAACCTGGAAATGAAACGCGCCGACCAGCAGATCATGGCGTGGGGCGCGGACAGCACCCCGACCATCGTGATCGACGGCAAGTGGCGTTTGACGCCGGCCAGCACCGGCGGCGCGCAGCAGGCCGTCGACCTGACGCTGTATCTGGTCAACAAGGAATTGGCCGCGAAGAAGGCCCAGTGAGATGAGCACGGCGCGCATGATCCGTGGTGTGTTGCTCGCATGCGGCCTGCTGCTGACGGCCGCGTGTTCGGCACACAACGAAAACGGCAACGGCGGCGCCACAGCATCGGCCAGCACCGCGTCCAATGCGACGGTTGCGAGCACGCCGGCGCCCGCGGGTTCGACGCACTTCACCGAAGGCCAGGAATACGTCGCCTTGCAACCGCCGGCCGGACAGGCGCAACCCAGCGGCCCGGTGGAAGTGGTCGAGGTGTTTTCCTACGGCTGTTCGCACTGCGCGGAATTCGCGCCGTACATGGACAAGCTGCGCGCCGAACTGCCGAAGGGCGTCGAGGTGCGCTACGTGCCGGCGGTGTTCAGCGCCGCCTGGATGCCCTACGCGCAGGCGTTCTACGCGGCGAAGCAACTGGGTGCGCTGGAGCAGACCCACGACGCGATGTTCCAGGCGATGCTGGAACATTACCCACTCAATTCCCTGCAGGACATGGCGACCTGGTACGGCCGCCACGGCGTGGACCCGCAGAAGTTCATGACCGCGGCCACCAGCGCGGAAACCACCCGGCAGATGGCCGAAGACCAGCACACCCAGATCGGCTGGGGCATCGATGCCACGCCCACGCTGGTGGTCGGGCGTCGCGCCAGCGACGCGCAGGACGCGCCGTTCGTCGCGCTGATGCGCAGCGCTGAAGTGAAGAGCTATGCGCAACTCCAGCAGCTCGGCCTGTGGATGTCCCGGCAAGTCGATCAACGCTGAAGGCGCGCGCGCCGTCACGCGGCGTACGCCGACAAAGTGCTAGGCTGATCCGGTCATGAATTACGAGCCCGCCGCAGCGCCGGCCGACAACACCCTGCGCATCCTCAGTTGCAACATCCTCGCCGGCGCGAGCGTGAAGCGTTACCACGAGTACTTCACGCGCAGCTGGGGCGCGGTGCTGCCCGGCAAATACAAGCTCGGCAATCTCGATACCCTCGCGCGTTCGATCGCCGATTTCGACGTGATCGGCCTGCAGGAAGCGGACGCCGGCAGCGTCCGCTCGGGCTTTCTCAACCAGACGCGCTACCTCGCGGAAACCTCCGGCTTGCCGTACTGGAGCCACCAGCCCAACCGCAATCTCTCCAACGTCGCGCACACCGCCAATGGCCTGATCAGCCGCGCGCAGCCGGTCGAGGTGCTGGACTACCCGTTGCCCGGCCGGCTGCGTGGTCGCGGCGTGCTGCTGGCGCGCTACGGCGCGGGCCGCGAAGCCTTGACGGTTGCGGTGGCGCACCTGTCGCTGGGCGTGCAATCGCGCCAGCGCCAGATCGACTTCATCGCCGACCTGCTGCACGACCGTCCCAACGCGGTGCTGATGGGCGACTTCAACTGCCCACCCGACTGTCCGGAACTGCGCAGCCTGTTCGCGCACACTTCGCTGGCGCCGCCGACCCATCCGCAACCGACGTTCCCGAGCTGGCGCCCGCAGCGTGCAATCGACCACATCCTGGTGACCTCGCACATCGAGGTCGATCGGATGTGGACGCTGCCGGCCGCATTTTCCGATCATCTGCCGCTGGCCGCGGAAATTCGGGTGCCGGTGGCCGCGTTGCAAGCCGCCGCATAAGTACGCCGTCGCCAAACGAACTGCATCCGGCGCGGCTGCACGAGCGGCACGCGTGCGCACGCGTGCGAAACATTCCCCAAACGATTCGCCGGAGCGGTTCGTCTAGAATCGTCCGGATGCAAATGGCCTTGTTGAAGAACGCGCCGCGGCGCGCATGGACGCGTCGATTCGCAACGGCGGCGTTTTCGACGATCGCGGCCGTCGCCACGGCGCAAGCCGCCGCGCCGGCGCCCACGCTGCAGCAGCAACGCGATGGGTTCCGCGCCGCCTACGCCGCCGCGCAACGCGGGCAGGATTGGCGCACGCTCGCAAAGGGACTCCAGGATTACCCGCTGTATCCGTATCTCGAAGCCGCGGCGTTGCAGCACGACATCAAGACGGCGACGCCGGCCGCGATCGACGACTACCTGCAGCGCTACGCGGGGATGATTCCGGCCGACGACCTGCGCAATGCCGAACTGCGCTGGACGGCGCAACAGAAAGACTGGGCGACGTTCCGGCATTTCTACCGGCCGGACTTGAGCGACACCTTCACCTGCGACGCGCTGCAGGCGAACCTCGCCGACGGCAAGCAGCTCGATTTCGATCGCGACCTCGCGCAACTGTGGCAGCAGACGCACCTGCCCTCCGCCTGCACACCGGTGCTGCAAGCCGCCGCCGCGCAGGGACTGCTGACGCCGACACGGGTATGGGACCGGATCGAACGCGCGGCCGATGCGGGCAACGCTTCGACCATCGACCAATCCGCGAGCTGGTTGCCGGACAACCAGGGCGCGATCGCGATGCGCATCGCCGATGCGCTGCGTTCGCCTTCGGCGCTGCTCAAGACGGCCTCGACCTTCGCCGACACGAAACACGATCGTGAAGCGGTGGCGCGCGCGCTGATGCGGCTGGCACGCCGTGACAGCACGCAGGCGCAGACCTGGTGGGATGCGTTGTCAAAACACTTCGCGTTCGACCAGGATCAACGCAACCGCCTGCTCGGCACGCTGGCGCTGTACAACGCGGTGGATGCCGGCCCGGATGCGATCAAGCGGCTCGCGGATTTGCCGGCCGCGGCGCAAACCGACGCGACCCGCGAATGGCGGGTGCGCGCAGCGGTGGCGCAGGGCGACTGGAAAGCCGCCGCGGCCGCGATCGAGGCACTGACGCCCGATCAAATGCAGCGCGACGAATGGCGTTACTGGCGGGCGCGCATCGCGCAGAAACTCGGACGGTCCGCCGCCGCGCTGGACGAGTACACCCTGCTGGCGCAGCAGGCGACGTTCTATGGATTCCTCGCGGCCGACCGCGCCAACCTCGATTATTCGATCTGCCCCGAAACGATCGCGATCGATCCGGCCGTCGATCGGCAACTCGAAGCGGTGCCCGGTTTTGCGCGCGCGTTCGAGTTCTTCGCGCTGGACATGCTGCGACCGGCGCGACGCGAGTGGAATCGTGCATTTCCCGACTTGACGCCCGACCTGCAAAAGCAGGCCGCTGCATTGGCGTCGCGCAAAGGCTGGTACGACCGCGCGGTGTTCGCATTCGGAAAATCCGGCGACGTGCAGTATTACGCGCTGCGTTTTCCGCTGGCCGACAAGGATCGCGTGGTCAGCTCCGCCGAGCGCGCGGGCATCGATCCGGCCTGGGCGTTCGCGATCATCCGCGCCGAAACCGCGTGGCAACCCGACGCGCAATCGGGCGCCGATGCGCGCGGCCTGATGCAGTTGCTGCCGGGCACCGCGAAACTGGTGGCGCGCCGCAGCGACCTGCCCTATGACGGGCCGGCGAGCCTGTACGATCCGGCGATCAACATTCCGCTGGGCACGCAATACCTTGCCAACCTGGCGACGCGCTTCAATGGCAGTCCGTGGCTGGCTTCGGCCGCGTACAACGCCGGACCGGGCAATGCGCAGCGCTGGGTGGACGCGCGCGGCAACCTCGATCCGGAAGCGTTCATTCTCACGATCCCGTTCAACGAAACGCGTGACTACGTGACGCGCGTGATGAGTTTCGCGACGATCTACGGCTGGCGGCTCGCTGGCGATCCGGTGCCGGTCTCGTCGCGCCTGCCCGCGATCGGCACGCCGTATGATCCGTCGGCCGACCCGGTGCGCAAACAAGTGGTGTGCCGCGCGCCCGCACCCGCGGTGCCGGCCACCCCGCCGACTTCCCCCGCCTCCGCTGGGAGCGCTTCGCCATGAATCCGAAACACTATGCGGTCCTCGGCGGCACCGGTTTCATCGGCCGCCACTTGCTTGCAGCGCTGGCCGATACCGGATGCAAGGTCACGGTGCTCAGCCGCAATCGCGAACAGGGACGCGCGATCAGCGTGCTGCCGTACGTGCACACCGTCAGCACCGACGTCTACGATCGCGCGGCGCTGGAGAAGCAACTGGCCGGCCACGACGCCGTCGTCAACCTGGTCGGCATCCTCAACGAATCCGGCCGCGACACGTTCACGCACGCGCACGTCGACCTCACCGCGTCGCTGATCGCGGCCTGCCGGCAGGTCGGCATCCGCCGCATCCACCAGATGAGTTCGCTCAACGCCGGCGAGCGTGCCTCGAAATACCTGAAGACGCGCGGCGAAGCCGAGGCGCAGGTGCGCAATTCCGGGATGGACTGGACGATCTACCGGCCCAGCGTCGTGTACGGCAATCACGACAGTTTCGTGTTTCGTTTCCTCAAGCTGCTGCGGATGGGCCCGGTGCTGCCGCTGGCGCAACCGCATGCGAAGTTCGCGCCCGCCTACGTCGGCGATGTCGCCCAGGCGATCAAGCGCTGCCTGACCGGCCGCGGCTGCACCGGCAAGATTTTCGAGCTGTACGGACCCGACACGTTCGAACTGGTGCAGGTGGTGCGGATGATCGCCGAGGCCGCGGGCCTGCGCCGCGCCGTGCTGCCGTTGCCGGGCGGGCTCGGCTGGCTGCAGGCGGTCGCGGCCGAACTGATTCCGGGCAAGCCGTTCTCGCGCGACAACTTCAATTCGCTGAAGCTGGATTCCGTCGGTACCCGCGACGGCTTCGCCGAACTTGGCATCCCGCCACGCCGGTTCGCGGCGATGCTGCCGGTGGCGCTGGGCGTCTGGTCGCGCGAACGCCGCTTCGATCGCGCGCGCCTGACGCAAGGCTGACCCGATGTCCGGGCGCGATCACCGCGTGTATCTGGTCGGCGGCGCGATACGCGACGAGCTGCTGGGCCGCGCGCATTTCGATCGCGATTACGTGGTGGTCGGCGCGGCGCCCGAGGACATGCTGGCCAAGGGCTACAAACCCGTCGGCAAGGATTTCCCGGTGTTCCTGCACCCCGACACCGGCGAGGAATACGCGCTGGCGCGCACCGAGCGCAAGACCGGTCCGGGCTACCACGGCTTCGCGTTCCACGCCGCGCCCGACGTGACGCTTGAGCAGGATCTCGCGCGCCGCGACCTCACCATCAACGCGATGGCGCGCGACGAGGCGGGCGCGCTGGTCGATCCGTACCACGGTGCGGACGATCTTCGCGACAAGACCTTGCGGCACGTCTCGCCCGCGTTCGCGGAAGATCCGGTGCGCATCCTGCGCGTCGCGCG
>Ga0207667_10007045_pt1 | contig 13584 bp, 10 predicted proteins | sample KBSCornC52_FD_184301 | JGI IMG/M metagenome (GOLD analysis project Ga0207667, IMG submission 184301) | Corn rhizosphere microbial communities from Kellogg Biological Station, Michigan, USA - KBS Corn C5-2 (SPAdes) (version 2) | ecosystem: Host-associated > Plants > Roots > Rhizosphere > Soil ...
TACTACTACTGGATCTGGAGCATCTACAATAAATAAAAATGCTGGGGTAACAAATTCACAATACCTCTTTCCAACTGTGCATCCTTATTTAAATAATTATGGCTTGATCATTTTATTTAATTTAATCGGTGCTTGTGCACTTATAACTGCTAATGATATGTTAACTTTATACGTTGCAATAGAAACTCAAAGTTTCTCATTATATCTCTTATCAACACTTAAAAATGATTCTATCCGAAGTGCAACAGCCGGTTTAAAATATTTCTTAATAGGTTCTTTAGCCTCTATTATTATCTTATTAGGTATAGCTCTCTTATACTATGCTAGTGGTCTAACAAATTTTGATAATTTAGCCTTATACTTTAACATTACAGATTTTTATTCAGCCGGAGCTTTTGGTGGGGGAATTGATGATAATTCACCTTTTAATCAAGCAATGCATTTTTGAAACTTTGCCGACTATAACCCTTACTATTCAACTTTAATTTTATCGATTGGTTTGATAATTATAGGTCTTTTAATTAAAGTGGGTGCAGCGCCTTTACATCAATGAAGTTTAGACGTATATCCTGGAGTTCCTACCGCCGTAACAACTTGATTAGTAATTCTACCCAAATTGTCTATTTTTATTTTATTATTGCAAATCTTAGAATTAATCCTAGGTAATGGAAATAGTAATCTCTCAAGCAATATTGCTACTGATATTTATTCATACTTAGAAGATGGTGGCTTATATAATATGTTTATAAACTATCCTGATTTTATAATTTATCTTGAGGATAGTACTATTTTAAATTTATTTAATCAAATAAGAGGAGCATATGGTTCAGCAACTTTCTTCTATCCCCATTTTTATCAAATAGAACTAACAAATTTATATAACGCAACTATAGTTAATGAATTTAACTTTAATCAATTTACTGATAATATAAGTTCTTTATGAAATAATTTTGATAGTTTTAATCATAATTCTTTACTATATAATATTAATATTACACCACTAGGTTCTATAACAATTACAAATTTATTAATTATTATTTCTATTTTATCTTTAATAATTGGTGCTATAGGAGGTTTATATCAAGTTAATATTAAAAGATTATTAGCTTATAGTTCAATCAATAATTTAGGATTTTTAATTATTGCTCTTACAATTAGTAATAAAGTAAGTTTAGAAGCCTTTACATTTTATTTAACACAATATACTTTTACAACGTTAAATATATTTTTAATTTTAATAGCTTTTGGATACTTAGCTTACTTATATCCAATTCAAAATAATAGTAAATTAGCTTCAAATTTAAATACTGGTGATCAAGATATTAACTTTATAAATCAACTTACAGGCCTATTCAAAAATAACCCTATCTTAACTGTATCATTTATAATCTGTTTATTCTCTTTTGCGGGTGGAAAAGAGGAAACGCCCGCGATTTAAGCAATAGTTTGAACTTTGAGATCTCAATAAGTCTTTATTACGATCCATAAAAAGATTTATAAATTGTCTATGTTAAATTACAAGATAATTTATACATTAAATTAAAAAAAACAAAATAGAGACAGGACTATTGTTAAAAAATAAATACTACTATATACTGGAAACTCCTAAAGCTTTAAGTACTATATACTTTAAAACATTCAAAAGTAGTAAATAGTGATAATCTTAAAGATAAAAACTCAAATTTTAAAAACAAAGTTTATTATGGACAATCAGAAGGAAATAATGATATGCTAAATATTTAATTTATTTTATTAATTATATTTTAAATAATGCTATAAAGCTAATGCTAACCCACTAAAATCCTCAGAGCTTATACGTGGTACAATTTTATAAATTGAAGATATAAGCCGGTAATGATTGAAAAATCATACAATTTTTAAAAAGTTATACATGCTTATTAAATAGAATACTTAATTAAACCTTTTTGCTTTTGATTATATCAAATTATATTTATTTTTATAAATTAAGTATTGTAATAATTATTTTCAAATAGTATTAGTAACTGGACTTCTCTCCTCAATTTAATACACATGGGATTTTGAATTTTGTTACACTTATTTATATTTCTCCTATTACAAAAAGAGCTCTAAAAGTATGTGAAATTATAACGATTACTGCGCCTTATTCAAGTTCAAGTTCAAGTACAATTTCAAAAAATGAATTAGGCCCTTATTTAGCCGGTTTGATAGAAGGTGATGGCCATATTTATACACCAGGCCCTCATATTAAGAAAGGAGTTCCGTACATAGAAATAGCTTTTGATATCAAAGATAAACTTTTATTTTTAAAAATACAGGAAAAACTAGGCGGAGGTTATATTGCTATAACACCTAATGGTAACAGTGGTAGATTAATAATTAAAAAACAAGCAATACTTTTCAATTTAATTTATCTCATTAATGGAAATATGAGAACTCCAAAAATAGAGGCTCTTCATAGAATGATTAACTGATTTAATCTTAAAAATAATCAGAATTTCCCTTTATTAGGTTTAGACAATACACCCTTAAAAAACTCTAGTTGATTGGCTGGTTTCTTGGAGGCTGATGCTAGTTTTTATTTAAATTGAAAATTAAATGCTAAAGGGATGCCTATTAATATAATTTATTATTTAAGAATAAGTCAAAAACAGACTTATAATAGAAAGGTAGATCCTACTATAAATATATCTAATTTACCACAAATGGAATTAATAGCCGCACTATTTAAAAACAAAGTTAGAATAATCGAAAGAGAAAAAGCTACCTATACAGAAAAAGCTTATTTAGTAAGTACTAACACTATAGAATCAAATATACAACTCTTTGATTATTTAAATAAATACCCAATCTTTGGATATAAATACTTTGCTTCTGTTAATTTATACAAAATTCATGATTTAGCTTTAAATAAAAGCTATAAAACTATTGAAGGTAAGGCGGCTCTGAAATTAATAGAATATACTAATTCGATGAAATATAACGAAAACGTACATACATGAGAACATTTAAATAACTTTTACGAAAATTAAACAATAAAAATGGTTCCACCTCTTATGGGATTCTTTGCGAAACAGCAAGTTCTACTTGCTTCTTTATCAGTAGGTTTTATTTTCTTATCTTTAATTGCTATTAATACTAGTGTTATTGCAGCTTTCTACTACTTAAAATTAATTCAAGTTAGCTCATTCATTAATAAGGATTTATCTGTAAGTCTTCAAAACAATTTAAGTAAAAATACTAAATTGGCCGAGACTCTACCAAAAGGAGCTGGACAAGGTATTAGTAAAACCTTCTTTAATTCTAATATTCAAGGGCTACTAACTCCCCTTCTGCCTACCTACGGAACGGAAGGGGTAAAAGGATTGACACCCTTAAGCTTAACAAATGCTAAAACTGATACAGTTTTAACTCTTACTGGTGTTGAAGCTTTAAAAATTAATAATCTAAATTATAGATTTTCACATATCCATAGTTATCTAATTTCAATATTAACATTATTGATTTTATTGTATGCAATTAAACCGACTTTACTATTAAATTTAACAAATATTTTAGCATTTTATGCATTTAGCATATAATAAGTGGCTTTAGACACACTTAGGGCTTTAGACTCACTTAGTGCTTTAGACTCACTTAATGCTTTAGATTATTATAAACATAAAATAGTGTGCTTTACTACCTAATCACATATTATGTGTGATAAGGCAAAGCAGTTAGCAATTAATCTTTATATACTTATCCTTAATTAAACTCTTATTTTTTTAAAATTAAAAGTTTATAATAAGGTCGGACTTCGTGTTCTTCGGTGCTGCTAAACCTAATTAGCTACAAATTTTTATTTTAAATAGCAAAAAAATATAAGCTTTGGCATTTGCCCTAAATTAAAAATATTACCTACCCTTGTTAACCTTTTGCTGGTCACCAGCTAAGCTAATAATCATGGCTGCAGTCAGTTTGCCAAGATTAGCAAAGGTCAAATATGGTTCCAATAAAAGGTAATTTGTTTTAATTTTTATTTAACATCGAAATGAATACTTTACTAGTTTATTTTTTATTTATACCCGTTTTAGTGCTTATTTTATTAGCATTAAATTTATTATTAGCTACTCATAATCCTGATTCCGAGAAGGTTTCAGGTTACGAGTCAGGTTTTTCACCAATCTGAGGTCAGACTAGAATACCATTTAATATACAATTTTATGTTATTGCTATTCTCTTTCTGATATTTGATTTAGAGATCTTTTATTTAGTACCTTTCACAGTCTCAATTTACTCAATATCATATTACGGTTTTAGCATCTTTATTATTTTCTTTGTGATCTTAACCATAGGCTTTATTTATGAGCTAGGTCAAAAGGTAATCAATTTTTCAACTAGAGAATAACGATTCTATATCCATTTAAAAATTAAAATTGTTCATCAAATCGAGCCTATATCGATTGGCTTATCTTGCTTTTTCCGGTTCCGTTTTATATTTCAATAAAAGAGGTCTTGTGTCTTGTTTAAAAAGCAATTAAAATTGATTTAATTTTGCTCATTCATTATTAAAAAATTCATAGAATAATTACTTCAGAATAATTGGAATGTTACTTATTAATGTACTTAACCCCAATTATAACAAACTCTCTGCTTAGCAGAATATTTCTTTTTTTCCTTGTTATGCTATTACTATGCTCTTACCTTTATCCCATATTATAAAATTTATACAGGTTATAAAAATTATAATATTACGTTATAGTAAAGTTATTTTTATTTTAACTATAACGATTTTTTTTTAATTTAATAATGAGAATTTTAAAACAAAACCCTATTTTGAGATTAGTGAATTCATATATCGTGGATTCACCGCAACCTTCTAACATTTCATATCTATGAAACTTCGGATCACTTTTAGCTTTATGCTTGGGGATCCAAATTTTAACAGGAGTATTCCTGGCCATGCGGTACACTCCGAATGTTGATCTAGCTTTTGATTCAATTGAAAGTATAATGAGAGACGTATCATACGGGTGAGCTTTAAGATACACACACGCTAATGTTGCATCCTTCTTCTTTATTTTTGTATACGCACATATAGCAAGTCCTATAAATCACCTAGAGTAGCTCCTTGATCAATTGGAGTTATAATTTTAGTTGTTATGATGGCTATTTTCATAATTGCATGGCCATTTGATTTTAACAATATATTTTTTAAATTAAATATAAACACCGCCCTAATCGAAGCTTTTATGCCTTCTTTCATATGTTTAAATAATGAAATAGGACAAAACAAAAGAATAAATGCTATTAATCGAATAGCTGCTAGCGCCGCCCTTTGCTACTAAAGAGCCGGCCTCAAAATTATAATGTGTTATGCATTATTATTGGCGGCTTATTAGGGGATATGTGAGGTACAAAAATTCGGCCCTTTGCTGCTAGCAGGTATTATTTTAAATAGTGTGCGTTTTGCTTTAGAACAATCAATTAAAAATAGTGCTTACCTAATAAGTGTTTGGACAGAACTTAAATTTTTAGGGTATTGTTCTGATGTATCGCCTATTACTATAACTAAACCTAACCCAAACCAAACCAAATGGTTTTAGTAACATTCGATTTTATTTATTTACTTTTACAAGTTTATTTTGAATTTTCGAAGGATTATATACTGCAAGTTTGTTTTACCCTCCCTAACCCTCATTATATGGGCCTTTGCCGGTAAGTAGGTGCTGCTTGCAACAAAGGGCCGCCCTTTCTTTTGCTGCTATCAAAAGGCCGAGTGGTGGTTAGGCAGATATATTAAATCTGTTCCTGTTTGAATAGAACTTTTTGTTTCTCCTATTACTATTGCGCATTGATTTATGAAAGACGGATCCAGACAGGAAGGTCAAGGAGTATATTTTGCTAGGCAAAGGCAAAAACCTATTTTAAAAAATAAATTGTAAACGATAACTTTGAAAACGATTAAATAATTAATTAAAGATCGTCAGTTATTTTTTTTTAACTGTGACAGACTGGTTCAAAGTCATAAGCTTTTATATAATCTAAAATTATTCTAAGAGCATTAAATGTACAGTCGAGTTTACTAAGATTTTAAATTGATTTTTAATTAATTAATCTTATCTAGAGTTATAAATCTTAGAAAACTGACCGCCTTTCTAGGATACTGTTTAGTTTATGGACAAATGAGTCTTTGAGGTGCAACCGTAATTACTAACCTATTATCTGCTATACCATGAATTGGTAATGATTTTGTTGAATTTGTTTTTCCCTCTTATATAACAGGTTTAATTTATTTTATTAGAGACAATATAGAAATAATTTCTTATATTTTGGATATTTTAATGATAGTATTTTCTTTAGGAACAATAGGTATTATTAGAGTTAGAGCTTTACGAGGTGCTAAATTAAGATCAGATGAGGAAAAAAGTTATGCTTTAAACATACCTTATGATTTTTTAGCTGCCTTTGTAGGTTTGGTAGATGGCGATGGTTACATAGCTATTACTCAGAGCGGAGTTTATATTCGGATAGACTTAGTAATTTCTCTAGATATTAGAGAATTAGAGATGTTGAATTATATTCATTCAGTTTTACGTGTTGGCAGAGTAAATGTTTATCCTGCATCAAATACCGTAAAGTATACAATTTCTAGAACTGATCTACAAGAGATTATTTTTCCATTATTAATGCATCATAATTTATTGTTTTTAACTATTAATCGAATAAACCAGTTTAATCTAGCTTATTATATTTTAACTAATAATATTTTATATTTTGCAGATATTCCTGCTGTAGTACCAAATGTTTATGTTTTACCTTTAACAGCTGCTGACTATGTATCATTACCCTTTTTTTTAAATTGAATTGTAGGTTTTACTGTCGCTGAGGGGTCTTTCTTTATTAAGGCTAATGAAGATGCTTGTTTTTCATTACGACAAAAGGAAGCCTCTGGCGCTCATATGTGTTTATTTTTAGCTTTTCTAATTGTATTTAATACAACCCGAAAGATTGAGTCTAAAGACGGACATCTTTCTTTTGTAGTAAGTTCTAAGAAGGACATACAAACTGTAGTTAATTTCTTTTCATTTAATGGTTTAACACCCTTAATGGGTCATAAACTTAGCCAATACACAGGCTGAATTGGGGCTTTAAAACAAAGCTCAAGATATCAAGGCCTAAATCTACCTAATTAGTTTATCCTAATATAAACATGAATTTAAATTTTTGATATAAAATATAAAATATAACAAGTTCCTTTTTAATCGTAAGATTTTAAAGCAAATAAGGTGAATTGCAAGGATACCTTTTAATAAGGCAATTTGCAGCGAAACGTATATTATTATTTTATATACGAACGTTCAACAACTAATCAGTGAGTTAGCTTATAGCTTATAGCTTATAGCGAGGCCAAACAATATTCTGAACACGAGCGCCTTACAGCCTTTTTTTTTAAACCCCTTTGTGCAGGTAGGGCAAAATTAAAGTATTATTTTCCCATCAAAAAAGGTTGATGACATAGTTTAATCTTATTAGTAATAATAAGAAGTTAAAGTAAATCTTTAATTATAATAATAATATTGTTTGAGGAGGGTTCAGTGTGGGAAATGCAACTTTAAATAGATTTTTCTCTTTACACTACCTATTACCCTTTGTATTAGCAGCCTTAGCTGTAGTACATATGTTAACTCTACATACTCACGGATCATCAAATCCTTTAGGAGTTTCAAGTAATGTTGATAAAATAGCAATGCATCCTTATTTTATATTTAAAGATCTTGTTACAATTTATCTTTTCTTACTTGTATTATCAATTATCGTAACGCAATATCCTAACTTAATGGGTCATAGCGATAACTATCTTCCTGCTGATCCAATGGTTACCCCAGCCTCTATTGTGCCCGAATGATACTTACTACCATTCTATGCGATTTTAAGAAGTATACCCAATAAACTTTTTGGGGTTATTGCTATGTTTGCAGCCTTATTAATTTATTTAGTAATGCCAATTGCTGATACTTCTAGAATTAGAGGTAACCAATTCAGACCTTTAAATAAATTCTTCTTCTGAGTATTAGTAGTAACTTTTGGAATTTTGTTTTGAATAGGATCTCAACACCCTGTTGAACCATTCGTTACAATTGGACAAGTTGCTACAGCATTGTACTTTTCTTGATTTATTATTATTACACCACTAGTTGGTCTTATCGAAAATAGCTTATTTGATATTGCTCTACTGGCCAAAGAAGGTAATAAATAATAAGTTTAAGGCGATCAACAATACTTTGAACAACTACTAAAACAAAAATTGTTGTTACCCTTTGCCCACCCTTTGTTGCGTTAGCAAGCTATTGTTAATATAATTAGGCGTAGTGAGTGCATCGGGTAGGGGCTTAAATTAGTTTCAAACTAATTTTTAAACTAATTTAAAAGTTAAAGCTTTTTATTAGCTTTTCTAATGTGCAAACCTTTTTTGTAGGGTAGCGCAGCTAATAGCTAATCCAAATAATTAACCAGCAAGCCCTTTGTGTGTAGCTTTTTAAAAACCACCCTTTAAAAAAAAACGAATCCTTCTTACCTTCTTACCTTCTTACCTTCTTACCTTCTTACCTTCTTACCGTCTTAACCCACTTTTCTTTTGCTCTTTAATAGCGCAACCATTGCCTGGGTAACCTGCCCTTTGTGGCGCTAGCACCCTCCTTTAAGTGGGTTAGGAGCAGGGCTCCGGCAGTAGGTGGTAAGGTTTGTGAGAGCCGTTGCCGGTTAGAAAATTTATGTTGTACCCTAATTTTTCACCTTATTTAGCCGATTACAAAAAAGCAGGCCTTTTCTCTACTGTACCTTTGCACTGCCTGACTGCTTACCACTTTGCTGTTTTTATATATTAAAACGTTAGAAGGCTACGGTTGGAATTTTAGCCCTTAAAATACAAATTGTTCTAGCGCTGCTCTCAGCGTATTTGAGCAAGTTGAATGTTCTATTTTAATAAGTTCAATAATATTGGAAATTAACAAACAAACATTGTTTTAATAAATGTTATTTCTAAGTTATTACTAGTTTTAGCTCAATATTAATAAATTATTATTATTACTCTGCTGCTAACCCTCCCTAAATGGGCTGGCGATAGTAAAACGCAGGCCCTTTGCTAGCTAGTTGCGTTCGCACCCTTGTTTGCCTATGAGTTTTAGCTCAGAAAAAGCAAAGCGAGTCTAACGATAGTATCGGCTTGCACTATAAAAGGAGTTATTATAATATTTAATTGAGTAAAGTCTTATTAATATGTTTAATATTAATATGAGTTATTTTTTGATGATACAAAAACTTAGCATTGCTTGCAACAAAGGGCCGGCGTTTCTTTATTGCGGGTACAAAAAAAAAAAGCTGTAATAATAGTTTTATTACGTTTTTACCTTTGCTATTAAGGCTGTTCTTTCTAACAAGGGGCGGCTTTTGCTTAGGCAGCAAAGGGACGGTTAAATAAAAACGTTAGGCAACGACTCTGTTATTATGTGTTCAAAAAATGTATTAATCTTACTAATTTAGTTAAATCTTTTTGTGAAGGTTTATTGATTTTACGATTAATAAATTAAACGTCTTGTTTTAACTAATTAATTTTTATTTAAAATGATTAATTTTAATAATCAAATTGCTTCACAAAGAGGCAAATTCCAGGCTTTCCCTTTTCATTTAGTTTCACCTAGTCCTTGACCATTGGCTACTAGTTTCACTTTATTAACCATGGCTTTAGGAGCTGTTGCTTACTTCCAAGGCTTCCCCTTTGGTGGAGAGCTGCTTTTGTTAGGATTTATTCTGACAACTAGTGTTATGATATTATGATTTAAAGATATTGTTGTTGAAGCTACCTATTTGGGTGATCATACTTCTCAAGTTCAAGCCGGTATTAGCTTAGGTTTTATTCTATTTGTTTTAAGCGAGGTTATGGCATTCTTATCAGTATTTTGAAGTTTCTTTCATTCTAGTTTAGCTCCGACTATCGAAATAGGTGGTTCTTGACCTCAACTTTAATTTTAATTTGTATAAATTAATTCTTAGAGGGGGCCTTCTTTTTTGCCTATTTAAAGTATACTATTTTTAATTAGATTACGTAGATTAGAAAAGTATCTTGCATAAAGTTATTTAATTATTATCTTTTGATTAGTTTAAGCAAAGTATAATTTAAAAAAATAAAAAGAATAAATAAAACTATATGCTAAAAAGTTAGATTATACCATATAATATATTAACCTTTTCTATTACCCCCTTCTGCTCCTGCCTTTGTTCCTTTGTTCCTTTGTTCCTTTGTTCGTACGGCAAAAGGCAAGCCATCGGTTTTGTTTTTGCTAGCGCCCAAGTTTTGCATTGCTAACCCCCGTTATAGGGGTTAGTAAAGAAGGAGCAAAAAAATAATTGTTATTACGTATTCTTTCAATTAGCAAAAATTTGTGTTTTTTCTTGCCTTGTTCTACCTATTACCCGGCTCTTTACTCTTTTTTTTTATATAAAAAAAAAGAGTAAAAGGCCAGCCCATATATGCTGCTAGCGCCTTCGTTAGAAGGCGGCCTTTGACAGGCTAGAGGGTAAAGGTTAAACAAAAATAAGCAATTATTATTTACTATTGTATAATTTTAATGTTTAAAATCCTGGCAAAGACAGGTTAACAAATTTTTCAACGAGTTTATGTTTTATTCTTATTAAAAGTTTAAGAGATAACTTTTGTAAGAAAAGACGAATTCTAAAATAATTTAATCATAAAACAATGCTTTTAATTTTTAATTGTTATTATTAATCTTAAACCATTTTTATAATTATAAGACAATTATTTTTATATGATTAAAATTATTTTGCCTGTTGGTATTGAATCTGTTGATCCATTTGCAATCCCACTCTTAAATACTATTTTACTTTTATCAAGTGGTGCATTTGTTACTTGAGGTCATCATGCTTTAATTAAAGGAGATCGATTTGGTGCTATCGTTGGTACATTTATTACTATTGTATTGGCAACTATATTTACAGGTTTACAAGCCTTTGAATATATGGAAGCGCCCTTCTCATTTGCTGATTCAGTATTTGGGACTGTCTTTTATGCTTCAACAGGTCTACATGGTTTAAAAGGCCTTTAGCAAGTCTTACAAAGCCTAAAGTAGTCAAACTCCGGGTAATACATAAAGTCTTAACTACTAATTTGTTAATCCAAAAGGATAAGGACAAAGGCCTCTTTAATTCAGAGGGTAAAGTAACAAGGTTAAGAATTCTAGGAAACTAGGAATTGTTTTTCGCGGATCTAAATAACCTCTAGTAAGTTGATTTACAAGATTACTAAGTTTAAAAGAGCAACGATTAGACGGCTACTCGTCCTGATTAGTTAGATAATTTTATAATCTAATTATAATACCATTTGAAATCAATGGATTGATCTAAGACGTAAGGTATAATCTAATAGCCTTGGAAACAAGGCGTTATAGAACTAGCTAGAACCTAAAAGGGTTAATAATAAATAATTCATTATTAAATACCTAAGGTTAAAGGGTCTAAAAACATGTTGCATGTTCTGGTAGGAACTATCTTCCTTACAGTAGCTTTTGTCAGAATCGTACAATATCACTACACAGACTCACATCATGCCGGATTTGAAAGTGCTATTTTATATTGACATTTTGTTGATGTAGTTTGAATTTTCTTATATATCTTTGTGTATGTTTGAGCAAGCTAATCCTTTGATGATTATAACTTAAAATTTATTAATTAAATCTTGTTCTAGTTTTTATAAACTATAGCTTTTAAGCACAATTAGTATTAAAAATAATGGAACTTTTCATTTTTAAACACCTCCCCTCTCTTTAAAACCCTGCATTTCAAAAGACTAACTTAGCCTTGAATTGTAGTTTTATGTTGACCAAAACAATTTTAAATCCTAATTAACCTATAAAGTAGTTATTAGGTATTTTTAATTAACAATAAGCTAAAAAATAACAATAGCTTTTTTTTTTATAAGTTCAATAATATTAGCAACTAACAAAATTTTACTTTTACATTAATGTTGGTTCTAAATTATTACTAGTTTTAACTCAATAATATTATTATTTGAGTAAAGTCTTATTAATATTTTTATATTAAATATGAGTTATTTTTTGATGATACAAAAGAATTAGCTTTATACTTTAAGGTTAGCAGTTTATCTATTAATTCTTATTTTATAGTGTATTCAAAAAATGTGTTAATTTATACTATTTTTTTTTTTCAACTAATATGATTAAACAATCTTTTTTTTCTACATTTATAGACAGAGTATGCTTGGTTATTGCCCAAATACTAGCCTTGGATCTTCGAGTAAATGACATCGAACTTTTTCAGGAGAACTGAAACAACAATAATCCTAACCCTACAAGAATGCAGATCCATAATTATAGAGCCCAACTAGATGAGCTTAATAAACTAGGTACGGCTGGTGAGGCATGAACACTACCTTTTCAATTGGTAGCTTTATTATTTTTACCTTTTAGCTTATTGGGATTAATGGTTTATTTTTTCAGTCCTTTTTTTAGCACCTTAATTTTTATAACTATGTTTTTCATAGGTTCATTTATAATTGTTTTATAATATTTCAATTTTCTTAGATTAGGGGTGGTCAAGTGAGCCCATGCCCTCGCAAGAAAAGAAAAATCTTCGCTTAGTTCTTTATATTCCCTAAACCCACTTTCTGTGGTCTTTTTAATTTGATTTGTTTTTGTATTATTAGTACTATGTTTAATATATTATTATTTTATTATTCATCCTTATTTACAGATTGAATGAATAGATTCTTTTATACTTGATCATAAAATTGCGGGTCAAAAGGGCCCTATTCTAATCTTGCTTACATTTTATATTTCAATAGAATTATTTAATCTATTAGGAACAAGATGTCTTTTTTTTTTAAATACAGAAAGCTTCACATTGTTCTTAGACGGTTTAATTTTTACATTCTATTATTATTGATTATAGGATACTGATTCGGTTATCATTTTTAAATATCAGGAAACTCTACACTATATTTTGTTTTTGCTAATTTTAATTTTATTATAATGACTTTCTACTTAATAACGATTAATTTTTTTTCTATACTAGGTTTAATTTTTATTCAAAGTGATAATGCTGCTAAAATATCTAGTGTTAATTCTGAATATAATAATAATGGTGATTATTGTGTTAATAATAATGAGTTTCATAATAGTAATCAATTTATTATGCATCCTTGATTTATTACAGGTCTCACGGATGCTGATGGTACATTTTATGTTAAAATAATTAAAAGTACTAGCCATAATTTAGGTTGACAAGTTCAGATCTTATTTCGGATTATTGCCGAAGTTAATCTTGCAAATTTAAAGATGTAAAAAGATATAAACCAATTTTTTGGCGGAATAGGTAAAATGTTTATTTATAAAAACGGTAATGTTTATGAGTTAACCTTTAGTGATCTAAATAATTGTTTAATTATAAAATCACATTTTGATAGTTTTTCTTTGATGACTTATAAGCTAATTTACTATAAAGTTTGATGTCAAGTGTTAAAAATAATAAGTTTTAAAGCTCTTTTTAAAAAGGATGATACTAATTATTATATAAATCCTTCAATTAGAATAA
>Ga0207667_10007046_pt1 | contig 13583 bp, 12 predicted proteins | sample KBSCornC52_FD_184301 | JGI IMG/M metagenome (GOLD analysis project Ga0207667, IMG submission 184301) | Corn rhizosphere microbial communities from Kellogg Biological Station, Michigan, USA - KBS Corn C5-2 (SPAdes) (version 2) | ecosystem: Host-associated > Plants > Roots > Rhizosphere > Soil ...
GTGGGACATTGGCTACCAGTTCGATTGCAAATTAGACGGATGGCAGGTCGGAACATAAAACTGAATGGGTACAACAATAGCTGGCCTGTAAAGTGCGCTTACTTATGCATCAGCATCGAGACCGGCATTGAAAAATACTACAATTCAAACCTGTCGAACCGACCTTTCAAGCAATGGCAGTAAGGTGCGAATATGATTTTCAGCAAAATCAGATTTTAACTTAGTAAATTTTAAAATGAATCGGGAAAGAGACCGCACAAAAATAATTGACTACTCACCTGAAATACTGAAAACCTTCCAGGTGATAATGTATGAATGGATCGACAATTTATGCTTTACTATTGATCCGGGAGAATGTTTGACCAATGCCCAAGATTACCTTGCAATAGCAACTGAAATGTTTGAGGAGGCCGGCTGGAATGGAGATGGAGTGATCGAATTAATGTGGATTCCTCCCTTTATGTTTAATGGCCCACGGACTAAAGACTTTACAGTTGGAGTAACGGTGTGGCATGTCAAACAACGTTCAGACGGGTTTTCGTGGATTCTTTCACCTATAGAACTACCCTGTCAAACCGAATTTTAAAGATGACATTGATAATGAAATATTTAACGAAGATAGCAAAAATGTAAGTCAGATGATGGACAATGAAAATGAGAAATTAAACCGAGATGTTGACGGTGCGTCAGCGGAAATCTCTCCTTTTGAAGGTTTACCCGGCCATAAAAATGAAGAGGCGTTGCCCGTTTATTTTTTTCAGAAATGGGTCACCCAGTAGTCACAGTACTTTCTATGGCCAGGCTGGCGGTAATAATACTTTTTGAAGTACTGTTTCTTTCACCTCTCCTCCCGTCAAGCTCAAAAAATAGGCATTACTTTTTTGGTCAAGAGAAACAACTTGTTTGACTTCTTCATTCTCGAAATAGATACCAGCTTTGTCATCACATGCATATCCTGATTTGTATTCACCGCTCTTTATCTTAGACATATAAAGCGGCTTTCGTTCGTCTTCGCCGTCATAGTGTGGACTGTGGCTAGCGCTGATAAGACCTAATCCCTCTACAGTAGTCAATTTGCCAGGGCGGGAATCTGTAGTTCCTTGCTCGAACCAACAAAGGGAACCGGCACTTCCACCTCCCAACACAACTCCTTTTTCATATGCTTTCCGTAAGGCAATGTCAATACCTTGTGCCTTCCAAATTGCCATCATGTTCAGCGTATTGCCTCCACCCACTAAAATGGCATCCATATTTATAAAAACATCTTCGAACGATTCTTTTTGACTGTATGAAGAGATAAACGAACGTTGAACATAGGGCAATATTGGTAAACCAGCACAATTTTCAAACCATCGCATAACATAACCTGGAGCGTCCCCAGTTGCTGTGGGTAGAAAGCAGATTTTCGGATTTTTCTTTCCTATTAATGAAGCAACATATTTTATAAAGCCCCTATCAAATTCTCCACCATAAACGAAAAGTTTTCTCACCAAGGATTTGCGATTTGCCGGCAGTTCATCAAGTAACGGCAGAGAAAGTGCCGGTACTGCCGTAGTGGTTGTTTTTATAAAGTTTCTTCTATTCATTTCAAATTGTATGAAATACCTTCTATCAAATTAAATGGGGAATACTCCGTTATTTCGCCACATCAGTCACAGCATGGCAACTAATCAAAAACCTTTGGGATACGATAAGATTAATGGATGGTAACCTAACCATAACCATCTCCTGACACCGAGATTACTAAAATTTGATGAATAACCGAATGTGTGTTCTCTTTTTATGAACGTTTTATGAAATTGAAGAATTGTTCTCCAGTTGGTATAGGAGGCTGATAAAGGCGAAGTTGCCCCTGCTCGTATCTTGAAAATCAAAGTAATATTAACAGTCTGGAACTGAAATTATTACATTCATTTCATTTTGACTATTAATGATTTAAGCTTAAAAATAAGTCTCAATTCCTCCATCTCCCGGTTCGATATTTTGCGATGCCTGAATTGCGGAAAAACAAAATTTATACGAAAGCTAATTAGTATGCAGTACGTTTTATAGCTTTGAAATTGTGAAAACATACACATCTGTTGGTACCCCTAAAATTTCCTTCTCAACTTCTACTGCAATTGAGCCTGATCGTGAATTCTTAAAAACTTACTTTGAAGATGGAATCCGGGCAGGTGTAATATTCAAGCCAGATCAGTTAGTACAGGTGGGCTGTATGATTACAAGGCTCGTAACTGTTTCATCTGACGAACTGGAGGTTTACGAGCCCGACATGAAACAGATGCCGATTCAATTTACAGGCTCTGCCGACAATACACTCGTTATACTTCGTAAACAGAAGAGTGTGAATGAGAGCTTAAATCTCCAAAATCAGATCGTGTTTGCTCCCGTCAATCATTACCTGATTACCTGTTCTCAGTATCGGCAAAAGGACTTTATTATGGACCGCGGAGAGGTCGAAAATAATAATACCGGGTGGTTTATCGGTTGTACCGACAAAGACCATGATCATAATAATATCGAAAATTTGAAAAGAATAAGTGTATATGAAGCGATGTTGGCTAAGCCGGAAATTATAGAATTACTTGCTTTACCACCTGGGACATTCGTGATCAAAAGCGAGATCAATTTAATTATCTATAAGGATGATATAGAGCTCTCTGTTCAGCAGGGATCGTATCTGCAACAAAAATATGCGTTGTAAGATCTTATTCAAAAAACTGTGAGCCGTTTTTATAATTGTACGTACATTACCTCAATAAAACTGTTAGTGTCATTTTATGGAAAAATGCATTTGCAATAAGTACAGCGACATTTTGGACTACGATGCGTTAAACAAGAGATTTAAAGCGGAGCTATTTCAACTTATCGAATCCAGTCCAAGGCACGAAAAATGAAAAACCTCAACTCATTGAACTTGAAGCGTTTTAGTTCAGGATAATCATCTTCTTGCAAGATATTCAAGTCCCTTGGAGGGAATAGTTTATGTGGTTAGGATCCTGATATTGCGACATAAAGATTGTTTGAATAAGCAAGCTAAATTTAACGCTTATGTATAAGCAGCTATTGGCGTTGTGTTTGTTGGTTTTATATGTGAACATTGCCTTACTGTGTTGCTATTTACAAACTGATACTCCTTTTGCCTTTGCGACCTGGGCTTCGGGAATTTTATGGTTAAATAGCCTACCCATTGCTCATTACATATTGAAAGGGCATAAGAGAGAGTTATTCCCTTTTATCCCCATTTTGGGTTTTTTTGTTATCGTGTCTTATTCATTACCTGTCTTTTTTATAACGCCTTCCAGCTATGAAGTTGCCCCTCTGACTGAGACTGCCCTTGCTTATTCCTTCCTTGGATATTTTACTTTTTATTGTATTTATTTCTCACTATGTGGTTTGTTTATCTTTAGGAGAGGTTTTAATGTTATTCGCATACCTATTGAAGATTTTAAAATCAGATTGGTGGCTTTATTTTTTCTGGCAATCAATGTTTTTACTGTTAAGATCTTTAGAATGCCATCTTTTTCCTACATAGGCGCCGCAGGTATTTACTTTTATTTAGGAACCTACCTGTACTTAACTGAAATGAAAGTTAAAATTTCCTTTGTAGAAAAGCTAATATATTATTTCGTATTGGCAGAAGAGTTACTGGCAGGTTTTATAAGCGGGCAATTGGCCGGGCTAGCTTTATTGATTCTCTATTTGTGTATAATTTTATTTATACTCGGAAAAAGATTTGGCAAAATCTTTTTTTTAAGCTTTGTTTTTTTAGTGTTCTTTTACTTTTTTGTTCCCATTAAATATAAGTATAGAGTAGAGACCTGGTTTTCAACCAAGGAATATACGACATTTGAGAAAGTGCAACTGGTTCTGGAATTGATGATGGACCCTTCAAATTACGATCGAAATAAAATTCCTCAAAAATACCATGCCCGAATGAATCTCTTATGGCGGCCATCTTATGATGCGAGTGCGCTATCTCTTGTGACCAGTAAAACGCCTAATGAAGTGCCTTTTTGGAATGGAGAAACTTACATTATATTACCGAAACTTATTCCTAGAATATTCTGGGCTGATAAGCCAACAGAAGACGCATCTTTAAATTATGCAATCAAGTATGGTTTAGTTCCCCCAACGAAAAAGGTATCACCTTTTCCACTACCAGTTTTAGCCGAAATGTATATGAACTATGGTCAAAAGGGCATTATTATTGGTATGATGTTGCTGGCAATCCTGTACTGTATTTTTAATGGTTATTTCAATAACAGCAAAATTACAGGTGTGGGAAGAATCTATTCAATAGCCATCATATTCCAGTTTATCTATCATGAAGGAAATCTTACAATGACATTTGGGAATATTCCCTTACTGATCTTGTCAATTTATTTTATCTGTAGGTTGTTGCAATATCCTTCTTTTGTAAGAACTAAATCAATTCAATTCGTACAAAGGTAATCGACTTACAGGGCAGCATTTGAAGCCTTTTCCCTTTTCATTGCTAGCGTTTTTCTTCCTACCTTGGTATCAAACAGCCCTCGCTCAGCAGGATCCGCAAAAGGCTTGCAAAGACTAATACCGCCTTATAACGATTATAACCTGGGTTATAGAACCAGCCAAGTCACCCGCTTTATCTTCGGCAATAAAAGATGATCATGAAAAAACGATCGGGGCTACGGTCCTGTCATTATTACTCTTTTCTCAATCTCAACTTAAGGCACAAACTGAAAAAACAACAACCATGCAACAAACGGTCATTCAATTACACCGCTACATCATGAACGCCGTCAAAGAGAAGAATGGGGTGCCCTTGCATGAATCACTGAAGAACGATTTTATCTTCACCTCCGCTACTGCCGAGTTATGGAGCAAGGATAAATTCATCAACGGATTTGCCTTGAACCCCTCGATCCGGTTTCCTGAGTTTGAACCACAGGATCAGCAGGTGATCATTAGTGAAAGCACAGCCGTGCTCACCGCACTTGTGCACATTAAGATCGTTCGCAGTCCCGGCGCCACACCCGAAGAGTTGTGGGAACGCACTACCGAAACCTATGTACAGCAGCAGGGTACCTGGAAACTGCTGGCCGTTCAGGCTACTTTCCTGCCACAAAAATAGTGATACTATGGGGCACGGCCGCAAATAAGGAATTTTGAGCCTTTTAGAGATAACACAAATAGCAGAGAGCAATGACCTTAGTTTATAAATCAACCCTAATTCTTTTATCTCCTGATTCAATAAACCTCTTAAGTGAGGCACTAAAGAACCTTGTAAGTCGAGGACTTACAAGGCTTCTTTCTTTTGTACTTGTCATTCTTTCGCGCTTTTACCCTTTTCCGGCACTTTTAAGTACACAATTTGATGTACCAAATGACACTCGATTGGGAATCGACATTTGTCAGTCAAGTAATGATTTAATTTCTTCTTTAGTGATTATGCCAAGTTTAATCAGTTCCTTTATTATTGCCTTCAAAGTGTCCTTGTGAAGAACTGGTGGTCCACCAGGACCATAACCGTCTGAGCATTTGATTTTATATGGCATAATTGAAATTTTGTTACTGAAGGCAGTAGCCGAATATTGCCTGTAGAAAGAGTTACAGTTTGCCGAAATTCATAGTGAGAAGCTATTTGCTTTAATCCATTTATTAATTTTTAGGTGGAGCCGATTTATCCTTGTCGGTATGTGTCAGGTATGTGGCAATCCCTACCTGGATCTGGTGAAAATTATTTTTGATATTATTGATGTCCCAGTTAAATCGATAACGGATAAATAATTTGTTGTATGCCGAAGGCATGAAAAAGGCATAGATTTCAGACGTTCCCAGCCATTTTTTGCTTTTGTAGCCGTCAATTTTTGACCGGTCTCCATTGAGGGAATTAAGATACTGTGCATAGGAACTGCTGTCCTCCACCTGTTTTATTTTGGAACTAAAGATGCTATAATGAGTGAATTTTTGAGAAGCAATTAAACCATAGCGGGTGTCGGGGAAAATCTGCCAGCATATTTCGGGAGATATCTGAAAGGAGTTAACTCCGTATTGCATCACATTATTTGAAATGGGTGCTGCTTTAAAAGAAGCCGAGTCGACCTTTGTACGAAGCGTGTCCGCTATCAGCGTGCGGCCAAAGAAACCTGAAATATTGCCGCTGATAGTCGATTTAATTCCAGGTATATCCACAGTAAAACAAGTGAGGTCAACTCCCAGGCTCAATATCTGGAACTGGTATAAATCCAGCATTGAAGCGAACGTATTTGGCCTGGTCGTGTCTTGTTGCTGTGTGCCCATATACATTGCTGTTAACCGCTTATTGTTGTTTTCTATCTTGTTTACGGTAAAATAAGGAGTGATGTAGTTGAATAAGCCTACATTCACTCTATTATTGAACCAGGAGCGCCTTTTTATCCAGAAATTGAGTTTTTTAGAAAATTCCAGTTGGACGAGACCATTGGGGGCCGTATTGTCTATCCCTTTCAGGTCGCTGAAAACTTTTATCTCCAGGATCTTGGATGTCTTCTCTTTGAGTAGGTTTACAGATGTGATGTTATTGGTCAGATCTGTGTCGATTACTTTATTGGCAGGGGAATAGTCTTTTGAATAAAGGCCAAGGGTTTGACTGTAAGAAAGGAGGTTGCCAAGGATAATGTAGCATTTCGAATCTGATTTCGAGCCAAAGACTGTTCGTTCATAAAGGCGAATGGAATACAAATTTTCATAATCGCGCTTGGTTGAAAAAGGGATGGGATAGGAATTTTCAAATTTGAGCTCCTGATCCAAACTGTCCATTTTGCCCAATACTTTTATATTCTCAATAAAGCCGTCCTGGAATTGTATTTGTATTTTAAAGACCGTAAACATTTTCTGGTTTGGCTCTAACTTAAAATTCCTCGAATTGGTAGCAGTGGGTGGATTTACCGGCGTGCTATCCCATGATAAAACGGGAACGAGAAAATGCGGATGTACAGCCTGGGTGCCTGAGGAAGACTTCTTTGAAGGCTGTTCAGCCGTATTCTTTTTCGTTTTTGAGGTATCTATGGTTTTTGGCAGATTGGTGAACGTTGCAGGAACTTGTTTGAATATTTTTAGAACGCCGGCATTGACCTCCGCATCGTTTACTTCCAGACTTGCTTCCAGCAACCTGTCATACAGCTTTTGATCAGAGAAGGATTGGGTGAGCTTTTCGATGTACACCGAATCGTCTTGCGATGGGGGTTGCTGATCACACAATGATTTAAGCGATTTTCTGAGCTTGTCAAGGAACAAGGATTCATTGAACTGTTTCAGAACAAATAAGCTTAAAGGGTTTTCTTTTTCATCCACTATTGAAATTTTATAATCTGCATTCTCAGTTTTTTCAACATTAAGGTCGGAAACCTTTTGAAGTTTTTTGCTGATGTTCGTACCTGTGAGTGTACCGTTCTTTGCACCCTCCGTTGAGTCTTCGGTTCCTGATTTTGAGCTATCCCCTACTTTCAGTGAATCATTCGGGATGGCCAAAGTATCAAGATTTGTTAGTCTTAGGTTGCTATCAGTCATAATGGGTACGATTTGCTTTAACAAAGCATTCCTGGCAGGTAAAAAATTGTCCTTCTCCCTGGAGCCAAGAAGAAAGTTTGTGAGGCTATCGAGCGAGTTTTTTTCGCCTTTATTATACTGTTTAATGAAATTGTTGGCTGTGATAGCTTTCTGGGTAGTCGTCGAAGGCCTGTTTGCAGGAGGGGTGCTTTTTCGGTTGGTGTTCGGCATGGCAATCTTAGCTATTTGTTGCTGTGCCTGTAAGTTTGTTAATAAACAAAAATCGAAAATTACCGTACAAAGAATGAATACCATCATCCTTCCGAAAAGCAGACGTTTAGCCATTGGGGGTGTTTATGGGGTTAAATATGAACTGGTTATTTCCAGTACTGGATATAGATTTGTCTTGCAATCAGGTTGCACTGCAAAGTAATAATTGCAAGCAAGTTAAAACACCGTGTTTTTCACGTTTGTCTATCCATAAAAAAGAGGTAATTAAGGGACTCAAAAACGTATTCTTTATTTACGAGGTGGCGGGATGCTGAAGAATACTTTGAGGAGCTGTTGCAACGAACTATACAACGTTCGAAGAGTGAGGTGACTCAAATACTATAAGAAACGTACAGGGCTTGGTGCTATGCTGTTATTTATATTCATCTGCCACAAAGCAGAACCCCATGTTGTACGCCGCTGTCCCTGTCGTAAAGTTCTTTCCATCACAACTTTACTCAGCAGCCGCCTTTGCGAGGGGCATGTTTATAAATTATTTTACCATCCCGTTCTACATAGTCGCCTAATACTATTGGATATGAATAGTTGGGCGTATACAATGCACTAAATACACTATGGCTTCTTATAATTATTTTGTCGTTAACTTTCAGGCTATGTAATTGCTGAAATTCATTAGCGTTTTCCAGCCCAAAACTGAGAATATAATCATAACCATTAATCCTGGCCATCACTCCGAAACCTGATCGTGAGCCTGGCGGAAGAGAAAGAGAGATTACAACAGCTTCCATATACCATTTTTCCCTTTCGGCTTTCATTTCAGCGGCAGGGAGTGGCTTTGGGGTTGATTTTTTAGAAGTTTCATTTTTGATTTCGCGATTGGCTAATACTAATCCGCTTACCACAACCAGCGGTAAGATCAGCGAATAAATAACTTTTTTCATATTCTTTGTAGGCTTAATTAGCATGGATCTATTTACTGAGGGCTTGTACAAAAGGAAAATGAATACTAACGGACTCTCTCGAATACCGTCTTCCAGGAACGCTCGCCTCCCCATGTGGTTGATTTTGCATTGGCCTGAGCAGAAATAGACTTGCCATCATTGCTCAACTTCCAAACCTCTGTTACGTAAACAAATGCTTGTTCCTGAACATTTACATTGGAAGGAGTGGCAACCATCAGATGTGCAATTGAGTTAACAATCATAGTTTGTCCATCAGCTGACAACTTTACGGTGAACTTCTTTCCTCTTTCACCGCTATAATTAATTTGGCTTTCTTTACCGTCGAAGGTCAGTTTCTCATGGCTTGTAGCCAGCGCTGCGCCAGGAGACGGGTTTGGTGTTGCTAAGTTAGAAAATCCTGTCTGCTCTGCTATTTTCATTGTTTTTGAGCGCATACGATCACCCTGTTCATATACGCAACCAATATTTCCGCCCATACTTATCGACTCTTTGGATTTCCATTCGCCGGAAAAGTTAGCCCGATGAGCATCATTTTTTTCTTGAGCCTGTGCGGCAAAATAAATTATTCCTGTTAACAGAATCGCCAGGCAGAACAAAACGTTTCTTTTATTTTTCATTTGTTTATTTTTTGCTTTTTAATGGTGATGACACCTGGGCGTATTATTCAACATCCACCCTTGCCGGGTATCGCGGCATAGATCACGTTGCCTGAAAAAAATAAATTGAAGACCTTATTTTTTACAGAAGGAAGTAATAATTTCCATGTTTTTCCCTTGTCTGATGATCTGAAAATGCCGTCACGATGAGCACAAAAGAAGTTTTCACCAACCTGGATTATTGGAGTCGTGAAGACTTGCACATGAGGGCGATCATTCCAGGTCCGTCCTATCGAATCACTAAAAACTTTGTCCTCAACGGACTGCCAGGTTTTACCACCGTCGTAGGATGTCATTAACCCCCTGGGATTCGACGCTGAAGTGGAAGCCATAGCAGCGAATCCACCTTTTATCTGTTTTACATCGTAAGCCACACTGTCCTTACTGGTCACAAACTCCCAGTTTTCGCCATTATCGGTCGATCTTATTATCCTTCCCATACTGATCGCCACCAGTACGCCATTCGACTCTGCCAAATGCCCTACCAAACTTCCGGTATGGACAAGTTTCCAGGTTTTTCCATTGTCAGCGGTTTTAAAAAAGCCTATGTTGGTGCCGATGAAAATTGTACCCCCGGCAGTCTCAAAAGCGATGCCTAATCGTGGCTTCTGAAAATCTTCGAGTATCGGCGACCATACACTCGTTCCGTTTGTTTTTTTCAAATTTACACCCCAGTAATTGTGGGCAATTATTCCGGACTTATCGGGGGCAATGCTGCTATGTTCCTCAAGGGAAATCTCTTTGGTCCAAAAAGGAGTTGTGGCATTTAGTGCACTGTAATACAGTCCGTCTCCAACCCTTAAAAACAGCCCTTTATCATTTGCAAAGAAGCTATTTCCCCGGATACTATCTTCCCGCAAATTTTCGGGCAGCCCTTTGCTGATGTCCTGCCAGGTTTGTCCGCCATCTGTAGATTTAAAAATGATCTTTCCGGTTTGATTACAGGAAAAGAGGAATTGAAAAAAGAGCAGGAAAGCAAGATAATAGATGATCTTCATGACTGGAAATGATTTGGTGAAACAATAGGGCAAAGCTATCAGGCCTCAACTACCTCAAAGCTTTTTAGCAGTAAAAAGTTGTAAAGGATGCGTAAAACGTTTGTAAATCCAGCTAAAACCGGGGGCCAATGGTGTATTTTGCAGGTATGAAGCCATTTATTCTATTCGGATCTTCCATCATAATAATTGTTATTTTAATTTCTGCTGTTGCTTCCATCAATAAAAAAGATGAAATTCCTGAGAAGCATTTAGAAGTTGTGTTGCGGGATATAGGACATCAGCTTTTGCTCTCAGCTAAAGATTCTTCATCCCGGGTGCTTCCGGTTAAGAAGTTAAATGAAAATACATACCAGATCTCCTTTCAAAAGGAGCTTAGTTTTGTTTCAGATTCTATCATCAACCTGGTGCAACGTGAATTTCAAAAAACCGCCCTGACTACCAATTATATAGTGGACCTGAAGAATTGTGAAACAAAGGAAACTGTCCTTGCATTCGAAATAAACGGCCGTGCAGGCAATTTAACACCTTGCCGGGGGCGTAAGCTTGAGGTTGGTTGTTATGCTATTGAAATTGAATTTTTGAAGAAAACTACGTTTAATTACTTTTTGTTGTTGCTATTAATCATTCCTTTGAGTGTTGTTGGATTTTATGTAAAAAATAAGTTCCGGAAAAAAGATGAGAAAGTATCAATCCCCGATAATAACGATTTCCTGCAACTAGGAAGTTTTAGATTCTACGCAGATAATAATGTGCTGAAAACTGAGGATAAAAGTATCACGCTTTCAGAAAAAGAAACAAAAGCACTAAAAATATTTGCAGAAAATATAAATCAGGTCGTAGAAAGGGAAAAACTGATGAAAGAGATTTGGGAAGACAGAGGCCTGGTGGTCATCAGTAGAAATGTTGATGTATTGGTGTCAAAATTACGTAAGAAATTAGCCGACGATCACTCCATTAAATTTATTAATGTACCCGGCAGGGGTTACAAATTTATTATTGAGTAGATACTATTGTATTGGCTCCATTGAAGCGACCTTCGACAACAAGCATTACAAAGGCTTGCCGGGCAATGCCAGGTAGAAGATACTTCCTTTTCCAGGCTTGCTTTGCACTGTTAATATGCCATTATTTAATTTGGTAAGTTCATAACATAGCCGCAAGCCCAGGCCTATGCCCTTTTCATCTGCCGTACCAAAAGTGGAAACCATTTGGCCCTCGTTTATTTTTTCCAGTGTTTCCGGTGGTATGCCTATCCCGCTATCTGCCACGCTTATGGTAACTACAGCATTGGTGGTGCTTGCCGAAATGGTAATAGTATCGCCCTTATTACAAAATTTAATGGCATTGCTCACCAGGTTACGAATGATAACCTGTATCATATTCATGTCGGCCCATACAGTTATTTCATCAGCGGTCAATTCATGCTCAAGGTTAATGCCTTTTACGGCAGCCTGTTTAATAAAAATTTGCAAAGCATCGGTTATGACCTGGCGTACAGAAAACATAACAGGCAACACGGTGCTGCCTCTAAACCGGCTATTGGCCCAGAAGAGCAGGTTATTCACCAGTTCCGTAGAATGATTAATATCGCGGCGAAGTTCGTCCAGGATCTTTTCGATAGTTTCCTTTTCCTGGTAGCTATCTCCCAGCAATTGCAGTATTCCATTTAGAGAATGTAATGGCACTTTCAGATCATGGGAAATGATGGAGAACATGTTGTCTTTTTCCATGTTATTTTTCAACAATAACATGGCTTGTCGCTCTATTTCTTCATTCTCGGCTTCCAGTATCAGATTATTCTTTTGTTTGATTGCTCTACTTCTTATTAGTAACAGAACCAGCAGACTAAGGACCAGGATTAACAGCAAAGCGATGAAGATTTGCAGTTCCTTTTTCTGAACAATACTTTTATTCAGGGCGTCCTTTTTTTCCTGCGCGGCTTTTAAAAGGGTTTCCTTTTTCTCGAATTCATAGCGCGTCTCCAGTTGTTCTGTTTTCTTACGCATCGTTTCATAAGCAACACTGTCTGAAGCCTCCTTTATCAATTTGAAATACTTTAATGCATAACGAGTATTGCCCAATGCTTCATAAGCGGCAGCCATCTCTCTGAAGGCCATCAGCATATGGGGTTTACTTTTTACCGCCTGCGCCTTTTGTAAACTTATACTGGCATATTTTAAAGCCTTTGGGTAGTTCTTTAACTGAATATATATGTTGGCAATCTCGCTTGCGCATACGGACTGGCGTGTCATATCATCGGTAACACTTAAATAATCCCAGGCTTGAAGTAATAAGACCAATGCTTCTTTTAACCTTCCTTCAGCCTGGTAAAGCAGTCCAATTTGATCGTTGACTGTCGCAATGCCATACCTGTCCTTCAGGGCTGTTGCCACCTGCAATGCACGATTAAAACAAGACAACGCTTCTTCGTACTTTTCATCATAGGTCCAAAGTCTCCCAATTACAGTTATTGCCTGGTACAAGGCAAGGCTGTCTTTTCGGGCTTGAAAAATATCGGCTGCCTTTTTTATTATATTCCGGGCGTCGTCATCTCTCCCTATTACCAGGTAGGCATTATTCCCTATATTGTACATGGCTTTCGCCATTAGTAGCGAATCGTTCGCCTTCTCTGCCACACGAAGTGCATCCTGGTAATACTGTAACATTTTTGAATGGTCGCCCAGTTCAAAATAGGCATTTCCTTTCTGCCTTAGACTTATGGACTGGCCCCTGGCATACCCGATTTTGGTGGCAAGTGCCAGGGCCTTATCGCTGTAGAAAACCAGGCTGTCGACACTAATCTTGTAATAGGAAAGGGCCAGGCTGTCAAGCAGATCAACATAGGCTGTATCCTTTAAATAGCCGGGTTGTTGTTGCCTGGCAAGTATCTTGCTTCGTAACCGCGAAATGCCGGCAGATTGCGCCTCGCAGGGCTGATATGGTTGCAGTGCTATAAGCAATATACCAATAACAACGACTATTTTATTCATAAGGGAAGAAGGGTTGGGGCTAACTTTCAATCATTATCGAACACATGTTCTCATCTAATATAAAGAATTTTATAAAGTATAAATAACTATTTTTTATAGACCTCGCAAATAGTTCGACTAACAGATTTTGTGCCCAAACGCGACCACTCCTGCAAATGAATCCGCTGATATAGCTATTCTGAATAATAGAAATGATTCCTTCACGAATCGAAACATCGAAAGGATCAATAAATA
>Ga0207667_10007048_pt1 | contig 13582 bp, 11 predicted proteins | sample KBSCornC52_FD_184301 | JGI IMG/M metagenome (GOLD analysis project Ga0207667, IMG submission 184301) | Corn rhizosphere microbial communities from Kellogg Biological Station, Michigan, USA - KBS Corn C5-2 (SPAdes) (version 2) | ecosystem: Host-associated > Plants > Roots > Rhizosphere > Soil ...
CCTCAATACCGTCGAGGCCTGCGAAGAAATCCTCAAGGAAAAAATCTCGGCCTTCTTCATGCTGGGCGGGAATTTCGTGCGCGCCATTCCCGACCACGGCCGCATGGAGCCGGCCTGGCGCAAGATCCCGCTGACCGTGCAGGTGGTCACACGGCTCAACCGCAGCTCGGTGATCCATGGCCGCCGTTCTTATCTGCTGCCGTGCCTGGGCCGGATTGAAATCGACCAGCAGGCCGGTGGGCCGCAAGCCGTATCCGTGGAAGACAGCACCGGCTGCATGCACGGTTCGCACGGCATGGTCAAGCCGGCCTCGGAACATTTGCTGTCCGAAGTCGCGATCGTCGCCGAGATCGCCAAGCGCATCCTGATCCCCAATCCGCGCGTCAACTGGAACGCCTGGAAAGCCGACTACTCGCGCATCCGCAACGCCATTGCCGAAACCTATCCTGAAATCTTCCATGATTTCAACGAACGCATGTGGACGCCCGGCGGGTTTGCGCGGCCGCTGGCGGCGCGCGAGCGCAAGTGGAAGACCGACAACGGCAAGGCCAACTTCATCACGCCCGACAGCCTGGAGGAAGATCCCGACATGCCTGCCGACGGCCCGGACGTGCTGCGGCTGATGACCACGCGCGGCGACAGCCAGTTCAACACCACCGTGTACGGACTTGATGATCGCTTTCGCGGTGTGCACGGCACGCGTCAGGTATTATTGATGAATGCCGCCGACATGTCCCGACTGGCGCTGGAGGAAGGCGACTTCGTGACGGCCTCGACCGTATCGCAGGATGACATCGCGCGCAGCGTCGCCAATCTGCGCGTGCATGCATTCGATATTCCGGCCGGTTGCGTGATGGGATATTTCCCTGAACTCAATCCGTTGATTCCCTTGGCGCACCATGCCAGGGAAAGCAAAGTGCCGGCCGCCAAATCCATCCCGGTGCGACTGATGCGTACGCAGACGCATCCAGCGCCGCCTGAAGACCTTGTTATTGGAGCTCCCGCGCCTTGAAGACATTCCACTGCGACAATTGCAGCAAGCAGGTTTTTTTTGAAAATACCGTCTGTAATCATTGTGGCTGGATGCTGGGCTATCAGCCCGAGCACCAGATCATGAGCAGCTTTACGCCGGTCGACCAGGCCGAGGAGCACGCCGATGCAGCTGTTGATGCTTCTGTTGATGCTTTTGCGGGGGTGCAGGCCGACGTAACTACCGATCAACAGGTGGCGGACGCAGCGAGCCCTTCCGAAACGCCGTTGCGCTGGCGCAGCGTCAATCCGCTCAATGCCGGCAAGCTATTCCGGCAATGCCGCAACTATGCGCAGGAACAAGTGTGCAACTGGATGCTCGACGACCAGGACGAGCACGCGCTGTGCGCCTCTTGTCGCCTGACCACCGTCATTCCTTCACTCGACGTCGACAACAATCGCCTCTTGTGGCACCGGCTGGAGGTCGCCAAGCGCCGCCTGCTGCATTCGCTCTGGACCATGCGCCTGCAACCGCCGCCCAAGATGGACGATGCCGGCAACGGGCTGTCCTTCGAATTCCTGCAGGACATGCCGCATGAAAAAATCATGACCGGCCATGCCGACGGTGTCATCACCATCAACATCGCCGAAGCCGATCCGGCCTACCGCGAGAAAATGCGCGAGCAGATGGCCGAGCCCTATCGCACGCTGCTCGGACATTTCCGGCATGAGAGCGGGCATTATTATTTCGATCGCCTGATCGCCGGCACCGCACGGCTGGACGCTTTTCGCGCGCTGTTCGGCGATGAGACTGCCGACTATGGGCAGAGCCTGCAACGGCATTATGAGAACGGTCCGGTGCAGGGATGGGAACAGAATTTTGTCAGCGTCTACGCCAGCAGCCATCCGTGGGAAGACTGGGCCGAAACCTGGGCGCATTACCTGCACATGTTCGATACGCTGGAAACCGCTTATTCCTGCGGCGTGCAGTTGCGTCCTCAGCATCGCGGCGAACAGCAGCTGGTGATTGATGCCTCGCCGGTGGAAGAGGACAGTTTCGACGAGCTGGCGCGCGAGTGGTTCGCGCTGACCTATGTGCTCAACAGCCTCAACCGCAGCATCGGCATGCCAGATTCGTATCCATTTACGCTGTCGACCCCGGTGCTGGAAAAGTTGCGTTTCGTTCACACCGTGGTGCGGGAAGCGGGTGCGGCTCAGGAGGCAGAGGCATCGGGAATTTCCTGATACCTTTAACAACATTGTCGCCGTAAGCTTCTCCCATCCCTCGCAGACACAAAAACGGAGCTTACAATGAGCGGCAACAACGGCGGCACCAACAACGAAATTTCCCTGAGCTATTGCATCGCCAACTACGCGGTCACCCTCGACATCCTCGCCATCCTCGTGCGGAAGAACTACCTGACGCGCGACGATGCGCTGGAATCGGTTCAGCGTGCGCGCAAGCTGGCGAACCTTTCGAACGGCTTTCCCGGCGAGCAGGATTATTTGTCCGCCGCCAAGGAATGCATGGAGCTGATCGACCAGGTGTTCAAGACCGATACTTCCAATCTGGCCTTCGTCAGCCTCGGCCAGGGCCAGGGCCACGGCCACGGCGCCGGCGCGCAGGATCAGGCGCAGTAACTCACCGTTTTCTGCAATGAAAAGCGGCAGCAGGGCACGATGGCGTGCCTTGCTGCCGCTTTTTTTCGTCCGTCTTTTACTTGGCGATTACTTGGCCAGCCGCGCCTTCGGCGTGTTCGACAGGTCGCACAGCACATCCACCATCGCCGAAAAGTCGTTGCCGCCGAAGCCGCGCGCACGCGCCGTGCTGAACGCTTCGCGCGCCGCTGCGCCGATCGGCATCGGCGACTTGGCCGAGTTGGCGGCGCTGACGATCAGCGTCAGGTCCTTATGCGCCAGGTCGATGGTGAAGCCTGGTGCGATGTCACCCTTGAGCACCTTGTCCGGCCACGCAATCTTGAGCTGGCCGTTGGTGGCCGTGGTGCCGTAGATGACGTCGAGGGTCTTTTCCAGCGACAGGCCGAAACGTTGCGACAGCGTCAGCGCTTCCGCATTGAGTTGGCACGACACCACCGCCAGGTAATTGTTGACCAGCTTGGTGCGGGTGCCGGTGCCGACCGCGCCGCAATGATGGATGGTGGTGCCCATCGCCTGCAGCAGCGGCAATACCTTGTTGAAGTCGGCTTCGGTGCCGCCCACCATGAACAGCGATTCCCCGCGGTCGGCGTGACTCGCCAGGCGGCCCACCGGCGCATCCACGAAGGACTTGCCGCCGGCCAGCGCGGCTGCCGCCAGCGTATCGGTGGCTTCCGGCTCGACCGTGCTCATGTCCATCACGATGGCGCCCTTGCGCGCATGCGCCAGCACGCCGTCGGCGCCGTTGACGGCCTCCAGCACTACTGCGGTGTTGGGCAGCATGGTGACGATGACGTCGACGTCGCGCGAGGCTTCGGCGATGCTGCCGACGGCCTTGGCGCCCAATTTGACCAATGCGTCGACGGCATCGGCGTTGATGTCGAACACTGTCAGCGCGAAGCCCTTGCGCTGCAGATTGGACGCCATGCCCAGTCCCATGCGGCCGAGGCCGACGAAACCGACGGTAAGGTTGTTGCTCATGCTTGTCTCCTTATGGTTTTTTGTTTGCTGTTTGCTGTTTGCTGTTTTCTGATGCGGCTTGCTGAATGTTGTCGCCTTACACGCTCAGGTAAGAGGTCTTGACGATGGTATAGAAATCGATCGCATACGTGCCCTGCTCGCGCGGTCCGTAGCTCGAACCTTTGCGGCCGCCGAACGGTACATGGTAGTCGAGGCCGGCAGTAGCCAGGTTGAGCATGGTGAGGCCGGCTTCGGCGTTGGCCTGGAAGTGGCGCGCGTGTTTTTGCGAGGTGGTGCAGATGCCGGCCGACAGGCCGAAGGCGGTGTCGTTGGCCAGGTGCAGCGCTTCGTCGTAGTCCTTGGCGCGGATCACGGCGGCGACCGGGCCGAACACTTCTTCGCGGTTGATGCGCATGTCGTTGGCGGTCTCGGTGAACAGCGTCGGCGACAGGTAATGTCCCGGCGTCGCGCGTTGCAGCAGCTCGCCCTTGACCACGGCGCGCGCGCCTTCGGCGATGCCGACGTCGATGTAGCGCAGGTCTTGCTCCAGCTGGCGGCGGTCGACTACCGGACCGACCTGGGTGCCGGCCTTCAGTGCATTGTCGATGACGATCTTGCCGAGGCGTTCGGCGACGGCGGCGACGAAGCGGTCATGGATGCCGGCCGTGACGATCAGGCGGCTCGATGCCGTGCAGCGTTGGCCGGTCTGGAAGAAGGAGCCGTCGACGGCGCAATTGACGGCGGTGTCGAAGTCGGCGTCGTCCAGCACCACCAGCGGATTTTTTCCACCCATTTCCGCCTGCACGCGGATCATGCGCTGGGTCGCGCGCTGCACGATCTGGCCGCCGGTCTTGACCGAGCCGGTGAAGGTGACGGCGTCCACGCCGGCCAGAATGGCGTCGCCGACCACCGCGCCGGCGCCGTGCACCAGGTTGATCACGCCGGCCGGCACACCGGCGCGGGCGATGATGTCGACCAGCGCGGTGGCGCCGGCCGGAGTCAGTTCAGACGGCTTGAAGACGACGGTGTTGCCGAAGGCCAGCGCCGGCGCGATCTTCCACGCCGGGATCGCCACCGGGAAATTCCACGGCGTGATGACGCCGATCACGCCGACCGGATCGCGCGTGATTTCGACGTCGATGCCGGGCCGCACCGAGGCCAGCTTTTCGCCGCGGATGCGCACCACCTCACTGGCGAAGAAACGGAAGATATTGGCCGCGCGCGCCACTTCGCCGATGCCTTCGGCGCGGGTCTTGCCTTCTTCGCGGGCCAGCAGTTCACCGAGTTCTTCCTTACGGGCAAACAATTCATTGGCGACCGTGCTGAGGACGTCCGAACGCAATTGCACCGTGTTGCGCGACCAGCCCGGCAACGCCTGCCGCGCTGCAGCAACGGCGTCGGCGGTTTGCGCCGCACTGGCGTGCAAGGCGACGCCGACGACGTCGTTGGTGTCCGACGGATTGATGTTGTCGTGGCGCTCAGCGCCGGCGACCCACTCGCCGGCGATCAGGTTCTTGTACTCGGTCATGGTCAGCCTTCTGTAAAAGAAATGCGTAAAGAGAGTGCGAAATTGCGGAAGAAGAATGCGGCGGCGCAACGAAGGAAAACCGACCTTCGCGCCAGATGGCAGACGCCAGCATTGCACGGGCGAAACGCCGCCGTCCAATACCGGATTGTGATCGCGCCATTACGTTTCTGCATGCGGGGTCCTTCCATAGCAATCGGGAATGAGCCGATCACAATCAGGTATTAGACATGGCGTGCCGGGCGCGTTAAGTTTTCTGCGCCGACGGATGGAATGCAGCCATCCGAAATCGACCCCGGGACTGAACGCCATGGAGATCTTCGCGCGTTCACCTGCGGCCATACCAATGACAATGGAGAAGACAATGCGCATGAGATTGACAGCACTGGCGGCGGCGATCGCCGCCGGCATGATGATGGCGCCGGCAGGCACGGCAGTTGCAGCGGGCGCCGCGGGCGACACTATCCGGATAGGTTTCATCACCGACATTTCCGGCGTGTATGCCGACATCGACGGCCCCGGCGGCGTGGAAGCGATCAAGATGGCGATCGCCGATGCCGGCGGCAGCGTCAACGGCAAGAAGATCGAGCTGTCCGTCATCGATCATCAGAACAAGGCCGACATCGCCGCCACCCGTGCGCGCGAATGGTACGACGCCGGTTACGACGTGGTCATCGGCGGCACCAATTCTTCGGCCAGTCTGGCCATCGCCAAGATCGCGGCGGAGAAGAAACGCGTCTTCATTTCTTCCGGTAGCGGCACCACGCGCCTGACCAACGAAGAGTGCAATGCTTATACCGTGCAATACACCTACGACACCATGTCGGTGGCGCGCGGCACCGGCACGGCAATGGTCAAGCAGGGCGGCAAGACCTGGTACTTCCTGACGGCTGACGTGGCGTTCGGCAACTCGCTGGAGAAGGACACCGCCGACACGGTGCGCGCCAACGGCGGCACCGTGCTGGGTGCGGTCAAGCATCCGCTCGGCGCCAGCGACTTCTCGTCCTTCCTGCTGCAGGCGCAGGCCTCCAAGGCGCAGGTACTGGGCCTGTCGACCGGCGGCACCGACCTGATCAACGCGATCAAGGGCGCCTCCGAATTCGGCGTGTCCAAGACCATGAAGCTGGCGGGCATCCTGATGTTCATCAGCGACATCCATTCGCTCGGTTTGCAGCAGACCCAGGGTTTGTATTTCACCGACGGCTACTACTGGGATCGCACTGATGAATCACGCGCCTGGTCGCAGCGTTTCTTCGCCAAGACCAAGCGCATGCCGAGCTCGCTGCAGGCCGGCGACGCCTCGGCCACGTCGACTTACCTGAAGGCGGTCAAGGCTACCGGCGGCACCGATCCGGACAAGATCATGGCGTATCTGCGCGAGAACAAGATCAACGATTTCTTCGCCACCAACGGCGTGATCCGTCCAGACGGCCGGATGGTGCACGACATGTTTCTGATGCAGGTGAAGGCCCCGGCGGACTCCAAATATCCATGGGATTACGCCAAGGTGGTGCAGACGATTCCTGGAGATGCGGCTTACATGAGCAAGGCGGAATCGAAGTGTAGTCTGTGGAAATAAAGTGCAGATAGATTGAAGCAGTAGTTGCAGAAAACGTCCGCCATGTGCGGACGTTTTTATTTTTCGTCGTGATTGTTCAACATGAAAACAGCCATAAAAAAACCCGCCGGAGGAGGCGGGTTGAACGCACAGCTGAAAAACTTCATACCGGACCGAAACCGAGCGCTTCGCGGAAGCGGTTCTTGGTGTAGACGCCGTCGCGGGTCGGCAGCGCGCGCGGCAATTCGTCGGCCTGCACGAACACTTGCGCCAGCAGCGCGCCGGAACGCGTGTTGATGTCGGCGGCCAGCGACGGCAGCTGCTCCAGCGTGTTGACCGTGACCACCTTGCCGATGCCGCAGCCGCGCGCCACCGCCGCCAGGTCGGTGCCCAGGCTGGTGTGGCTGCGCTGCATGCCGGTCTCGCCGAAGTGGCCGTTGTCGATCACGATGATGTTGAGGTTGGCCGGCTTTTGCGCGCCGATGGTGGCGAGCGCGCCGATGCCCATCAGTTGTTCGCCGTCGCCGGTGATGACCAGCACGGTGCGCTTGGGTTGCGCCAATGCCAGTCCGAGACCGACCGCAGCGGCGCCGCCCATCGCACCCCACAGGTAGAAATTCTCCGGGCGGTCGCCGGCGGCGTAGACGTCATAGGTCGCCGAGCCGAGGCCGGTGATGACCAGCGCATCCGGGCAGGCGGCGATCAGCTGCTTGACGAAGGCGCGGCGGTCGATGTGTGCAGTTCGTTGATTCGGTTGATTCGATTGATTGGTTTGATTCTGCTGGCTCATTTTCCCTCCCATTTTTTCTTGCCGATCAGGCGTTGGCCGAGCAGCACGCAGACCGATTCGCCGCCTTCAAACGCTGCGTCGAAACCGGCCGACACCGTGGCCGCGACTTCTTCCGGACGGTCGGCGCGCAGCACCGTGATGCCCATCAGTTCGATGGCGGCCTGTGTGGCCTTGCCCATCGGAGATTGCCATTGATTGAATTCGGCCCACTCGCCGCGCATGGTGATGATGGCGAGGAAAGGGAAGCGGCAATTGTTCACCAGCGAAAACATGTTGATGCAGTTGCCGACCCCGCTGCTCTGCATCAGCAGCACGGCGCGCTCGCCGCCGAGCCAGGCGCCGCAGACGCTGGCGACGCCTTCTTCTTCGGTGGTCAGGACGATGGGGTGCATGCCCGGTTCTTCGTGGACGCGATTGATCACGTGCGAGTGGCCGGCATCTGGCACGTAGGCCACCTGGCTGACGCCGCCGTTCTTGAGGATGGAAAAGATATCTTCGCGCCAGGCGTAGAGGTCGTTTTGGGCGCTGCCAGGACTGTTCATGTTTGCTATTCCCCGTTCATTGAGCTTGGATGGGAATAGTAGGGCGCGCCCCGCGCAGGCGTCCAATGCTGAAATTTGTTCGGTCAATCAGTTTTCAGCATAGCTCTCGCGAACGTCCGGATGAGACGTTCGCGAGCAGATCAGTTTGCCAGCCAGGTGGCGCCGGGCCAGTTGTCCTGGGCCAGCATTTCCTTGATCAGTTCACGCAGTTCGGTGACGGCGCAGCGCACCGCAATCGACGAGCGTCGCGTCAGCGGCAGGGCCAGCACGATCTTGCGCTGCAGGGTCGGGCTGGAGATCGGCGCCACGCTCAGGCGTCCGGCGGCGACGTCGTCGAACACCGCGACGCCGGGCAGGATGGTGTAGCCGAGGCCGCTGAAAACGAGATTCTTCTGCACGTTCATGGCGTTGGTTTCGGCGACCACGTTGAGGTCGATCTCGGCCAGCGCACAGGCCTTGTCGACCAGCAGTCGCAAGCCGTGCGGCTGGCTCGGCAGGATCAGCGGCAACTCGGCGACGTAGCGCAGGGCGGCGACGCCGTCGACGGCCGGATTCTTGCCCGGCAGCGAAACCAGATAGAGGCTTTCGTCGAGCAGCGGTTGCACTTCCAGTACCGAGGACGGCTTGGGATCGTAGAGCAGCGCAACGTCGACGGCGCCGTCTTCCAGCCATTGCTGCAGGTGGCCGGCGTAAGCGACGGAAATGTTGACGATCAGTTGCGGATACAGCGTACGCAGCCGTGTGATCAGGCGCGCGGCCAGCAAGTCGGTGGTGCTGGGCAGCAGGCCGACGGTAATGTTGCCGGTGACCATGCCGGGCTCCGGCACGATCTCGGCCTTGGCCAGATCGAGCTCATGCAGCGCGCGCTTGGCGTGGGTGGCGAGGATCTGGCCGGCATCGGTCAGTTCCATGCCGCGGCTGCCGCGTTCGAATAAGGTAGTGCCGATGTCTTCTTCCAGCATGCGCAACTGGCGCGACACGGCGGGCTGGACGATGTGGAGCAACTCCGCTGCGCGCGTGACGCTGCCGGTTTCGGCAATGGCGAGCAGGGCGCGCAATTGTTTGACGTTCAAATGGCCTCCTTGATTGCTACGGCCATTGAGGCCGGGCTTGTTCTCATGCGTCTGTCGCGCATTGGTCCCGGCGAGTTTAGCATCACTGCAGCCGGCACAGGGAGTGGCGCTCCCTGTGCCGGCTGCCGGTTTTAGTGTGAGAACAGCACCGGCAAGGTCATGCAATTGAGGATGGTTTTGGTGACGCCGCCCAGCAGCACTTCGCGGAAGCGGGTGTGGCCGTAGCCGCCCATTACGAGCAGGTCTGCGCCGGTGTCGGCGGCGAGCGAGAGCAGCGCATTGCCGACGTCCATGTCGGTGGGCTGCTGCAGCACGTTGACCTTGACGCCATGGCGCGCAAGGAAAAGGGCAATGTCCGCGCCGGGTTCCTGGCCATGGACGTCATATTGCTGTTCGGGATTGAACAGCACCACGTCGACATTGCGGGCGCGCCGCAGGAAAGGCAGGGCGTTGGTGACGGCGCGCGTGGCTTCCATGCTGCCGTCCCAGGCCACCAGGATGTGGGTGCCGACCTTGTCGAACACGCCGGCATACGGAATCGTCAGGACCGGACGCGCCGTATTGAGCATCACGTATTCAGGCAGGTCGTAGACGTCGCCTGAGTCGCGTTCGTCCGGATCGGTCTGGCTCAGCACCACCAGGTCGGCGTAACGCGCCTGCAGAACCAGTGCGCCGGCCGGGTCGTCTTCGCTAAGGCGGCGTTCGAACGATACGCCTTCACGGCGCGCTGCTTCTTCAAATTTCTGCAGGTCGCTCTGTGCGCGCTCGCGCAAGGCGTCGATGACGCCACCGATGAAGACCACGCCGTCGGGATAAATGAAACGGGAAATGCCGGTCATCGCTGCACCCGCCAAGTGTGCTTCGTGGCTCGCGGCCAGTTGTGCGGCCAGGCGGATGCGCGCCGCGGCATGCCGGGATTGATCGACATGGACGAGTATGGATTTGTAAGTCATGAGTTCACCTTGGAGTCGGAAGACAGGAAAACTGATGCACGACGGCCATCAGCGCTTGTCACCAACATAGCACTGCGGTTGCCGGGTCCTTTTGATGTACGTCAAGCAGAACCGCGTCGCGGCAACAACCCTGTTGCTGAATTTGTCGCCGGGCAAAAGATGAAAAAGATGCAGAAAAGAAACGCGTTGCAGAAAGATCAAAAAAAGATGCGTAGTATGTGCTTGTTGACCTAAGTCATGGCGCGACGAGATGCATTCGCTAGCATGGAGATCACCCGAGTTCTCTTGCCGATGTGCCGACCATGCTCCAGACCAAACAATCCTCCGTCTTTTTTCTGGCCAAGGCCGTGATCGTGCTGGCCTGCGGCCTGCTCGTCGCGCTTGCTGCCGTTACCGACTGGCGCGGGCGAATACAGCAACTGAAAGAGGCCGAGGCCACCAGTCGCAACATTTCGCTGGCACTGGCGCGGCACGCCGAAGATACCTTCAGGCAAGCCGACACGACCCTGATTTTCCTGGCCGAACGATTGGAGCACGATGAGCGCAATCCGTCTTCGCTGTACAAACTGGAAACGCTGTTGGCCCGGCAGGCAGTCGAATTGCCGCAACTTCACGGCTTGTTTGCCATCGGCCGCGACGGCGAGTGGCTGATCAATTCGCGTCAATTCAAGTCTGGCAACGTCAACAGCGTCGACCGCGAATACTTTCTCTATCATCGTCAGCACGCCGAGTTGACGCCCCATATCAGCATGCCGGTACAGAGCCGCGCGAACGGTGAATGGATCATCACCATCTCGCGCCGCGTCAATGCTGCCGACGGCAGCTTCAACGGCGTCGTCATGGCGGCGATACGGATCGCCTATTTCAGCAAGTTCTACGAGAGCTTCGATATCGGCGCCGCGGGCGCGGTGATCCTTGCCAGCAATCGCGGCGTCTTGCTGGTGCGGCGACCGCTATTGAACGATTCGATCGGAAAAAGCCTGGCGGACGCCGCGGTATTCCGGGACCATGCAGCGGTCTCCGCCAGCGGCGTCGCACGCATTCGCTCCGCGCAGGATGGCATCGTGCGCATCAACAGTTATCGTCACCTGGAACGCTATCCGCTGTTCGTTGCGGCTGCGTTGTCCGAGCAGGAAGTACTGGCCGGCTGGCGTGCGGACGTGACGCTGCATGTCAGCGGCCTGGTAGTGCTGCTGGCTTTGCTCGGTTGGCTGGGCAGCCGCCTGCTCAGGCAAATCGGTTTGCGGGTGGACGCCGAGAACGAAGCCAACCGGGCGCGCGAACACGTCGAATACCTGAACCGGGCGCTGCAGAATCTCGCCATGAAGGATGGCCTGACGGGTCTTGCCAATCGCCGTTGCTTCGACGACGAGATCGCGCGCGCCTTGCGCCGCTGTGCACGCGACCACACTGCGTTGGCGCTGATCATGTTCGACGTCGATTTTTTCAAACGCTATAACGATACCTACGGCCATCTCGCCGGCGACGAATGCCTGCGCCAGCTGTCGCAGGCGGTGCTGCAGGCGCAGAAACGCGAGGGCGACCTGGCTGCGCGTTACGGCGGCGAAGAGCTGGTGCTGTTGCTGCCCGATTGCGACGGCGCCAGCGCCGAGGCCATCGCGGAAGCAACTCTGGCGCGCATACGCGCCTTGAATTTGCCGCACCACGGCAATCCTTGCGGCATCGTGACCGTCAGCGCGGGTGTGGCGGTGCTTGGAGCGGTCGGTGAAGCAGATACCGCTGAAATGTTGATCGACAGGGCGGACAAGGCCTTGTATCAGGCAAAGTCGGGTGGACGCGATCGGGTATGCGCCGAGGTGATCGCCCGCAGCGTTGCGCCGGTACGTGCCGTGGGATGACACCCTGCGCGGAGCTGAAACGCAAAGCCGGGTGTGCGACCGTGATCGCCGGTTGTCTTGGAACGCATTTCATACCCATTGATGGAAATGCGTTCCGGTTGCCTCAGTTGCGCTCGGGCGCGATCATTTCGGCATAGTCGTACAACGCACCGAGGATTTCTTCGCCGCGTTCATCGGCCGACTCTGACAACTGGTCGATTTCCTCGAACAGGCCGTCCAGCGTGCGGGCGCCGCCTGCGCCGTCGAACAGGCGCGCGGCGCGATGCTCTTCCCAGCGCTGGGTTTCTTCCGGCGAGAGGGTCTCGGGGAAGTTGCGCGCGCGGTAGCGGAACAGCAATTCCTCCAGTCGCACGTCGTCGAAACTGGTCTGCGATTGCGCCAGCTGCAGTGGCGTCAAGGCGCGCAGTTGCGTGAGCTGGCGACGGTCGTTGTTGCCGACAAAGCCGCCGTAGAGATCTTCATCGACATCGTTGGGGGCTTCTTTCGGACGCTGGAATACCTTGGCCCAGATCGCGCCCATCTCCGGCAATTCGGCGGCCGCCGTGGCGTTCTGCAAGGCCGCTTCGATGTCGAGATTGAATTCGGCCGCGCGTTGCGCCGTCAGCGTTTTGAGACTGGCGATCACCATCGGCGATTTGTTCAGGTGGATGGTCTTGACCGGCAGGCGCGTGACGCCTTCGGGGAGGTCGTCGGTCTTGCTGAACATGCGCGTGCGGATGGTGTCGGCGTCGAGGCCGGCGAGTTCGCGCGGATCGCGGCTGAGGTCCCAGGCGATCACTTCGTTCTTGTTGGTCGGGTGCGTGCCGAGCGGCCACATCACGGCCAGGCACCCCTGCGCAGCAGGGAACATGCCGGACACGTGCAGGAAAGGCTTGGCCAGCGGCAGGCCGAGTTCGGCGGCGACGCGATCCTTCTTGTGCAGGGCCAGGCAAAAGTCGAACAGGCGCGGCTGCTTGTCGCGGATCAGACGGGCGAAGGCGATCGTCGCGCGCACGTCGGACAGCGCATCGTGCGCCGCTTCATGCAACAGGCCGTTGGCCTTGCTCAGGTGTTCCAGCTTGAAGCTGGGTGTGACGCCGTCTTCTTTCTTCGGCCATTCGATGCCTTCGGGGCGCAGCGCGTAGGTGGTGCGCACGACGTCGAGCAAGTCCCAGCGGCCGCAACCGTTTTGCCACTCGCGCGCATACGGATCGATCAGGTTGCGCCAGAACATGAAGCGCGTGATTTCATCGTCGAAGCGGATGGTGTTGTAGCCGACGCCGATGGTGCCTGGCTCGGACATGGCCTGTTCGATCTGCGCCGCGAACTGGTATTCGGGGATGCCGCGTTCCAGGCAGATTTGCGGCGTGATGCCGGTGATCAGGCAGGACTGCGGATCGGGCACGAAGTCGGGCGCCGGCCTGCAGTAGATCATGATTGGATCGCCGATCTCGTTGAGGTCGGCGTCGGTGCGGATGGCGGCGAACTGGGCGGGACGATCGCGGCGCGCCTGGGCGCCGAAGGTTTCGTAGTCGTGCCAGAGGAAGGTGTGATTGGACATCGTGACGGTACAGTGACGGTTCGGTGGTTGCAGCACGGAGGTGCCGGCAGGGCCGGCAAAACTTTCCGCGATTCTAACCGATAGCGCAGGCTATCCGACTGCTGGCGTTACTGGAGTTACTGGACGATGCGCCGTTCGTTCTTGTTGAGGATGCCTT
>Ga0207667_10007056_pt1 | contig 13575 bp, 11 predicted proteins | sample KBSCornC52_FD_184301 | JGI IMG/M metagenome (GOLD analysis project Ga0207667, IMG submission 184301) | Corn rhizosphere microbial communities from Kellogg Biological Station, Michigan, USA - KBS Corn C5-2 (SPAdes) (version 2) | ecosystem: Host-associated > Plants > Roots > Rhizosphere > Soil ...
TCAGCTTGATGACGCGAACTTCGATCTCGGTGCCGATGTAGCCGTCCAGATTGCGGACGGGGCGAACCTCGACCTGCGATCCCGGCAGAAACGCCTTGATCCCGATGTCAACGGTCAAACCACCCTTGACGCGGCTGAGGACCATGCCCTTAACAGGGGTCTTCTCATTGGCAGCAAGCTCCAGCTTGTCCCAGACCTTGTGGCGCAACGCCTTCTCGTAGCTGACCAGATAGCCACCTTCGGCCTCTTCCCGCTCAACCACAACCTCAACGGACTCGCCAACCTGGAACTTCGGTGCGCCATTAATGTCCAGCACCTGTGCCAGAGGAATCAGGCCCTCGGACTTGAGCCCGATATCGACAACGACATGCTTGTCCGTAATCTTGAGGACGGTTCCGGTGACGATGGCCTCTTCGGCGGTCAAATTCTGGGCGGCGGCGGCATCGGCGGCCTGCTCGCGGTCAAAATTTGCCAGCGCTGCTGCGAAATCGGCAGCATCGTAGTTCAGGTCGTCATCAGCGGGCTCTTCGACTGCGGCAGCCGTAACGGTTGCAACGTGGCCAGATTCCGTGCTCTCGGGAGCAGCGGCCTGGGCTTCGTGGCCGGCGGCTTCGTGGACAGCTTCATGCTGTTGGGTTGGGGTGGATTCGGAAGACAGTTCGGCGTGTGCCGCTGTCGCTTCGGGCGCTAGGGTTTCCAGTTCGGTGGTCAGGGGTTTGCTCTCGGTGTGTTCAGGATTATGGTCGTCTACCATGATGAATGCGGACTCCGGGATCCAAGAATCCATTCCAGTTCAAGCGGCACTTGCTTCGGGGAGCAATCAGCATTCCTGAGGGGGACGCTGGTTGTTTCCATCCCCGTTACAGCTTCGGCAGGTAGGAATGAACTACATCTAGCAGAGGAGCGGCTGCACTTGGGTCCCACACGCAGTGGCTCACCTAAAAGCATAGAACTTTGACTGCCATACGTCAACCAATCCACACTCAAGAACCCCTAAATCCGCGAGTCGACCACAAATTTTAATAATCGACCACGGAGAATCGCGAATCGACGCAGTCGACTTTTAGCGACATCTTTCCCTCGTATACTCGCTCTTATGGATCGTCTCTGGACCCCCTGGCGCTACAACTACATCACCCGCGCCGACGAGCAGGCCCGCACTGGCGTCCCTCCCGCCCTCGCCGGCTGGCCCGTCGCCGAGGACAAGCACTGCGTCTTCTGCAACATGATCGCCGCCACCGACTACGCCATCGCCCACGGCATGTCTCAGGAGGCCGCCGAACAGGCCGCCCACATCGTCCATCGCGGCCCGCTCTGCTTCGTCTGCCTCAATGCCTACCCCTACGCTACCGGCCACGTCCTCATCCTGCCCTACCAGCACGTCGATTCCCTCGCCGCTCTTCCGCCCAAAGCCGCCGAGGAGATGATCCTCACCGCCCAGCGGATCGAGCGGTGCCTTCGCCAGGTCTACCACCCCGACGGCCTCAACCTCGGCATGAATCTCGGCGAGTCCGCCGGCGCAGGCGTCGCCGACCACATCCACCTCCACGCCCTCCCGCGCTGGAGTGGAGATACCAATTTCATGACCGTCACCGCCGAGACCCGCGTCCTTCCCGAGACCCTCGACGTCACCTGGGCAAAGCTCCGCGAGGCGTTTTCCACAAATACAACTCCCGCACCAAAGTAATCATCAGACCCTTATAACGACGGCGAAAACCTTCGCCATTCGAGGGCAACCATGTCCACCTTACACACCTCCCCTGCCTCCTTGAGGACAGGCCCCCCGGCGCTCAACCAACGTCGAGGAAGCTTCACTCCTCAATCCCGTCCTTACCTCATCACCGGCCAGAAAAGAAAGTCCGCAATCTCGTCAAAGGAATGCCTCTCCCTCTTTCCTCATGAGTCGGAGGATGCGCGTCTCACTGGCTGCACCCGCTCCCTCTACCGCCGTCTGCTGGCGCTGAATCTGCCCGATTCTCATCGCATCAGGGCGTACTCCGAGACCACGCTCGGGATCGATTCCCTCGGCTCGAAGATAGCCTGAGCGACAAGCTCCGCAAACATCAAGCCCCTGTCCACCCGCTTCTTATGGATGGACGGGGGCATTCTTATGTCAGGGTAATTTTTCCGCTTATTCCGCCGCGCCGGGAGATACATCGGCATCCGGCGTCCCTTGATCCATGTCGCTCCTGAGCCGGTGCTCCCGCGTCGCCTCAAAGCTGGTGATCTTCCATGTGCCAGACGCCAAATGCTGATAGATCCGCGTATACCGGAACATCCCCTCCATCGGCTTTCCATCGATGCTCCCCTCCACCTGCGCCCGCGAGGTCACGATGGCAACCGCTCCCACCAGCTTCACCTTCATATCGCTCAGTTCCAGCTTCGTCAGTACGAGCTTGCGGTCGGTCACGCGGCGCAGTTGCTGTGCCTTCGTATCCACCTCTCCCGTCATGGAGATGCCGACGTAATCGTCAGACAACATCTTGTCCATGGTCGCGATATCGCCCGCGAGCTGGGCCACCCGCCACTGCTCTTCGAGGTCCTCCACCTGTTGTTTCGCATCGTGCTTTTTCGCATGGGGCGCGGAACTTGCAGATACCGGCCTCACCCAGGCACCCGCAAGCACGACCGCAAATGCAGTTGCGGCGATGGTCAGACGGCAGCGAATTGGTTGACCACAGAACGTCATAGCGCGTACCGGATGGTAGACCGCTTCGCGACAAGAGTCAAAACAACTTTCGTACCTCTTTTGGCCCGCGAAAGATCTTCACCGTCGCCCACCGGCTAAGTACCCAAAGTAATCCGCCGGATTGCTTCCCTGCCCCTCGATTGCCCCGTCACGCGCGCCGTCCCTCCGGGTACCAGCAAAAAACGCTCCCCGAAGAGAGCGTTCGTTGACCTTGCCAGCCAGGACTTCAGCACACCGCCGTCAGGTTCTCCACCTGCCGCTCGCGCATCCTCTGATAGAGCCCGCCAATCGCATACTGGTGAAAGTGGGGCGTATTCCTGTGATGCTCCAGCGCCACCTCGTCCGCATACTGTTCATAGATCAGAACCGTGCCCGGATCGCCCTCAATAAAATGGGCGACATAGGTCACGCATCCCGGTTCTTGCCGCGAAGCCGTCGTCAGATGGCGCAGCATCTCGACAATCTCCGCATGCTCCTCCTGCGCGAATGTCAACCGTACCGTAAAGCTCAACATAGTTGCCAGTCCTCCTCACTCCCACCACAAAGCAAGTCATCTCGACCGGAGCAAAGCGCAGTGGAGAGACCCCTGTATTTCGCCCTGACCGGTGCCCGTTTCCAATCGCTGCGATCGGTGCAAACCGGTGTTAAGCCTTCAGCGCTTCATCAAATCCCGGGATCGTCATCGTCTGGTCGCGATCCGGCCCGGTCGAAACCATGCCGATCTTGGCCCCCGATTCCTTTTCGATAAAGTGCAGATAATCCTGCGCCAGTTGCGGCAGTTTGTCGAACTCCGTAATTCCCTCCGTCGAAGCCTTCCAGCCCTTCAGCTTCGTGTACACCGGCTCGATCGCCTCAAAGCCCCGCATATCCGCCGGAATCACGTCCGTCATCTTGCCGTCGATCTTGTATCCCGTGCACACCGGAATCTCGTTGCACTCGTCCATCACGTCCATCTTGGTGACGACCAGCCACTCCGTGCCATTGATCATGTTGCTATACCGCAACAACGGCAGGTCCAGCCAGCCACAGCGCCGCGGACGGCCCGTCACCGCGCCATACTCCTGCCCGCGAGCACGCAGCAAATCGGCAGAGCTGTCGTGGATCTCCGTCGGGAACGGCCCCTCGCCCACGCGCGTCACATAAGCCTTGGTCACGCCGATCACAGTCCCGATCAGCGTCGGCCCAACCCCGGTACCCGTCACCGCGCCACCCGAGGTAGCCGACGAAGAAGTCACAAACGGATACGTCCCGTGATCGATATCGAGCAGCGCTCCCTGCGCTCCCTCGAACATCACCTTCTCGCCGTTCTTAATCGCATGGTTCAGCATCACTGCCGTGTCCGTCACAAACGGACCCACCTGCTCGGCCAGCCGCGAATACTCCTCGTACATCCCCTTGGGGTCGAGCGGCTCGGTGCCAAACAGCGCATGCGCAATGGTGTTCTTCTCATCGCAGGCGTTCTTGATATGCGTCCGCAGCAGCGCCGAGTTCAGCAGATCAACCACCCGCAGCCCATTGCGATGGACCTTGTCCTCATACGCCGGGCCAATGCCGCGCCGTGTCGTCCCAATCTTCGTGCGCCCCGGAGCCGTCTCGGCGGCCAGCTCGATCATGCGGTGGTAGGGCAGAATCACCTGCGCCCGGTTGGAGACAAAAAGCTGGCCATCCACCTTCAACCCGGCATCCTTCAGCTTCTTCACCTCGCTCAAAAACGCCATCGGATCGAAGACCACGCCGTTGCCGATCACGCCCTTGCACTCCGGCCGCAGCACGCCGCAGGGAATCAGTTGCAGCACAAACTTCTTGCCCTTGATGATGACCGTGTGCCCGGCATTATGCCCGCCCGCATACCGTGCCACGACGGAGAACTTCTCCGACAGCACATCGACGATCTTGCCTTTGCCTTCATCGCCCCACTGGGCACCCAAAATAACCGCTGATTTGCGTTGACTCACGAGGAATGTGTTCTCCAAAGGATTTGGTCTGGCCGGAAAGAAGCACATCACAAAAGCAGGCGCGCTTCCCTTCCATCATATCTTGTCCCATCGGGAGCCACCCTTTCCTCCCCAAAATAGACCGGAGTGAATCCTGTCCGGAGATGGAGCCGCTCGACGGCCTTTCGCTCCGTGGAGCAAACTCGCGCTTTTCGGGCATGGCCGCTGAGAGAGAGGCGTGACGCGATTCTTATTCGTGACGCAAGGCCTCCATTGGCTGCACCCGCGAAGCCCTCCGCGCCGGTCCCCAGCCCGCCAGCAGCGCGACTGCCAGCAAGATCGCGCCCGCTCCCGCAAGAATCCACGGGTCCGTCGCCGTCAGCCCGTAGAGCATCGACTTCACATATTTCGTCAATAGCAGGGAAGCCGTCAGTCCCGCTCCTATGCCCGCAACGGCCATCCATGAGACTTCATGCAGCACCATCCTCAACATCTGCCCCGCCCGCGCTCCCAGCGCGATGCGAATTCCAATCTCGTTCGTTCGCCGCGCCACGTCATACGCCATCAGCCCGTAGATCCCGATGCAGGCCAGCACCAGCGCCAGCACGCCGAACGCTCCCGTCAACACCGCGAACGTCCTCTGCTGCGAGATGGTCGCCGCAATCTGTGCCTGCTGCGTGCGCACATCGCGGACAGGCACATCGCGGTCGATCTCCGCCACCGCCGCCCGAATCCGCGGCAGCACATCGCCGGGCGGCAGCGGCGTCTTGACCTCAAACGTCATATCCCGCTCCTGCTCCATCTGGTTGTAGAGACGGTAGGCAGTCGGAGGCACCTTGCCATTGAGCCGGCTATACTTCGCATCCGCTACGATGCCGGCTACCTCATAGATGTGCGCATCGCCGCGCTCCATTTTGACGGTCTTCCCGATAGGATTTTCGTGCGGCCAGAAGCTGCGCACCAGTGCCTGGTTCACAATCACCAGCGGCTGCGATGTGCTCGTATCCGCCGAGCTGAAGTTCCGCCCATACAGCAACGGAATGCGATAGACACCGAAAAAGTCGCGGCCCACATCCTGCACCCACACGGTTTCATTCCGGCCGTTGCGTTTCGGCTGGCTGGTCGGCATGAACGGAAGAGTGGTGGCTCCTCCGGCAAGCACCGGCTCACGCGACAGCGTCACCCCGCTCACTCCGGGCACTCGTCCCAGCCGCTCTTCGACTCGTTCGTAGAACTGCACATCCTTCGGTGAGGGGTAGCGCGCCGCCGGGGCCTGCACGGAGAACAGCAGAATATTCTGCGGATCAAACCCAAGCTGCTCCTTGGATAAATTTCGCAGTGTAGCCGCGAACAGCCCAGCACCCACCACCAGCAGCATCGAAAGCGCTACCTGGATCACCACCAGCCCGCGGCCAGTCAGTCCCTTCCGCCGCTTCGTCGCGGAGGCCGCCGCATCCTTTAGCCCGGCATTCACCTGTGCCCGTGTCGCCTGCCACGCCGGAACGACGCCGAACAGCACGCCCGTCAATATCGAAACCGCAACCGTGAATGCACAGATCGCCCAATCGAAATCCGCGTGCAACGATCCTGCCTGCCACGGCGCGGTATACATGTGCGGAATCACGTTGCGTCCCGCATACCCCAGCGCCAGCCCCGCCGCCCCTCCCAGCGACGAGAGCAGAAGACTTTCCGTCAACACCTGCCGCAGGATGCGCCCACGGCTCGCTCCCAGCGCCAGCCGCACCGCCATCTCCCGCTGCCTCGCCGCCGACCGTGCCAGCAAGAGATTTGCCAGGTTCGCGCACGCCAGCAGCAGCACCAGCCCGGTCAGCGTGGCGAGCACGTAAAGTTGCGTCGAAAATTCATGGCTTGCCTCCCCTATGCCCTGGCTGCCGTCGAGCACGGCCACTGCCGGGTTCACCTTGTCCTTTTCCGCCTTCATGGTGGCCTTCGCATCCTGGTCCAGCCACGTCGTCATCGCCGCCCCCGCCGTTGCCGCCGACACGCCCGGCTTCGCCCGCGCCATCGTCTGCACCCACCACAGTTCCGTGTTGTCCAGCACCGAAGGATGATTTTTATCGTCCATCGTCATCGGAGCCAGCAACGGCTGCATACTCAGCGGGAAGAAGACGTCCGGCTCGATCTGCACCGCGCTCGCGCCCGTAAATCCCGGCGGATTCACACCGACAATCGTCATCGGCACAAGGTTCAGCAGCATCGTCTTGCCCACTACGTCCGGCGACCGCCCAAACACTCGCGCCCACATGCCGTCGCTGATCATCACCACGTTGCCCGTACCGGCAGTGCCATCATCCACCGGCTCAATCGCGCGTCCAAGCTGAGGACGCACGCCAAGCTGGCCATAGTAGTTGCCCGAGACCATCTGCCCCGTCACGACGTAGGCGTGGCCATCCACCGTGGCCGTCAGCCGGTCGAATTGCCCCAGGTCCTTGAACGCGAAGATGTCCTCGACCACCGGATGCTCGCGGTTCTGCTGCACCATCAGCCGATAGATCGGATAAGTCATCAGTACGCCCTGCGTCTTGCCATCGACATCGAACCAGTTGCCCCAGAACGAATGCGCTCGCGAGTTGTCTCCCCCTGCCTCAATGGCGATCAGCCTGAGCTGCTCGGGATGCGGCACCGTCAACGTGTCCAGCAACACCCCTTTGGCCAGCGAAAAGATAATCGTGTTCGCTCCGATTCCAAGCGCCAACGACCCCACCGCCACCGCCGTAAACCCCTTGCTTCGCCAGAGCATCCGCCATGCATAGCGCAGGTCGACGCCCAGCTCATCCATCCATCGCAACCCCAGCGAAGCCCGAATGTCGGCACGATGCGTCTCCACTCCGCCAAACTCCACCCGCGCCCGCCGCATCGCCTCGGCATGAGTCAACCCATCGCCCTCCAGATCGGCGGCGCGGCTCTCCACATGAAACTGCAACTCGTCCGCAATCTCATCCTCGCGCCGCGAACGATGCAACAGGGAATCCACATAAGAGCGAAGTTTCGCAAACAACATGGCTATATCTCCTCAGGCGTCGTGCTCAGAATCCCGGCCATCAACTCCGCCATCCGGTTCCACTTCTCCGTCTCAGCCCGCAACTGCTTCCGCCCCGCCGCAGTCAGCCGGTAGAACTTTGCCTTGCGCTTGTTCTCGGACTCTCCCCACTCACTTGCGATCACTCCCTGATGCTCCAGCCGAAACAAGGCCGGATAGAGCGACCCCTGCTGAATCGCCAGTTGTTCCCCCGAAATCTGCTGAATGCGCAGCAGCACCCCATAGCCATGCAAAGGCCCCAGCGACACTGCTTTCAAAATGAGCATGTCCAGCGTGCCCTGCATCAAGTCAAGTTGGTCAGGCATCTCTCAACTCCTAGTCCGTCTAGGAGAAACATTAGCTCTCTTCTCCTAGTCTGTCAAGGAGAGAAGCGGGGTGGCCCCTGGCATAGCGGAGAGACCCTTATATAGCTCGTCTTTGCCTGCTGAACCGACTCATCAATCGGCGCCGAGCGGCACATCGTCGACAGTGGCCTCCAGCTCGCGCAGGTCCTTCGCGTGGGTCTCGCGGCCCAAGACCACAATCAGCGCCATCGAGAGCGCACAGGGAACGGCCACCGCACCGGCCGCCACTCCCAGCGCCGGAACCAGCGCCAATGCACCCAGTCCCTGCGCCATCAGGCCGCCACCCTTGCTGAAACCGGCGACCCAGCCGGTTGCGCGGCCGCGCACCCGCAGCGGATAGCTCTCGGCGGAGTAAGGCAGCAGCATGGAGATGATCCCGCTGGTGCCGATAATCAGCAACGACACCGGCAGCACCGGACTCGAAAGAAGATGCACGCCGCCAACATCGCGCAGCAGAATCGTCACCAGCCCCAGCGTTGTGACTCCTACTGCAAGCAGCAGCGTGCGCTTCGTGCTCCAGACACTATAGAGCCACGCCGTCACCACGATGGTAGGCGCCGCGATGAGCGTAGAGCGCGCGATGAGCTTGCTCGCCGCACCCATGCTGCGGCCCTCATGCATCAGGCTGCCGGGCAGCCACAGCAATACGCCGAAGTTCACAAAGCCCACGCACAGGGCGGTCAGCGTAAGCGCGCACGTAATCCCCAGCAGGCTACGAACTTTGACCGGGGACCCAGCAGCAGCGCTCAGCGCCGAACGGGCTCCGGCGACCTTGGTATCGAGCGTGATGCCGAACCGGGCAAGCGTCTCCCGCGCCTCCCGCACGCGTCCCATGCTTTGCAGAAAGCGTGGCGATTCCTGCAGCACCGGGCTCACCACAATCAAAATCAGCGCGATGGGAAGGTTGATGAGCCACATGATGCGCCAGCCGAAATGCGGCTGCAGCAGCGCTGACAACGAACTGGTCGCGAAGTAGCCTCCGATCGAACCGATACCGCCCACCAGTACCAGACACCAGCCCCGATGTTTGGTCGGCATGATCTCGGCGAGCAGCGCGTAGGCGACCGGCAGCATTCCACCTGCCCCGATTCCCATCAGGAAGCACATGATAATGTTCCATCGGAAAGAGGGCATGGCTCCGCAGATGGATGTTCCCATGAAGATGACGGCCGCCAACAGAATGGTGGCTCTCCGGCCGTAGAAATCCGCCAGAGCGCCCCATGTAAACGATCCGATCGTGGTACCGAGCAGCCCTGAAAACGGCACCAGCGCCACCGTAGCGAAGCTGAGGCCATACTCCACTCGCATCCCCGGAATCACGAAGCCGAGGGTGGCCGCCTTCATCACATCGATCACCAGCGCTGTGGCGAGCACGAGGATCTGTATCCAGTGCGCGCGGGTCAGCGGAGCGTCCTCCGGCGGCGCGATCTCCTCCCACTCAACGCTCCCCGGCGGCCGGGGAGGGAGCAGCCCATACGCAGTGGCCGCAAACCCCGCGACGATCAGCCACATGCCGATCAACATGTCCATCCCCATCGGCATCCCGGCCAGCCGGTAATGGGTATAGCGGCCCATCAGGAACATGGGAAGATGCAGCAATACACCAGCGGTCACTGCCGCCGAACCGGCCCAGAACGCAAACGCGTGCTGCCAACTTGAGAACAAGGACGTCTTCCGCGTCACGATTTCACTTTCTTCCGGTTTCATCGCCCGTTCGTACCCCTGTTCCGTAATCGTTCCTGCCGCCTCCGGCAAATGCGCAACCGGATCTCACTCCATGCTAGCCCGCATTCGAACTGGCATGAATTACCGCGCCGGCTAAAAACCTGGATCATGCCAGCATCTCGGATGCAAGCGCTCCGCGCAACCGCCTTAAGGTTGAGGCCGCTCTCCATCCTTGAATCGAGAGCCCGATGAACCCCTCCATCGGCAAACTGGTCACCTTGTATTGAGAAACAGTCCCTTTTCTTATTGCTTGCATTTCGCAAGCAATACATGTTTACAATGCCCAGCTATCGCTCGATATCACCGGAAGTTGTACTCCTTCACCGTAGGCAGGGACGTACTTTTAAACCTCGGGATAACACCGGGAATGGCTCCGCTTGAGCTCCGGAGGGAATATCCAGAGACTTGGATCAGACCGCCGAGGAGGCCATCGCCTTTTGCCGCATCACCTTCAAACTCCCGCCGCCTCGACGAAGGGCATAAGAGCAGCAAAGCAACGGTGAATAGCATAGACTGGCACGTCGTCGAATCACCCACAGCCTATGCGCTCAATCCGGTCGCTCTACGGCATCGCCATCTTCCTCTCGGCCTTCCTCCTCTTCCTGGTCGAGCCCATGTCGGCGAAACAACTCCTCCCCGCGCTGGGCGGGTCGTCGGCGGTCTGGCTTACCTGCCTGGTCTTCTTTCAACTCACCCTGTTACTGGGCTATCTCTACGCGCACTGGCTCACCCGCCGCCCCTTCAACCGCCGCCAGCAAATTCTCTACCTTGCGCTTCTTCTCCTTGCCATCGTTGCATTGGCTGCCCAAAAGATCCTTCGCCCCGACCTCAGCCAGGGCTCCCTCCACCCCGTCACCACCATCTTCATCGACCTCACCCTGACCATCGGCCTCCCCTTCCTTCTGCTCGGATCGACCAGCCCGCTGCTCCAGATCTGGCTCTTCCGCAAACAAGGCGGCAGCGTTCCTTACCGCCTCTTCGCGCTGTCGAACATAGGCTCTCTGCTCGCCCTCCTCGCCTACCCCACCCTCGTCGAGCCTCATCTCGCCCTTAGGACGCAACGCATCCTCTGGGCCGCGGGCTTCATGGTCTACGCCGTGCTGTGCGCCATCCTTTCGCGACAAGTACCGGCAACCACACAGTCCACACCGACAGAAGCCACTCCCTCCGACAACCACCCGACCTCATCCGTGACGAAATGGCTTTGGTTCCTTCTGCCCATGGCAGCCGCCATGCAACTGAGCGCCGTCACCAGCCACATCACCAGCAACATCGCCGCCATCCCCCTGCTCTGGATACTCCCTCTTGCCGTCTATCTCATCACCTTTATCCTCGCCTTCGAGTTTCCCCGGCTCTACCGCCGCAGTATCGTCGTCCGCCTGCTGGTAGTCATGCTCGCCAGCCTCGGCTACGCCATCTCCAAGGTAGACAGCAGCTTCCCCATCGGCATCGCCATCCTCTTCTTCCTTGTTGAGTGCTTCATCGCCTGCCTCTTCTGCCACGCCGAAGCCTACGCCCTGCGCCCCCGCCGCCCCTCCGAGACCACCCTCTTCTATCTCCTCGTAGCCGGCGGCGGAGTCACCGGCACCTTTTTCATCGGCATCGCCAGCCCGCTGATCTTCGCGGCCAACTACGACCTCTCCATCACCTTCCTCGTCACCGCGCTGCTTGCCTTGGCCGTCACCTGGCCCGACGGCTGGGGCCAGCGCATGCTCTGGGCGACTGCCAGCGCCTTAGTCCTCTTCCTCAACTTCGCACTGCACAACGCCTACGCGCAGCAGGCTTTGTTAGAGACCCGCAACTTTTACGGCAGCCTCCGCGTAAAACACGATGTCACCCACGAGGGCGACCCCCTGCGGATGCTGCTCAACGGCACCATCCAGCACGGCAACCAGATCTTCAGCCCGGGCCTCGACCGCACTCCCACCACCTACTACGCGAGAGACTCGGGCATCGGCCTTGCCCTCGCCAACTGTTGCGCGAACCGCCCACGCAACATCGGCGTCGTCGGCCTCGGAGCCGGAACCCTCGCGGCTTATGGCAACGCAGGAGACCGCATCCGCTTCTACGAGATCAACCCTCACGTCGAGCCCATCGCCCGCAACCTCTTCACCTACCTCCGCGATTCTCCCGCGCGCATCACCATCACCGAAGGCGATGCCCGCGCCTCGCTCGCCCAGGAAGCCCCGCAGCACTTCGACGTCCTCGTCGTCGATGCCTTCTCCGGTGACGCCATCCCCATCCACCTGCTCACCACCGAAGCCCTAAGGCTCTACCAAAGGCACCTCGCCCCCAACGGCATCCTGGCCTTCCACGTCTCCAACCAATACCTCAACCTCGCCCCCGAGGTAGCGCAGCTAGCCGCCTCCGTCCACATGCAGGCCAGACTCTTCGATACCCCCTCCGTCGATCCCCGTGGCGAATTCCGCTCTACCTGGGTGCTGGTCACCGCCGACCCCGGCTTCTTCAACCGCCCCGAAATCGCCATCACCGCCACCCTCATCACTCCCATCCCCCGCCTCCGCGCCTGGACCGACGACTACTCCAGCCTCCTCCCCATCTTCCAACCCACCGGCCATTAGACCGATCGGATCGCCGAAATCCCTGGGCCAAAATAGCAATAGCGGCCGACGACAAACAGCGCACGAAAAGTGTCAGAATGAACGCGAAGGGTCTACAAGATGCCCACTCCAACCAACCGCCAAACCGTGGATCTGTCGCAGTATCCCGACCTCGTCGCCGTCTATCTCGGCATGCGGGTCAATCGCCTGACCGGCCTGAAGACACTGGCCGGATTCGGACCAAAGATCTCCGGATCGGTCGCCGCCCACCCCGACGGTCTCCTGTTGCATGAAAACATCATCTTTTCGGTGTTTCCCATGCACGTTGGCATGAGGCAATACTGGCGTGATCTGGATACGCTGCTCTCCTGGACCCGGTCGGAGCCCCACCGCGAATGGTGGAAGAGTTTTCTCCGCGACTCCGGCGGCACCGGCTTCTGGCATGAAACCTATCTGATGCAGGGAGGCATGGAAGCAATCTACGTCGATGTCCCGGAGCCCATCGGGATGATGCGCTTCGCTCCAGTCAAGGAGGCGCGCGGCCCCATGTTCGGCGCATCGCATCGCGTTACCAGGCCGCAAAATCCTGAACCAGTCGTCAGTGAAGACGAGTTGTACGGGCCGTCGAAGTAGCAGGCCATTTCGAGCCAGCCCGCGCAGATGCCCTATACTGCGGATTCACATGCCCGAACTCCCCGAAGTCGAAACCATCGCCAACGGAGTCCACGACCGCACCCACGGCCAGACCATCCGCGCCGTCTGGACCAGCAACAAGCCCCAGACCTTCAAGTCCTCACCCGACCAGATCGTCGAAGCCCTCACCGGCAGCCGCATCGACCGCGTCCACCGCATCGGCAAGACCATCGTCATGGACGTCACCCGCAACCGCAAGCCCGCCCAGTTCCTCATCCACCTCGGCATGACCGGACGCCTGCTCGTCTCCACCCCCGAGACCCCCGTCCCCGCACACACCCACGCCATTCTCACCCTCAGCAGCGGACGCGAACTTCGTTTCGTCGACCCCCGCCGCTTCGGCCGACTCTCCATCGCCGACTCCGATGCTACCTACGAAGGCCCCGGCAGGGAACCCCTCACCATCCCGCTCGAAGACTTCATCGCCCTCTTCCGCCACCGCAAGACCCCGATCAAGGCTGCGCTGCTCAACCAGTCGCTGCTCCACGGAGTCGGCAACATCTACGCCGACGAGAGCCTCTTCCGCGCCGGAATCCGTCCCCGCCGCCACGCCGGACGCCTTACCCGC
>Ga0207667_10007060_pt1 | contig 13571 bp, 12 predicted proteins | sample KBSCornC52_FD_184301 | JGI IMG/M metagenome (GOLD analysis project Ga0207667, IMG submission 184301) | Corn rhizosphere microbial communities from Kellogg Biological Station, Michigan, USA - KBS Corn C5-2 (SPAdes) (version 2) | ecosystem: Host-associated > Plants > Roots > Rhizosphere > Soil ...
ACTAACTGCATTACAGTACGGCGCTCCTGTGGATCGTCGGTCGTAGTGATGTAATCCTTTGGTTTATTCAAAAGCACATATACCATCTTCTCACGCTTCAGCAATTCGCCGTTATAGCGTACCGCATCCTTATTAGGGTCGATCTTATGGCCCAGCTCAGATACTACTTCACCATTAACAGATATTACTCCCGCACTGATCAGCTCATCAGCTTTACGGCGTGAACATATACCGGCGTTGGATATATAACGATTCAGACGAATTAAGCCAGCGTCTTCGGCAGATTTCTTCCTGGCACGTAATGGTTTATCTTCCGGGCTACGTTCTGTCTTGAATGATGGCTTATTATTATAAGATGAGTTAGCCGACTTACGGAATGGCTTATATCCTGATTCCTCTGATGAACGGCTGCTGAATTTTCTATCCGAAGACCCTTCACCACTTTTGATACCTGGTTTCCCAAAGGATTTCCTTTCGGAAGATTCACCTCCGAAACTTCTTTTTGGTCTGCCTTCTGATGTCGGCTTGCCTGGGTAAGGTGTTTTTCCTCTTGAAGAAAAACTTTTCTTCTCACCTGTCGGTTCATCCCCAAAGCTTCTTTTGGGCCTGTCTTCCGAGGTTGGCCTGCCTGAATACGGAGTTTTCCCTCTTGAAGAAAAACTTTTCTTTTCACCCGTCGGTCCATCGCCAAAACTTCTTTTTGGCCTTTCTTCTGAGGTTGGCCTGCCTGAATAAGGAGTTTTCCCTCTTGAAGAGAAGCTTTTCTTTTCGCCTGTCTGCTCATTGTCTCCAAAATTTCTCTTCGGTCTGCCTTCTGAGCTTCCGCGGGAGAATGAGCTGCCGCCAGAAGAGCGACGCGTAGGAGCATCGCCGGATTCCGGTCTGCCCGAATAAGGTTTTCTTCGTTCTGATGAAAAACTTTTTTGCGGATCACGCGTTCCTTCACCGTGGTTATTTCTACCAGGCCTGGCGCCTGCTTTGTCGAAACCGGAATTTGATGATTTGTTGGGGCGGGAAGACCCCGTTTTGGAAGGCTTATCGTCACCTGTTCTACGCCTGCCTGGCGATCCTTTGGATCTGTCGTCGCGACTGTTCCCTGGTCTTTTAAATACCATAGTTTTTTTGCTTTACGCTGCTCTGTAAGAGGGTCAAAAGTACGTTTTTTTGCCTGATTTCGCAATTTTTTTGCACAGTTCAAAAAGCAGGTTTAAAACGTTTAAGGACACTTTTTCGGGGTTATTTACACTATTTCCACACATGTGTGGAAATACAAGTATTTGATAATCTGGCCTATTGGCCTTACTTTTGCATAACATTCACTGGAATATTTTATTTATTAACCAAAAAAGAAATGATTAAAAAAGGCTTAATTACGTGCTCCGTAATATGGGTTACTGTTGTCATTTCCGTGCTATCTGTTTACGGTAAAACCGACACCAAAAAAGCGAATAAAGACGCTAAAAAGGTGGTTAAACATTACACTGAATACAAGTTTATTTACCCTAAAAACTATCGCAGCAGCGATTTTAGTTTTGCTGAAGAATATGTTCCGGTCAACGATATACGCGTTACCCGGAAGATGAAACACTCATTAGTTAAAACCAGCTACAGTACCCTACAATCGTATGTGTTGCAGGAAGAAGCGGCCAAGATATTTCCTATCGTTGTCCCTATCCTGAAATCATACGGCATCCCCGAAGATTTTAAATATCTCCCTTTGGTGGAAGCCGGCCTTAAGTCTGGCGTTTCCAAAGCAGGTGCAGCAGGCTGGTGGCAGTTTATGCCCGGCACCGCGCGCACTTATGGCTTGAAGGTAGGCAACGGAAAGGATGAAAGATACAGCGTACGCAAGTCGACTATTGCGGCCTGCAAATACATCACAGAGCTGTATGCTGAATTTCACAGCTGGACGCTGGCAGCCGCTGCCTATAACGTCGGCGAGATAAAAATGGAAAAGGCTCTTAAGGAGCAAAGACAGGCAAGGGCCAACTATTTCCGCATGCATTTTAACCCTGAAACGGGTGCTTATATGTACCGGATCATCGCCATGAAACAGGTGATAGAACAACCCGAACTATACGGTTACAAGATCAATAAGCAATCATTGATCGCCAACCTGGAACCTACAGATTTAATGGCATTTGACAACTAAATCGTAATCATTTTACGGAGCACTATAAAGCCGGTATGCAAATAGCAAACCGGCTTTTTTTATGTACCTTTGCACCATCAAAAAATGGCCTGCGAACATACCAGTGTCATTATTGAATTTTACTCCGTGTATTATAGAAAATACTAATTAATTTAGTAAAATCATTAACTTAGCAGGCCATCTTTCTGGTCAATTAATTTAGATATGATTACAAAACCTGTCGATCTGGGCGAGCAAAGTGAAGTGGAAGTGTACGGCGCCCGGGTACATAATTTAAAGAATATCGATGTCTCTTTTCCGCGCAACAAACTGGTGGTAATTACCGGTTTGAGCGGCAGCGGCAAGTCGTCATTGGCATTTGATACCATTTATGCCGAGGGACAGCGCCGTTATATGGAAACATTTTCGGCCTACTCACGCCAGTTTATGGGTGGTATGGAGCGCCCGGACGTGGACAAGGTGTCGGGTTTGAGCCCGGTGATTGCCATCGAGCAAAAAACGACCAGCAAAAATCCACGCTCAACCGTAGGTACCATTACCGAAATATACGATTTTATGCGTCTGTTGTTTGCACGTGCTGGTGAGGCGTATTCCTATGTGACGGGCGAAAAGATGGAGCGTATGTCGGAAGATCAAATATTGAAAACGATAACTGAGAAATTCGACGGACAGCCGGTAAATATCCTTGCTCCTGTAGTCAAGGGTCGCAAAGGGCATTATCGTGAATTATTTGAACAGATTCGCAAGCAAGGTTATTTAAAAGTTTGGATTGATGGCGCCATTGCCGATGTAGAACCAAAAATGCAGGTGGACCGCTATAAAATTCATGATATCGATATTGTGGTCGACCGCCTGGTGATCAGCGATAAAGATCATAAGCGTTTGCATACTTCTATACAATCAGCTTTGAAGACCGCAAAAGGTATTATTCGTATTGCTGACAAGGATAACAATGTATTTTATTACAGCAAATACCTGATGGATCCCATTTCGGGGATCTCCTATGATGAACCACAGCCGAATACTTTTTCATTTAACTCACCTTATGGTGCCTGCGAAAAGTGTGATGGCCTGGGTTATATTTTTGAGGTAGATGAAAAGTCGGTTATTCCAAATCCAAAGCTGAGTATCATGAATGGTGGTTTAGCGCCCTTGGGTGAGTACCGCGAAACCTGGATATTCCAGGTGCTGAAGGCATTGGCTAAAAAATATGAGTTTAATCTGTCTACTCCAATAGAGAAATTACCTAAGGAGATACTGGATATCATCTTGAACGGTTCGCCCGAAATGATAACTGTGGCTGTGGAGTACAATAAGTGGAACGTGCAAAACTACCAGATCAGCTTTGATGGCATTGTGCGTATGCTGGAAGAGCAGCAGGAACGTCGTGGCGAGGAAGATCTCGACGATATGGAGAATTACCGTGTGCTGAAGACCTGCCCGGTTTGTGAGGGTGCACGACTGAAAAAGGAATCGCTGCATTTTAAGATCGACCATAAGAATATTTTCGAACTGGCTTGTATGGATATCCGTACGCTGGAGGAGTGGTTTACCAATTTGGAGGACCGGCTAAACGAACGTCAGAATACCATCGCAAAGGAAATATTGAAAGAAATACGTGCACGCATTGTCTTCCTGCTGGATGTAGGTTTAAGTTATCTGACACTTGATCGTACTGCAAGAACACTCTCCGGCGGTGAAGCACAACGTATCCGCCTGGCAACGCAGATCGGCTCTCAATTGATGAATGTAATGTACATACTGGATGAGCCGAGCATTGGTCTGCACCAGCGTGACAATGAGCGATTGATCAACGCATTAAAAAACCTGCGTGACTTGGGTAATACAGTATTGGTTGTGGAGCATGATAAGGATATGATCCTGGAAGCCGACCATGTGATCGATATGGGACCTGCAGCAGGTTTGCATGGAGGTGAGATCGTGGCGCAAGGTACGCCCCAGCAACTGATGGCCGAACATACACTTACTACCTCCTATCTGAATGGTGAAAAGCAGATCGAGATACCAAAAAAGAGACGCGCGGGTAATGGCAAAATATTATCACTCAAAAAGGCTACCGGGCATAATCTGAAAAAGGTATCGGTTGATTTTCCTTTGGGTAAATTGATCGGCATAACAGGGGTTTCTGGTAGTGGTAAATCAAGTTTGATCACGGAGACTTTGTACCCTATCCTGAACCACCATTTTTTCAGGGCGAAGAAACAACCTTTGCCTTACGAAGGAATTGAAGGTTTGGAGAATATTGATAAGGTGATCGAAATTGACCAAACGCCAATCGGCCGTACGCCGCGCTCTAATCCAGCTACTTATACCGGGGTATTTTCTGATATACGTAACCTGTATGTGCAATTGCCAGAATCAAAGATCAGGGGTTATAAACCAGGGCGATTTTCATTCAACGTAAAAGGCGGTCGTTGTGAAACCTGCCAGGGTGCGGGTATGAAGGTAATCGAAATGAACTTTTTGCCTGATGTTCAGGTACCTTGTGAAGAGTGCGGTGGCAGAAGATATAACCGCGAAACGCTGGAAGTGCGTTATCGTGGCAAATCTATCAGCGATGTGCTGGACATGAGTATTGAAACCGCTTGTGAATTTTTTGAGCATATACCTTCCATTTATCGCAAAATAAAGACTTTGTTTGATGTAGGCTTAGGATATATCACCCTGGGGCAGGCATCTACTACCCTCTCCGGCGGTGAAGCCCAGCGCGTAAAACTGGCTACCGAGCTTTCCAAAAAAGATACCGGCAATACTTTTTATATCCTGGATGAGCCGACTACAGGTTTACATTTCGAGGATATTAACGTGCTACTGGGTGTATTGAACCAATTGGTTGATAAAGGCAATACCGTATTGGTAATCGAGCATAACCTGGATGTAATTAAGGTAGTGGACCATGTAATAGACCTGGGACCTGAAGGCGGCTCAGGCGGCGGTAAAATATTATTCAGTGGAACACCGGAAGGATTGTGCAAAGTAAAGGAAAGCTTTACCGGACAGTTTTTAAAGAAGGAGATGGGAATAAAATAATATTGCAATCATGAAATCGGCACGCATCATTATTTTCAGTTTCGCACTTATCCTGACGACCACCGTTATACTATCTTACAAGTATTCCCAGAATGATGATCGCTTTATAACCTATGCAGTTAATCCTAAAAAGCAGGAATTAAAATTATATTGGAAGAGCGAGAAAGGCGAGAACTTTAGAAGTATTCAAAATCTCAAATCCTGGCTGCAGAAAAATAAGAAAGGACTTGTTTTTGCGATGAATGGAGGCATGTACAAGGCAGACAATTCACCACAGGGTCTATTTATCGAAAATCAAGAAACGCTATCACTGCTTGACACATCGAGTGGAGGCGGCAACTTTTATCTAAAGCCCAATGGCGTATTTTATATAACTACTGACAATGTCCCGGTCATTTGCCCCACCAGGGATTTTAAGGATAACGGGGAAATCAAATATGCTACGCAGTCTGGTCCGATGCTGGTTATTGATGGGCAAATCCATCCGGCGTTTAAAGAAGGCTCAACCAATTTGAATATCAGGAATGGCGTGGGGATTTTACCCGACGGCAGAGTGATCTTTGTAATGTCGAAAAAGGAGATCAACTTCTATGACTTTGCCAACTATTTCAAAAGCCTGGGTTGCAAAAATGCGTTGTACCTTGATGGACTGGTTTCCCGCACATATCTACCCGAAAAAGAATGGACACAGACGGATGGCAACTTTGGCGTAGTTATTGGCGTTACGATTCCGAAGAAATAAAATAGCCCATAATTCCATACTTGAAGGCAAAACAAAAAGCATAAACGCTACCTTTAGTCATTATGCTTCCTTTGCTTGTTTCCTCCCAGATCCGCGAGGCGGATGCCTATACTATTGAACACGAACCTATCGCTTCTATCGATCTGATGGAGCGTGCCTCCAAAGCTTTTGTAGGCTGGTTTGTCAACCATTTTCCTGATAAGTTTCAAAGTATATCGGTGTATTGTGGAACAGGCAATAATGGTGGTGATGGGCTTGCTATTGCTAGAATGCTAAAGGATCATAGCTACCAAAAGGTCTATGTTAAAATAGCCTTTTTCTCGTCGCGGCTTTCGGATGATTTTAATACTAACCTGGATAGACTGTTTCCATCAGGCACCAACATTTTTGAAATTAAACCAAATGAAGAATTGCCAGAAGAAAATAGCAGTATTATTATCGATGCTCTATTAGGAACCGGATTAAACAAGCCTCTCGAAGGTGATTATAAGCGATTAGTAAATTATCTTAACAATCTAGATAAAACAATTGTAGCAGTAGATATACCTACTGGATTTTTAAGTGAAGGGGTTACAGACCCCGAAGCGGTGGTTTTGAAAGCTGACCTGGTCATCACCTTTCAGCAACCTAAGATCAACTTCCTATTACCCGAATCAGCGCCACATATCCACTGTTGGGAGGCTGTAAATATTCGCCTCAATGAACAATTTATACAGTCACTCGATTCACCATATCATTTGGTCGAGGAAAAGGACATCCGAAAAAGATTAAAACCACGGCACCGGTTCAGCAATAAAGGTACCTATGGTCATTCGTTGGTTATTGCGGGGGCAGATGAGACTATGGGTGCTGCTTTGTTATCTGCATCAGCGTGCGTGTATGCCGGTTCGGGATTGACAACTGCCTGTATCCCTCGAAGTGGATTAGTTGCACTCAATAGCTATCATCCCGAAATAATGGCGATAGTCAGGAACCAAGACGAAGAACCGGAAATTGAATGGGAAAAGTTTAGTACTGTTGCGATAGGTCCGGGCATTGGCAAGGATAAGGACACTTTAGCTTTGTTGGTCAAACTACTGCAAACCTATCAAAAGCCTGTTGTAATGGATGCTGATGCGCTTAATCTGCTTTCGGTACATTTTGGTTTGTGGCGATATGTCCCTAAGGGAAGCATCATAACACCACACATGAAGGAATTTGACCGCTTGTTTGGCGAACACACCAATTGGTGGCAACGCCTGCAAACAGGCATAGATATGGCGCAGGAGCATGGCATTTATATCGTTCTGAAAAACGACTATACGATAACTATCACTCCACAAGGAAAACTCTTCTTCAACTCAACCAGCAATCCCGCTATGGCCAATGGTGGCATGGGCGATGTATTGACCGGCGTTATCGCCGCATTATTAGCTCAAAAATATTCTCCGGAAGATGCCTGTATTATAGGCAACTATATTCACGGAAAGGCGGGCGACGAACTGGCTTTGCCAAACCGTATGCATGTGGTACTGCCCGGCCGTCTAATCACTCAGTTACCTGTTACTATCGCAAAATTAATGGCATAAAAAAAGCGACCGTAGTATTGCCCGGTCGCTTTTTTAATTAATATATTAACTGATCTTATAAAGAACGAATACTCTTATTGTGGTTTATCTAAAAGACACATGTAATACGCGTTTTGTTACAACATCGTATAGCTAATTTTTGTTTTTTAACAATAATTAACATTTCCATGGCATTTACATACCAATTCGTTAAAATAAGACAGGTCTTTCACAAAGAAAAGTATCAGAATTTGCCTATCACCATCATTTGATCCATGGTTGGCATAGGGCTGCCGCCACGGCGTTCAAGCGTTACGGCAAAGGCATCAGCTGAGGCAATAGACTTCATCTCTTTCATACCTTTTGAGGTTGTATCGGCATCAAATACGCCCAAGTCGACAGGCTTGCCTGCTACTAACGCCCAAAGCTGGTATTGATGATCTTTATCATTGGCAGGCATATCAGCGTTGGTCATATCGATCATCACCTTTTTCTTGACCGGGCTCCAGGCTATCGTTAACTTTGATGACGGCGATTTAGGTGTACCTGCTAACTTGAGCATTTTGAAGGAAGAATCATGGAATATGGCCAATTCGCTATCCATCAGGCTAGTCTGATTAGCAAAACGCTGATTTTGCGATTGCAGGGATGCAACAAGATTATTGGATTCCTGCAACTTATTGTAAACGCTGATCAAAGCCACTATGCTCACGAGCAATAAGGCTAAGCAAGCCGCGAATGCATATTTGAAGAAAGTATTTGAACGTGCGCGGGAGATAGGAATAATAGTTTCTTCCTCTTCATCGGCAGCAGTCCTTGTCGATCCAAAGGTACGGTCGTCACCTAAATTGACAACCAGGCTATTCAGCACGCGATCACGCAGGTTCTCAGAAGGTTCAACAGCATTTTCTTCGGCATATAGCTCCAATGAACGTTCAATTTCCACGAGTTCGGCTTTGATGGCCGGATGCTTTTGGGCCATAGCTTCCACCTGGGCCCGCTCTTCCGGCGTCACATCACCCAAAACATAGAGTTCGAGTATTCCTGATTCGATATATGCCTTAATATCTTCCAATTTCTAATTAAAATATTTCCTCAACTGTATTATCGCCATCCTTAACCTTGTTTTAATGGTACCCAAAGGCACGCCAAGTTCATCGGCAGCCTCCACATGCGTATAACCCTTAAAGTAAACGAGGTCGAGTATGGATTTTTGTTCAGGTTTCAACTGTTCCACTAAATCCTTAACGCCAAGGAGTTCTGGCTTGTAAACCGTATTTCTCTGTTCGTCAATGAAAGTTACGTTATTTTCAAGCTCCCGGTTTTTAGTCTGATTCTTGAAATCCTTAGAGCGTATTTTATCGATAGCCAGGTTACGGGCTATATTCACCATCCAGGTAAATAAGCGGCCCTTTTCGGTACTGTAACTGGAGAATGAATTCCAGATCTTAACAAAAGTATCCTGTAAAATATCTTCGGCAAGGGCCTCGTCATTAACGATCCGTACGATGACACCAAAAAGCGACGCAGAATACATATCATACAAGGCTTCTACAGCAATTTTTTCACGCTGCCGTAAAGCAAGTACAAGTTCTTCTTCTGAAAGGGATATTTTTCGCTTTTTACTCAAAGTCGAGTGAAGATAGAAAGTATAATTTAGATTTCAAACAGATGTTTCTCTGCATGATAGGATGAGCGCACTAACGGTCCGCTTTCCACATATTTGAAACCCATATCCAGGCCAATTTGTTTGTAACGGGCAAACTGATCCGGATGTATCCAATCAATCACCGGGTGATGACTGCGGGTCGGCTGCAAATATTGACCAAGGGTTAGAATATGCACGCCGGCATCAAACAAATCCTGCATAGCTTCTATCACATCTTCTTCTGTTTCGCCTAAACCAAGCATGATGCCCGATTTAGTGCGCAAACCTGCTTTTGAAATATGCCTTAAACATTCAAGGCTGCGATCATATTTAGCCTGTATGCGGACCTCCTTAGTTAAGCGGCGAACGGTCTCCAGGTTATGAGACACTACTTCAGGACGAACGGCGATCACGCGTTCCAGGTTCTCCCAAATACCTTTAAAGTCAGGCAGCAAAGTTTCCAGCGTAGTTTCCGGGCTTTCGCGACGGATGGCATTGATAGTTTCAGCCCAAATGATCGAGCCGCCGTCTTTCAAATCATCACGGTCAACCGAAGTGATCACGCAATGTTTTACCTGCATCAGTTTTACTGAGTTGGCTACACGGTTTGGTTCATCCAGGTCAACAGCTAATGGTCTGCCAGTAGCAACTGCGCAAAAAGAACACGAACGGGTACAAATATTACCCAATATCATGAAGGTTGCGGTTCCTGCTCCCCAGCACTCACCCATGTTCGGGCAATTGCCGCTTTCGCAAATAGTGTGCAGTTTATGGGTATCTACCAAACTACGTACATGCGCATACTCTTTTCCCACAGGAAGCTTCACCCTCAGCCAATCTGGCTTACGTTGCGTTTGGTTAGCAGGGACTACCGGCAATTCAATCATAAAAACAAAGGTAAATAAAATCAACCTAACACCCTAAACGGGCATTTGGAATATTACAGAGTATTGATTAATGTGCAAATGCGTGGATGTGCAGATATGCAAATGAAATCAATTAAGCTCACCAAGCGCCTCTTCAATAGAGATACCACTGTGAGACTGGTCGAGGATACACTCGCCGTCTTTTATGAGCAATAACTGGGGTGATTCGTGATGCACGTGGAAATCCTGTGCTATCTGGTTGGATATATCGCGGTGTTTAATAAGGTCAAGGAAATAAACCGGGAGGTTATCTGGCACTTCGGCGGCATCCATCTCGATGCGGCGCTTTGCCATTAGACTTATAGAACAGCGCGTGCTGTGCTTATATATAATACAATAACCCTGGTGATGTTTAATTCCGTTCAGCTGTTCTGCCGACTCCAACGATATCCAATTCATAAAAAGTTAAAATATACTAACCGACAAAAATACGGTTCGCCGCCCAATTAGTTTTAACCAGGGAGAAAAATGACTTTTTTATGTTATCTGCTGTGTTTAGGATATGAAGAATAAGCCGGGCATAATTTGTTTGAGCATGACGCGATGCTGCCTGCAAGAACTACGATGATGATAAAGTAAATTAATTTTTTCATGGTCTTTTATATTTCTGTTAAACGAATTTTACGAATTTAAAGTTTCAGCCAAATTAGCCATTTTAATTGCAGTAATTGCGGCTTCGTCACCTTTGTTTCCGTGCTTGCCGCCTGCCCTGTCGATGGCCTGTTGCTGGTTATCAGTGGTCAATACACCAAAAATAACCGGCTTTGAATATTTTATAGCTACGTTACTTATCCCGTTAGCTACGGCATCGCAAATAAAATCGAAATGCCTTGTTTCTCCTTGTATCACACATCCCAGGCATATCACTGCATCTACGTGCTTATTCTTTAACAAGATATCGGCACCCGACGTCAGTTCAAAACTACCCGGAACTGAGTAACTGAAGATATTGTCCGGTAATGCGCCATTATTGATCAGGCTTTGATAGGCCCCTTCGTATAACGCATTGGTTATCTCCATGTTCCATTCGGCAACAACTATACCAAAGCGATAATTTATAGCAGACGGAATTTCCGTAGAAGAAAAATCGGACAAATTTTTTAGCTGAGTAGCCATTTTTTTAACGTTTAAGCAGATTTTTGAGTATAAATAAAAAATCCTAAAGGTTTATATCTTATAAATATATGCGCCTTTAGGATTCAGTTAAATTGTGGAATATAATTCCCGAATTACATCTTAGCTTCCACACGTGCTATATATGCATCCATGCTTTGTGCTTCGTTGCTTTCAGAATAATCTGATTTTATTTTCTTGTAAGTTTCGTCGGCAGACTTGTAATCTTTCTGCTCTTCGTATACTAATCCTAATTTCTTTAAATAGAAAGGCGATAAGAATTTGTTGCCTGCTTTATCAGCTGCTTTCTTAAAGAAGGTAGACGCTTTATCATAATCCTTTAGCTGAACATAAGCATCGCCTGTTCCACCCAACGCTTCAGCAGCCGCCATTGCATCGGTTCCGCGATAGTTGGTCAGGTCGTCAATAGCTTTTTTGTAATCGCCTTTATTAAGGTAAGCGATACCTGCATAGAAATAAGCCAGGTTAGCAGCTTTAGTATTGCTGTAATCGCTGATGATCTTTTCAAAACCCGGATAACCTGCGTCGCCTTTCAAAGCTTTATCCCAGTCTTTTTTGGCCCATGCGTCTTGTGCTACATACATTTGGCTGGCAGCTTTTTCCTCGCGGGGAGCCAGGTACATTTTCTGATATGCAAAATAAATGATCACCATTGCAACAATGGCTCCTGCTATAAAAATTAAGCTTTTTTGGTTCTCGCGTACAAATTTACCGGTCTGTCCAAAGTCGTTATCTTTCACAATGACGGTATTATTCGCCTGGGTTTTTGACATTTCTATTCTAAAATTAAGTTTGCAAAAATACAGTTTTCAATTTTGTAAGCAATAGGTTGATGGAAATAATTGTTGGGGGTTAGCGATTAGTTAACCGGTTAATCGGTAATCAGTTATATAATGGTTATAAAACATTCCTTAGCGGTTACTAATTCCTGGTTGATTGATTAACCGGTTAACTGGTCACTGATTAACTGGTTAACCGATTAACTGATCACTGGTTAACTACCCCACAAAAACACTACCTTTGACAACCCTTATGTATCTGCAGCAATTATCTGTTATCAATTTTAAGAATTACAGCGAAGCCGAGTTGAATTTCAGCGAGGGTGTGAATGCTTTTACAGGTAATAATGGCGCCGGTAAAACCAATTTGCTGGATGCGATACATTACCTGTCGCTTTGCAAAAGTTACTTTAACCCGATTGATAGTCAGCAGATAAAAACGGGGACCGACCTGTTTGTGATCAATGGCGTATTTAACAAAGATGGTCACAAAGAAACTATTGCATGCGGACTGAAACGGAACCAGAAAAAACAGTTCAAACGGAATAAAAAGGATTACCAACGCCTGGCGGACCACATCGGTTTGTTTCCGCTGGTGATGATCTCGCCTTATGATATCAGCATTATAATAGAAGGCAGCGAGGAACGGCGGAAATTTATTGATAACGTCATTTCTCAGACGGACAATAAATACCTGGACGAGTTGATCACATATAATAAGGTATTGACCAACCGAAACGCTTTGTTAAAAAGAATTTCGGAAACTGGCAGATATGATCCTGACTTACTTAATGTTTTTGATGAGCAGCTGATCACCTCGGGCAACCTGATATTTGAAAAGCGTAAAGCCTTTATGGAAGCTATTACGCCGGTCTTCAATAAACATTACCAATTTCTGAGTGGTGACGCCGAGCAGGTAGAGTTGGTGTACGAATCGCAATTATTACAGGGCGATTTTGCTGATCTGCTGAAGAAAAGCACCGAAAAGGACCGTATATTAGAGCGAACTACTATAGGCATTCATAAGGACGAATTGCAGTTTGCTATTCACGGTATGCCGATGAAAAAGTTTGGTTCGCAGGGGCAGCAGAAATCGTTTTTGATCGCTTTAAAATTGGCGCAGTACAGTTACCTCGATCAGCAAAAAGGGTTTAAACCATTACTTTTGCTGGATGATATATTTGACAAGCTGGATGATAACCGGGTAACCAAACTGATGCAAATGGTGTCGAACCACGATTTCGGACAAGTGTTCATCACCGATACCAGCGCCGCCAAAGTGGAAGGTATATTTGATAAAATAAACGTCGGATTAAAAATATTTAAAGTGGCAGGAGGCGAAATTGATGGGCAGAACTAACGACAAAAGCCTGAAAGAAGCCATTGAGCAAATGCTGCAGGTATACAAGATCAAGCGGAAGTATGACGAAACCGGCATCAAAGCCTCGTGGCCGGAGTTGGTGGGCAAGTCAGTGGCTAACCGAACCAAAGAGATCTATATCCACGATAAGAAATTATTTCTGCGCATAGAATCATCGGTCATTAAAAATGAATTGATACTAATGCGTTCGCAAATAATAGAGAAGATCAAC
>Ga0207667_10007064_pt1 | contig 13569 bp, 9 predicted proteins | sample KBSCornC52_FD_184301 | JGI IMG/M metagenome (GOLD analysis project Ga0207667, IMG submission 184301) | Corn rhizosphere microbial communities from Kellogg Biological Station, Michigan, USA - KBS Corn C5-2 (SPAdes) (version 2) | ecosystem: Host-associated > Plants > Roots > Rhizosphere > Soil ...
TAAGGGCGACAAGTCCGCGAACGGAACACCAACGCGGACAGGCCAACACAATGTTTCGTGAAAGGCTCGGAGATTAACTTCAACTACCTTCGGTCTTAGGCGTCTTTGCCGGGCGACTATTTCTGCGCTTTGTCACCGACAGCCAAGCCGCCCGTGATTCCGTCCACGTGATACCCCTTCTGGATTGTACGGATTTTGACGATCTCGGCCGGCGTTGCTGTTTTCGGATCGACGTTCGCCGATGAGCATGTGAATCCCCTGAGGGTGCATTCAGAGGTTGTATGTTCGATACCGCGCTTCTCCATCTCCTCGGTCATCAACTTCATGACGTCCCCGTGGATGATTACTGCGTTGTTCGGGACGAATGTTCCCACGCCAATGGCGTAATCGAGGGGCATGAGCGGCTCCACGCTGGACCCAAAGGCACCATCATTCTTCTTGCCCAAGTCGTGCGCGCCGAGATCAGCGCCTTTGGAGATCAAATACTTGACGATCTCGATATCCCCAAGGTTGGCCGCCACCATCAGAGGCGTTATTCCATAGTTATCGGCCGCATTGACGTCCTCGCCTAACCCAACCAACAGCTTGACGAGCTCCAACCGATCTGCGGGGGTTCGCTGTCGATGGTACCCGTTGATGAAACCGGTGCCACATGCCGCCATCAAAACTGTTTCCCGATCCTTGGAGATAATATGCGGGTCCGCCCCGTGCGCAAGCAGCAACCGTGCCAGTTCCACATCCCCGGCCAGGGCTGCCCGCGTCAGCACCGTAGCGTACACAAGCCGAGGTGATCCTTCTCGCATGCGCGCACGCGGTGTGGAGTTGATGAGGGCGTTAGGGTTTGCTCCCGCATCCAACAGCTTCTTGATCAGCGGAAGCGGGTCTCTGGTTTCCATCCAGGGGAAATTGGGAGCGGTCTCCATATTGCGCCGGTCCACGGCCCAGAACAAAGGAGTAAACCGCTGCGCATCTTTCTGGTTCACATTCGCGTGGCTGTCGATCAGGAACTCAGCCACATCGTAGCTACCATCGAAGAACGCCAGAGACAGAGCATCCTTGCCATCGCCGGATTGCGCGTTGATATCGGCGCCAGCGCTCACCAGCACGCGTGCCGATTCCAGATCGTTCTCCCGGGCAGCGAACATCAGCGGGGTCAGCCAACCGCTCGCGAATTCTTCGAATTCTTTTCCCGGCTTCTCAGCTACCGGCGTTGTTCCCTCAAAGCCGCGCCCTGATGCGGATGGCACGTAGTAGGACCGGGCATTCACGTCGGCTCCGCGTTCAATCAGTAGTTTCGCGACCTCGGGGTGTTTCTCTGAAACCGCCCACATCAACGCCGTAGTGCCGCCCCAGGTCTCCTGTGTGTTTACCTTCGCACCGTGGTCCAGCAACATGCGGACGGCGTCCACCCTTCCCGTGCGCGACGCGATCATCAGCGCTGTGTCCCCAGATCTGGTCAATGGAGCGTTTGGGTCCGCCCCCGCGGCGATCAACCTGTCAAGCAGCACGGCGTTGCCGTTCACGGCAGCTAGTTGGAGTGGCGTCGCACCCGCGATGGTCGCGACCGAGACCTTGGCGCCGTTGCGAATCAAGAAATCAGCCAACTCCGGATCATTGGCTTGGACAGCCCAGTGCAACCCGGTGGTTCCGTCGATCTGGGGAGCGTTAACATCAGCCTTCTTTTGAACTAGGATTCTAACCGCTGCTTTGTCGCCACGCATGGCGGCGTCGGCGACATCACTTTTGGGAGTTGCGCTACGGGCGGTAGATATAGCTAACACAACGGCTAGGCATAATCGGAGTTTCATAACGAATCCATCCTATGGTTTCTTGGCTGGTGCGTTCCCGGCACGCATGCGCACGGTGTTAAAGACAGTCGGCAAAGCGTCATAGTTCTCGAGAGTCATAATTTTAGCGGCCATGTCAGGAGCTACCTTACCTACAAGCGAAGCTCTGCCCTCGCCTTCGCCTTTCGCATTCAGCCGCAACTCGATTACCGAAAACTCGTAACTGTTTGCGGTGCCTTGGAAGGTAGGGTTCCAGCGTTGATTGACAGCGCCCAACCTCCGCGTAATCAGTATGATCCTCCGCGATCCGTCCGCTGCGTCCACCTTGCCTGCGTAGCGCAACGCATAACCAGCAACCTCGGATGACCACAGGTAGCCCACGGTCGTGGTCTCATTCAGTGCCCTGGCGAGCGAGGCCTCTGGAGTCATGTTGTTTGAGGAGACGCTCGTCGGCCCGCGCCCTTTGCCTGCACCTCTTCCCTGCTTTCCCGCTCCTTTGTCTAGTCCCGGTGTTGCGACGGATGACCTAAGGTCCCAGGCCGCCATCAGGCGGTCCCGTTCGTCGTCGGTTGACCATCTCAGGATCTCGATTCGCACAGAATCTGGTGCGCCGGTCACGTTGGCAGTGGTTGCCGTCAGTTGCAAGAGCGCGTCTGGATTTGTGGACGGGGTTTCCGCAAGCAACAGCACCGCAGCGAGACTTGACGCGCCAAGGATGAAGCCGGCCAATGCGCGTTTTGTTTTCATTTGTCCTGATTCGTTCCCCACACCCGACCAAGCCATTCCACCAACCGCTCCAGTTCCTCGTCCGATAGCTGGGCTCCGCGCTCCCGCATGTCAACAAGCGTGACTCGCCAGTCTTCGGCCGCCTTCCTTGCTCCCTGCACTTTATCGATCGCGTGGCAACGCGTGCACGCTCGGTTCATGAGGCGGAAAGCCTCGGGATCGGAGAAAAACGTGGTGATCTCCGGCGGAATGTAAGTTCGCGGAAACGGTTTAGTCGCAGGGCCGAATCTTTCCGCCAACCAGCCGAGCAGCAGATCGCGGTCTGCCTCAGAAAGGTTGGCGACGCCGGGCTTGTGTTTCTCAGAAATCAGCTTCGACCAACCGGTCTTATCCATCGCGAAGAACGCGTAGTCATCGATACCGTGGCATGCTGTACAGTTCTTGCGAATGACTTCCCATACCGGTCCGTCCGGCCTCTCGATTTTCGGGCGAGTGGCCCGATTCGCCTGGCCAGCCAACGGCAAAGCCGCCAAGATCAAAATCGCGACGAAGTGGCGCATGCAACTTATAGAGAAAGGGGCGTCGTGCTGGAGCCGAAGGATTTTTGCGTCCCAATCTGGCGTCCAGCCGCGTCGTACTTCGGAATGTCTTCGATACCGTACTTGTGCAGTAGCGCGAGAAGCATGTTGGAGGTGCGTTCCGTGTAGTCCGGAAATACAATGTGGCGGTTCCCTTGAAACGTTCCGTCCAAGCCGCCCAAAAGGATCACGGGGACCTTGATGTGGGCGTGCCGGTGCGAGTTCCCCATATTGCTGCCCTTATATATAAGGATGTGATCGAGCAGAGTACCGTCACCGTCCGGAATCTTGTTCAGCTTTTCCGCGAAGTATGCCAAGTTCTGTACGTGATAGCGGTTCATCTTTGCGTAGTTAGCGACGTTATCGGGCTTGTCACCGTGATGCGAGGAGCCATGCCAGGCGCCGTTGAAGCCGGATTCGGGGAAACTCGCACCAGACAGATCTTTACCCAGCATGTAGGTTGCCGAACGGGTCAAGTCCCCTTCGAAAGCCAGTGCCAGTAGGTCGTACATCAAGCGATAGTGAACGTGCTTGTTTTCCGGTATGCCAAAAGGGATCTCGTTGGAGGGTTCCTTCACGGTCGATTCCATCGCGATCCGGATGCGGCGTTCGATTTCGCGTATGTTTTCGAGATACGCGTCAAGGCGCTGTTTGTCGCCGTCGCCAAGCGGTCTTTTGAAGAACGCAATCTCCTGGGTGACAGAGTCCAGAATGCTGGCGCTCTGCTTTCTTCCGCGGCGGCGTTCTTCCGGGTTGGTTCCGTCTCCGAACAGCCGCTCGAACGCCACACGCGGATTCACCTCCGTCGGCAACGGCTGGGTGGGAGACGTCCAGGAAACGCAGTTGGTGTAAGCGCAACTGTATCCCCAATTGCAATTCCCGAAGTTCCCATCCTCCTCTACGCCCACTTGAAGCGACGACAAGATGGTGTTTTGGCCGTACTTCTGCGCGACTAACTGATCGACCGTGACTCCCAAATACGGGCTCACCGCGTTTCTACGGGGGCGGGATGATGACAACAAAACCGCTCCGCGCGCGTGATCTCCGCCGGGCTCTTCGGTTGTCGCCGCGGCCTCGGGCATATCCATACCCGTAATCAAGGTGACGCGGTTGCGGAAGGGCTCCAGAGGTTTCGTGATAAACGAGAAGTCGAAGTTCTTACCTTCCTGCAGCGGGCTCCAATAGCCGGGTGCGGCTCCGTGCGGATGCCAGATGCCGAGGAACCGCGGAGTCGGCGCCGCGGGGGTCTTCTTCAGATCAGTCTGTGCCGGTACCATGCTGTCCAACAGAGGCAAACCAATCGCTACGCCCGCACCTCGCAGGAAGGTCCGGCGCGGGATGAACTTCTTGGTGAGAAACATATGGACTCCTTTAACTTGCCTTCGTTAGTTATCTGCGGCCTGCTTTACTCTCATCTGGAAGGGATCGCTCTTGATGATCCCCATCAGGATCGCCATGAAGCGATCGTTGTCATTGTGCGCTTGCCGTGTGATAGACCGAATCACTGGCATGTCTTCGTATTCGACGCCTCGCCCAAGAGCGTATGTCATCAGCTTCTCCGTGATGGTTCGCACGAACTGCGGCGAGTATTTAAGCAGTGCCTGCCGCAACTCGGTGGGGCCGTTTACTTTCGTGCCGTCCCAGATAGTAGCCGATGCGTCGATCGGCACTCCGCCTTGTCCGCCCTGCTTCGTTCGCCAGGAGCCGTCGGCGTCGAAGTTCTCCAACGCGAATCCGATCGGATCCATCAGCTTGTGGCAGCCTGCACAAGGCTCGTTTTTGCGGTGCAGCGTCATCTGCTCCCGCAGAGTCATCACCTTTTTTTCGCTATTACTGTCTTCAAGCGGTGGCACGTTCGGCGGCGGCTCCGGCGGCGGAGTACCGAGGATATTTTCGAGCACCCACACACCGCGCTTCACGGGAGACGTACGGAAGTTTTGCTGCCAGGCTAGGGCGAGCACGCTGCCTTGGCCCAGAAGCCCCCGACGGTATGCCATTTCCGGTCCAAGCACCACGCGGCGGAAGTCCGAGCCGTAAATGTTGGGCACGCCGTAGTGTTTGGCAAGTCGCTCGTTCAAGAACGTGTAGTCCGCGTTCAAAAGATCCAACACGCTGCGGTTTTCTTTAATGACACTCTGAAACAACAGTTCGGTCTCTCGCCGGAAACTCTTGCGCAGTTCGTCATCCCAATTGGGATAAAACACGCCATCGGGAGAAGTCGTCGGGAGGTTGCGTAAGTACAGAAGCTGATCGCCGAAAGTCTCGACCAGCGCGCTCGCCTTGGGGTCCGCCAACATACGGTGGACCTCCCGCTCTAAGACCGCTGGAATATGCAGCTGGTTCTTCGCCGCGACATCGATCAACGCGTCATCCGGGATGCTGCTCCACAGCAGGAACGATAATCGGGACGCAAGTTCCAGGTCGGTGATCCGGTAAGCCTGGCCCGCGCGGACATTCTCGGGTTGCGATTCGGCGCGCACCAGGAACTGCGGACTGGTCAAGATGCGGCGCAGAGCCAGTTCGATACCGTCCTGGAAGGTCCCCTCACGCCGACCTTCCTGGTAGAAACCCAGCACCCACTCCATGTCTTGCGCGACCACAGGGCGACGGTAGGCGCGGCGCAGGAGCGTAGTCAGGATCTGCTTCGCGCATGGTCCCTCCTGCTCCGCGCTGGAGGGCTGGCAAATGTAAACTCTGCGAATGCTCCGGGAGTCTTCCGCGCGCGTCGCCGTGAAAGGCCCTCGAACGCGCAGCGTACCGACGGCCGGATGGTATTGCAGCTGCGGAATCGGATTGTCCTCGAGCGATTTGCGGTCGTACTGCCGGATCAGGTCCAGACTCGGTCGAAGATTCTCGGCCAGAAACGTCACGCCGACCAAATGCGAGCCCGCCTTGACCGGGATCGTTATGTCTATCGAACCATCGTTATCCGATGAGTTGGCAGCCGACAGTCCCACGCCGCGGTAGTCACGAGTTTCCACGAGTTCGTTGTCGATGAATAGCGCGAGCTTCTCATTCGGAATAAACTTGCCGAGACCAAAGTTCGCAATGGAGAATTTGTATTCGCCGTTGGAGGGGAAAACATGACGCACGGCCATCCCCCCGCGGGTGCCGAATGGCAGCCCACTCACGCGCTCAGTCTGCGATGTGTCGGCGGGCGAAATATAGGCAGCTTCTGTCGGCGATTTCCAGAAGCCCACACCCATCCGCGCGATACGTGCCGCCGCGGATGTATACGCTTCCAGCAGTGTTGGCGAGATCGTTAAGGATCCTGCGATATTGTCGAATCCCCTGGCCGAATCGTCCGGTGGAAGCAGCGAAGTGACATCGATCTCCAGATCTAATAGATCCCGGATCGCGTTCTTGTACTCGGTGCGGTTCAGCCGATGCAGAATGACCGAGCCAGGGTTAGGATGGGCGGCCGCTTTCTTATCGATCTCTGATTCCAGCCAGTCGCGAACGCCTTCATAAGTCGCCAGAGGCGGCCGCGGCATGCCCGGAGGAGGCATCATGCCAGCGCGCATCTTACGGATCACGCGCTCCCAAACCTCCGGATGGTCGCCAACGATCGACAGATCAGCCTTTTCGAGCGAGAAGTTCGAAGTCTTAGTTTTATCGTTATGGCACCCGACACAATACTGATCGAACACGCTCTTAGCCGTTTGCGGCGGCGCCGTTTGAGGTGTCGTTCGCTGCGCCGCTTGCTGGAAACCGGATAACGCAGCAGCAGCTAGTAGCCCAAGCAATAGTAGTTTGCTCTTCATTTGTGCGCCCCGTCGCCGAAGTGATCGTGGTGTTGCGCGTGCTCACTTCGCTGTTTTTCCTGGCGCCGCGCAGCCGCCCGTTGGTGAGCCGCGCTCAGGTTTGCCGCACGGCTGGCTTCCGAACTCACAGCGCAGAGCGACACCAACCGCTTCACGTGCTCTCTGCCGCAGGACGGACATGCGACTGGAGCGCTACCGGCTCGTTCAAGATGCTCAAACTGCTGCTCACACTCAAGGCACTCGTACTCAAAAATGGGCATTAGAACATCCATCCACGGAGCACATGGCTCCCCCCCTGTAACTCTATCAAAATCCAGCGGGATGGGAACAATCGTTTATTCTTCTGGAATGATACCGTAGATTATGGGTGCAGTTCGAAGTGGACCTAGCCAGTTTCCCGCGCGCCCCAACTCACGGCCCAAGGAGATAGTTGGAACGCTTCGAAAATCTCAACGAGTGGAGCGCAGGGGCATAGTCTTGGCCAAGGTCGCGATTGGCTCTGGATCGTGCACGGCCCGTCTGGCGTCCCCTTAGGCCGTCCACGATATTCGAGGCCCCATCCACCACCAGCGAGGTTCTCGCAAGCTCCGGTGGCATAAGAACGATTCCCGAAAAATAGTGAAGTTAACCCCGTGGTCCCTGCCCTGACTAGCGAGAGTATATTGGAGGCTCGCTAAAAGCTCCAATACTGTTTTCTTATCGTTCGATTTGATTCAGATCTTGTTTTCCAGCACATGCCGGAAATACCAGGTGATTTCTGGCGAACTTAGCAGACTCGGTTTTCTCCCGCGCCTTTCCAATTCCGATGCAACTCCGCACGCGGTTCCGGTCGAGATTCAGAACGATTCAGAATAGCTCTGAATTGATCGCGATTCGCTATTAGGGTGCGGCCAGGTGCCTGCTGTACAATCGTGTGGATCTACTTGCGTCAGGAATTGCGTCACTAATAAGGAGAGCTACATGAGAATCTGGAATCGGACGACAACCGCGGTCGCCTTCGCCGCACTGGCCGCATGGCTGACCCTGTCTATCCCCGATACGGTCCAAGCGCAGGCTCCAGCGGGCGCAAAGGGCAAAGGCAAGGGGTTCGCACAGGACCCTCGTGCACAGACCCGGACCTATCACTTCGAAGACACCAACGAGGATCTACCGTACTCGCTCTATGTATCTTCCAAGGTGAAGAAGGATCAGAAGGCCCCCTTGGTGGTGACGCTACACGGCCTGGGCGCGCCACAGACCATCATGATGGGGAAGACCGCAGTGGATCTTGCCGAAGAAGCAGGCTACATATTGGTGGCTCCCATGGGCTACAACACTGGGGGCTGGTATGGCTCCCCCGTCGGCACCGGACCCGGCCGGGGCAAGGGCAAAGGCGCTCCACCGGCGGCACCGGACGCTCCCCCTGCTGCCACTGCTCCGACGGCGGCCCCTAAGGGCCGTTTCGGCGGATTCGGCGGCGGCAACCAGCCAGCCAACTTGAGGGAGTTGAGCGAGAAAGACACAATGAACGTGATCGCCATGGTCCGGAAGGAATTCAAAGTCGACGACAAGCGCATCTACATCATGGGCCACTCGATGGGCGGCGCCGGCGCGCTGTACCTAGGCTCCAAGTACCCCAAAATGTTTGCGGCGGTCGCTGCCGAGGCTCCGGCAGCGTTTTGGCAAACCCGCAAAGAAACGCTGCAATCGATGAAGGACGCAAAGGTTCCGGTGATGATCGTACACGGCGACATCGATGAGGTAGTCCCGGTTACCAACAGCCATGCGTGGGTCGACGTCATGAAGGAATTGAAGATGAACTACGAATTCGTGGAACAGCCGGGGATCACGCACGGTCCAGTCATCGAATCGGGCCTCAAGCCCATCTACGAGTTCTTCGCGAAGCACAAGAAATAAGAAGGAACCAAGAAAATGGATATTAAGAAAATTGCAACTCTGGCTTCGACAACCCTGGCGCTGGTTCTGAGCTATGCGCTGCTCCAGACACAGGCCGGACTCGCACAAGCCCCCGCCACTGGAGCTCCTAAGGGCGGACCCGCTAAAGCTCCGGACCCACGCGTGCAGCAGCGGAAATATCACTTCGCGGACACCAATGAGGAGCTGCCTTACGCGTTGTTCGTCTCTTCCAAAGTTGCGAAAGACAAGAAAGCCCCACTCATTGTGGCGCTCCACGGTGTCTTCGGCGATGGCAACGCCTTGCTTCGCGGCAGCGCGCTGGATCTGGCAGAGGAGGGCGGTTACATTCTGGTCGGCCCGATGGGTTACAACCCGCAAGGCTGGTTCGGCTCCCCGGTGATCGTCATGAATGGCGGACCTGGCAAAGGAAAAGGACCGGGTGCGGCAAAAGGCGGTCCACCGCCCACTCCCGAACCGCCAAATCTAGCCGAGCTCAGCGAGAAAGATGTCATGAATGTCCTGGCGATTATGCGCAAGGAATTCAACGTCGACGATAAACGCACATACCTGATGGGTCACTCGATGGGAGGCGCCGGAGCCTTGTTCCTCGGGCCGAAGTACGTCGACCAGTGGGCGGCGGTTGCTTCCATGGCTCCAGCCGCGTTTCTTATGCAGCCCGAGAGCCTGACGCCCGTCAAAGACAAGATGCCGTTGCTCTTGGCGCATGGCGATGCGGACACGGTGGTTCCCATCGACGTAGGTCGTCGCTGGGCCAAGACCGCGACCGATCTCAAGATGAAGGACTTCAAATATATGGAGCTACCGGGTGCCGATCACGGGACGGTGATCACCCAAAGCATGCCGGAGATCTTCAAGTTCTTCAAGGAACGCACCCGGTAACTACTTCGCGCTACAGACGTAAGACTCCGCACTTTCAGCCGGACCCTTCCTGTACTTGGGATACTCCGGATATGAACACATGGGGAGGCTGCGGGCACCAGCGGTCACTGTGATCGACTTCCCCGGCGCCTTCCCGTTTTCCACCCAGTCCACCAGCAGCGCGAAGCGGTCGAAGGTGTTCGGAATGGGCTTGGACTCGATCTGCTTGCCATCGCCATCCGTGTTGTAGACATTGCCGGTGAGGCCGTGGCCGGTCTGGGGCAGCACAAAGAGGCGGGCGAAACTATCGACCTTCGACCGACCCATCTTGTCCAACACCGCCTGATAGTAGTCGAGCTGCGAACCTGGCGAGGCCAGGGTGTCATTCGTACCAATGGCGACAATCATCTTGCCGCCGCGCTTCTCAAAGGCCGATAAGTCGGGATTTGTTGAATCGAGCCAAGCTGAAAGTTCGGCACGGCGCGCAGACCATTTGCCGCCTTCCACATAATCAAGCGGATTTGCAGCGAGGTCCTTCATCAGGAAACCAGTGACGCCCAGCGCGCCCAGGTGACTATGCATCGCAGCATCCGCGGCGGCCCCTTCCTGCCCCTGGAACCTCGCTCCCATAATCAAACCGCTGCCACTGGGGTCGGTGTTCGGCAACCACATCCCGAAGCTCTTCACTCCGTTCGCCAGCGGAGCCGCGAACGGATAACGCGTATAGACGAACTCCAGCGTGGAAATCTGTCCGTCCGTCAGGCACGCGTTCGCGCTGGTATCCGCGGGGTTGGGGTCCACGTTGCCGGGACAGCGTTTCGATGCCCACGGATGACGATTTTTCGCGCCCTGTTTCACATCGAAGATCGCGCGGCAGGCCACGTAGTTGTTCATGATGCCGTCCACCAAGCCATCCAACTTGTCGCATTGACGCATGACTTCGCCCCGTATCGCATTGACTTTCGCGAGCGTGACCCAGTTGACGGCGGGCTTCTCCTGAATACGAATCAGCTCCGGAGCCAGCATCAGAGTGGAGAAGTTCACAATCGGCACATTCGCCGCGATGCCGTCATAGTCGGCCGGATAGCGCTGCGCCACAGTCAGCGCCTCGCGGCCGCCTTGCGAGGAACCGATGTAGTAGTTGTACTTGGGCTTCGCACCATACATGCGCTCCATCAGCACCATGGCGGCGTCGTGCGTCTTCTTCATCTGCATGTAGCCGAGATTCTTGATCGCCTCGTCGTTCAACCCCCAATCGTCATTGGGATTGGGACCCGCGGGTCCCTTCGCAGCACCAGGGCCCGGACCGGGTCCCGGGCCTTTGGCAAACGCGCCCGGTCCTCCTTTTGCGTCTCCGCCGGGACCACCTTTAGCAGCACCGAAACCACCACGTCCGCCGCCGAATCCGCCAATCTGGTGACCGGAGTCGCTTCCATAGGTGACGTAGCCTTGCGCCAGCTGCGGCCCCGCGAGCCCTGGAATCGTTCCATTCATTCCCCCGCCGCCCAACTGCACCGAGCGTCCATTCCACGTGGAGGGCAGCGCTACCTGAAAGTTGATGGGTTTAGCGTTGGGGGCCTTGTCGATCGGGGCGATGGAGCCGTTGACTGTGCAATACGGTCCACCACTCTTGGCGGCTGCATTCCATCGCGGTTCACTCAATGTGACTCCCGACACGGGCTCGCCGATGGCCGATACCGGGACGCTGCTGCCGAGCTTTGCGGCAGTACACTCAGCTTCCGAAGTCGTCTTCGACGTTGCGGGCGTCTGCGCAACCACTCCGGATACCCAGAGGATCGCTGCCGCCCCGGCACTCAAGACAATATACAAATGCGAATGCTTCATGATCAGTTGACCTCCAATATGCGAACCCTAAAGCACGCCATCATGACACAATATCGAACTCACCCGCCCCGAACAATTGTTTCTGGTTCTGGAACTGCAAACGGGTCTGATACGCTAGGAGCCATTGTTCGTGTCGAGAGAGATGCATGCACTTCCGAGGACTCGATCTCAATCTCTTAGTGGCCCTCGATGCTCTGATCACCGAAAAGAGCATTTCCCGCACCGGCGAGAAGATTCACCTTAGCCAGCCCGCCGCTAGCGGAGCCCTCGCTCGCCTGCGTGACTTCTTCAAGGACGATCTCCTCGTTCCGGTCGGACGCAAGATGGTCCTTACTCCTCTGGCCGAGGAACTCGCACAGCCGGTGCGTCAATTGCTGGTGCAAGCCGAAGCTATTATCCACCGCAATCCGCACTTCTCGGCTGAAACATCGCAACGCACCTTCCGTCTGGTCATGTCCGACTATGTCGCCACCGTGCTCATGAGCCGCGCACTCCCTGAAATCCAGCGCCAAGCCCCCGGCATCGCTGTTGAAGTGCTTGTTCCTTCCAACCGGTCCGATCGGCTGGACCGCGGCGAAGCAGACCTGATGATCATGCCCAAGCAGTACCTGTCGGAGAATCACCCATCCGAGCCACTCTTTGCGGACGAATTCGTCTGCGTCGCCTGGGCTGGTAACCAGGAACTGCGTGGGCGCACCATCTCCATGCGCAACTACGTGCGCCTGGGTCACGTCGTTGTCCGTTTTGGAGAGCAGCAGGAAGTGCCCGCCTTCGAAGAGAAGTTCATGGAGCATTTCAGCGAGGCTCGCCGTATCGAAGTCGTCACCACCGGCTTCACGCTGGTTCCGCAGCTCGTCGTGGGTACTACTCGTATTGCAACAGTCCACCGCCGGCTCGCGCAATTCTACGCGAAGCAGTTACCGCTTAAGATTCTGAAGCCGCCTGTCGAGATTCCGCCCGTGGTCGAATCCATGCAGTGGCACGCGATTCGAGATCGCGATCCCGGCCTTAAGTGGCTCCGACGGATTTTACGCTCGGCCTGTGCCGAACACCCAATCCGCTAACGTTATTTTTTGGGCGGTTGCTTGAGGCTTTGATACACGGCCGTCACGAACATCTGGGTGGTCCAGGGGCCGCTGTTCGCGCCGTACCGTTTATCGTAGTCCGTGGTGACCTTAGCCGCCAGCACTTGATCGAGCGACGCGCCACTCGCGATCAACGCCTTCACCCGGTCGCGGACTATGGCCACCATGTCACGGTATTCGACAACCTCATGCTCATCGCACAGGTACCCACGCCCCGGCACCACCAGTGTTCCGCCTTCGCCCGAATGTTCAAAAACCGTGCGGTCCAGGATGGCGTTCAATGCATTGATCTCGCCCTGAACACTGCCTCCGTTGGCGACGTCAATGAACGGATACCGCGTGGTATTAAAGATGTCGCCTGCGACGATGATGTCGGCGCGCCGGAACTGGACAATGCTGTCGCCATCGGTGGAGGCATGGGGCATGTAGAACATTTCGATGCTGTCGCCATTGTGGAACTGCCGGCGGCGCTCGGTGAGGTAAGTGTCAATTGGCCACGAATCGGGAGGGGTGGGCGGGTTATTGCCGAGTGAGCCGGTCATTCGTGCGGCGACGTTTTCGTGAGCGATGATGGTGGCCGTGGCACCCACGCCCGGCGAGTTCAGGGCGAGGAAGGTTCCGACCACGCTGGGATCGGAGCCGGCGTTCTTCAGGGTTTGGTTGCCGCCGATGTAGTCAGCGTGGAAGCTAGTATTGGCGATATGTCGGATGGGTTTCGTCGAGAGGCGGCGGATTTCCGCGAGAACCTTGCCGGTGAGCCTGCCTGCGCCGGAGTCAACGACGAAGGCTCCCTCCTCGCCAGCCTGTAGAACGATGTTCGCGCCGTCGCCGACCAGCATGTAAACGTTGTTGCGGATCGGCAGAACGTGGATTTCTCCGTCGCGGGGATCGGGGTCGACTGCGGCACTGGTGGCGGACGGTCCGGAGGATGGACGAGTCAATTCACGAGCCTTTGCGTCGGAGACCGAGGCAAGTTTGGATTCGAATTCGCGATAGAGCGTATCCGGCC